>Ga0111539_10002836_pt1 | contig 23050 bp, 30 predicted proteins | sample RhiMethybrSRZTD1_FD_79667 | JGI IMG/M metagenome (GOLD analysis project Ga0111539, IMG submission 79667) | Populus rhizosphere microbial communities from Tennessee, USA - Rhizosphere MetaG P. TD hybrid SRZTD1 (version 2) (version 2) | ecosystem: Host-associated > Plants > Roots > Rhizosphere >...
CGGCTACGTCGCGGTGATCGACCCGCTGCAGCAGAGCGAGCTGCTCAACGCGAACTTCGCGCTCTTCGGCAAGCAGTATCAGGACTACTTCCGCACCGGCCAGTTCTCGCAGATGGCCCTCGGGGTCGATGAGTGGTACGTGGACCCGCTGCTGCCGATTCACACCACCGGCAGCTTCGCGGCCTCGACCCCCATCGTCGCAGGCGCAAACCAGACCGGCAGCGTCCTCAACATCTCCGGCATGGGCGCGTATGCGCTCAAGGCGGGCGATGCGTTCTACATCGTCGGCACGAGCACGATGGGCGTCAATCCGCTGGCCTACACGTCCACCGGCATGCCGCAGCGGTTCGTGCTGCAGGCGGATGCGACGGGCACCGGCACGGCGGCGCTCCAGATCAGCCCGCCCATCGTCACCGCCGGGCAGCTGCAGACGGTGACGGGCTCGCCCAGCAACGGTGCGGCGGTCCAGTTCATCGGCGCGACGGGCACGGTCGCCGCGACGATGGCGACGACGGCCTCGCGCCAGCAGCTGATCTTCAACCCGGCCGCGTTCGCGTTCGTGTCGGCCCCGCTCACGTCGGACCTGCCCGGCGCGCGGTCGAAGGTCGTCACCAACGGCGAGGTCAAGCTGTCCATGCGGTGGGCCGAGCAGTGGAACATCCAGACGGACCAGAAGCCGTCGCGGGTGGATATCCTGATCGGGGTCGCGGCCATTCAGCCGTACTTCGCCGTGCGGATCATGACCTAACGGTCGGCGGCAGAGAGGACAGGAGACTTCTATGGCTTGGCAGTCAACGACGCTTGCGGCTCCGATGACGAAGGACGATGTCACCATCGCCGTCGCCAGCGGCACCGGGTTCCCGCCCATCGGCGTGTCGGGAACGAAGAACTTTCACATCCGCATCGACAGCGAGTGGATGCTCGCGGATGGGCAACCGAACGACAAGGTGGTCAAGGTCAAGCGGCGCGGCGACCAGGGCACCGCGACGGCCCCGCACGACATCAACGCGAGTGTCGTGTTCTCGGGGTCTCCCTTCGACATCGTCGGCATGGCTCCGGCGTCCCTCACCTACCCGCCGATCTGGGACCCGACGCTGCGGACCATTGGCGGCGACCTCGTGATCACGTCGGACATGGTGGCGGCGCTGGGCGAGAATGCTTCGTTCCTGCTCCACAAGCTGACGCCCGCGGCGATCACGCTGGCGCGGCCCTCGTTCGCGCAGGACGGGCTCGTGGTGTCGTTCTCGTCGGCGGCACCCGTGGCGCACGTCATCACGTCCACCGGCGGCTTCGCGACGGGCACGGCGGCTCCGGGCAGCACGGCCACGTTCGGTGCGTTCACCGGGGCGGGCCTGTCGCTCGTCGCGGCGGGCGGGCTCTGGAACGCGCGCGGCGCGGCGGGCGTCGTCATCACCTAATACCTTCAGCCGATAAGGCAGCCGGACGCAGGTAGCCGCCTGCGTCCGGCGTTTTCCACAGGATTTCCACAGATGGCAGAGCAGCACTACAACGGCCCCGCGATCCAGATCAATCCGGCCTCGGGCTACGCGACCGAGATGCGGAAGTGGGAATCCACCTTCACGCAGTTCGGGCCTCCGGGGCGCGAGTGGACCTACACCGAGTATCCGCGCGCGATGTTCCTGGCCGGGCACCCGCCGGGCAGTCCCGGCAAGATCGAGATCACCGACTGGCGTGACGCGGGCAACGACCACGAGCGCACCGCGCTGGAGTCGGCAGGCTACGAGGCCACGCAGGAGATGGCGATCCAGCGGCAGATTCACCGGGACCGCGAGATGGCGCAGGCCGCGGCCGAGGCGAACTACGCCGACCGGCGCATGTCCGAGAAGGCGCTCGCCGAGAAGGCCGAGGTCGAGGACGCGGTCGCCACGCACGTCGCCGAGGTGCCGCGCAGCAACCCGAAGACCGGCAAGCGCATCGTCGAGTAGCCGCGCACGCGCGGGTGAGGGGCCACGATGGGGGTGACAGCGGCGAGCCTGATCCGCACGGCGATGCAGGACCTCGGCGTCCTGGGCGCGGGCGAGGCCGCAGACGGCTCGCACATGCAGGACGGCCTGCGCCGCTTACAGGTCATGATCGGCGGCTGGTCGCTCGATCCGCTGACGGCCGCGCGCGATCACGGCCAGTCGTTCCCCGTGACCCCTGGCAAGTCGCAGTACACCATCGGGCCGGGGATGGAGTTCGACACGGTGCGCCCCGTGGGGCAGCAGTCGGTCGCCGCAGCGGGCTTGATCTTGAACGCGGGCCAGCCGAATCAGGTCGAGATCCCGGTCGGCCTGATGACCTACGACCAGTGGATCGGGGTTCGGGTCAAGACACTCACCAGCCCGCTGTTCACGCATGTGATCTACGTGCCGGGCGCGACGGCCGCGCAGGCGACTCCGCCATCCGCGCCGCCCTACACGGCGTTTGGTGCCAGCGGGATCATTCTCTGGCCGACCCCGACCGAGGCGAATCCGCTGGTGCTCTACATCGAGCGCGTCTTGCCGCAGTTTGAAAACCTGACGACGCAGTACCCGATTCCAGACGGCGTTGCGGCCACGATTCAGCACAACCTCACCGTGGCGCTCGCGCCGATGTTTCAGGTGGAGCCGCCCGCCTACGTCGCGCGGATGGCGGCGCACACGCTGGCGGCGATGAAGCGCAACAACTACCAGTTTACCGACGCCGCGCTCGACCCGATGTTCACGTTCGGCAGCGGCGCGGGCTACGACATCACCACCGGCGGCACGACGCGCCATGGCTGACTTTTCCGCGTTCGTCGGAGCGAGCTACAAGTCGCAGAGCCCGGTCAGCGACCAAGAGGAGTTGATCAACTTCTACGTCGAGGCGACCGGGTCGCCGGGCGCGACCGCGCAGGCGGTCTTGCACCCGACGCCGGGCTTCGAGCCCTTCGCGACGGTGCCGGTGCCTGCGGGCGCACCGTTCTCGACCGGCGGGCGCGCGATGTTCTACGGCATCACCACCACCGACCCGTTCCCGACGCAGGTCGGGCGCTGCTTCTCGGTGTTCGGCAGCTCGTTCGACGAGATCATGGCCACCGGAGCCGTCATCCACCGCGGCCTCGTCGCTGCCGACGAGAACCCCGCGACGATCACCACCAACGGCTACGGCAGCGACAGCGTGCTCCCTGACGACCAGGAGGGGATGGGGCAACTGCTCGTCACCGCGGGCGGCAAGGCCTACATCTTCGAGTTCGCGACGAATGTTCTGACCGAGATCCCCGACCTCGTCGGGATCAACGTGGTGCAGGGCGCGTGCCTCAACGGGCACTTCCTGGCGTTCGACCGCGACAACAGCATCATCTACGTGTCGGATCAGCTCGACGGCATGAGCTGGGACGTGTCGAACTACCTGCAGCGGCAGATCGGCACCGACCCGTGGCGCGCGATGGTGGCCACGCCCTATGGGCAGCTCTGTCTGCCGGGCACGTCCACCGGTGAGTTCTGGTATTTCGACCCGACGAACTACCCGACGCTCTTCTCGCCCGACCTCTCGGGCCTGTTCTCCTACGGCTGCGGCGCGACGTTCTCTGCGACCGTCATGGGCGACAGCGTGGTGTGGCTCGGGAAGGCTCCTGACGGCGGCTATCAGGTGCTGCAGGCGCGCGGCTACCGGCCCGCACGCATCTCGACCTATGCGATGGAGCACGAGGCCGCGAGCTACCCGCGGGTCGATGATGCGATTGGGCAGTGCTACACCGAGCAGGGCCACACGTTCTACCTGCTGACGTTCCCGAGCGCCAACGTGACGTGGTGCTACGACGAGGCCGCGCCGCAGGGGCGGCAATGGCACAAGCGCGGAACATGGGTGTCCGAGCAGGGGCTCTATAAATATCAGCGGCCGGTGTTCCACGCCTTCGCGTTCGACAAGCACCTGATGGCTGACCGCGAGGCCTACCAGATCTACCGGATGGCGAACGCCCTGCCGCGCGACATCGAGGGGCGCGTGATCCGGCGGCTGCGCCGCTCGCCGACCGTGCAGAACCAGAACGAGCTGATTGTCTATAGCGGGTTCGAGCTGCTGTTGGAAACGGGCCTCGGGCAGGACGCGAATCCGCACGGCCCGCCGCCCACGGTCATGCTGCGGATCTCGAAGGACGGCGGGCGCACCTGGGGGAGCGAGCGGCAGGCGAGTGCTGGGGCGCTCGGCTTGTTCCAGACCCGCGTGTCATGGGACCGCCTGGGGCAGGCGCGGCAGCGCGTCTTCGAGGTCACGGTCAGCGACACCGTCCGCAACTGGCGCGTGACCGCCGCCTACCTCACGGTGCCCGGCGAGCTGCGGCAGAGGGCGGGCTGATGCCGCTGACCCCCGGCCTCGCGCAGACCGAGCTGGTGGACCGCGACGGCTTTATGACGCAGCCGTGGCAGACCCACTTCCGCGACGTGCAGACGGGCATTGAGCAGTCGCCGTCGCGGCTGGCGACGAAGGACATCGACACCGAGACGCTCGACGGCATCGGCGCGCTGCCGCCGACGCCGATCCTGCCCGACCAGCCGCTCGCCACCGGGCTCTATCGGGTGACAGTGTCGCTGCGGGTCACGACCCCGGCGACGACCTCGTCGTCGGTCGAGGTGCGGCTGCACTGGTTCGACGGCGTGGACTGCACGCTGGTGCTCGTGCCGCCGGTCACGGGCAACACGCCCGCGGCGGTCGGCACCGGCACCGCGCTCATTCACGTCGTCGCCGAGATCAACTCGCTCGTGATGATCTCCACGGCCTACGCCTCGGTGCCAGACCTGATGATGAAATACGCACTGCACGTCGTGCTCGAACAGATGGGGGGTGCGTAGTGGGCCGACCGTTTTACGGCAACGACGTGCCGCGCAAGAAGAGCATCACCGGCGAGTCGCTGGGCTTCCGGCCGCAGCCGGTGCGCGCGCGCGTGCAGGGCGAAACCGAGGACCAGTACCGGAAGTACGTCAAGGGGATGCAGGGCGATCAGGCGCGCCGCCTTGCCACCGCCAAGGGGCTCGACACGTCGGGCATGGCCTGGGACGGCACGCAGTTCAAGGACGCCAACTGGGAGCACTGGTGGGAAGACCCAGGCGTCGTGGGCCCGGCCGCGGTCATGATCTCGGGCGGCTACGGGATGGGGGCGAACGGAATGTTCGGGTCCACCGTGCAGGGCCTCCTCGGTGGCGGCGCGACGGCCGCTCCGACCGCGGCGGGCACGGTGGGCGGCTTCAGTATCGTGCCTCCCACGGTCGCCTACGGCGGCTCGGCGGCAATTCCGACAGCGGCAACAGGAGGCGGTGCGATGGGCTGGCTAGGCAAGTTAGGGCTGACGGTCAAGGACCTCTTCAGCGGGGGCGCGGAGATCTACGACATGATTTCAGACAACCGCTCTGCCTCCAAAGCCGCGGAGACACAGGACCGCTACCTGCAGATGGCGCTCGACTTCGCCAAGTCGCAGTATGCGGACCAGACGAAGCTCGAAAAAGAGCGATGGGACGCCAGCGAGGCGCGCCGCGTGCCCTATCGCGCGGCCTCGCAGGACGTGCTCCGCGAGTTCCGCAACCTGTTGGGGCTGGACTGATGCCGAGCGAAACCACGCCGCTGTCGCCCGCGGACGAAGCGCGGTTCCAAGCCTGGGCGCGCAAGGCGAAGATCGGCGACCTCGACACCGGCCGTTACGACTATCGCGGCTATTGGGCCGATCCGTCGATGCCCGCGAAAGAAAAGGCCGAGTACGTCTGGCTCGAAAAGCACCTGCCGGATGCCTACAAGCAGCACGGGCACGAGTCGTTCTCGGCTGAGTCGAGATACTCGCGCGGGTTGTCTGACGGCGGGCGCTGGTTGCCCGGCGACGTGCTCGTTGGCCCGCCCATGGCCTCGCACCGGAAGGGAAAGTAGGACGCCATGATCGACCGCTGGACCGTAGACGTTGCGGACAACAAGACCGACACGCGCGAGGCCGAAGAGCTGTGGCTGCAGGACCAGCTGCGCGAGCTGAACCCGATGGCCGTGGACCGGGAGTGGCTGATCGCCACCGGGCAGATCCCACCCGACCCGGTCATTGACGAAGGCGGCGGCGACGACGGCGGCGGTAGCGACGGCGGTGGCGGTGGCGGCGGTGGCGGCGGTGGTGGTGCTCGCGGTTCGTTCGCGCCCCCGTCGAATCAGATCGGATGGATGCCGCGGCTCGACCTGCCGACGTGGGTCCCGCCCGCGCCGTTCAAGGCTCCCGCGCCGTTCGAGGGCATTGGCAACTTCTCGTATCCCGAGTATCAGAAGCCTGCCGACTACGTTCCGGGCACGTTCAGCGCGCCCACCATCGCGGAGGCCCGCGCCGAGCCCGGCTTCCAGTTCGCGCTCGATGAGGGGCGGCGGCAGATGGAAGCCTCGGCCGCGGCCAAGGGCATCGGCCGCACCGGCGGCACCGTGAAGCGGCTGATCGGCTACGGCCAGGAGATGGCCGACACGAACTACAACAGCGTCTTCAACCGCAGCAAGGGCATCTTCGACACCAACGAGGGCAACCGCGAGCAGGCCTACAACACGAACGCCACGCTCGGCTTCGGCGCGTGGGACGCGAACCGCGCCAACGCCGCGAACACCTTCGCGACGAACTACGGGGTCGCGAAGGACAAGTACGACTACGGCTACAAGTCGGCGTCCGACGAGTACGAGAGCCTCTACGGCACCTCGCGGCAGAAGCACGAGTACGACACCGCGGAGGCGCTCGGCGAGTTCAAGCCGCGGGAAACTGAGGCCACGCTGACGCACCAGCAGGCGTTCGCGGAGTGGCTCGCCAAGATGGGCATCGCCGAGAACATCTTCAACGAAGGCTCAGACTAATGGCAGGCCCCTACGCCTCGCTCACGTCGCCCTACGCGCCGAACCACATGGACAGCGCGCTCCGCATTGCCGACCTGATCGCGCAGCGGGGGCGCAGCGCCGCGCTGGCGCAGCATGCGCGGCGGTCGATGGTCGGCGACCTGATCAGCGGCGGCGCACGCGCGGTCGGCGGCATCTTCGGAGCCCGCGACGAGGCAAAGAAGACGGCCGCGGAGAACGCGCAGATCGCCGAGATGATTGCCAGCGGCCAGCCGCTGGACCTCTCGAAGCTCGTGGCGGCGGTCGGCGTGCCGCGCGCCAAGGAGATTTACACCTTCGTCGAGGCCGCGCTCGCGAAGCAGAAGGCGTCGTCGCTGGAGGCGAATCAGACGGGCCTGCGGCAACGCGCGGCGGGGGCTCTCAAGCAGGGCGTCGATCCGAGCGTGATCAACGCCGAGCTGTATGGCGAGGGCGCGCCGCTCCTGCCGTCGCAGCTCGGGCCTGACCCGAAGGCCGTCGAAGCCGCCGCGGCGAAGAAAAAGCTCGACGAGGAGAACACGCTGATCGCCGAGATCTCGGAGGCGATGAAGCACGGCATGAGCCGCGCGGACGCGCAGCAGTACTACGCCGCGAAGACCGGCGGCAAGCTGCTCGGGAAGGAGTTCTTCCCCGAGGAGCCCGCGAAGGTCGAGCGGAAGTTGATCACGGTGCCCGGCCCCGGCGGCGTGCCCATGCAGCGGTATGCCACCGAGGAGGAGCTGGAGAAGGGCGTGCGGATTTACCGCGCGCCGACTGACACGGGTGGCAGCGGCCTGCCCAAGCTCACGGGCGCGCAGCAGGACGACCTCGCCACGATGGACACCGTCGTGGACCTCGCGGGGCTGGCGACCGCGCTGGGCGACAAGATCGGCTGGAAGGGCGTCGGCGGGCTCTGGACGGGCACCATCGCGGGGCAGGCGGCGAAGCAGCTCGGGTGGGGCACCGCGGACGAGGAGAACCTCCGCAACTACCTCGGCAACATCCAGGGCACCATCGCCAAGCTCCGCGGCGGCACCGCGTTCTCCGCGGCCGAGAAGGCGATGCTCAACAGCTACACGCCCACCCTCAACGACTCGGACACGGTCATCCAGAGCAAGCTCAAGTCGCTCGGCGAGTTCATTGCGCTGAAGCGCACCAACACGCTGAAGTATGCCGGGCGTGAGACGCCCGCCCCGCCGACCGGCGGTGGTGTGCCTGACGGCGTCAAGCGGGCGCTCGCGAACGAGCCCGCGAACCCGCCGCCGCAGACGCCCTACGTGCTGGCTGACGGCTCGAAGTGGCGGAAGAACACAGACGGGTCAATCACGCGGGTGCCCTGATGGCGCAGGACCCTTACGCCATCGTCAGCCGTCCCACGCGGCCGGGTGGGGCTGCGTCGCCGCCCGCGGACCCCTACGCCATCGTCACGCGGCCCCGCGCGCCCGGCCCTGCGACGATGGGCGAGCAGCTCGCCGCGAAGCAGGCCGAGGCGCTCAAGCAGCGCCAGCAGGCCGCGCTCCGCGAGTGGCACGAGGACAAGCCGACCTACTTCAAGAAGCTGCTCTCGAACGTCCCCGAGGACGTGGGGCGGCAGCTCCTGGGCGTCGTCGGACTGATCGGGCACACGGCCGGAGCCGCCGCGGAGCTGGGCTCGGACATCGGCAACTTCACCCGCGACGTGGTGGGGCTCCAGCCCTACTACCTCAAGGATCGGCCGAGTCAGGCGGCGTTGAAGCAGGCGCTGGAGTCGCTCCCCGACGAGCTGATCGCGCACTACGCGGGCTATCTCGACCCCGAGGGGCTCGCCCTGAAGGTGCAGGAAGGCCCGGCGACGACGGTGCTCGACGTGGTTCCGGCCGCGGCGGGGGTGAAAGCCGCCGCGAAGGGCGGTGCCGCGGTCACGAGAGCCACGGGGCGGGTCCTGACCTCGCCAGGGCTCGCGGGACGGGTCGCCAAGGGCGCGGTGACGCATGTGCCCGGCATCGGGCCGTTCCTCCGCAACGCCATCGACATCGCCGAGGCCCTGCGGGCTGAAACGGGCGGCGCGCCGGTCGTGGTGCCGCGCCCGCCGCGGCCGACCCCGGTGCCCGGCCTCACCACGCGCCATCCGTCCGCGCCGCCGGTGCGCGATTTCGGCGTGCCTGCGGTGGCCGGGGCGGAAGCGGTCGCGCCGGAGGGCTGGGCCCAGCAGACAATACCAGCGTCGGCGCTCGTGGAGCGGCCTGCGCCCCCTCCAGCCGCCGCCCCGGCGGCAGGTCCGCAACTCCAAGCCGCGCCCGAAGTCGTTCCTGGCGCGCCCGTAGCCCCAGTTGCGGCCCCTGCAGGCCCGATCACGCAGGCGACCGCGGCGGTGGACACCCTCGACGCCCCGTGGGCCGGTCGGACGCGGGGGCAGCAGTCGCCGTCGTGGCTCCAGAGCGACCTCGGGCTGGCCGCGAAGCGCGCCGGGGCGCAGCTGACGCCGGAGCAGTTCGTGGAGGCCGCGCGGCTGGTGGTCGAAGAGGGCCTGACGCCACGGCAGGCGGTCGCGGCGGTGCCGCCACCGGTCGCCGGGGCAGGGGCTGAAGCCGGGGCCGGGAGTGTGGCGCGGACGGTCGAGCGCCCGCCGCGTGACCCGGCCGCACGGGCCGTCTATGCCCAGCTGCGGGTGGCGGGGATGACGCACGCCGAGGCGCTCGCCGAGCTGAAGGTAGCGCGCTCGCTCTCGCCGATGACGCCCGCGCAGATGCGCGCGGAGATCGCGGCTCGCCGTGGCAACCGCTCGCCGAGGCGTGAGTAGGTGGCCGACGACCTCGACCTCGCAACCTACGGGTGGCTCCGCGCGCAAGGCGTGCCGCACACCGAGGCGATTGCCGCCGCGAAGAAGGCCAAGGACGCCCCGGCGAAGCAGCCGCCCGTCATCCGCGCGCCCACGGGCCGGGAACGGGTCCTGGGGGCGCTGCAGGACCTCGTGGCGGGCAACATCGTGCCCGACGCGGACACGGCGACCCCGGTGCCCCCGGCGCGCCCTGCGGGCCTCCTGGGCGGTCCCTCGGCCACCATGCGCGCGACCACCGGCCGCGAGCGGGTGCTGGACCGCGTGCGCGACCTCTATACCGCGGTCGGCACGTCGCCTATCGGCAAGCTCGCCGACTGGCTCGGCGTCTCCGACTTCGCGGGCATCGAGGAGCAGTTCACCAACCCCGAGCCCCAGGTGTCGATGGGGATGCCTGGGCCCCCGGCGGGGAAGGCGGCGATGTCGCAAGCCCCCTTGTCTGAACTGGTGGATGGGTTATGGCATCCCATCGGCGCGGGGAAGAAACTGGAGCGGCCGCTGAGTCAGATGGAGTTCGGGGTCACGCCACACGCCGAGCGGCGGGCGCATCGCGTGATTACTCCAGCGGACATGGAAGGGGCCACCATCATTCCCCTGACGGGTGACCGCGCTCGGGCGCAGGCCACGTTGACGCAGGTCGGGGACATTCCGCTGCGGAGCCCCGTGCCGTTGCCGGGTGGCCCAGACTTCATGCTGGAGAAGCCGGGGTCGGGGTGGGCGTCCGCGCGGGCCCCCATTGAGAAGCTCGCGAAAAAGGTGCGCGAGGGCGGCGAGCGCACGTTCGGGGTGTATGTGCCCGGCTCGCATGCGATGGTGGACTTTTCGACCACCTTCGCGGATGCGCTGCTGGAGCAGGTCAGCCAGTCGCCGGTGACCAAGAAGGGGCTGCAGCGGTTCGATGCCGCGGTGCGGCGACTCCGTCCTGAATGGAAGGGGCTGGCGCACCCCGACGCGCGCAAACAGTTGGACGCCAACGGCGAGCTGCGGCTGGTCTTTACCGACGTGATGGGCCTGGGCGAGTTCCGCAAAGCGGGGTTCCCAGATCTGGCGACCACGCGAGCCGCGATCAGTGAACCGGCCCTGATGAACACCCGACCCTATGAGGGCGGCTTTGCCATCGCGGAGTTAGACCCCGGTGGGAGGGTGATTCGCCAGCCGGAGTCGCCGCACCCGACCTACACCACAGAACTGGGCGGTCAGTACGCGGGACAGTTTGCCTCGGACGTGCCGATTGCCGACCTGTTCCCCACGTTCACGCAGGCGAGACGCCAGTCGGGGGCTGACCCCGCGAGGGACGTGCGGTCGTTCATGCTGTCGAACCCGACACAGGTCGCCACGCCGCAATGGGTGGACAGCGTCTCGAAGATTCTCGGGAACGCGCCACCACGGGTGGTGGACTATCTCAAGAAGTACGGCATCGCGGGCGCCCTCTCGGCTGGCCTGATCAACGACGCGCAAGCGCGTCAGCTGCAGGCGCAGGCGCTGGTGAAGGACTAACCGCTTGGCTAACATCTACACGCTCGCACCGCAGCCCTGGCTCGTGTTCCTTGACGACCGTGGGATCTTCATCCCGAACGGGCAGCTCGCGATCTACTGGGCGGGCACCTCGACGCCCGCGCTGACCTACACCACCGCGCAGGGCGTGCCGCATCCGTTTCCGATCTCGCTCGACGGCGAGGGCCGCGTGCCCGGCGGGCTCTACCTGCAGCCGGGCCTGACCTACAAGTTCGTGCTGCACGAGCCGCAGGTCGAGGAGCCGCTCGACGGCGGCATCATCCGCAGCCAGGACCACGTCAACGCGGTGCCGTCGTCCATCGGCTCGACGCTGTCGATCACCGTGCCGGGTAGCTACGTGATCGACGGCGCGGGCGTGGACGTGATCGAGTATGTCGGCGTCGGCGACGTGACCATTCGCGGTATTACCGGCGGCGTGCAGGGCCAGGGCATCACGATTCAAAACCTCTCGTCCTCTGTCGTCTGGTTGTCCACGAGCGACCCCGGCGCAGGGCCGGGAAACACGCTGGTCAACATCGTGTCCTACGGGGAGATGCCGCTCGTGGCGTTTCGCGCCAACGCGCACTACACCTACCTGTCGGGCGAGTGGCGCATGGGCACCTACGAAATGGGCAACCCGATTTCGCCCGCGTTCGATCCGCTCGCCTACGGCGGCGCGGCGGGCATGACGTGGACGGTGAACCCCGGCGACGTGCAGTACGAGAACTTCTACCTGACCGGTCGCACGTTGAGCTACAGCTTCTGGATCGCCAACACGTCGGTCGGGGGCACGCCCAGCCCGTATCTCCTGCGTCACTTGCCTTATGGGTGGAACCTGCTGGAAGGCAACACCCTGTCGGGCATCCTCACGCAGGACGCGGGGTCGCCGCTTGCGCTGGGCGTGGCGCTGATGTTCAGCAACACACAGGTCCGCTTTGAGCGCGTGCCGCTCAACACGCCCTGGACGATCAGCGCCGACAGCACGTCTGTCATCGGCCGCGTCGAAATCCTTCTGAGATAGCCCATGCCTACCGTTATCTCGCCGCAGCCGTGGCTCATCTTCCTCGACGACAACGGGGCACCGGTCCCGAACGGACAACTCGCACTCTACGAAGCCGGGACGAGCACGCCGGTCACCGTCTACACCGACAGCTTGGCGTCGGTGCCGCACCCGTGGCCGATCACGCTCGACAGCGCCGGGCGCATTCCTGGCGGGCTGTTCATCCTGCCGGAGGTGGCTTACAAGTTCGTCCTGCACCAGCCGAAGCTCGCCAATCTCGACCTTACGGGCGCGATCATCAAGTCGCAAGACAACGTCATGGGGCACGGCGGCAAGGTCAACGTCTCGGGCAGCGTGCCCGACTCGGGACAGTTGCCGGGCACCGGCGAGCCGGGGGACGCCTACATTTCGGCCGACGACGGGCACCTCTGGATCTGGGATGACATCAACGGCGTCTGGGTCGATGTCGGCGCAGTGCAAGGCCCGCCCGGGCAGACCGGCCCGGTGGGACCGATGGGACCGCAGGGGCCAATCGGCCTGACCGGCGCGCAGGGCGATCCGGGGCCGCAGGGCATCCCCGGTGCCACGGGGGCAACCGGCCCGCCCGGTACGCCCGGCGCAGACGGCACGGACGGCCTCGACGGCGCACCGGGCGCACCGGGGCCGCAGGGACCGCAGGGCATCCAGGGCATCCCCGGCCCTGAAGGCGAAGGCCAGATCGGCCCACAGGGGCCGCAGGGCGAGCCCGGTCCCATCGGGCCGTCAGGCCCGCCAGGACCGCAGGGCGAGACGGGCGCCATCGGCCCGGCGGGCCCGGCGGGCACGGCGGGACCGCACGCCGCCACGCACCGCACCGGCGGCTCGGACCCCGTCGCGCTCGACGCCGCGCAGATCACGACCGGGCAGTTCGTGGACGCGCGGCTCTCCGCGAACGTCGCGCTCGAAAACGTCGTGAACACGTTCGCGTTCCCGCAGATCATTGCGACCCAGGCGGCGCTGCTCCGGCTCGTGGACACGGTCGCGCCGGTCGATGCCAAGGTCTGGCAGGTCATGAGCAGCGGTGGCCCGCTCTACCTGCAGGCGACGAACGACGCGGTCAGTCTGGAGCAGGGCAGCTTCCGCGTCGAGCGCAACGGCACCACCATTCAGACCGGCTCGATCAACGCCACGGGCAGTGGCACCACGCCCCTGAATGCCGCGAACCTGACCGGCCAAGTGCTCGATGCGCGGCTGTCGCCGAACGTCGCACTGGAGAACGTCACCAATACCTTCCTGGCCTCGCAGTACATCGTCGCGCCGTCCGCGCATCTCCTGCTCCAAGACACGAACGGCACGGCGAACCAGCGGCTAACGCGGCTGATCCAGGCCGGGAACCTCACCATCATCCAGACGCTGGACGATGCCCAATCGGGCGAGCAGGGGCGTCTGGCGATGGACCGGCTGGGTAACGTCAGCCTCTCGGGCACCATCAATGCCACGAGCAGCGGCACCACGCCGCTCCTTGCCGCGAACATCGTCGGCCCGATTCCTGACGCGAAGCTGACCGCGAACGTCCTGAAGTATGCGGGCGGGTATCCCGGCGGCACCGCCAACTTCCTCCGCGCCGATGGGAACTTTGCCCCGACGCCGTCCGGGCGGGTGATCGGCACGCTGTCGATTCCTGGCGCGTCCCTGATCGACGTGACCGGCCTCGACATCGTGAACTACACGGGGGCCGGGAACTTCACGATGTATGGGTTCTTCGGCGGCGTCGAGGGGCAACAGATCCTCATCAAGAACCTGTCGGCGTCGAATGTCTTTCTCCCGCACCAATCGGGCAACGCCGCCGTGGGCTACAAGCTGTTCAACGCCGTGAGCGTCGGGCCGACGCCGCTGGTGGGCAACAGGTCGTGGGCGCGCTACCTCTACACCAACGGCTCATGGTTCCTGACCGGACATGAGCAGGGCGACCCCTACACGGAAGCCTACGACGCGGGCAACTACCGGGGCCTGAACGACACGTTTTCGTGGGTGGTGGAAGCGGGCGACATTCTCGCGGACAACTGGTACGTGTCCGGTCGCCTCTGTACCTACAACTTTTATCTCGTCAACACGAGTATCGGCGGTGCGGCGGTGGGGGCCTCGCTCACGCGGCAGATCCCGCAGGGGTGGTCGCAGATCAGCGGGAACGGCGTGTCGATGTGCGCGCTGGGCGGCGTGGCGGGGCAACCGAATGGCGTGGCCTCGACCGGGTATGGCGGGCGCGTAACCTTTGGCCGAATGGATCAGGCCAACTGGCCCAACGTCAACAACAGCATCGCGGTCATTGGGCAGCACCAGTTCATGCTGTCGTAGGAGAAAGGCAGATATGGCGGTCGAAGTTTCCACCAAGCAGATGGCGTTGACCCGCGACACCGATCCGGGGGGCTTCATGGAGCGGGTGACGGCGATGCTCGCGTTCGCGTGCAGCACGGTGCTGAGCGAGCCCGCCGACACGCCCCATCACCAGCCGCGAGCCTTCTACGCGCAGCATGTCACGAAGGATCCGGCGTATGCGGCGAAGAACGCGGGGCCGCAAATCGTGATGGGCGTGAACGTCGTCGCGACGACGACCTACGACGAGGTGACCAAGACCTCAACCTGCACCATCGCGGACATCGACCTGCAGTCGCAGATCCTGACGCTGTGGAACGCGCTGGCGGGGCTCGACACCCCGAGTTAGAATCGGGGCTCATCACGCTCTGGTCGGCTTGACGAGTCGCGGGCCGGGTGTTCGAGGGGTCGGACACCCGGCCCGTGGTCTGTACGGCTACGCGCGCTCCGCGGCTCCGGCGCGGCCGGGCCGGTCAGCAGGCCGGTGCGCGGGCGCATCCGCGTGCGGCTCGGTGCGGACGTGCTTGCCCTTGTCCTTGCCGTTGTCGGCGTGCTCCTCCTCGCCGTCCGGGTTGACCTGCTTCGGGCTCGCCTTCTTCGGCTCCTTCGGCTGGTCGGGCTGGGGCGGGAAGGGCACCGGCGGGTTCGCGGCGCTCGGGAGGTTCTCCAGCCGCAGGCCGTAGTCGTCCAGCGCGCGCTCCAGAATCGCCCGCAGCGTCAGCCCCTTCGACACGTCGGCCTCGTAGGCTTTCAGCGCCTCGTCGCCCCACGGCACGCGGAAGAAGGCGTAGAGCTTCTGCATGACCTCCAGCCCGGCGTCGAACGTCTCTTTGTTGCTGATGGGATTGGTCTTCCCGTCGTGCTGGGTCTGGTTCGGGTCGGAGAAGTTGATCGACATGGATGCAGTCCTTTCGCTAGGAAGAGGGCGGAATGCTGTGCAGTCGCAGAGAAAGGCACTGCATCCGTCGCTGTACTGGTCATCGTCCACGCGGTAGATAAGGCTGTGCCGCGCCTCGACGTGTCCGCATGAGCACATGCGAGCCGGGATTCTCTGCGTGGCCGTCATTGCCTGAATCTCCTGTACAGCAAAGCGCCCGCCGACTCGGAGAGCCAGCGGGCGCGGTCGAGGTTATCGGCGACGGCGATACGCGAGCCCCGCGAGCCCCAGGCCCAGGAGCGACAGCGACACCGGCTCAGGCACGGCTGCCACGTCCGTGACCTGCGTCTGCCCACGGCTGATGAGCCGCCCACTGCCTTCCAGCAGCATGTCGAACCCCAGCGTCATCGAGAACGGACCCGCCGCCCCGAACGGCGCGGGGCCGTAGTTCACCGCGAACGAATCCACGATGCCCACGCCGGTGTCGGTGAACGTCGAGATCAGGGTGCCGGGCCGGTCGGTCGCGGTCTGCGCGCCGATGGCGTTCAGCGCGTCCGCGTAGAACGAGTAGGTGGCGAACGAGCCTTCCGCCGTCTGCCACGTTCCGCTCCCGCTGTTGGCAATGAAGCTGGTCGGGCCGGGGAAGCCGTCTGCGCTGATCGTGGATTCCAGCGTGATCTGGCCCGCCGTCGTGTTCTGAATCGTCAGCGACGAACTGTTGATGACGTTCAGCGCGGGGCCGTTCGCCTCGCTGTGCAGCGAGCCTTCGATCAGGAGCCCGCCGATCATGGCGGTGCCCAGGTCGAGAATGCCCACGGTCGGGTTCAGGTCGTTGACCTGCGTGCCGTAGAGGCAGGGCGCGTTCTGATCTGTCGCGCAAAACAACGTGCCGCTGTTCACGTTTCCAGCAATGGTGAGCGGTGCGGCATCCGCGCGCGGGGCTAGCATTAGGATCAGTCCCAGCGTCATCACGCTGGCGGTTACACGGTTACGCATTTGTGCTCTCGCTTTCCTTAAGGCGGTGATACCGCCGTAGTTCTCGTTGCGCGTGACACACCCGACAGTAGCGCCCATCGCTCCTGCGGGTTAGCGGGTGTCCGCGTAGGCACTTCGTCTTGCGTGCGTTCACCGCCGCAGGGCTTTCCCCACGGCGCTTGTTCTCAGCCAGCGTCACCGGCTCCAAATGGGCCGGATTGACGCAGGCCCGGTTTCGGCAGAGATGATCCAGCGTTAAGCCTGAGGGGATTGGGCCGACGAGCCATGCATACGCGAGGCGATGGGCCATCCTGGCATTGCCGTCAAGGTGGAATGCCCCATAGCCGTAGTGATTCAGCGCCCCGGTCCAGAGCCAGCACTCAGCGGTCTTATTGACCTTCGACCAGAAGCGATTCTGCATGATCAGGAAGGCTGAGATTCTACTCGGGCGGCTTCTCTGGGGCCGCTGGGGCCGACGCCAGCATCGCTTCCAGCGCCTTCAGCACGCTCGGAGTTATCGAAGGCTGGTAGCCGACCGACTGCCCCGTGCGCGGGCCAAGCAGTGCGCGTTCGCGGTCTACAAACGCCTGCAACGTGGCCCTCAGTCCATCTGGGACCGCTGGGGCGGGCCATTGAGCAGTGCCGTGGGCGAACGGGCCGCGATGGTTCTGGGTGTGCCCAACCGGCAACTCGCAGACGGCCTGCGTGCTGTCGTGCTTGGCTCCACAGGGGGCCACTGGGGCGGGCAGCGAAGCCAGCGCGGCATTTGCAGCCGCGACAATAAATTCTGCGTCCTGCTGTTCGTAGACGCGGCCGATGAAACGCTCTTCGTAGTGCCCCGCTCGCCGTGCGCTAATCCTCCGCTCGGTTGTGTAGCAGTCATGGTCAGACCGCTGTTCTGTTAGAAACCACTCGCCCTGCGTGATTGGACCCGGCACCACCCGCCCGCCCCGCGCGCCTTCTGCCCTCTCCAGTTCGGCTTCAAGTTGATCAGCGCAGGCACGCAGTTTCTTGGAGGTTAGAATTGCCCCGCGCGGCCATCGCTCAAGTGATGCCGCCGCCTCCGCGCGCCACTCCGCGATCAACTTCAGCAGCGCCGCGCTCGCCGTGTCCGTCGCCTGATCAGCCAAAGAGCCCTCCTTGCCGTAACGTGGGGCGCACCGCGACGACGCCCAGGTCGGGCCGGTGCCAGGACATCCGCACGCGCATGGCCGCGTCCTCGGAGCGGAACAGCCACACATCAGGTCGGCGCGGCGGGCGCTTGACCAACAGCCGGGGGAACGTCTCCCACGTCCCATCGGTCAGCAGCAGCGCATCGTCCTCGACGGTCGCGCCGAACATCACCAGCGCGTAGCTCACGGCTTCGACAGGTCTTGAATCCGCCGCAGGGCGTCGTAATGAAAGCCGGTGGTCGTCAGGGCCTCGGACACCAGCGCATGAATGTCCGCGAGCGGGTCAGGCCCGTCGCGTAGCTCTCGCAGCTTGTTGCCCAGGTCGATGGCGACAGACTGCTCCTCCTCGCTGGACGTGCTGCTGGCCTCCAGGCGGCACAGGTCAATCAGAGTGTCGAGGTCGTCTGCCGTCAGCCTCACGTCGGCCTCATCTTCGACATCAGGGCGCGGTCATCGACGGCGAGCTTCTCGCCCTTGCGCTTGGGGGTGCGGCGCTTGCGGCCGGAGCCCTTGCACTTCGCACAGGGCACCGGGGCCCCGGCGATGATGCGGGTGCAGGTCCCCTGACAGTCGGTGCAGCGGTCGGCAGGCGGGACCGCGTGCTTGTGGGTCGGGCACGGGGCCTGCGAGAGACACCACGGCACATCGCACATCTTCACGCGCCCACCAGCCCGAGGAGCACGGCCACCACAAAGACCAGCCCCGCGACGAGGCCCACGAACACCACCGCGTTGAGCACGGCATCGCCGAAGGACGGCGCGGGCGGCAGCGGCTCCAGGCTCGCGAGCTGTTTCATCTGCGCGCGGAGCGACGGGTCCGACCAGTCCGTCTTCTTCACCGCGTGCCGCCCTGGCTGGCGTAGTAGGGCAGGACCTCGATCTTGACCGGCGGCTGGCCCAGCGGCCCGCCACAGGCGGCGCAGGGCCGAAGGTCCTCGACTGCCCAGCCGTAGCCGGTGAGGGCCGAGCGCGGCGCGCAGGCCTCGTGGTAAGCCACCGAGCGGTCGGCGGCGTCGAGCGCGCCGTCCTGCAGCTCGAAGCCGAAGATGTTGCCGACCGCGGCGTGGAAGTTCTCGTCGCGCTCGCGGGTGATCTGGTCGGGGGTGCGGGCCATTACTTCTTTCCCTTCTGGTTGGCGAGGACCTGCTTGAGCTGCGAGCGGAACCGCTCCTGCGATTCGAGCCACACGCCGAGGGCGCGGCGAACCTGCTCTGACGGCGAAATGCCCGCCTCGCGCTGCAGCGTTTCGACGCGGCGGCGCAGGGCGGGCGTGAGGCGAACGTTGACGGCCGTGGACTGCATGTAAAGAGTGTGCAGCAACACGGCCGTCCATGTCAAGCGGTTCGGTTTAGAAGGGCGCGAACGGGTCGGCGGCGGGCTCCGGCTCCTCGTTGAAGTTCTTCGCGGTCGGCGGCGTGTAGCCTGCGCGGATGCGCGCGGCCCAGCCCTTCGCGCGCCCGGCGTCGAGCCGGTTGTAGCGCGCCTTCTTCTGCGCCTCGGGGTCGGTGTCGGCCGCGTTCTGCGCCGCGAAGTAGAGCAGGCGGTCGGCCACCAGATCGAGATACTCGGCCGGGCACTCGGAGAAGTGCTTGCCCTGCATCGAGGGGCCGGTCCAGTCGCGCGGCGACTTCGCCTTGACCTCGGGGTCGCCGTAGGGGCCGTCGAGGTCGTAGTCGCTCGCGACCGGCGGCGGCGTGCCCTGCCCGGTCGGGACATACGCCGGGCCGTTCCACGGGTTCTGCGGGGCGGGGGCGGTCGCGGCGCGCGCAGCGAGGGCGATGAGTGTGTCGAGCTTCGTGTTGATCTGCTTCAGAACGTCGAGGGCGTCGTTACCTGCGGCCATGATGGTTACTCCTTCCAAGAAACACCACGAGAGATGCGAGAAACTTGCGAGCGATCTAGCTTGTAACCGGCGGCGATGTCCTTTACTCGGCGACCTTCTGCCCGCGCGGCCCGAATCGCCGCCACGTCGGCCTCTGACACCTTGGCGCGCGGGTGCTGCGCCCGCCGCCGTGTTGCTTCGGGCTTGGTGTAGTGGCCGTTGGCCGCGCCGCGCGCATGGCGACCCTTGATGAACATGTCACGGTTGTTGTCCACGCGCGTTCCGAGAAAGAGGTGCGCGGGGTTTACACACGGCGGATTGTCGCAGCGATGCAGCACACACAGGCCGGTGGGTATCTCGCCGTGAAACAACTCCCATGAGACGCGATGCGCCTCCCTGATCTTTCCGTTCAGCCAGAAGCGGCCGTAGCCAAACTTCGCCAAGGCCCCGCGCCAAGGCCAACAGGTCGAGTCGCTGACCGGTGACACGCTTGCCCAAAACAAGGGCACCCTGCTGCTCACTCCACCTCGCTCGGCTCGTAAAGCCCCATCACGATGTCCGCGTAGACCAGCCGCGCCAGCTTCGCGGACGCACGAGCGATTAGCATGTCGGCAGGGTGCTTCGCCCATCCGCTGCCGGGCTTCACGAGGTCGGCCATCCTCGCGTCGTCCATCGAGAACGAAAGACTGACCTCGGGGTCGTCGCCGCGCTTGGTGACGAACGTCGCGCGCTCGTTCGTGCGCTCGACGCACCTGAAATACTTCGCGGCCCCAGACCGGAGCACGAGCGCCCGAATCGCGTCCGCGGACAACACCGGCTTCCCAGAAACGATGTGAAAGGCACGCAGCGCGTGCATCGCAGGCAGGCCCATCTCACGACCGGCCATGATCGTCATCAGCACCGCGGGGGCGTTCCCATACGAACCGAACAGGCGTGAATCCATCGCCCACTTCGCCAGCGTCACGGCCTCAGTCAACGTCTGCGGCTCCAACTGCCGCGTGTAGTCGTGCTCGACCATCACCGGCACCAGCGCGGTTGTCTGCTCCTCGCGCACCGGCTCCGGCTTCGTGGGTTCCGGCGCGGGCGACGGCTGGCCGGTGGGGGTGTCGGCGGTCACGGGGGCGGGCTCAGTCTCGAACAGGGGCTGGGGGCGTTCCACGGCAATTTCCTCGAAGGGGATGGGGGCATCGGTGCGGAGCGCGATCAGCGCCCGCACGGCATCGACACGGGGGAAAAACTCGGCGAGCGACGACTGCACCGTCGCGCTCAACGTCGCGGGCTCCTCGGCCCACGCCGTGTGCAGCCCTTCGAGCGTGCCGTGCTGCGCGAGCAGCCGCGCCGCGATCACCGGGCCGATCTTCGACGCGCCCTTCACGTTGTCGGAGGCATCGCCGACAAGACACAGGAAGTCAGGCACCTGTTCCGGCCGCACGCCGAACTTCTGCATGACCGCGTCCGGTCCCAGCTCCGCGCCGTCCTTCAGCGACTTGATGTGGACGCGGTCGCTCACGAGCGCGAGCAGGTCCTTGTCGGCCGAGGCCACGAGCACGCGGGTGTCGGGCGATTCGAGCGCGAGCCGCGTGGCGGTCGCGATCACGTCGTCGGCCTCGAAGCCCTCGGCCATCCACACCGGCACGCCCTCGGCCTTCAGCGCCTCGACCACGAGGTCGAGCTGATGGTAGAGCGGCGCGCGGCCCTCGCTGCTGCGCTGCGCCTTGTAGGTCGGGTCGAGGTCGCGGCGGAAGCTCTTACGCGAATCGACAGCGACCGCGGCGTAGGGCTGGCCGTGCAGCAGCCCGCGCACGCGCGCCAGGATCTGCTCGGAGGTCGCGTTCGGGTTCGGGTCCGACGCGGCCATGTGCCAGATCGGGTAGCCGATGCTGGCGAGGTCGATGAAGAGCGCGGTGGTGCTCATCGCGTCACCGGCACGAGGTCGAGCGCGCGGGCGCTCGCGGTCAGAATCGCGCCGAGCTGCTCACACTGCTCGGCATCGAGGTAGACAGTCACCGTCTGCCGTCCGTTGCCGAGGGCACCGGAGGAGATCGAGAGCTGCAGGGTGGAGGCGGGACCGGCCGAGCAGACGATGGGGCCGTTCCACGCATTCGGGATCTCTATCGTTTTCAATCGAGGCGCTTCCATGTTTCTCCTGAAAGAGCGGCGCGGATCGCGTGCCTGCTCACGCCGAACCGGGCCATCCATCGTGCGACGGAGTGCCGCTCGCGAACCTGCGCGCGGAGCCATCGAACATCGTCACTCGTCAGCTTCGACTTCCAGTGCCCGTCGCCGCGCGGGAGCCGTCCCTTCGCGCTCGCGTCGGCGTGGTTGTCGGCGCACGTCCCCAGGAACAAGTGCGCCGGATTCACGCACGCCGGAACGTCGCAGTCGTGGCAGACCTGCAAGTCGCTCGGCGGCATCTCGTCGGCGTTCGCGAACATCCACGCGAGCCGGTGCGCCTTCTTTGGACCACCCCCGCCGTAGCACTGCGTGCCGTAGCCGTCCTTGTCCACCGGCCCGAGCCACAACCAGCACGCCTCGGGGTCGCGCACGGCAACGCGCGCCCAGAATCCTTCGCGGGTCAGTCGGGGCTTCGGCACGGCCACAAGCGTAGGCGCAGTGCATTGCACTTGTCAAGCCCTTGCACCGCACGCGGCGACAGGCGTAGCGTAAGGCATGACCAAAAGGCAAGCCATCGAGGCGATAGAGCGACACGCAAAGGCCGAACGGCTCACGGTGCGGGCGCTCTGCGCGCTCGCGGGCATCGACTACACGACCTTCTACCGCTGGGGCACGCGGCCTGAGTCGCAGCCGCGCCCGGCGACGGTCGAGAAGCTCCTGCGGACGCGGCGGGCGCTCGACGCGAAGCCGTGATTCCCGCGCGCTCGCCGTGGGACCTCCTCGGCCAATTAAGCGCCGCCGGGCTCGAAGTGTCGGTGCCGTATCGCAGCGGTTGGGTGTTCTCGCGGGCCAAGCTCTTCGCGCATATCTGCCCGGCGACGGCCTGCGCCGACTGTACCGCGGCGCGCAAGGCGGGCTACCGCACCTACACCGTGACCGCGGAGAAGGTGCGCGACGGCCGCGCGCTCGATGAGATCGGGGCGCTCCTCTGGAAGCCGGTCCAGGGGGACCTGTTTAGATAGTTGTTGACATAGACAAGCGCTTGGCTTTAAGCTCTGATCTCGGTGGCGCTGACGCCACCCACGAGCCCAGGAGCCGACCATGACCCTCTCGACCGCGACCGTTCACAACCCCTCGAACTTCGAGCCCGCCGACTACGAAGTGCTCGACTACCTCGACAACCAGCCGCCGGTCTACTTCGGTGGCTCTGGCGTGGCGTTTGAGGACGAGAAGAACTACTGGCACGAGGGCATGGTCAGCGCCCTTGGCGAGGACTACGCCCGCAAGTCGCACCGCTGCATCCACTGCGGCAACGGCCGGGTGCGCTACATCACGGCCTGCCTGCACCGCCCCACGGGCGAGCGTGTCGTCTTCGGGGCCGACTGCACCGAGCGCCTTGGTTTCGAGAACCGGCAGGCCTGGAAGCTCGCGCAGCTCAAGTCGAAGGCCGAAGCCGGGCACGCCCGCCTCAAGGTGTGGAAGGCGCGCTGCGCGTTCCTCGACGCCAACCCCGCGGTCGCCGCCGCCATCGAGCAGGCGAAGGGCGCGGCGCACGCGAAGAACACCTTCGTCGCCGACGTGCTCGGGAAGCTCGACCGCTTCGGCTCCATCAG
>Ga0111539_10002837_pt1 | contig 23041 bp, 21 predicted proteins | sample RhiMethybrSRZTD1_FD_79667 | JGI IMG/M metagenome (GOLD analysis project Ga0111539, IMG submission 79667) | Populus rhizosphere microbial communities from Tennessee, USA - Rhizosphere MetaG P. TD hybrid SRZTD1 (version 2) (version 2) | ecosystem: Host-associated > Plants > Roots > Rhizosphere >...
CATAAGATCAATCCGGAATCCATCGATATGATATTCTTTTACCCAATACTGCATGGATTCCATCATGAACTTACGCATCATAGGTCTCTCGCTGGCCGTTTCATTGCCACATGCTGTTGCATTAGAGAATTTTCCATCCTCTGTTTGCCTGTAATAGTAACCTGGAACGAGTTGATTGAAATAAGAATCTTCAGTAAGCATTGTATGATTGTACACGACATCCATCACAACATTCAATCCGTTCTGATGAAATGTTTTTACAAGCTCTTTCATTTCACGGATGCGTGTGAGACCATCCGCCGGATTGGTGGCATAAGATCCCTCAGTTGTATTGTAATTTAAAGGATCATAACCCCAGTTATATTGAATGCTATCCGGTTTAGACTCATCTATAGAATAGAAGTCATAGAAAGGCAACAGGTGCACATGAGTCACTCCCAGTTCCTTTAAATGATCAAGTCCTGTTGAAAGACCGTCTTCATTAACGGTTCCTTTTTCAGTCAGCCCCAGGAACTTTCCTTTGTTTGTGATTCCCGAATTCTGCGCAATACTGGCATCTCTTATATGCAACTCATAGATGATGGCTTCTGTGGGATGTCTTAATCCGGGACTCTTATCAATGGCCCAGTCAGCCGGATTTGTTTCATTCAAATCACCAATCATGGCTCTTCTTCCATTTAGTCCGACAATCTTTGCGTATGGATCGGGAACTTCATTCATCCAGTTGCCATTGATCAACGCACGAAAAACATAGAACTTCCCTTTCTGATCGCCTTCTAACGTTGCGGTCCAGGTGCCGGAATCGCTTTTGCTCATATCAGCACTGTCGATAGCAGTGCCTCCCAGGCCTTCCGCATAGATCAACAGTTGCACTTTTTCTGCGGCCGGTGACCAAACACGAAATGAAGATTGTTGTGGTGAATACGTCAAGCCAAGATCAGTTCCATCATAAACCGGGTAAGATAAATAATCAGGTAGCTGCGCCTTTGCAATAAATGGTATAATAAGCCCTATCAACATAAATATCTTTTTCATTTCACCGGGGATTTTTTCGATCAGATAATGGCAAGATAGAAACAAGGATAGAATTGGAGGAAGAAAAAATTAGACAATAAAGATACCTGCATTCTTCCCATTTACAAATAACCCGCCAGAAATAAAAAAATCTTCGCTGAATGAATGATTCCGTGTAAATTGTCACTGAATTCCTAACTACTAACTCGTTTGCTATATGGGAGATTTCCAGATAAAAAAACAGCCTAAAAAATATGATGCTGTTATTGTTGGTTCAGGGGCCGGTGGTGGTATGGCAGCTTATGTTTTGGCGAATGCTGGATTGAAAGTCTGCATTATTGAAGCAGGCCCTTTGTACGATCCGCAAAAAAATATTACCCAATTTAAAAATCCGTGGGATTCACCACGACGTGGGGCAAGTACCAAAACGAGACCTTTTGGAGACTTTGATGCAAGCTATGGAGGGTGGGAACTTGAAGGTGAGCCTTACACGCATGCTAATGGCACACAGTGGGATTGGTGGCGATCAAGGATGCTTGGTGGGCGTACCAACCATTGGGGAAGAATTTCGTTGCGTTTCGGGCCTAAAGACTTTAAAAGAAAAAGTATCGACGGACTTGGTGATGACTGGCCAATTGGGTATGAAGATATAAAGCCGTTTTATGACCGCGTCGATAAAATGATCGGCATATTCGGTACCAATGAAGGACTCGAAAATGACCCTGACGGATTTTTCCTTCCTCCTCCCAAACCACGATTGCATGAATTGTTTATCAAGAATGCAGCCACGCAGGCCGGAGTAAAAGTGATCCCTTCACGACTTTCAATTCTGACACAAGCATTAGCCGACAATAAAGACCGGGGATCGTGTCAATTCTGCGCTCAATGCGGAAGAAATTGTAGCTTTTTCAAAGCTGATTTCTCCTCGCCCAATGTATTGATATATCCTGCCTTAAAGACGGGTAATATCGATATCATGTCGAACGCAATGGCCCGCGAAGTAATGACGAATAACGAAGGACTAGCGACGGGCGTTTCTTATGTCAGCAAAGAAGACATGAACGAGTACCAGGTGGAGGGGCGCGTGGTCATTCTGGCTGCCAGCGCATGTGAGTCGGCACGACTCTTACTCAACTCGAAGTCGCCACGTCATCCAAATGGCTTAGCAAACAGCAGTAACGTAGTAGGTAAATATCTTCATGATTCCACAGGTGCCGCGGTGGGTGGCTTTCTCCCCCAACTCTTTGACCGCAAACGATACAATGAAGATGGTGTCGGTGGCATGCATATCTATTCGCCCTGGTGGCTTGATAATAAAAAACTGGATTTCCCCAGAGGTTATCATATTGAGTATTGGGGAGGAATGGGTCAGCCCTCTTATGGATTTAACTGGGGGATTGAAGGGTTTAATGGAAACTACAAGGTTAACGGAAAACAAAAGGAAGCAGGTGGCTACGGTGCATCATTAAAGGAGGACCATCGCTACTTCTACGGCGCGGGTGTGGGAATGGCAGGTCGTGGTGAAGCCCTGGCACTTGAATCGAACCTTTGCGAAATTGATCCGAACGTCGTTGACAAGTTTGGTATTCCTGTTTTAAGATTCAATGTAAAATACACGGAAAACGAAATTAAACAGGCCAAACATATGAAGGAAACCTTCCTTGAGATCATGCATAAAATGGGAGCCGTTGTTACCTGGGGAGGCAGTGACGGACCAGAGAATAATTATGGCCTGGAAGCGCCGGGAAAAATCATCCACGAAGCTGGTACTGTCCGAATGGGTGATGATCCAAAACGTTCGGCATTGAACAAATGGAGCCAGGCGCATGATTGTAAGAATCTATTCAATGTTGACGGCGGCCAGTTTGTAAGCCAGGCGGATAAGAATATTACGTGGTCGATACTGGCGTTGTCGATGAGAGCATCGGAACATATTATTGATGAAATGAAGAAACAGAACCTTTAACCCACTAATCTCCCTAAAGGGAGACCTTAGTGTCCTACAGTAAATGGAAGCTAAGAATCCATATAAAAGAGGTGGAATGTTTGAAGGGGCTGCGCCCATCATTTTTGAAAATGCCAAGCAGCTGCGAAAAAATATGACTGACGCGGAAAAGGTTTTATGGGCTTATCTAAGAACAGGAGTAAATGGTTTAAGATTTAGACGTCAGCATCCGATTGGCCATTATATTGCTGACTTTTTTTGTCACAAGGCAAAACTTGTTGTAGAAATCGATGGTTCAATTCATACCAGGCTGGACATAAAGGAAAAAGATGATATCAGGCAAAAAGAGTTGGAGAACTTAGGCTATTTCACGATTCGATTCACGAATGAACAGGTCATGAAAGATATAGAAGTCGTAATTAAGACAATTACCGAAAAAACCGTGGAATTAAACAAATTATTTAACCAAAACACTCCTTAACAATCGGAGTCTAAAAACCCCTTTAGGGGTTTGGGGGTATTTATGGATCGCAGAAAATCTTTAAAATTAATCGCTACCGGTGCTGTTGCAGTGCCGGCTGTTATTGCCGGTTGTAAGCCTGATGATAAAAAAGCCGGGGAAACTAAGAAGACTGACAATGAATTTGCGTTGGACAGGAATGCGGATGAGCTAAAGTATGAACGATCAGTATTAGCACAGGAAAAATTTTTTACACCGCATGAGATGGCAACTATCACGATCCTCGGTGACATTATCATTCCTAAAGATGAAGTGAGTGGAAACGCCTCCGATGCAAAAGTGCCTGACTTTATCGAGTTTATTGTAAAAGATATGCCGCAACATCAAACCCCGATGCGTGGCGGACTTCGCTGGCTCGACCTGCAATGTATCAAGCAGTTCGGAAAGGCGTTTAAAGATTGCAGCCCTGAACAGCAAATTCAATTGGTTGACCAAATTGCTTATCCTAACAAGGCAAAAGCCGATATGAAACAGGGAGTAGCTTTCTTCAGTTTAATGCGTAATCTTACTGCTACCGGTTTCTATACCTCTGAAATCGGCGTAAAAGATATTGGCTACGCAGGCAACACTCCAAATAAATGGAATGGTGTTCCTGACGAAGTATTAAAACAATACAACCTTTCCTATACTGATAAGGAAATGAAGGAATGTGTGAAGTTTTAAAAACTCTTCGCCTTCCCGCTTGTTATTTAGTTGGGAAAAATAAAAAAGGGGTTGTGGTCTATGAAAGAGATCAAAGATATTATCCGCTCATTTGATGAGGCACAACAACAAGGCAAGCAAACGGCTCTTGCCACCGTTGTGCATTTGGATGGATCATCCTATCGCCGGCCGGGAGCTAGGATGTTAATTACAGATGAAGGACAATTAACAGGAGCCATAAGTGGCGGTTGTCTTGAAGGCGATGCCTTGCGTAAGGCGTTATTGGTAATGTCGCAGCAAAGATCGATGCTCGTGACATACGATACTATGGATGAAGATGACGCCAAATTTGGAATTGGACTCGGCTGCAATGGAATTATACAGGTCCTGATTGAACCGATAAATCCCGGTGAGCCAGACAATCCAATCCAGCTTTTAAGAATAGTTGCAGAGAAAAGAGAAAAGGCGGTTGTTGTAACACTATTTTCACTGGAAAACAAGAAGAACACGCAACCGGGTACCCGTTTGCTATTGAAAGAGAATTACCAACAGGAAAGAAATACTCCGTTAAAAGAAATTCTTGTAAAAGACGGAATGAAAACTCTTCGTGAAGGTCGGTCTGTGTTTCGTACCTATCAGACCGAAAGTCAAAATCTGACAGCCTTTATCGAATTGGTTGAACCTGCTGTTTCGTTAATTGCAATCGGAGCGGGCAACGATGTGGTTCCCTTGATAGCAATGGCAGAAATATTGGGATGGGAAACGACAGTCATTGATGGGAGACCCGCGTATGCAAAAAAAGAACGGTTTGTCCCATCCTGCCAGGTGCTGGTATCGAAGCCGGAAAATGTGATCAGCCAGATTGAAATTGATAACAGGACCGTATTTGTGCTGATGACACACAATTATAATTACGACATGGCCATGCTTCACCAGCTGTTGATCAAAAATGTGATCTATGTCGGCATGCTGGGGCCTAAGAAAAAGCTGGATCGAATACTCGGTGAACTTCGTGACCAGGGTGCCAGTTTCACAGAGGAGCAACTCGCGTCTGTTCATAGCCCGGTAGGTCTCGATATTGGAGCAGAAACTTCGGAGGAAATTGCATTATCCATTTTATCTGAGATAAAGGCAGTACTAAGCGGAAAGCAGGGCTTGTCCCTTCATAGCAATACGGGATCCATTCATTCCCGAAACGAGCTCGCCATTGAACAGGTAAAGGTTTCTGAAAAAAATTAGGTCATCCACACAACAAATACAATACCAGTCAATTGCGGCGCAATAATCCTGGCGGCCGGGTCATCCAGCAGGTTAGGTAGACCCAAGCAATTACTTCCCTACAACGGTAAAAGCCTCCTGGCCCATATGGTTGATACTGCCAATGAAAGCGAGGCTTCACCCGTGGTATTGGTACTGGGTGCCAACGCAGAGCTTTTAGAAAAAGAAGTTGAGGACAAAAAGATTCACATTGCCGTGAATAAAGATTGGAGTGAAGGCATGGCTTCGTCCGTTCGTTGTGGCCTTAATACCTTAATGCATATCGCACCTGTTGTCGACTCAGCAATCATTATGGTCTGTGATCAGCCTTTTGTTACTTCATCTTTATTAAACCAGTTAATTGTTACCCAAAGGCAGACAGGTAAGCCAATTGTTACCTCTAAATACGAAACAGCAATTGGTCCGCCTGCGCTATTTTACAAGACTGTTTTTCCTGAATTGTTGCAGTTGAAAGGAGATGCAGGTGCCCGAAAGATCATTGAACAACGAAGAACCGACGTCACCACGGTGCCATTTGATAAAGGAATTATAGATATTGATACGGAAGATGACTATAAAGCATTGCAAGGTGTTTAGCCTTTAGGTCTTTGTTTTTGGTTCGGGCAGCGGGTTTGGTTATTGGGTTATGGTTTAAGGAAGAAAAAAATATTAAAGTAATTTTTATAGCCATGAAACTCTTAAACCGTACCTGCGACCAAACCGTTAGCCCTGACCTATAACTGTGGCCAGGTTTCACAACCACCTTTCCAGTTGTCGCAAACTTTCAACATTATGAACCGGCGCAAATACATCAATATAAGGCATCGCTGTTTGCATGCCGGCGACTTCAGGGCGATACATGGCATAACCAGCAAGGGGATTCAGCCAAATTACTTTTTTGGCTTTAGCCTGGATAAATTCCATGCTTTTCTGTAACAGGTCCATGTTACCCTTGTCCCATCCATCACTTACAATAATCACAATTGTTTTTGAATCAAGTAGTCGTTTCGAATAGCTTAGTACAAATTCATTGAAACATTCCCCTATTTTCGTTCCCCCACCCCAATCACTGTTTTCTTCTGCAAGAAGATCAAGCGTAGTACGAAAATTTTGCTCTCTTAATAATGGGGTTATTCTTTTTAGTGATGTACCAAATACAAATGTTTCCATTCGTTTATAAACCTGTTGAAAGGCATACATGAATTGTATAAGAAAGGCGGTATACAATTCCATTGACTTGCTGACGTCGCACAGCATCACGATTTTTGACCGGTTGCGCGGATGTTTTCTGTAAGCGATTTCGAGCAACTCTCCTCCCCTTCTCAGGTTCTTTCTAAGTGATCGCCTCAGGTCGGGCGTTCCCAAATGCTGTGATGATTTGTAACGGCGGCTTTTTTTTGCAGCCATCCGTTTTGCGACTGCCCTGATGATTCGCATCAGTTCCTCTACTTCTTCTTCGGGGATCATGGAAAAATCCTTCCGGGAAATGTTTTCCTGTATGCTGTACGTGGCTGTTTCCTCTGTTTGATCGCTGCGGTTGCCATGCAACCATGTTCTCAACGACTTTAAACTCGAATGTTGCGATACCTGCTTTTTTTTTGGAGCATCTTCCTTCGATTTTGCATCTACAACTTTCCCCAGTTGTTTCCAGTATTGGTTAAAAAGGTCATCAAACTCCTCCGATTGGATTTTATTTCTGCAAAGTATCGCTTTTAATGCCTGCCGGAATACGGAGGAATTCATATAATCAATACACTCCAGCGCCCGCAATGCAAGCGCTTGCTCGTCTACACCGGCAGCATAGCTTTTCTTTCGAAGAAATCTGCAAAACTGGATTATATTGGCAGACAAAGATGTTTGGCGAACAATCATACGGCATCCAATTTGGAAATGATGCCGGTCTTTTCCAACAGCTCACTTAACGAAAGTTGCACCTCCCTCGTGTCTCTCCAGTCTTTCAGCACCACTCCCAATGTTTGCTCAACAATGTTTTTATCCAGATGTTCAATATGAAGTGTAGCCAGGGCAGCGGCCCAGTCCAGGGTTTCGGTCAGCCCCGGAGTTTTCTCCAGCTTAATTTTTCTCAGCTGTTGCATAAATCCTGTTATTTGTGTCGCCAACTTCGTGTCAATTCCCGCGACTTTACTCTTTACGATAAGGCATTCCTTGTCAAAATCGGGATAATCAATATACAGGTATAAACAACGCCTCCTTAATGCTTCGCTTAGCTCCCGCGTCCTGTTGCCGGTGAGAATAACCTGGGGAATATGACTTGCTTTGATTGTTCCCATTTCGGGTATCGTGATTTGCCAGTCGCTCAATACTTCCAGTAAAAAACTTTCAAACTCTTCATCCGATCTGTCGATTTCATCAATTAATAATACCGGTTGTTTGTGATGGGTAATAGCCTGGAGCAAGGGTCTTTTCATCAGGAAACTATCACTGAATATCGTGTTCTCTTTTTCATCGAGTGACTGTGCAGTATGCTCCGTCATTTTTATATGTAGCAGCTGCCGCTGGTAATTCCATTCATACAAAGCATGCGTCGCATCCAATCCTTCATAACATTGCAGGCGAATGAGGTCGGTTTGCAGGGCATTGGCCATTACTTTGGCAATCTCAGTCTTGCCTACACCTGCCGGCCCTTCTACCAATAACGGTTTATTAAGTTGAAGTGAAAGAAATACGGACATGGCTACTGAGTCATCGGTAATATATCCTTGCGACAGGAGCATTTGTTTTATGGTATCCAGTTGAATCATTACTTGTATGCAGATAAATAAAGAAAACTACGCAGATATTGATCTCTGTTTAAAAAAAAATTACACATTGATCTCGGAATGTGTAATTTGATTCTTATAAGTTGATTTGTACAAATGCACGCAGGCGTGTAAATTATTTCGCAGCCGGCATGCTGGAATTCCAGATATCACGATACAGCTTCCATTCCCCGTTCACCGGCTTCCACACGACGACGTATTTTCCTTTATCCAAAAGCTTATTATCGGCACCATACATTTCATAGTGAGCGGTTTCAGCCAGTATTTCGCCGTTACCAGTTACTTCATCTGTCATGAATTTTGCATCCTTGATTCCCATTCTGATGACTGCTCCCCACAGACCGGCAATGGCAGATCCCTTCACCGGCTCCATATTGGGCGGAAGTGCCCAGGCGTCATTTGCATATAGAGCTGCTATTGCCGTAGAATCACCTCTTTTTATACCGTCCATGAATTTTGCATTCGCAGCATCAATAGCAGATCTCGCCGCAGTTAAATCAAAGCTGGCTTTTTCTTTGTTTTCTGCATTATCCGAAGTCTTGCTGTCAGTCGTGGCAGTGTTACAGGCAGTCACCAATGATATAGCCCCAACGGTAATTAGCTGAATGAATACTTTTGTCATTGTATTTTTTTTAAAAGATATCGTTTTTAATAATGTGCAAAAAACTGGTCTTTACACATGCAGTTAATCCGTATGTAATTCATTACACCATTTTTGTATTAACGTCCTCCAGTTCATTTACAAGCCGCGTCATTCTTAGATCACAGCTTCCAGTGCTTTTTTAAGATACACTTTTGCAACATGTCGCCTGTACTCTTCAGAGGCAAAATGATCACTCAATACCTGCACATTGCGCAAGCTTGCATTTGCAGCAGCTTCGATGGATTCGTTATTCAAAGGATTGCCAGCCAGCGCTGCTTCAGCGTCGGCATCACGAAATGCGTTGCTGGATACGCCGGTAAACGCAATATTAGCTTTACCGTCGGGAGTACGCATTACAGCACAGCCAACAATGGCAAACCGGGACGCCGGCTGCTCAAATTTCTGGTAGCTTGTTTTGGTGCCGTCCGGTGGAATTGGTACACGTACCGAAACAATGATTTCACCTTCCTGTAGTGAAGTACTGAACAACCCCGTAAAAAAATCTACCGCTTTTATTCTGCGTTTGCCCGTACTCCCCTGCACTTCTATTGAAGCATCTGAAGCAAGTACCAAAGCCGGCCAGTCGGCCGCAGGATCGGCGTGCGCAATGCTTCCGCCAATGGTACCAAAATTCCGAACCTGCAAATCACCTATAAGTGCTGCTGCTTCATTAAAAAAAGGAAGCCGGTTTTTAATTCCACTGTCGTTCAAAATTTCAGCATGCGTAACAGCAGCTCCAATCACGATCTCTCCGTCTTCCTCCTTTATTCCCTTCAATGCCGAAATACCGGCAATATCCACGAGTTTTGAAGGGCGATTTATTCTAAGTTTCATAGCAGGAATCAGGCTATGTCCTCCAGCCAAAAACTTCGCACTTCCATCATTCAATGCGGCAAGAGCTTCATCTACCGTTTTTACTTTTTGATAGTCGAATGTTGCAGGTATCATGTTATGAGAATTGAAGATTTGTGAATTTGCGAACCTGCTGCTGCGCCTTTGCGGAGCTTCGGCGAAGCAAGGCCGGCAGTCAGGTTTGCGGATGATGTGTTCATTGAATATTGAAAATTGAACATTGAAAATTTTTCCAGATTTCAAGGATCAAAACGAATCAATTTCCCATAGCGCGCCATACCCTTTCGGATGTCAAAGGCATTTTAATGTCTTTCACTTTATGTCCACCACTCCATAGCGCATCAATTACGGCATTTACCACTGCGGGCGTCGAACCGATCGTGCCAGCCTCTCCTGCTCCCTTTACACCAAGAGGATTGTGAGGACAAGGAGTAACCTGGCTGCCAGTTTCAATCGTAGGCAAATCTTCGGCTCTTGGCAGGCAGTAGTCCATGTAAGACGCATTTGTTAGTTGCCCGTTGCTGTCATAAACAGCTTCTTCATACAACGCCTGTCCTATTCCCTGAACAACACCACCATGAATCTGTCCTTCTACGATCATCGGGTTAATTACATTGCCCACATCATCGACCGCGATAAAACGTTTGAGATCAACTTTACCCGTTTGCTTGTCCACTTCAACAACCGCTATATGACAACCGAATGGGTAAGTAAAATTGGTAGGATCATAGAAGCTGCTGAAGTCAAGTCCGGGTTCAAGGTCTTTAGGATATACATGCGGAACATATGCAGTCAAAGCCACGTCTCCAAAACCAAGTGATTTATCCGTGCCCTTCACCGTGAATTTACCGGAAGCAAATTCGATGTCATCCGCATTCGCTTCTAACCTGTGTGCGGCGATCTTCTTTCCCTTTTCTATTATCTTTTCTATGCTCTTGACTATTGCAGTTCCCCCAACTGCTATGCTCCTGGAGCCATAGGTACCCATACCAAAAGCTACTGATTCGGTATCTCCATGCGTGATCTCTACATCCTCCATTGCAATACCTAATTTATCCGCCACAACCTGAGCAAAGGTCGTTTCATGTCCCTGGCCATGTGCATGGGAACCGGTATATACATTTACCTTACCCGTTGGCTGCACTCTTACATGTCCCACTTCAAATAACCCCGCCCTGGCCCCTAGTGAACCGACAACTGCTGATGGTGCAATGCCACAGGCTTCGATATAAGTTGAAAAGCCAACACCCAACAGCTTTCCATTTTTTGCCGCCTCCTTCTGGGAATTGCGAACATCAGCATAGCCCAGCATCTGCAACCCTTTTTCGAGGACACCTTTGTAATTACCGCTGTCATACTGCAGTGCAACCTGTGTCTGGTAACCTGGTTGATTCACGCCATCAAAAGGTGGAATGAAATTTTTAAACCGCAATTCAGCCGGATCCATATTCATTTCCAGCGCTGCCAGGTCAACAAGTCGCTCCAACAAATATGTAGCTTCGGGCCTGCCGGCGCCCCGATACGCGTCCACCGGTGTAGTATGAGTAAAGACCGCAGTAACGTCGATGTTGATTTTCGGAGTAGTATAGAGGCCCTGCATCAATGTTCCATGCAGGTATGTGGGAACACAGCTCCCAAAAGTTGAAAGATATGCTCCAAGATTTGCAAAAGTCTTTGCACGCAACGCTACAATTTTTCCATCCTTATCAAACCCCATTTCAGCTTTGGTGACATGATCTCTGCCATGAGCATCCACTTGAAAAGCTTCTGTCCTGGTGGCTGTCCATTTAACAGGACGACCAATTTGCCTGGTGCTCCAGGTGAGCAAAGCTTCCTCAGGATAATGAAATATTTTACTTCCGAATCCGCCACCTACATCGTAGCTTACCACTCTGACTTTATGCTCAGGTATACCTAATACAAATGCGCACATCAGCAAACGAATGACATGAGGATTCTGAGTACTGGTGTAAAGGGTGTACCGGACACTAATCTTATCATAAGAACTGTTATAACTGCGAGGTTCGATCGCATTCGGAATCAACCGTTGATTTATAAATTCCAGGGTAGTAACATGGGCAGCAGTGGACATCGCGTCATTGACTTCAGCGATGGGATTTCCCAGTGCCCAGTCATAACAAATATTGTTCGGGACATCATCGTGTACTAATGGCGCGGCCGACTCTACTGCTTTAGCCGCATCAACCACACAGGGTAATTCCTCATAATCAACGACGACCATTTCAGCGGCATCAACAGCTTGTTCCATTGACTCGGCTATCACTATAGCCACCGCATCCCCCACATGCCTTACCTTATCCGCCACAAGCAGTGGATGTTTTGGCTCCTTCATCGTGTCTCCATTTTTAAAGTTCACCTGCCAGCCGCATGGAACACCATTGACGCCCGCCACATCGGCGCCAGTAAATATTTCAACTACACCTGGCATGTCTTTGGCTGCATTGGTGTCTACTTTCAAAATCCTGGCATGCGCGTAGGGACTTCTTACAAACGATGCATAGGTTTGATTAGGAAGAACAATATCGTCAGTAAATCTACCGTTGCCCGTAGTGAATCTTTTATCTTCCACCCGTCTTACCGATTTCCCTATAAACCCTTTGGGTGTGTCCGTTCCATTAGTAGCACTCATAGTGTTGCCTCCTTTTTGGTTTTCTTTCTTGTACTCATTTTATCAGCAGCATACTGCACTGATTTTACTATATTTTGATAACCGGTGCAGCGGCAAAAGTTTCCTTCAAGGGCTCTTCTTATTTCTTCGTCGCTGGGTCTGCGGTTATGCTGGAGCAGATCCGCAGCCGTCATTATAATCCCGGGTGTACAGAAGCCACATTGCAGGCCATGACATTGATTAAAGCCTTCCTGTAGCGGGTGCAATTCTCCATTGATTGCTAAACCTTCGATCGTAGTAATCTTGCAACGGTCCGCCTGTACGGCAAGCATTGTACAGCTTTTGACCGCCTTTCCGTTTACGTGAATGGTGCAGGCTCCGCAGTTGCTGGTGTCACATCCAACGTGTGTGCCGGTTAACTTCAGCACATCCCTGAGGTACTGTACTAATAACATCCGTGGTTCCACCTTGTCGGTGTGCTTTACTCCATTGACCGTAAGTGTGATCTTAATGCTCATATAAGGTCAGTTTAATATTTTATCAGAAAAAAACACATGAAACTCATTGTGCGATTAGTTTTCTCCAGGGTTGCGAACATCAGGAGGAAGCCGCATTTTCTTTTGCTACCTCTCGTTCGAGATTAGAAAAAAATTGTTTTGTTAACGTATCTGAAACGCCACCAACTAATCTCTGGCCAAGAGCCGCCAGCATGCCGGATAGCTTTACATCTCCGTCAAATCCAACTTCAGTTTTATTATCAGGTGCCGGCGCCAGGGAGATCTTAATAACTGCGTTGGCATTGCCGATCTTACTATTCTGTTGCACCTTCAGTGTATAGCTTTTTTGCGCTACAATATCTTCCATTTGCAAATCGCCCGTAAATGAACTGTTCACCGGCCCCATTTTGATTTCAAGAATTGATTTAAAAGTATTCTCGCCAGTTTTTTCGAGCCTGGTAATTCCGGGAACGATCCGGGCCAATGTATCGTTATTCATAAGAATGTCCCAAACCTTAGATGGTGAGGCGTTGACCACGTGTTTGCCAGTGAGCTGCATAAAAGAAAGATAAAGGAGATTAAAATTTGTCCGGACTCTTGAGCCTTAAACCTGCTTCAAATTCACTATTAAGTTAGGAAAAACTTCAGTGCAGAATTTTTTTATTTTAGGGGCAAACCAGGGAAATATTTTTTCCGTTTTACCTTTCGGAAGAAGTTTTTTCCCAGGACTCCGCTCTTTAACATGGCATGGTGAAAAGACTTTTTTTTAATAATCCGGAAAGTATTAGATTAGGACAAAAGATGTTTGAACATTATTTAGAGTGGGTCGTGGAATAACGCATAAATAATTTGCTATGCAATGTTCACCGTGTCTAAAATAGCAGACGATTGCAAGCCTTGCAAAAAGAAAAAAATTGTTTCTGGTGACAGGAAACGGCTGGGGCTATTTACGACCTTACTACTGGTGCTTTTGCCGAAATGCCCTTTCTGCCTGTTGGCATTTTCAAGCACGGTGATGCTATGCGGGAAGGCTGGCGGAGTATACGAGCTGACACACAATTCTTCCACTACAATTCTTGTCACTGCATTTTTCTGCTTCCTCGTGTCAATAAGTATCCTGTTCAATTACCGGGATGCAAGAACCAAATATGCCTTCTTAGTTGTTACCATAGGCAGCCTGCTTGTCATGTATAGTGTAGCTATTGGTGGAGGTTTACTATTATATTATTTCGGAGTGGCAATGCTTTTTATCGGTGTTTGGTTGAACGCTAGTTTGCTTTATGTAATCCGTAGAACCAGGAGCAGGCTCAAAGCCACAAGAGACAAAACGTACCGTGAGCAATTACAATAACTTAAAATATATCTCATGATTGCAGCCAGTTTTGAATACGATGCGCCGTCCACGCTGGAAGAGGCCATAGGCCTTCTTAAGCAACACGGTGACGGTGCCAAAATATTAGCCGGGGGACACAGCCTGATTCCAATGATGAAGCTCCGGTTTGCCTCGCCCGAACGCGTTATTGACATCAACGGTGTTCCCGGTCTGTCTTATATTAAAGAGGATGGCGGAATGCTTAAAATCGGGGCGATGACAACAGAATCCGAAGTCGAACATTCAGACTTATTGAAAAAGAAATTTCCAATTTTTGGCGACGTTAGCAAACTGATTGCCGATCCACAGGTGCGTAACATGGGAACGATTGGTGGAAACCTCGCACACGGGGACGCTGCTAATGATCATCCCGCTTTAATGTTGGCGCTTCGCGCAACCGTTATCGCCACCGGGCAGGGAGGCAAACGACCCATTCCAATTGACGAATTCTTTTTGGGCCTTTTTGCCACTGCTTTACAACAAGATGAGATACTCACCGAGATTCAAATACCCGTCCCCGCCAAAGGAACAGGCAGTGCTTATCATAAACTGGAAAGAAAGGTTGGCGACTACGCCACGGCCGGGGCTGCTGTGCAATTAACAATTAACGATAAAGGAATTTGCACAGACATAGGCATCGGTCTGACTAACGTGAGTGCAACTCCGATGAGAGCCTCCCGATCGGAACAATTGATCCTGAATAACCAAGTAACAGAAGAAAATATTTCCGCCGCCGCTCAATTGGCAGCAGAAGACTGCAGTCCTTCGGCTGACCTGCGCGGAAGTGAAGAATATAAACGTGCGATGGTCGCCGTCCTCGTAAAAAGAATGATCAGGAAGGCGGTAGAAAGAACCAAATAAAATAATTAATAAGAATTGTCCTTTGAATAAAACTTTTTTGCAAATGAACAAAGATATAACATTAACCGTCAATGGCGCACAACATACGGCAGAAGTGGAACCCAGGACACTACTGGTTCACTTTATCAGGGAAACGCTGAACCTGACCGGTACGCATATCGGTTGCGACACCAGCAACTGCGGCGCATGTACCATTTTACTGAATGGAAAGTCCGTTAAGTCCTGCACTTTACTGGCGGTTCAGGCAAATGGAAAATCTATCACCACTATCGAGGGTGTATCAAAGGACGAAGCCATGAATCCTTTACAGGAAGGGTTCAAAGAAAATCATGGCCTTCATTGTGGCTTCTGCACGCCGGGTATGATCATGCGTGCAACTGAGTTGCTGGCCGACAACCCAAATCCCACTGAAGACGAAATCCGATGGGGGATTTCGGGGAACCTATGTCGCTGTACGGGCTATAATAATATTGTAAAAGCTATTTTGTATGCCTCTGCTAAGATGCGCGGGGTTCCCACAGCTTCTACAGAACCTGAATTTGTGTGATGGCTAATGGCTGATTGCTGATTACTGATTATTCATTACTCATTTTTCCACTCACCACTCACAACTCACAACTGACAAAAAAAATAATTCAAACCTCTTTAATACTAACAACATGATTCAATGTAAAACTTCAAAGGCAATCAGCGGCATGGGTCATTCTATGAAAAGAAAGGAAGATGCCAGGTTTCTTCATGGAAAGGGAAACTATATAGATGATATTAAGCTGCCGGGTATGTTATATATGGATATTGTAAGAAGCCCTTATGCTTATGCAAAAATTAAAAGTATAAATATAGAAGAAGCAATGAAAGTGCCTGGTGTTGCAGCGGTAGTAACAGGAAAGGATCTTGAAAAGTATGGCCTGCATTGGATGCCCACACTAATGTCGGATACGCAAATGGTATTGCCTACTGATACCGTCATGTATCAGTCGCAGGAAGTAGCAGCGGTTATCGCAACCAGCCGCTATGCCGCAAGAGATGGAAGGGAAGCTGTGAAAGTGGAATACGAGCCGATGAAGGCTGTGATGGATCCCTTCAAATCAATAGAGCCCGGCGCCACTGTTTTGCGGACCGATAAGCCCGGCAAAAAGGATAATCATATCTGGCACTGGCAGGCAGGGGATAAAGAAAAAACAGACAAGGTTTTTGCATCAGCGGATGTTGTCGTAAAACAACAAATGTATATTCCGCGCATTCATGTTGTTTCAATTGAAACCTGCGGTTGTGTGGCGGATTATCATAAAGTGAATAATCACCTGACGATGTATATGACAACCCAGGCGCCGCATGCTATCAGAACTGTTATTGCATTGGTGGCAGGCCATGTAGGACTTACTGAAGAAAAGGTCCGCGTTATATCGCCGGATATCGGGGGCGGCTTTGGCGGTAAGGTGCCGGTATATCCAGGTTATGTCATAGCTATTGCCGTTTCATTTTTAACAGGCGCTCCCGTTAAGTGGATTGAAGACAGGAGTGAAAACCTGCAGGCCGATTCTTTTGCACGAGATTATCATATTACGGCGGAAATGGCGGGAACAAAAGAAGGAAAGATACTGGCGACACGTTTCAAAGTCTTGTGCGATCATGGTTATACGGATGCGGCTGCGAATCCATCAAAATTTCCAACAGGACTGTTTTCCATAGCAACAGGTTCGTATGATTATGATACAGCGTATATGGAAGCCGATGCTGTTTATACCAATAAGCCTCCCGGCGGTGTTGCTTATCGCTGTTCATTCCGTGTTACCGAGGCGGTGCATGCGATTGAAAGAATTACTGACCGCTTTGCTTTAGAAATTGGTAAAGACCCGGCGCAACTAAGGATGGAAAATTTTATTAAAAAGGAAGCTTTCCCATGGAAATCACCAACAGGATGGATTTATGACAGTGGTGATTACCATGCAGGATTGAAGAAAGCGATGGACGCCATCGGTTATGATACATTAAGAAAAGAGCAGGCAGAGAAAAGAAAGAAAGGTGAGTTGATGGGTATCGGCATCGCGACTTTTACCGAAATAGTAGGTGCAGGTCCGTCTAAGGACTTCGATATTTTAGGTATAAAAATGTTTGACAGCGCCGAGATTCGTGTACATCCAACGGGTAAAGCAATCGCAAGGTTTGGAACCAAATCACAGGGACAGGGTCATGAAACTACCTACGCTCAGATCATAGCTGAAGAGCTTGGAATTCCTGCCGAAAATATCCAGGTCGAGGAAGGTGATACGGACACAGCGCCCTATGGATTGGGCACTTATGCAAGTAGAAGCACACCCACTGCGGGTGCTGCTGCCGCCGTTGCCGCCCGAAAGCTAAGAGCCAAAGCAAAAAAGATTGCGGCTTATTTATTAGAAGTAAGTGAAGAGGACCTGGAATGGGAACCCGGAAAGTTTTATGTAAAAGGTGCACCTGAAAAGGCCAAAACCATACAAGAAATTGTTTTCGCAGCTTATACCAATCATCCCCAGGGAATGGAAGCTGGTTTTGAAGCAACGCATTATTATGATCCGCCTAACCTCACATTCCCTTCAGGAGCTTATATCTGTGTAGTTGATATTGACAAGGAAACCGGCGGGATAAATGTGAGGCGATTCGTTGCTATTGACGATTGTGGTAATATTATCAACCCAATGATTGTGCAGGGACAGGTGCACGGCGGGTTGACACAGGGTATTGCTCCTGCGATGTACGAAGAATTGATATATGACGAGGACGGAAATATCCTCAACGGCACCTTAATGGATTACCTTGTTCCAACCGCCGTAGAATCACCGAAGTGGGAAACGGGCCATACGGTTACACCGTCACCGCATCATCCAATTGGTGCAAAGGGAGTTGGTGAATCGCCAACAGTGGGTGCACCACCGGCCATTGCAAATGCCATCATTGATGCTTTATCGCCTTATGGCATCACACACCTGGATATCCCAATCACACCCTTTAAAGTTTGGAAAGCATTGAAGGAAAAAGGTGTCGTATAAATAAATTAACTATTGATTGTTGGGTAATTGTGCTCTTTATTCATCATCAATTACCCAACTTATTGCGAACCTTGTATTACTCTCTTTTGTTTTTAGATAAAAAAAACTAAGTAGACGAACAAAGCAGTAATCGAGGTTATTCTTTAGGCTAAAAACAAATCAGTGCAAACGGCAAAAGACCCACTCGAAATAGTGCAGGCTTTGGACGGGTATAATTATGTGGCGGATGAAGAATTCGCTACAGCGCTATTTCTTTTATTAAACCTTAGGAAGCCTTTACTGCTGGAAGGTCCGCCCGGCGTGGGTAAGACGGAGATCGCACTCGTGATTTCGCAGCTATTGAACACAAAGCTTATTCGTCTCCAGTGCTACGAAGGACTCGATATAAATTCCTCTGTGTACGAATGGAATTATCAAAAGCAATTGCTTGGCATCAAATTACAGGAAGGAAGCAGCCTGAGCGTGGCAGAAAAGGAAAAGCATATTTTCGGAACGGAATATCTTTTGCAAAGACCCTTGCTCCAATCGATTTCTGAGACAGAGCAATCACCCGTGTTATTGATTGATGAATTGGATCGATCCGATGAGGAATTTGAAGCTTTTCTTCTGGAACTCTTGTCTGCTTTCCAAATCAGCATTCCCGAGATTGGTACTATTAAAGCAAAACATAAACCCTATGTCGTGCTGACCTCGAACCGGAGCAGGGAGTTGAGTGATGCCCTGAAAAGACGTTGTCTTTATTACTGGATTGATTACCCCGATCTGAACAAGGAAATGGCGATTGTAAGAAAGCGTTTACCGGGAATTGAACAGGATCTTTTAAAGCAGGTTGTAGAATTCGTGCAGGAATTAAGAAAAAGAAAACTAAATAAAACGCCGGGGGTGTCTGAAACGATGGATTGGGCAGAATCATTGATGGCCCTCGGGTACCGGGAAATTAATTCGCGTGCCTTTGAACAAACACTTGGCGCGGTATTAAAATCAGCCGATGATATACAGCAGGTAAAACAGGAAGGGATCAGGGCGTTTACAAACTGAGGGCCAATAAATCTTCAATGGTCAATTGTCAATGCTCAATGTTCACTGCTGAAAGTTCAAATGTCACTGAGAATACAGTAAATCAGGAATTGCGGATATGAAGCTGCAGGCTTTTCAAACTTCAACTATCACAGAATCGATTGTGGCTTTCTCACAGTTCGTGAGAAGCCATGGACTAAATATTGGCATTGAGGAAACGGAACTGGCATTGCAGGCTGCAAACAGGCAACTGCTGCAAACCAGGAAGAATTTCAAACATGCGCTGAAAATTATTTTTTGCACAAATCCCGAAGAACGGCAACTATATGAAAGGCTGTTCAGCTTGTATTGGGATACTAACCCAATCGATCTGAAGGAAGAAAAGAATAAGACCATCCTGCAGGGCGTGGTTGAGAGAAAAACAAACCGTTCTTTAGTCATGATGGGTCATGGAAATGCCGATAAAGAAACGACCGAAGCGAAAAACATATCTGGTTCAAACGAGGCAGAACGTTTACAAAAAACAGATTTTTCTAAGATCCAGGAAATTGACGCGAGGCTACTTGATGAGATTGCTGCAAAACTGTTTAAGGAGATGGCTTTGCGTCTGCGCAGGCGAATGAAAGAAACCCGTAGACAGGGACCAATTAATTTAAGAAGAACGATCAGGCGAAGCATCAGCTACGGCGGTGAGCCCATGGAACTTTACCGGCGGTCACAAAAGAAGAAAAAACACCGGCTGATCGTTTTGCTGGATGTGAGCGGATCGATGGACAAATACAGTTTTTACCTTTTACGTTTTGTAGTTGCCTTGCGTGAATACTTCCGGCAGGCTGAAGCCTTTGTATTCAGTACTTCACTGATAAGGATCAGCAAGGCGCTTCAGCATAATTATTTAGATGCCGTCTTATCCGCTATATCACAAAATGCTGATAATTGGTCGGGTGGAACAAAAATCGGCGATTGCCTGCGTCAATTTAACGAACAGTATGGCAAGCGGATGCTGAACGGCTTGCCTTTTGTAATAATTTTGAGTGACGGTTTGGATACGGGCACCCCTGAGATTTTAGGAAAAGAGCTGAACAAAATAAAACAGCGGTCCAAAAAGGTAATCTGGCTCAACCCATTAAAGGCAATGAAGGGATACGAACCAACCGCAAGGGGCATGTCGGAAGCAATGCCATCAATTGATGAATTCTATTCTGCGCATAATTTGCAGAGCTTGCTTCACTTGGAAAATATACTGAACGATGCATGAGGAATTTTTTGATAAGCTGGAAGAACTGAGAAAAAAGAATGAACCATTTGTAACGGCCACAGTGGTACGAAGAGAAGTGCCGAGTTCGGGCAAAAGTGGCGATAAGGCGATCATTGATAAATTTGGGAGAATGACGGGCTGGATCGGTGGAGGTTGTGTGAAAGGAATTATTCTGAAGGAAGCCGATGATGCTATTAAATCCGGCAGATCACGATTGGTGAAGGTTGGTAAATCGCTATCAACGTTAAAACAGGAAGGAGTTGTTGACTATAAAATGACATGTATGAGTGAAGGTACCGTAGAAGTATTTATTGAACCGGTATTGCCATCGCCGCATCTTGTGGTAATCGGTAAAACAGCGATTGCAAAGGCTTTGGTAAAAATTGCCAGGACCGCCGGTTTCAGAATTACCGTGGTGGCAAATGATATTACGCCACAGACGTTTGAAAAAGTGGATGAGCTCATCACACAAATCAGTTTGGAACCGGTAAAGCTTGCCTCCTCATCTTCCATTGTTGTGTGCACGCAGGGTGACCAGGACGAAGACGCATTGGAGCAGGCATTGCAAAAAAATTGCTCCTATATCGGCTTTGTTGCAAGCAGGAAGAAGAAGTCAGGCGTTTTTGAATATTTATTGCAACAAGGAATGGATCAAAAAAAATTGGATAAAGTACACTCGCCGGCCGGCCTTGATATTGCCGCAAAGCGTCCGGAAGAAGTGGCCATCAGCATCATGGCAGAAATTATACAGGTGCATAATAACAAACCACAACTTGCTGAAAGTTTTATAGATACAGAGGGTGGTGTAAATGCTGCTAATGAGCCTGACATCAAACCATCCTTTTACATAAATCCTGTTTGCGGCGTGCCGGTCGATAAGAACAGCCCCAAACATATAATTGACTACCAGGGTGAGAAAGTTTATTTTTGCTGTGATGGCTGCAAAGTAAAATTTGAAGCAGAACCAGCCAGGTATATGATTAAAGCATAAGACGAGCAAATGATAGTTGACAAATATAACCGAGTTCATGATTACCTGCGAATTTCGCTGACGGATAATTGCAACCTGCGTTGTTTTTATTGCATGCCTGAAGAAGATTATGAGTTTACGCCAGCTTCCCGGCTCATGCAATGCCACGAGATTGAAGCGCTTTCGAAAATATTTGTGGATCTTGGCGTGACTAAGATCCGGCTCACAGGGGGCGAACCCCTTGTCAGGAAAGATGCCAAAGAAATTATCCTGGCACTTTCAAAACTACCTGTGAAACTTACTTTAACAACGAATGCAACAAGACTCCATGACTTCTCCGATACATTAGCTCAAGCTGGCATTCGTTCGCTCAACATTAGCCTGGACACATTGCAGTCGGATAAATTTCTGCTGGTAACAAGACGCGACCAGTTCAAACAGGTATATGATAATATCCGGCTCATGATTAAAAAAGGCTTTCATGTGAAAGTAAATATGGTTGTGATGAAAGGGTTGAATGAAAATGAGATCAATGATTTTGTAGAATGGACCAAACATGAGCCTGTACATGTGCGGTTTATTGAATTCATGCCATTTACCGGTAACCGGTGGACGAGCAATAAAGTGTTCTCTTATCATGAAATGCTGGAATTGATCGAATCGAAATATGAAGTCATTAAACTGCAGGACGAAAAACATGATACCGCCAAAAAATTCCAAGTCCCTGGTCACATAGGCACATTTGCGGTGATCAGTACCATGAGTGAAAATTTTTGCGGTACCTGTAACCGTATGAGATTGACGGCTGATGGCAAGATGAAAAACTGTTTATTCTCAAGGACGGAAACTGATTTACTTACCAATCTACGAAACGGTGAAGATGTTGTGCCCCTGATACATCAAAGTATCCGTAGTAAAGCAAAGGAATTGGGCGGCCAGTTTACACCGGATTTTGAGCACCTGCATGCAGAAGATATTAATAACCGGAGCATGATAACTATCGGGGGTTGATAACAGTTTAATCAGGCGTTGCCACATTAATAAAGGCAATGTTGCCGAATTAGAAATCACATCATTTACAGCTTCCCAAAACCTGCCATTTTATGCAACACACCGGGATCGTATTGTTGTCCCTGCTTTATCACCGTCCATACATGTCGGATATCACGGATGTTTTTTAAAGGATCGCCATTGACGATCACCAGGTCGGCTTGCTTACCGGGTTTGATCGATCCGGTTTGTTGATCCACATTCATTACCCGCGCAGGCGTTATAGTGGCAGATTGTATTGCCTGCAACGGAGTTAGACCCGCATCAACATATAATTCAAGTTCGCGGGAAACACTATAGCCGGGAAACCCCATATCGGTGCCCGCCATAATAGGAATGTCCATGTCATTTAGTGCTTTTACCAAACCTTTCATTGCGTCGAAGCGAGGTTTATATGACTTTGCCAACGAATCAGGCAGTCCCATGTTTTTAAATAAAGGTTGTAATGGTACCGGCAATGTTGTAAAGTTTGGTTCAATATCCGTAATATCATCTTTGACATTCCGGAGTGCCAGCTCGTATACCCCGATTGTCGGATCGATAACTGTTTTATGGTCTTTGAGAAAATTTAACACCGCAACGCTACTTGAATCCTGCAGATCAACTGATCTGTCTTTATTTTTCTTCATCGCTGAATACACATATTGTATATGGTTTACCTGGTCCATGCCTGCATCCACGGCCGTTTCAATCGTCAAACCTATTGGG
>Ga0111539_10002838_pt1 | contig 23024 bp, 19 predicted proteins | sample RhiMethybrSRZTD1_FD_79667 | JGI IMG/M metagenome (GOLD analysis project Ga0111539, IMG submission 79667) | Populus rhizosphere microbial communities from Tennessee, USA - Rhizosphere MetaG P. TD hybrid SRZTD1 (version 2) (version 2) | ecosystem: Host-associated > Plants > Roots > Rhizosphere >...
ACGCGTGGGCTGTGAGGAGCGCCCCACCTGCCGGCCTCGTGTGATCGGGGTCGGCCGGCGGTGGAGCTGGTGCTCGGCGAGCGGATGTCGACGCTCGGGCGCTCGCGAGCGCCCCGCCCGCCGGGCGCGGTGACCCCGGGCGGTCGGTGCGAGGGTTAGCCTCGGCCCCGATGGCCGCGACCGCCCCGACACTGCGCAAGGCGCTCCAGGGCCGGTCGCCGTCGCTGGCCTACGAGCGGGCGCTGTGGGACGCCGGGCACGACGTCGTCGTCGGCATGGACGAGGTCGGCCGGGGCGCCTGGGCCGGGCCGCTCACGCTGGGCGCCGCGGTGCTGCCGCGCGACAAGCGGGTCTACAAGATCCGCGACTCGAAGCAGCTCACCGAGCGCGAGCGCGAGGCGCTGTTCGACCGCATCGCCTCCTGGTGCACCGCCTGGGCGGTCGGCCACGCCACGCACGAGGAGTGCGACGAGCTCGGCATGAGCGAGGCCCAGCGCCTCGCCGCCCGCCGGGCGATCGAGGGCCTGGGGGTGCGCCCCGACCGCGTCCTGCTCGACGGCAAGTGGGACTTCGTGGGCGGCGGCATCGCCCAGCGCATCGTCAAGGGCGACGCCCGCTGCCTGTCGATCTCGGCGGCGTCGATCCTGGCCAAGGTCACGCGCGACCGCATCATGCGGGCCGAGGCCGAGCACTACCCGCTGTGGTGGTTCGACCAGAACAAGGGCTACCCCTGCCCGCGCCACAAGGCGTCGCTGCGGGGGGTCGGCCCGTCGGCCATCCACCGCCGCAGCTGGGTGTTCATGGACACGCTGCCGTGGACCGGGGTGCCGCGCCTCGTGCGTCCCGACCCGCAGGGCGTGCTCTTCCCCGGGTGACCGGCGCAACGTCGGGGTAGGTTGCCCCCGTGGCTGACGCACCGGAGCACCCCGACCCGGACGAGATGCAGAAGCGCCTCGACGACCTCGAGGAGGGCATCGACAGGGCGCGCAAGCAGGCCGAGGACGACCACCTGCTGACCACCGAGGACGATCCCGTCGCCGACGGGCCGCCCATCGCCCCCGACGCCTTCCCCCGGGGCGACGAGGCCCGCGAGACCCCGGTCGACGACCAGGACTGACCCGCGACGGCGGCGTCGCCTGGAGCACCTCGGCGCGGTCCCCGTACCCTCGCGCCCATGCGCCGCCCCTTCGCCGTCGCCCTGGTGGCCTGGACGTTCTTCGTCTGGACCACCCGCATCGCCAACATCTGGCGCGACGCCGACCTCGACACCGGCGAGCAGGTCGGCCGCACGGCGCTCGCCGGCAGCTTCACGGTGCTGGCCGTCCTCGTGGTCCTGGCGCTGTGGCGCGGGACGACCCGGTCGCGCCTGTGGTCCGTCGGTGCTCTGGCGGCGTGGTCGACCGCGGTGTGGGTGGTGCGCGACGCCCGCATCCTGGTGGCCGACCACGAGGCCGGGTTCAAGGTGGTGCATACCGTGCTGGCGGTCACCTCGATCGTGCTGTCGGCCCTCGCCTGGCGCGAGGCCCGCCGGGCCTCGTCCGAGGGCGGCGACCGGCGCGGCGGCGGCGAGGGCGACGGGGCCCGGGCCGGCGCCTACGTGCCGTCGTCCTGAGGGGGCGTCGGCGACAGCACGGTGTCGAGCGACAGGGTCAGGCACCGGCAGCCGCCGCCGGCCTTGAGGAACTCGTCGATGCGGCACTCGACGACCTCGAAGCCCCAGTCCTCGAGCTGCCGTCCGACGCGGGGCGGGGTGGCGGGCATCACGATCGTGCGGTCGACCACCACCGAGTTGGCGCAGAACGACAGCGCCTCGTCGTCGGTGAGCACCAGCGGCTCGGGCACCAGCGCCTCGACCACGCGCCGGCCGTAGGCGTCCCAGCCGAGCGGGGCCACGATCGCCCGCCGGTCGTCGAGGGGGCAGAACGTCAGGTCGAGGTGGTACAGGCGGGGATCGACCAGCTGCACCGGCCGGACGGGGCAGCCCAGCAGCCGGGTCAGCTCGGTGGCGGCCGAGGCGTCGGACCGGAACGAGTAGCCCGACAGCAGAACCGTGCGGCCGCCGGCGGGGGTGAACGGCAGGGCGTCGCCGGCCCCCTCGTGGTCGAGGTCGTCGGGCAGGCGGTCGACCGTCCAGCCCCGCTCGGCGAACCAGGCGGCGTTGACCGGCGTCTCGGGCTGGCGCTCGGGGTGGCGGAAGTGGGCCGGCACGAACCGGCCCCCGCCGGGGGCGGCGTTGACCAGCCCGGCGTTGGCGGTGAACACCAGGTCGGGCACCTCGGGGTGGGGGGCCATGACCTCGACCTCGGCGCCGGCGGAGCGCAGGATGGCCGCCAGCCCCTCCCACTGGGCCGCGGCCGTGTCGGGGTCGACCGCCACCTCGCGGTGCATCCAGGGGTTGATCTCGTAGAGCACGCCGAAGTGCTGTGGCGGGCACATCAGGTACCGGCGCCCCCAGGCGAGGGGCTCGGTCACGCCGCGCCCACCAGGTGGTCGGCGAGCTGGCGCACGAACGGCCCGACGTCGGTCACCACGCCGAGCGCCTGGTGGCTGCCCCGGTCGGCCAGCTTCGTCACCACCGCCTGGTTGATGTCGACGCAGAAGGTCTCCACCCCGGCGGGCAGGCAGTTGCCGGTGGCGATGGCGTGCAGGGTCGAGGCGAGCATGATCGCCACCTGCACGCCGGGCAGGCGGGCACGCATGGCGTCGGCCGCCGCCGCGGTGTCGGTGATCACGTCGGGCAGGGGACCGTCGTCGCGGATCGATCCCCCGAGCACGAACGGGACGTCGTTGGCCACGCACGCCCGCATGACCCCGCCCGTCACGAAGCCGGCGCCCACGGCCGCGGCGATGGAGCCGTGCCGCCGCACCTCGTTGATCACGCGCAGGTGGTTGGCGTGGCCGCCCTCGGTCGGCACGCCCTCGGCCACCGACACCCCGAGCGAGGTGCCGAGGACGTTCGACTCGATGTCGTGGGTGGCGAACCCGTTGCCGGCGAACAGCACGTCGACCCAGCCGGCGTCGACCAGGCGGGCGAGGTCGGGGGCACCGCCGGTGTGGACGACCGCCGGCCCGGCGACCACGAGCACCTTGCCGCCGCGCTCGCGCGCCGCCCGCACCCGGTCGGCCACCCGGGCCACGAGCAGCGCCTTGGGCTTCTCGGACGACACCTCGGACGCCATGAACTCGAACATCTGGGTGTCGCGGGCCGTCGACGGCGCCTGCACGCGCACGCCGTCGCTGCCGACGACCACGCGGTCGCCGACCCGGATGCGGTGCATCGGCACCGTCTCCGCGTGGCCGTCGCGCACCACGAGGCCGCAGTCCATCTCGGGGTTCTCGATCGGCACCCAGGTGCCGTCGACCCGCACCGCGCCGGCCAGGTTGGTGGTCGAGTAGAAGCCCGCGGGCAGCACGCCGTCGAGGTCGGCGTCGACGAGGGTGGCGTCCTCCTGGGCGACGCGGTTGGCCCCGTGCACCTGGAGGTCGTCGAGCAGCGTCCCCAGCACGTCGTCGTCGCCGGTCACCACGATGCGGGCGCTCGACGGGTCGAGGCTGGTCTTGCCGATCACCACGTCGGTCATCTCGTAGTCGCAGCCGGCCTCGAGGATGGTGTCGAGGATCTTGGCCAGCAGGAGGGAGTCGACGATGTGGCCGGTGACCTCGATGGTCTCGGTCGCCATCCGACAGGGATAGCATGCGGCCCGCCATGGGACAGCCGATCACCGTCGTCGAGAAGCCTTCGCACACCCCGGGCCTGGCCCGGTTCGAGACCAACCGGTCGCTCACCGGCATGGGCCACGAGCGCTACGCCTCCGTCGACGACGTCCTCGCCCACCGGCCGGTCGACGAGCTGGCCCGGCGCCTCTTCGAGAGCGGCGGCGTCACGCAGGTCCACGCCAACGGCAGCATGGTCACCGTGCACCTCGCCGACGGGTGGACGGGCGAGAAGCTGCTCGACGTCATCCGCGGGCTGTACATCTTCTACCCGCCCACCTCGGCGTCGGCCCCCAAGGCGCCCGAGGCCGAGGCAGCCGCCGACCCCGACGCGGCGGCCGCGCCCGAGTCGGTGACCGACGAGCCCACCGCCGTCGCCTCGTCCGAGGCGGTCACCGAGCCGGTCGACGAGCGGGTCACCACGCCCGACGTCGCACCCGCCGAGAGCGACGCCGTCGACGGCGCCGTCGCCCGCACCGAGTAGCGCGTCCCCGACGGCGCGAAGCGAGCCGCGCCCCGTCGCGGCCGCGTTCCGGGTCGCCCGGTGCCGCATCCGCCGGATGAGCGTCTCCCCCCACCCGCCGAGCGGGCATGCTTGAGGAGTCGGTCGCCAACGACGTCGGTCGGCAGAGGGAGAGATGATGAGCGAGCGTCCGCGCAGCAGCGAGCGAGGCCCCCGCGGCCCGCTGCGGATCAGCACGAGCGGAGAACGATGAGCGCCAGGGCCTGGCAGGCCGTCCTCGACCACCTGGACGAGGCCGCCGAGCTGGCGAAGCTCGACGCCGACGTCCACCGCATGCTGCGCACGCCGCGGCGCCTCCTCGAGGTGGCGGTGCCCGTCCGCCTCGACGACGGCTCGGTCGAGGTCTTCACCGGGTGGCGGGTCCACCACGACACCACCCGGGGGCCGGGCAAGGGCGGGGTGCGCTTCCACCCCGACCTCGACGCCGACGAGGTCAAGGCGCTCGCCGCCATGATGACCTTCAAGACCGCCCTGGTGGACCTGCCCTTCGGCGGCGCCAAGGGCGGCGTGCGGTGCGACCCCAGCCGGCTGTCGCTGGCCGAGCTCGAGCGGATCACCCGCCGCTTCACCTACGAGATCAGCCCGATCCTGGGCCCCGAGAGCGACATCCCGGCGCCCGACGTCAACACCGACGGCCGGGTCATGGCCTGGTTGATGGACACGCTCTCGATGGTGCAGGGCCGCATGCTCCCCGGCTCGGTCACCGGCAAGCCCCTGTCGATCGGCGGCACCCGCAACCACTCGGGCGCCACGTCTGCGGGGTGCCTGGCCTGCGCCCGCGTCGCCCTGCGCGAGCTGGGCATCCCGCTCGTCGGCGGGCGGGCGGTGCTGCAGGGGTTCGGCAAGGTCGGCGGGCCGCTGGCGTTCCTGCTCACGTCCGCGGGCATGCGGGTGGTCGCCGTCAGCGACGTCGGCGGTGCGGTGCTCAACGAGGGCGGGCTCGACGTGAGCGCCCTGGCCGACCACGTGGCCGAGACGGGGTCGGTGGCCGGGTTCGGCGGGGGCGAGGCGATCAGCTCCGACGCGGTGTGGGACGTCGGGTGCGAGCTGCTGGTGCCGGCGGCGCTCGGCGGCGTGATCGACGAGCACGTGGCCGAGCGCGTCACGGCGAAGCTCATCGTCGAGGCGGCCAACGGGCCGACCACGGTCGAGGCCCAGCCGGTGCTCGACCGTCGGGGCATCGTCGTGGTGCCCGACATCCTGGCGAACGCCGGTGGCGTGACCGCCAGCTACTTCGAGTGGGCCCAGGCCCAGCAGGGCTACCCCTGGGAGGACCAGCTGGTGGCCGAGCGCCTGCGCGACCGCATGGAGTCGGCGTTCGAGGCGGTGTGGGCCCGGGCCGAGACGCTGGGCGTGGGCATGCGCACGGCGGCCCACGTGGTGGCGGTCGAGCGCGTCGCCGCCGCCATCACCGCCCGCGGCCTCTTCCCCTAGGAGTTCTTCTTCGAATGCGACGATCCTGCCCGGAATCGGGCAGGATCGTTGTGTTCGCCCGGGTCCGTCGGCAGGATGGCGGCCATGGCGGAGCTGCACGGCGTCACCGAGGTCGACGGCGACCGCGAGGTCCGGGGCGTCACCGGCGTCCACCGCGACCTCGTCGACCACCTCGTGCGGAGCACGCAGATGCCCCCGGGCATGGCCCGGCGCGTCGTCGACGACGTCGTCGCCTACTTCGGCGAGCCGGTCGAGGCCGTGGTCCGACGCCGGCACCGGGAGCTGCAGGCGGCGGGCCGGTCGAACGCGGAGATCTTCGATCGCATCGCCGCCGAGCTGAGGGCGCGGCCGGTGGCCGCACCCGGCCTGTCGGCACGCCAGCTCCGTCGCATCGTCTACGGCTGACCGGCGCCGCCGGCCGAACGACCCGTCCGGGTCGAAGGGAGAACTCACATGTGCGGGATCGTGGGCTACGTGGGCACCGGCGACGCCGTGCCCGTCCTCGTCGAGGGGCTGCAGCGGCTCGAGTACCGGGGCTACGACTCGGCCGGGGTCGCCGTCGTCGCCCCGTCGGGGCTCAAGGTGCACAAGCGGGCGGGGCGGGTCGACGACCTGGTCGCCGCGCTCCCCAAGCGGCTCAAGGGCCCGGTCGGCATCGGCCACACCCGGTGGGCGACCCACGGCGAGCCCACCGACCGCAACGCCCACCCCCACCTCGACGCCTCCGGCCACGTGGCCGTCGTGCACAACGGCATCGTCGAGAACGCCGCCGAGCTGCGGGCCAAGCTGGCGGCCGAGGGCGTCGAGATGGCGTCCGACACCGACTCCGAGGTGATCGCCCAGCTCGTCGGCCTGCGCGCCGCCGACCTGCCGCTCGAGGAGGCCGTGCGCGAGGCGCTGTCGATGGTGGTGGGCACCTACGGCCTCGCCGTCGTCGACGACCGCCGGCCCGACCGCATCGTGGTCGCCCGCAACGGCAGCCCCGTCGTGCTCGGCATCGGGCGGCGGGCCACCTACGTGGCCTCCGACGTGTCGGCGCTCGTGCGCCACACCGACCAGGTGGTGCACCTCGACGACCACGAGATGGCGGTGCTGCACGCCGACTCGTACCGCACGTTCACGCTCGACGCCCGCCCGACCGACAAGGTGCCGTCGACCACCGAGGTCACCGCCACCGCCTTCGACCTCGGCGGCCACGAGCACTTCATGCACAAGGAGGTGCACGAGCAGCCGACCACCGTCGCCGAAACCCTGCGGGGCCGCCTCGACCGGCGGTTCGCCACCGCGCACCTGGGGGGCCTCGACCTGTCGGCCCGCGACCTGCGGGGCGTGCGCCGCGTCAAGGTGCTGGGCTGCGGGTCGGCGTACTACGCCGGGCTGGCGGGGGCGCAGCTCGTCGAGGAGCTGAGCCGCATCCCGGCCGACGCCGAGACCGCCTCCGAGTTCCGCTACCGCAACCCGGTGATCGACCCCGAGACGCTGTACGTGGCGGTCAGCCAGTCGGGCGAGACGTTCGACACCCTGGCCGCGGTGCAGGAGGTGAAGCGCAAGGGCGGCGACGTCATCGGCGTCGTCAACGCGCCGGGAAGCACGATCGCCGGCGAGTGCGGGTCGGGCGTGTACATCCACGCCGGGCCCGAGGTGTCGGTCACGTCGACCAAGAGCTACACGTCGACCGTCGTGGCCTTCGCCCTGCTCGCCCTGCACCTGGGGCGGGTGCGCGACCTGGGCCCGGGCGACGGCGCCCGGCTGATCGACGGTCTCGACGCCCTCCCGGGCCTCATCGGCGCGGCCCTGGCCGACGAGCCCGCCGTCGCCGCCGTGGCCCGCGACCTGGTGGCACCCGCGGCCAGCATGTTCTTCATCGGCCGGGTGGGCGGGCACGTCGTCGCCCTCGAGGGGGCCCAGAAGCTGAAGGAGGTCTCCTACATCCACGCCGAGGCCTATCCCGCCGCCGAGCTGAAGCACGGGCCCCTGGCGCTCGTCGGTCCCGAGGTGCCCACGGTCGTGGTGCTGCCCGACGACCACCTGCTCGAGAAGAACCTGTCGTCGGTCGAGGAGATCCGGGCCCGGCGCGGCCCGGTGATCGCGGTGACCGACGCGGCCCCCGCCGCCGTGCCCGACGCCTCCCACGACGACCGCTTCGCCGCCGTGCTGCGGGTGCCGCGGGCCGAGCCCGAGCTCGCACCGGTGCTGCTGGGCGTGCCGTTGCAGCTGCTCGCCTACCACGCGGCGGTGGCGCTGGGCCGCGACGTCGACCGCCCCCGCAACCTGGCCAAGAGCGTGACGGTCGAGTAGCACCGCCCCCCGAACCACGGACGGCGGCGGGAACGGGGCCAGCGGAGGCCCGCGCTTGCCAACGACGAACACGTGTTCGATCATGGCAGCGTGGCTCGAGCGGAGGAGCTCGCTCGCGACCCCGCCCCCGGGGATCGCGCCGACGGGCGACCGCTCGCGGCCCTGGCCGACCGGCTGCGGCCTCCCGAGCTGGCCCGCGACCGGCGGCTGCCGGTGCTTCCCGCCCTCGACGGGCTGCTGCCGGCCGCAGGCCTGCGGCGGGGGACCACCGCCGCCGTCGACGCCCGGCCCGGGGTGGCCGGGGCGACGTCGCTGGCGCTGGCCCTGGCTGCCGGCGCCTCGCAGGCCGGGTCGTGGGTGGCGGCGGTGGGGCTGGGCTCGTTGGGGCTGGTGGCCGCGTCCGAGATGGGCGTGGCCTTCGAACGCCTGGCGCTGGTCGCCGACCCCGGGCGCGAGCGGGCGGGGTGGGCGTCGGTGGTGGCGGCCCTGGTCGACGGGTTCGACGTCGTGCTGGTGGCCACCGGGGCCGACGCCGGCCGCCCGGCGGGTGGGGTGCGGCCCGCCGACGCCCGGCGGCTCGTCGCCCGGGTGCGCGAGCGGGGGGCGGTGCTGGTGGCGGTCGGCGGCGACCTGCCGGGCGAGCGCAGCCCGCTGCGGCTGACCGTGACGTCCTCGCGCTGGCAGGGCCTGGGCGAGGGGTGGGGCCACCTGCAGGGGCGCCGGATGACCGTCGAGGCCGCAGGCCGGGGCGAGGCCGCCCGCGACCGGCGGGCCGAGCTGTGGCTGCCGGGCCCCGAGGGCACGGTGGCGGCCGTCGAGCCCGTGGCCGAGCCCATCCCCCTGCGCCCGCGGCCCCGCTCCCGGCACCGGGCACGCTCCCCCCGGGTCGGGGCGTGAGCGGGGATGGCGGCCCGAGCCGCGTGGGGGCCGGGGGCCGGGCATGAGCGAGGTCACCCGCACCCTCGTGGTGTGGTGCGTCGACTGGCCGGTGGTGGCCGCAGGGGTGCCGCTCGACGTGCCCGCCGCCGTGTTCCGGGCCAACCGGGTGGTGGCCACGTCGCCCGCGGCACGGGCCGAGGGGGTCGAGCGGCACCAGCGCCGGCGCGACGCCCAGGCCCGCTGCCCCGAGCTGGTGGTGCTGGCCCGCGACCCGGCGGCCGAGGCGCGGGCGTTCGAGCCGGTGCCCGCCGCCCTCGAGGCGCTGACCCCCCGCATCGAGATCACCCACCCGGGGACCTGCGCCTTCCCCACCCGCGGCCCGTCCCGCTACCACGGCGGCGACGGGGCGCTGGCCGAGCTGGCCGCGGCGGTGGCGTCCGAGGCCGTGGACGGGCGGGTCCCGGTGCGGGTGGGGGTGGCCGACGGCCCCTTCGCGGCGGCGCTGGCGGCCCGGCGCCGGCCGTCGGGGGTGGGGGCGGCCGGCGATCCGGGCGGGGGGCCGCCGGTCGTGGTCCCGCCGGGCCACAGCCCGGCCTTCCTGGCGCCGGTGCCGGTCACGGTCCTGGCCGAGCCCGGCGGCCCGGCGGGGCCCGACCTCGTCGACGTGCTCGAGCGGCTGGGCATCCGCACCCTCGGCGCCCTCGCCGGCCTGCCGGTCGCCGAGGTGGTGGGTCGCTTCGGCGCCGAGGGCCTGGCCGCCCACCGCCTGGCCCGCGGGCTCGACGAGCGCCCGCCCGTCACCGCGCCCCCGCCCACCGAGTGGACCCTGTCGGTCGACCTCGACCCGCCGGCCGAGCGGGTCGAGGCCGCCGCGTTCGTGGCCCGGGGCCTGGTCGACGACCTGCAGGCCCGCCTGGCGGCGTCCGGCAGCGCCTGCACCCGTCTGGTGATCGGCGCGGAGTCCGAGCACGGCGAGGCGCACGAGCGGGTGTGGCGCACCGAGGGGGCGTTCACCGCGCTCGCCATCGCGGACCGGGTGCGCTGGCAGCTCGACGGGTGGCTCCACGCCGGTGCCAACCGCCCGTCGGGCGGGCTGTCGCGCCTGTGGCTGGCGCCCGACGAGATCGTGCCCGCCGGCGGTCGCCAGCTCGCGTTCACCGCCGTGGGGCCGGGGGCGGTCGACGCTGTCGAGGCCGGCGACCGGGCCGCTCGGGCCCTGGCCCGGGTGCAGGGGTTGCTGGGCGTCGACGCCGTGCGGGTGCCCGAGTGGCGGGGTGGCCGGGGCCCGGGCGAGCGGGTGGACCTGGTGCCGGTGGCGGCCGACGACGTCACCGAGGCCCGACCGGCCGCCCGCCGCGGCTGGGTGGGGGAGCCGTGGCCGGGGGTGGTGCCCGATCCGGCGCCCGCCACCGTCCACGCGCCGCCGCTGCAGGCCGAGGTCGTCGACGCCGCCGGCCACGTCGTCGTCGTCAGCGGGCGGGGTGAGCTCAGCGCCCCGCCGGCCCGGGTGCGGGTCGACCGCGCCGGCGCCCGGGCCCTCGCCGAGGTGGCCGCCTGGGCCGGGCCCTGGCCCTGCGACGAGCGCTGGTGGGACCCCGACGGCCACCGCCGCCGCGCCCGCCTGCAGGTGGCCACGGCCGACGGTGTCGCCTACCTGCTGGCGGTCGAGGGCAGCCGTTGGACGGCCGAGGCGACGTACGACTGACGCCGGAGGATCGCCCCGCACATCGGTGTCATCGATATCGACGTCATCTGACGATATCTGCCATTTAATTGACCCCAACGACTATAGTGCGGCGAGGGGCCGGACCATCGGCGCCCGGGACGAAAGAGGGGAACCCATGCGCACGAGAGATCTCACCCAGCGCGCCCGAAGGGCCGTGGTGGCCGTGGTGGCACCACTGCTGCTGCTGGCGGCCGTGACGGCCTGTGCCGGCACACCGCCGACGGGTGGCGGACCGTTGCAGGTCGACCAGGTGGCCGTGCCGGCGAGCGTCGGCTTCGGCGGGGGCACCATCCACTACCCGCGCACCGGCGGGCCCTACGGCGTCGTCTCGCTGAGCCCGGGCTTCACCGAGGACGCGTCGGCCATCCAGTACTGGGGCCCGTACCTGGCGTCGCAGGGCTTCGTGGTGATCACCATCAACACCACGAGCGGGCTGGCCAACCCCGAGCAGCGCTCGGCCGAGCAGCTCCAGGCGCTCGACTACGTGATCAGCCAGAGGAACACCGCCCCGCTCGCCGGGAAGGTCGACCCCAACCGCAAGGCGGTCGGGGGCCACTCGATGGGCGGCGGCGCCTCGCTCATCTCGGCCAACAACGACCACTCGATCGACGCGGTCCTCCCGCTGGCGCCGTGGAACCTCTACCAGCTCACCGGCGTGACGTCGCCGACGCTGCTGCTCGCCTGCCAGTCCGACGTCATCGCCCCGGTGGCCACGAACGCCTCGCCGCTCTACGACGCCATCCCGGCGCCGACCGAAAAGATGTACGTCTCGGTGGCCGGCGGCGACCACTTCTGCGTGAACAGCCCGGCGGCCGGAGGCGAGGAGATCGGCCAGACGGCGGCGGCGTTCCTGAAGCGCTTCGTCAACGGCGACACCAGCGCCGGCGTGGTGAGCCAGCTCTGCGGCTCGGGTGCGCCCACCGAGGGCACGGTGTTCGACGACGTGCGGACCACCTGCCCGTTCTGACGGCCAGGACCTGCAGGAGCGGACGGCGTCGCCCCGCCGGCGCCGTCCCTCCCGCGGTCGCTCGACGTCGGCGCCACCCGGCGGTCGCGGGCGGGCGGTCGACGTCGGCGCGATCGTTGCCTCGTGCCCACCGACATCGCTGCCACCGAGCAGGCGTTCCTCGACGCGGTGCTGCGGAACCCGACCGTCGTCGAGGTGCTCGCCCGGCTCGAGCGGCTGGACCTGCCGGACGGGTGGCTGGCGGCCGGGTGCCTGTTCCAGACCGTCTGGAACGTGCTCGACGGGCAGGACCCCGCACGCGGGATCGGCGACTACGACGTGATCTACCACGACGACCGCGACCTCTCGTGGGACGCCGAGGACCGCGTCATCCGGCGGTGCGCCGAGGCGTTCGCCGACCTGGGCGTCGACGTCGAGGTCCGCAACCAGGCCCGGGTGCACCTCTGGTACGAGGACCACTTCGGTGTGCCGTGCCCGCCGTTGCGGTCGAGCACCGAGGCGATCGACCGATACGCGGCGCACGCCTGCCGGGTGGCGGTGCGGGCGTCGGACGGTCGGTACGAGGTGTGCGCCCCGGTGGGGTACGACGACCTGTTCGGCTTCGTCCTGCGCCCCAACCCCGTCATCGCGCCGCGGGCGGTCTACGAGGCCAAGGCCGCCCGCTGGTCGTCGCTCTGGCCGCGCCTCGACGTGCGGCCGTGGCCCGACTGAGCGGCCTGGGCGCGGGCTGCCGCGGCCGCGGCCTGCGCGCCGGAAATCCCGGGTCGCCGGGGCCGACGTCCGGCAGCATCGCGCCGTGCACGAGCGAGCGCCGACGCCGCCGGAGCTGGTCGATGCGGGCCGGGTCGCCGCCGCCCGGGTGGTCGACGCCCTGGCGGCGCTGCCCGCCGCGGACCTCGCCGCACCCAGCCGGCTGCCGGGCTGGTCACGCCTCACCGTGGCCTGCCACCTGCGGTACGGCGGCCGCGCCTCTCGACGCATGACCGACGACGCCCTCGCCGGTCGGGTGACCGAGTTCTATCCCGGCGGACGCGACCACCTGCGCCCGGCGACGCTCCGGCCCGAGCCCGGTGAGTCGCCGGCCGACGTCGTCCGGTCGCTGGCGCTCGAGTGCGACCGGTCGATCGAGTCGTGGGGTCGCGTCCCGACCGCCGCGTGGCGCACGGTCGTCCGCGAGCCCGCCGGCCGCCCCGACCTCGGCCCGAACGACCTGGCCACGCTCGCGCTGCTGCGCCTGACCGAGCTCGAGGTCCACGGTCGCGACCTCGACATCGGGACCGACGGGTGGTCGACGACCTTCGTGTCCGCGGCCCTGCCGCTGCGCCTGGCCCGCCTCCACCGTCAGCGCCGGGTCGGCGCCGACCACCCGCTGGTCGGCCGGTCGTGGGCCCTGCGGCCCGACGGCGCCGAGGCCCGGCTCGTCACCCTGCGGGCCCGTGACGTCGTCGTGGCACCGCTCGACCCGGCCGGCGGCCCGCCCCGACCGGACGCCACGATCGCCGGCGCGCCGGCGGACCTGCTGGCGCTGCTCCTCGGTCGCCCCGGGCGGGCGCCGCTGCGAACTCAGGGCGACCCGGCCGTGGCGGCCGCGTTCACCGAGGCGTTCGGCGGGCCCTGATCCCGGCCGGCGGGGCGCCGTGGTTCGTGGTGCCACGAGCGGCCGACCGGGCCGGCCCGCGTCGGCGCCGCTCGTCAGTGCAGGCGAACCACCCGCAGCACGTCGGCGGCGGGATCGGGATCGCCCGGGTAGCCGCCGATGACGACGATGACGTCGCCGGGGTGCGCCACGCCCGCGCCCACGGCCTCCTGGGTGGCGAACCACACCATCTCGTCGGTGGTGGCCCACGGACGGCCGAGCACGGCCGACACGCCCCAGGTCAGCGACAGCTCGCGGACCGTCTGCTCGCGGGGCGACACCGCCAGCACCGGCACCGTCGGCCGGAACCTTGCCACCGCCCGGGCGGTGTCACCCGACGGCGTGCAGCACACGATGGCGGCCGCGCCCACGTTGGTGGCGGCCCGCCAGGCCCCCTCGCTGGTGGCGTCGGTGATGCGGGCCGTGGTCGACAGCGGGCGCGAGCGGCGCAGCTTGCCGAGCTTGGCGCCCCACTGGAGGTAGTCGGCCTCGTGCTCGGCCCGCGCCACGACCGCGGCCATGACCGCCACCGCCTCGGCCGGCTCGGCGCCGACCGCGGTCTCGGCCGACAGCATCACGGCGTCGGTGCCGTCGAACACGGCGTTGGCGACGTCCGACACCTCGGCCCGCGTCGGATAGGCGGCGGTGACCATCGACTCGAGCATCTGGGTGGCGGTGATCACGGGCCGGCCGGCGGCGATGGCGGACCGGACCAGGCGCTTCTGGACGTGGGGCACGTCCTCGATCGGCAGCCGGATGCCGAGGTCGCCGCGGGCCACCATCACGGCGTCGGCCACGGCCAGGATCTCGTCGGCCTGCTCGACCGCCGAGGCGGTCTCGACCTTGGCCACGACCTGGGGCCGCTCGGCGCCGAGCGCGTCGATGAGGCGCTGGACGTCGGACGCCCGCTGGACGAACGAGGCCGCCACCGCGTCGGCCCCCGCGTCGCGGGCGGCCCGCGCCAGGTCGAGGTCGCGCGCCGTCGGGCCGGCGATGCCACCGACCCCGTCGGGCAGGTGGATGCCCGGCCGGCCCTGCAGGTGCCCGCCGCGCCGGACCACCAGCTCGACCCGCCGCGGCAGGGCGCCGGGATCGCGATCGACCGCGTCGTCTGCGGCGACCGCGTCGTCTGCGACGACCGCGTCGACCTCGAGCACGACGGCGCCGTCGCCCGCCACGACCCGGTCGCCGACGGCCAGCCCGAGACCGTCGAGGTCGACGCCGATGATCGAGGCACCGCTCTCGGGCGCGCCGCACGTGAGCGTGAGCCGGTCGCCCGGGACCAGCGGCACCCCGCGGTCGGGGAACGGCGCCATGCGCAGCTTGGGCCCCGGCAGGTCGACGAGCACGCCGATGTCACGGTGCTCCTCCGCGCTGACGCGCCGCACCCGTTCGATGAGCGCGAGCTGGGCGGCGGGCTCGCCGTGCGAGAGGTTGATGCGGATCACGTCGGCGCCGGCCGCGATCACCTTGCGCAGGACGGGCTCGTCCCACGACGCCGGTCCGATGGACGCCACGATCTTGGTTCGCCGCTCTGGCTGTCGCACTGCCTGTCCTTCCGCATCACGCGCTCGGGTGCACCGGGGAGCGTTGCGCTCCCGGTGCCCGGGTGTTGCTCGCCCAGCACCTTCGACCGCACCTACGTTACCGAGGTCACATCCGATGCCACAGGGGTTTGTGGTGGGCACCCGGCGGGCATGCCAGGACCCATGTGCCGGGTGCGTGGCAGGTCTGTGACGATCGCGTCGGTCTTCCGGTTGGGAACATAGGCTGACGTCGATGGCCGCCGCCTCCGAGCCTCCGAACGCGCCGACGAACGCCTCGAGCAACACCTCGACGAACGCGCCCACGCAGACCGGGTACACCCTGCTGGGCCTGCTGTCGTTCGGCCGTGAGCTGTCGGGCTACGAGCTCAAGCAGATGGCCGAGAACCTGCGGTTCTTCTGGTCGGCGCCCGCCATGAGCCAGGTGTACCGCGAGGTCGAGCGGCTGGCGGCCGCCGGGCTCGTCAGCCAGCACAGCGTGGTGCGCGACGGCACGCGTTCGACCAAGGTCTACCGGCTCACCGCCGAGGGCGAGGAGGCCGTCCGTTCGTGGCTGTCGGCGCCCCCCGAGCCGCCGGTGCTGCGCCACCCGGTGGCCCTGCGGGTCTTCTTCGGGCACCTGCTCGACCCCGACGACCTGCGGGCGGCGATCGAGTCGCACCGCGAGTGGTGCGACCGCATGCTCGCCGAGCTGGGCGCGGTGCGTTCCGAGCTGGGCGACGACCGCCGCTTCCGCAACGCCGCCCTGGTGGCCGAGTGGGGCCTGGCCTACTTCCGGGGCGAGCGCTCCGCCGCCACCACCGTGGGCAAGGCGGTCGTCGACTGCCCCGCACCACTCGCCGGCGACCTCCCGCCCGAGGCGCCCGACATGGCGGGGTGACCGGGGTGCCCTCGCAACGACACCCCCTCTGACCAGGGGCCGCGCGGAGCGCGCGGGTGCGCCTACGAACATCTGTTCGTACACTCCGAGGCGTGGGCTTCAACAACCCCGACGTCCCCTGGAGCGAGATCGAGCGCACGCTCTCGGGCCGCCGGCCGGGGGCCGACCCGCGCCGGTGGTGGTCACACGGGGGCACCCGGCGCGACGCCCGCCCCGGCGACGCCGACCGCCCCGAGGGTGCCGACGGCGGCGACAGCCCCGCCTGGTCGTGGCACCGGCCCACCTACGTCCCGCCCGTCCGGCTCGAGCGCCACGTCAGCGCCACGCCCTACGCCGAGCTGCACTGCCACTCGAACTTCAGCTTCCTCGACGGCGCCAGCCACCCCGAGGAGCTGGCGGAAGAGGCGGCCCGCCTCGGGCTCGAGGCCCTGGCCCTCACCGACCACGACGGCTTCTACGGCGTGGTCCGGTTCGCCGAGGCGGCGCGGGCGGTCGGCATGCCGACGGTGTTCGGGGCCGAGCTGTCGCTCGGGCTCACCCGCCCCCAGAACGGCGAGGCCGACCCCGAGGGTCACCACCTGCTGGTCCTGGCCCGCGACCCCGAGGGCTACGCCCGCCTGGCCTCCACGCTCAGCACCGGTCACCTGGCCGGGGGCGAGAAGGGCAAGCCCGACTACGCGGGCGTCGACTGGGCCGCGGTCCACGGCGGCCACTGGCTGGTGCTCACCGGCTGCCGCAAGGGGGCGGTGCCCAAGGCCCTGATCGACGGCGGCCCCGCCGCCGCGGCCCGCGAGCTCGCCCGCCTGGTCGACGTGTTCGGGGCCGACAACGTCGTCGTCGAGCTGGGCGACCACGGCCACCCGCTCGACTCGGCCCGCAACGACGCCCTCGCCACCCTGGCGGTGCGGGCGGGGCTGCCCCTGGTGGCCACCAACAACGTGCACTACGCCGCCCCCGACCGGCGGCGGCTGGCCACCGCCCTGGCCGCGGTGCGGGCCCGGCGCAGCCTCGACGACATGGCGGGCTGGCTGCCCGCCTCGGCTGGCGCCCACCTGCGCTCGGGCGACGAGCAGGCGCGGCGCTTCGCCCGCTGGCCCGGGGCCGTCGAGCTGGCGGCCGAGCTGGGCCGGGCCTGCGCGTTCGACCTGGCGCTCGTGGCGCCGCAGCTGCCGCCGTTCCCGTGCCCCGACGGCCTCGACGAGATGACCTACCTGCGCCGCATCACCGAACAGGGCGCCACCCACCGCTACGGCCCTCGAGGTGGTGCCGGCCCCGACGGCGACCGCGACCGCAACCGGAAGGCATGGGCCCAGGTCGATCACGAGCTGGCGGTCATCGAGGCCCTCGGCTTCCCGGGCTACTTCCTCGTGGTGTGGGACATCGTCGAGTTCTGCCGTCGGTCCGACATCTACTGCCAGGGTCGGGGCAGCGCCGCCAACTCGGCGGTCTGCTACGCCCTCGGCGTCACCAACGCCGACGCCGTCGCCCTCGGCCTGCTGTTCGAGCGGTTCCTGTCGCCCGAGCGCGACGGTCCCCCCGACATCGACATCGACATCGAGAGCGGCCGGCGGGAGGAGGCGATCCAGTACGTGTACCGCCGCCACGGCCGGCGGCACGCGGCCCAGGTGGCCAACGTCATCAGCTACCGGGCCCGCTCGGCGGTGCGCGACATGGCCAAGGCGCTCGGCTACTCGCCGGGCCAGCAGGACGCCTGGTCGAAGCAGATGGACATGTGGTCCACGGTGGCGTCCACCGCCGGCGAGAAGAGCGGCCACGACATCCCCGAACCGGTGCTGGCGCTCGCCCGCGAGGTCGAGCGGGCGCCCCGGCACCTGGGCATCCACTCGGGCGGCATGGTCATCTGCGACCGGCCGATCATCGAGGTGTGCCCGGTCGAGTGGGCCCGGTTCTCGGGCCGGGCCGCCGTGCGCGACGGCCTGGCGACCACCGACGGCCGCCCGACGGGCAGGGAGGCGGGCGCCGGCGGGGCCGGTGACGGTGGCGACGGCGGGGCCGGCGGGGCCGGTGTGGGTGGCGGCGGCGACGGGGGGAGGCGAGGCAATGACTGCCGCCCGGCCACTCTCGAGGCGATGGCTGCCGGGGGCCGCACGTCATTGCCTCGAGAGTCCGGCGGCGGCAGTCGTTGCCTCGGGTCGTCCCCGGCTTCGGGTGCCGGGTCGTCTTCGGGTCCAGGGTCGTCCCGGGCTTCGGGTGCCGGGTCGTCCCCGGCCTCGGGTCACGGGTCCCCCGACGGGCGCGACGACGGCGATGCGGACGGCACCGTGCCGCTGCGCACCGTGCTGCAGTGGGACAAGGACGACTGCGCCGCCGTCGGCCTCGTGAAGTTCGACCTGCTCGGCCTCGGCATGCTCGAGGCGCTGCACCACTGCGTCGACTTCGTGCGGGCCGCCCACGGCCACGAGGTCGACCTCGCCTTCCTCGAGCAGGACCCCGAGGTCTACGCCATGTTGTGCCGGGCCGACTCGGTGGGCGTGTTCCAGGTCGAGTCGCGGGCGCAGATGGCCACGCTGCCCCGCCTGCGGCCCGAGACGTTCTACGACCTGGTGGTCGAGGTGGCGCTCATCCGGCCGGGGCCGATCCAGGGCGGGTCGGTGCACCCCTACATCCGCCGCCGCAAGGGGCTCGAGGAGATCACCTACCCGCACCCGCTCATGGAGCCGGCGCTGCGCAAGACCCTGGGCGTGCCGCTGTTCCAGGAGCAGCTCATGCAGATCGCCATCGACGTGGCCGGGTTCTCCCCGGGCGAGGCAGACGATCTGCGCCAGGCCATGGGGTCGAAGCGCAGCCAGGAGCGCATGGAGGGCCTGCGCCAGCGGCTCTACGACGGCATGGCCGAGCGGGGGGTCACCGGCGAGGTGGCCGTGCGCGTGTGGGAGAAGCTGGCCGCCTTCGCCAGCTACGGCTTCCCCGAGAGCCACTCGGTGAGCTTCGCCTACCTGGTCTACGCGTCGTCGTGGCTCAAGCGGTACTACCCGGCGGCGTTCTGCGCGGCGCTGCTCGACGCCCAGCCGATGGGGTTCTACTCGCCGCACTCGCTCACGCAGGACGCCCGGCGCCACGGCGTCGAGGTGCGCACGCCCGACCTCGCCCTGTCGGCCGCGGGCGCCACCCTCGAGGTCGACGGCTTCCCCCCGGCCCGTCGTGGTGCCCGCGGCGGCGCCGAGACCGGGGCCGGTGGCCGGCGGGGGCAGGGGGCGGGGGAGAGGGCGGGGGAGACCCGAGGCGATGGGTTCCGTTCCGGGGAGGTCGAGGCAATGGGTTCCACATGCGAAGCCCATCGCCTCGACCTCGATCAGATGGAACCCATCGCCTCGGGCCTCGGTCCCTCGGACCCGTTTCCCTCGGGGAGGGGACGGGACCGGCCGACTCGGCCCGGGCGGGCGCCCGGGGCGGGGGCGCCCCCCGAGACGTGGGGGAGGGGCGGGCCGGCCGTGCGCGTCGGCCTGGCGGCGGTGCGGGGGCTGGGCGACGACCTGGCGGGCCGGATCGTCGCCGAGCGCGACGCCCACGGCGCCTACGCCGACCCCGAAGACCTGGTGCGGCGGGTCCCCGGCCTGACGACCGCCCACCTCGAGGCCCTGGCCACCGCCGGGGCGTTCGGCTGCTTCGGGCTCGACCGGCGCCGGGCCCTGTGGGTGGCCGGGGCCGTGGCGCAGGCCGGCGCCGACCGGCTCGACGGCATCGTCACCGGCATCGACGCCCCCGCCCTCCCGGGCCTCGAGCCGATGGACGAGGCCCGGGCCGACCTGTGGGCCACCGGCATCAGCCCCGAGGGCCACCCCACCCGGTTCCTCCGCGACCTGTTGGACCGCCTCGGCGTGGTGCGCGCCGCCGACCTGGTCGACCGCCCGCACGGCTCGCGGGTGACGGTGGGCGGCGTGGTCACCCACCGCCAGCGCCCCGCCACGGCCGGGGGCACGACCTTCGTGAACCTCGAGGACGAGAGCGGACTGCTCAACATCGTCGTGTCCAAGGGCTGCTGGGCGCACCACCGCCGGGTGGTGCGCACCGCGGCGGCGCTGCTGGTGCGCGGCCGGCTCGAACGGGTCGAGGGGGTCACCAACGTCATCGCCGAGCGCATCGAGGCCCTGCCGATCGGTGCGCACGTCCGCAGCCGCGACTTCCGTTGAGCCCGGCCGACAGTCCCCCCAACCCGCCCCCGCGCCCCGCCCCCGCCTTCGGCCCCGCCGGCCCGCCGGCGGGCAACTCCGTGGTCGACGGCGGCGCACGGCGACGAGGATGGGCGGCATGGCGTCCCACTCCGACCCCGCCCCGTCGCGGCCCGCCACCGGCCGCCCGCTGCTCCACCACGTCGAGCACGGCCGCGGCACACCCGTGCTCGTGCTCCACGGGGCGTACTCCGCCCACGAGGAGACCGTCGGTTACCTCGAGCCGATGTTCCGCACCCGCCCCGGGCACCGGCGCATCTACGTCGACCTGCCGGGCATGGGCGCCAGCCCCGCCGGCGACGACGTGCGGGGACCCGGCGACGCCCTCGACGACGTCGAGGCGGTGATCGACGCCCGCATCGGCGACGCGCCGTTCCTCGTGGTCGCCCAGTCGTACGGGGCCTACCTCGCCCGCGGCCTGGTCGACCGGCGTCCGACGCAGGTCGCCGGGCTCGCCCTGATCTGCCCGCTCCTCACCAGCGGCGGGTACGCCGGCGAGCACGCCCCGGTCGAGGTGGCCGGCGACCTCGACGGGGTGCTCACCCGCGAGCAGGACGCCGAGTTCCGGGGCTACTTCGTCGTGCAGACGCGCCTGACCGCCCAGCGGTTCCTCGAGGCGGTGGTCCCGGTGCTGGGCCGGTACGACGGGCCGGCGGTCGAGCGGATCATGGAGGGGCGCCTCGTCCCCGATCCCGACGACGGCCCGGCCTTCGCGGCCCCGACGCTGATCGTCACCGGGCGGCAGGACGGGGTGGTCGGCTACGCCGGGCAGTGGGACCTGCTCGACCAGTACCCCCACGCCACCTTCGCGGCGCTCGACATGGCGGGGCACGCCCTGCCGCACGAGCGGCCGGCCCTGCTGGAGGCGCTGCTCGCCGACTGGCTGGCCCGGGTGGCCTGACGGGTCGCCGGGCCTGCCGCGCCACCGTTTCCGGCCGCCCGCCCGTCGACGACACGCGCGGCCGCATCCGCCGGGCGAGGTCGGATCCTCAGTCGGCGCCCTCGCCCGCCACCTCGGGCCGTCCGCCGCCGGCCAGGAGAACGAACCGGTGGCGGCGCCCGGCGCGGAACCCGGGGTCCCACCAGCGGGCGGCGTAGCGGTGGCCCCGGTCCCCGTCGGCCCCGAGGTGGACGACCTCGATGTCGGTGCCGGCGTCGTCGACCCGGCGGCCGTCGTCGAGCAGTGCGGCGACCCAGGGGCCGTCGCCGTCGGCCATCTCGACGCGCACCAGCGGGGCGTCCCAAGTGAGGTCGCCCGGGGCGGCGTCCCACCAGCGCTGCTCCCACACGGGGTCGCTGGTGCCGGTGGCGTCGGTGAACCGCGGCGGGCCGTCGAGCGCCCGCTCGACCGCCGACGCCGCGGCCGGCGACGACGGCGACGGCAGGTACGAGCGGTGGTGCAGGTCGAAGGCCCGGTCGGCGATCAGGTCGCTCACCAGCCCGTCGCGCACCACCTCGCCGGCCAGCCGCCCGGCGTGGGCGGCCAGGAAGGGCTGCGTGCCGGGCCCGTAGAGCGTGTGGCCCCCCTCGTAGCGCTGCTCCGCGTACTCCTCGGGGGTCGTGCAGTAGCCCGAGTACTCGTTGGCCACCGACGACACGATCACCCGGCCCACGCCGTGGTCGCCGGTCTCGGCGCGCACGGCGGCGGCGATGCGCCGCCCGGTCTCGACCGTCAGCTCGAACGGCAGGCCGACCACGGCGGCGTCGCCGACGCACACGACCTGCACGGGCAGGACGCGCGGGAACCCGCGCAGCGGCAGCACGAGGCGCTGGAACGGGCCACCGAGCACCCGCTTGCCGCCCTGGGGCCGGGCGGTGCGTCGGCGCGGCACGCCGGGGCGGAAGGGCGGCACGCGGTGGATCACCGGGGTCTCGTTCTCGAACGCACCGGCCACGAGCGCGGCGCCGACGGCGGGCCGCCGGGGGAGCGTGACCCCGCCGGCCGACCGGGCGCGCTCGAGGTCGACCTCGCGCAGCCCGCATCCGACGGTGACCCGGTCGTCGAGGGCCTCGTCGAGCGACGCGTACACGGCGGCCGCCCGGGCGCCGATGGCGCGGCCCACCCGCCGGGCCTCGAGGTCGCCCGCCGTGCCCGGGTGCAGCGCGGGGGCGACGTCGGCGTGGGTGCCCTCGACGGCCCCGACGACCGGCCGGCGGCCGTGGGTGCGCTCGATCTGCCACCCGAGCTCGTCGGTGACGTAGGCCCACAGGTCGGCGTTGTAGGTCGCGGACCGCATCGGCACGCCGGTGCCGTGCACCGAGAACACGGCCATCGTCGCCAGGGGCTCGGTGCCGCCGTCGGCGGCGGTGGCGTCGACGCGCAGGAGGTGCAGGTCGGGGTTGACCGACACGTAGGTGCGCTGCGCGGCCCGCCGAGGATCGGCGCCCTCGTTGCGCACGTACGACGGCAGCGACCGGTTGCGGGTGAGGCCCCACACGTCGGCGCGCCCCCAGGCCAGGCGGGCGGGCCGCCGCTGGTCGACGGCGGCGACCACGCCGTCGGCGATGCGGGTCGCCAGGGCCTGGGCCCACGCGGCGTCGAACCCGGGTTCGTTGGAGGCGAAGCGGTTGTAGAAGTCGGTGCCGAGGAACTGGCCGGGCCCCCCGTGCGTGTGGGTGGCGCCGATGCTGACGCCTGCGGCGGGGACGTCGGTGCGGCCGGCCACCGCCCGGGCCACCAGGCGTTGCAGGATCGCCGACCCGCCGAGCAGGTCGCACTGGACCATCGCCACCGAGCCGGTGCCCGCCCGCAGGTGGAGCACCCGCGCCCGGAGGCGCGAGCGGAACCCCGTGCCCGTGTGGGCGTTGCGCGAGTACCCGGCCTTCGGCAGGCCCGGCGGTGGGGTGATGTCGACCTCGACGGCGCCGGCCAGGAGGCCCTCGACCGGCGCGGGCGGCCCGTCGGGCGCCAGGACGGGCAGCGAGAACCGGGCGCGCCGGCCGCCCGTGGCGGCGACCGGCAGCAGGGGGCTGTCGGCCCGGATGTCCCAGCTCGATGTCATGGCGTGCGCATCCCCCGTCGTCCGACCGGCCGTAAGCACTACCACGCCCGCCCGGACCCCCGGCCCGGGACCGGGGCACGGGGCTCGGGTCGCCCACGACCCCCCGGCGGCTCTACCGTGACGACCGTGCCCGACAAGCGCAACGTCTCCAAGCAGCGCCGCGCCGCCCGCAACCGGCAGACCCGCGACGCCCGGGCGGCCCGCCGCGAGAACGCGGTGATCGCCCCGTCC
>Ga0111539_10002840_pt1 | contig 23018 bp, 22 predicted proteins | sample RhiMethybrSRZTD1_FD_79667 | JGI IMG/M metagenome (GOLD analysis project Ga0111539, IMG submission 79667) | Populus rhizosphere microbial communities from Tennessee, USA - Rhizosphere MetaG P. TD hybrid SRZTD1 (version 2) (version 2) | ecosystem: Host-associated > Plants > Roots > Rhizosphere >...
CCGGTCGAAGAAGAAATCGCGGTCGTGAAGCAGATCTTCCACCTGTACACCCGCAGGCGTCTCGGCTGCCGTGCGGTGGCGACGCAGCTCAACGAGCGCGGCCTGCTACGCCGCTCTGCCCCCGGTAGGCCAGTGCGCAGGCCCCGATGCGGCCGTGGAGCCACAAGACCGTCGCCGACGTGCTCACCAACCGCGTCTACCTCGGCGAGGTCCACTTCCGCGAGGTCATCGCCGTCGGCGCCCACGACCCGGTGATCGACCCGGCCACCTTCGACCTCGCCCAGCAGATCCTCGTCGAACGCGGCGAGACCCCCGCCAAGAAGGCGAACGCCTCGTCGGAATACCACCTCACCGGCAAGATCACCTGCCCGGCGTGTACCCGTCGCTACATCGGCACCAACGCGTCCGGCCGCAGCCGCACCTACCGCTACTACACCTGCTGGACCCGCAACCGGTACGGCGTCGACCACTGCGACGCCCCACGCATCGACGCAGACGCCCTCGACGCCAGGGTCCTCGAAGCCGTCCAGGACTTCTACACCAACCGGCTCGACGATGCCCTCGACGCGATCATCGCCTCCCGGGCCGCGCATCACCAGGCACGGGCCAGCTACAAGACCGAACTGGCCGCGGTCGAAACGCAGCTCGCGGCGAAGGAAGAAGTCGTCGACCGGTACCTCACGGAGTACGAGGACAACAAGATCGACCGCGAGATCGTCGCCCGCCGGATCGAGAAGATCTCCGAACAGATCCGGCAACTTCGGCATCGCCGCGACGAGTTGACCTTCCTCACGGACGTCGACGAAGAAGACCCGACCGCCGCCCATCTGATCGAGATCCGAGACCAGATCGCCGAAATCATCGCGACCGGCACCGTTCAGGAGCGCAAATCGATGTGCGAGGCCCTGCTCGCCGAACTACGCATCGACGGCGGCGTGGTCACGCCGGTCATTCGCATCCCGATCAGCCGCGATGACACGCCGCTGATCCTGCAAACAAAAACGCGAACCGCCGATGATGCGGTTCGCGCACGTCCACGTTCGGTGGAGCCGAGGGGACTCGAACCCCTGACCCCCACACTGCCAGTGTGGTGCGCTACCAGCTGCGCCACGGCCCCCAGCACCCGGCATCCCGGGCACTCGCGCAATAGTACACACCTCGACCCGCCCGGTCGCACCGGGTTACCCCAGCCGGCACCGACGCCGCCTAGTTAAGCGACGGGTCCGTCGGGTAGTGCGCCACGGCCGCCAGCAGGCCGCCCTGCCGCCGCAGCACCATGGGCCACAGGTCGTCGGGACGGCCCGCGAACGCGTCGCCGGGCAGCGCGTCGAACACGAACCAGGACCCGGTCTCGATCTCGGTTTCCAGCTGCCCGGGCGACCATCCGGCATAGCCGGCGAACACCCGGACTCCGAGGACGGCGGCGCGCAGCGTGTCCGGGTCTGCGGACAGATCCACGGTTCCGACCGCGCCCGATACCCGGTTGAAGCCTGTCAACTGGTCGACGCCGGGACGGGCCCGCGCGAGGCAGATGGCCGCCTCGGGCTGCACCGGTCCGCCCTCGAAGACCACCGCTGGCTCGTCGGCGAGGGAGCCCCACGGGCCGAGCACCTCGGCGACCGGCACCTCGGTCGCCCGGTTGAGCACGACCCCCAGCGCGCCGCCTTCTTCGTGCGCGACGAGCAGGACGACAGTCCGCTCGAAGTTCGGGTCGCGAAGGGACGGGGTCGCGACGAGGAGGCGCCCGGTCAGCGACTCCATCTGCCTCCCTCGCACCGCGCCGGGCCGTCCCGGCCCGGCCGCTCCGCCGGGCCCGCCAGAACCCGGCCCGCCGGAACTCGGCCCGCCAGAACCGGGGCCGCCCGCCGAACCAGACCCGCTCGAACCAGGCCCGCCGGAGCCGGACCCGCCAGAACCAGGCCCGCCGCGACCGCCGGAGCCCGACCCGCCAGAACCAGACCCACTCGACCCCGGCCCTACCGAACCCGAACCGGCGCCAGACCCTTCGTACACCGGCCTACCCCGCCACGCAGAATTCGTTGCCCTCGGGGTCGGCCAGGACGGTCCACGTCAGGCCGGGCACGGACTCCTCGGCCCGCACGGTCGCACCGAGCTTGACCAGCCGTTCGACCTCCGCCTCCCGGTCGTCGCTGTGCCAGTCGACGTGGACGCGGTTCTTGCCGGCCCGCTCCTCGGGAACCTTCTGCAGGCCGATGGTGATGCCCTCGCCTGAGACGGGCTTGAGGACCACGAACGATTCGAAGTCACGGTGCACCCGGTACCCCGCCGCTTCGGTCCAGAATCCAGCCAGCCGACCCGGGTCGGCACAGTCGATCGTGACCATGCTCGGCGTCATCACCATGCCACGCACATTAGCCTGGCCGACCCGCCACAGTTAGCCTCTGCCGGTGGACATCGCAACGATGGCGGTAATCGGCGGCTCCGGCCTCTACGCCCTCCTCCCCGACGCCGAGGAGCACGCGGTCGACACGCCGTACGGACCACCGTCGGATCCGATCACCGTCGCAAGCGTCGGCGACCGGAGGGTCGCGTTCCTGCCCCGCCACGGTCGCGATCACCGGTTTCCGCCCCACCGGATTCCGTACCGGGCCAACGTGTGGGCGTTGCGGCAGTTGGGGGTCCGGCAGATCATCGCGCCGTGCGCCGTGGGCGGGCTCCGCGCGGACCTCGGGCCCGGGACCTTCGTGGTCCCGGACCAACTGATCGACCGGACGAGCGGACGGCGTCAGACCTTCTACGACACCGGCGCCGTCCACGTGAACTTCGCCGACCCGTACTGCCCGACGGGTCGCGCGACCACCCTGAAAGCGGCACAACAGCACGGCATCGCCGCCGTCGACGGCGGAACGATGGTGGTCGTCGAGGGTCCGCGGTTCTCGACGCGGGCGGAGTCCCGGGCGTACGCGGCCATGGGCGGAACCATCATCAACATGACCGGGCATCCGGAAGCGGTGCTGGCCCGCGAGCTGGCCCTGTGCTATAGCGCGATCGCGCTGGTCACCGATCTGGACGCTGGTGTCGAGGGCGATCACGGCGTCACCATGGACGAGGTCTTCCGGGTGTTCGGGGAGAACACCGAGCGCCTGCGCGGCGTCCTGCTGGACGCCGTGCAGGCGCTACCGGAGGAGCGATCGTGCGGGTGCGATGCCGCGCTCGACGGCATCGACGTACCCGACCAGCAGCCCGGATAGGACCAGCAGCCCGGATAGGACGAGCAGCCAGGACAAGTCGACGCGAAAAGCGACGCCGGCGGGCGGGGCCTCGTTGACCCGCCCGCCGGCGCGGCGTCGACAATCCTGTCGACTACAACCGGTCGACTACAAACCGGTCGCCTACCAGCCGTTGTTGCCGCCGCCGTTGCGGAACAGCCGGCCGCGGATCGGCCCGTCAGTGCCGTCGACCTGGACGAGGTACTGGTTCGGCCACTTCTTCAAGGCCCAGGCGGTCTTCCAGTTGACCTTGCGGCAGCCCTGCCCGATGCTTCCGCTGTCGGCGAGCGTGAACTTCTTGCTGCCGTCCCGGTAGACGGCGAGGTCGTGGGCGCCCTGCACGTTCTGGATGAAGTACGTGTAGCAGACCCAGCCGTTCGACCGGACGCTCAGGTTGACGGCGCCCCAGCCGTCCTCGTCGCCGTTGTCGATGCCGCGGTCGGTCAGGATGGCCGCGAGCTTGGTCGAATTGTTGTTGCCATTGTGGTTCGGTTTCGCCATCGCGGGCGCGGCGATGGCCGGCCCGGCGCCGAGGGCGGCACCGAGGGCGATGGTCAGGAGAACTCGACGGACGGATGACATGCCATACCTCCACAGACGGTGCGGTGGAGGAACCCTTGGGGAGGAAGTTGGCAATTGTTGCTAAACGGTCTTACAGCTTCCCGAGCGTAGTGCACCCGTTGCGGCATGTCCGCGATTTGACGCGCGGGCATAGAACCGATCGCCGTTCCTATCCGTGTAGCCGAGTACCAACCCGACCGAACGGATTAACACGGGGAGCAGATCATGAGGCCGAAGAGCCCCGTCGTCACCCTCCTGTTCGGGGTGGCCGTAGCCGCCGTCGCATTCGGCGTCAACGTCGCCGCGAATCACTCCGCAGCCGCAGGCCAGGGCGGTGCCGGGAACGCCAGGGCCGCCGCGACCGCGCCGGGCGGCGCCCAGTCAGCCACCGCGGCCGCCCCGGGCGGACCGGCCGCACCTGGAGGCGGCCAGGCCGCCGCGGCCCCGCCGGTCGCCGACGAGGGCACGAGCGTCGAGCCGAGCAAGGCGCCGTCACCGCCGATCACCTACGCCGGACGCGTCGACGGTGGCGAGATCGCCATCGCGATCGCCGTGCGCGACGGGCAGGGCATCGCCTACGTCTGCAACGGCAAGAAGCTCGAGGCGTGGTTCCAGGGCCCCGCCGGCGACGGCCAGCTGGCGCTTACCGGCAAGACCGCCGGCTCGTCGATCGTCGGCACCCACGACGGACAGTTCGCCGCTGGTACGGTCACCCTGGGCGGCCGGAAGTGGACGTTCCGGATCCCGATGGTGCAGGCGCCCGCCGGGCTGTACAAGATCGCGGACAAGGTCGCCAACGCCTCGATCCAGGGCGGCTGGATCGTCTACGACGGCGGGCAGACCGGAAGCGTGACCATCAACGGCAGGACCGACGCGGCACCGCCGCTGAACACCGAGACGGGCGAGGTTGTGATCAATGGCGTCACCGTCAAGCCACCCCGGCTCTGAGGACGAGCCGACGGTCGCCCTGTCGACGCCCGCACCGGCCACGACGAGCCTGCTCGTCCCGCTCGCCATCGGCGCACTGGTGATCGTCACGCTGGGCGCCTTCGGCAGGCTGCACGATCCGGCCGGGATTGCGGTCACCGTGCCCGGCTTTTCCGGCACGCTGGCGACGAAGTCCTGGCTCGCGACCGGCGGCTTCCTGCTCGCTCTCGGTCAGTTGTTCTCCGCGCTGGTCATGTTCGGCAAGGTGCCGGGCATCGCCGCGCCGTCGTGGATCGGCACGGTGCACCGCTGGCTCGGCCGGATCGCACTGGTGCTCGTGATACCCGTCGCTGTGCACTGCCTCTACGCCGTCGGATTTCAGAGCTTCAACGCGCGGACGCTGATCCACTCGGTCGTCGGCTGCTTCTTCTTCGGCGCGTTCACCGTCAAGATGCTGGTGCTGCCCCGCAAGGACGTGCCCGGGTGGGTGCTGCCGGTGGTCGGCGGCCTCGTGTTCACCGGGCTCGTGGTGCTGTGGCTGACCTCGTCGCTCTGGTTCTTCACGACGGTCGGGATCAAATTCTGACGCTCACCAGCCGCGCTGCTGGGCCCGCGCCTCGTAGAGCAGGATCGACGCCGAGACGCTGACGTTCAACGAATCCGCCCGGCCCAGCATCGGCACCGCGACGCGGGTGAAGTCCGGCTCGTACCAACCCTTCGAGACGCCGTACCGCTCGCTGCCCACGACGAACGCGACCCGCCCGTGATAGTCCACCGAGCGGTACGGCTTGGCGTCGTCGGTGTCGGCCAGGTAGACGGCGAACCCGTTGCGGCGCAACCATCCGACGGCGTCGCTCACGTCGTCGAATTCGATCGACGGCACCGTGAGGCACATGCCCTGGCTGCCCTTGAGCACCTTGGGGTGGGTCAGCCGGGTGCGCCGGTTGGTCAGCACCAGGCAGTCGGCGGCGCAGGCGTCGAGGCTGCGGATCAGGGTGCCGAGGTTCCCCGGGATCTCGACGGCGTCCGCCACCAGCACGAGGGCGTCGGCGCCGAACGTCAGGTCGTCGGGGTGCCACTGCGGCAGTTGTGCGATCGACAGCAGGCCGTCGGGCCGGTCCCGCTCGGCAAGACGCTCCATCGTCTTCGGCGATACCCGGTAGGCCCGCACCGCCCGGGCCGCGATCTCGACGCTGCGGGTGCGGGCCTCGTCGGAGTAGATCGCCTCCGGGCACCAGAAGAACGTCTCGACGGGGGCACCCGTCTCCAGCACGAGGTTGTGCGCCCACAGCCCCTCGGCGACGAACAGCCGGCGCGGGTTGGGCGCCGCGTTGCGCTGGATGTCGAGCACCTGCTTGATGCGCGGGTGACCGAGGCCGATCTGCTGGAGTTCCACAGGTCCATCCTGCCGTGACCGCGCGACGCGAGGGCACCATCGAGCGCCGACCGGATCAGATCACGATGACGGGTGGATCGTCGCCGAGCGCCGAATACAGCGACGCCTCCGCAGTGAGCACGTCGCAATGGAAGTCGACGGCGGCGAGCAGGGCCTCCGCGGCGTCCAGCCGACCGACGACCCTGATCATCTCGGCGACCGCCGGCCACCGGGACCACCCGGTCTGGATCGGCTCGAACGCCGGATGGCTCGTGAGCAGTTCGACCCAGTTGTCCCCGACGGCCGCGGCGGCCGTGGCCAGGACCGTCAACGGCACGGTGAAGGCGGCGCCGTTCTCCAGCACCTGACTGATCGGCTCGCCGACGTGCTCGCTTCCCGACGCGTACGCGAGCACAGCCGACGTGTCGAGGATCAGGTGGAGCGGTTTCACGGGTTGGCGCCGGGCGCGATGCCGAGCCGGTCACGCAGTGCGGCGAAGTACTCCGACGTGTGCCGCGAGCGCGATTCGGCCAGCCGCTCGCCGGCGCGGACCATCCCGGCACGGGTCAGTACGACCCCGCGCTCGTCGACGAACGTGTCGCGCTGGGCGGCGTCGAGGTGCGCGCGCTCACCCTCTTCCATCGAACAAGTGTACCAATAGCACGTTGTCAACAGCTAGTCACGGGAAGCAGGGAGGTTGACCCCCGGTGCGCGGACGCGCCAGCCGATCGCCGAGTCGGCGGAAGGCGTCCTCGATACCACGTCGATCGAGCAGCACCCCGTCGTCAGTCATGCCACTTCCAATTCCTGACGAGCGACGAATACCCCCGCCTACGGAACGCTGCGGGAGCGTGAACCATGGCATCGGCCCTCGCCGCACGGCCGTTGAACGGGAACCCGAACCGCCGAAGCGATCTGGATCCTGCCCACGCGCAAGCACACAGGCGCCCCGACCCATCTGGTCGGGGCGCCTTCGGGTGTGGAGGTAATGAGGTCTCACTCGAACCCTGCCGACCAAGTGGCGCGGGTGCGTTCGCTGGTTCAGGACCGCTCGTGATCGAAGATGGCCTCGATGATCAGCCGTGCTCTGGGCGGCACCTCTTCCTCCGGAAAGATGTCCGCGCAGAGCGTCAGCACCTGGGACACCGAGACAAGACCCATGTGTGCGATCAGCACCCTGATGTCGTCGGCGTCCCGGCGGCGGCCTGCCAATACTTTCATCGCCAACAGGTGCTCCGGGGAGGCAGCCGAGACTCGCAGTCCAGGATGATCGAAGACCCTGGAAGCGGCGACATCGCCCCCCGGCGCGATGTAGGCGCTGGCCTGATTGTTCAACCACCACCGCGGCAGGCCCAGTTCATCTGCCACAGCACGCGCTTCTTCGATCACCACCCCGTCCGGCGCGAACACGGCGTCGATGTCACGGGTTGCGCGCCGGCTGTCGTAGACCAGCGACATCGCGGCGCCGCCGAAGACGTAGACATCTGCGACAACTCCGCGACGCGCCAGCCGGTCACCAAGCCGACGGAAGGCGTCCTCGATCCCATGGCGATCGAGCAGCACCCCGTCGTCAGTCATGCCACTTCCAATTCCTGACGGGCGACGAACACCCCACGTCGGCGAAAAGCCGCAGGAGCGTGAACGATCGCGTCGGCCCTGGCCGCACGGCCGTTGAACGGGAACCAGAACCGCCGCAGCGACCTGGATCCGGCCCATGCCGGTCCGTCCCGGCCATCCCGGGCAGCCACATGTTCGGCCAACGCAGCGAGGAACACGTCCCAACGCTCGTCGCCGGTAGTCGCCGGTTCCTCGTCGAGCAGCCTTGCCCGCGATCCCACCGGCTCCCAGCGGTACTCCTCCAGGAACTCAGCGACGAAGCGCCATCGCGCCGACTCGGTCGCACCGACCAACAGTTTTCCGAGCCGCACGAGAGTCAGGGGCTCGTATGCCCGACGCCGCCCTTCCACCCCACAAACGTTAGTCCACTCTATAACCCGAGCATCAACGACAACCGGAACGGCTGGGGGTTCTGGCAGATCAAGAACGCGACCGGGAGCCGGGTATGGCTCCAGTCCATCCGACCTGCAGACAAACGGCGTTGAGCCGGAGGTAGCGACAAGAAGCACGCAGGCGCCCCGACCTTCAGATCGGGACGCCGCTTCTCTGTGGAGGTGCCGGGAATCGAACCCGGGTCCTTCGCCGGTTTGTCAGGACTTCTCCGAGCGCAGCTCGCTGTGCCTCTACTCGGCCCCTCCGATCACGCGAGCGAGTCGGAGTGACGGGCCCAGCCACGTTAAATCTCGCCGCACGAACACCGTGACCGCGTTCGCTTGGCCAGCCTTCTCACTGATGCCGGTTACTAGGCCGAAGGCACTCCTAGACCGACAGACCCGCTATCGCCTCAGACGGCGAGAGCGAGGTCGCGCTGCTTGTAGCTGGCGCTTATTGTTTTCCGACGATGATTAGCGAGACAACGTCGGCTTCCTCGGCTCGCTTCCCCTGCCGCAACGTACGAAGTCGAAACCAGTCACCCCCTGGGTACCGCGTGAACGGGATCTGAACCGTACCAGCCTAACGCGGCCGGCCTCACCCGCTATTCCCCGATCCCGGAGCAGGGCCGCCCGTCGACGGCGCAGGCGGTCGGCTTGGCTACCCCGTCGACCTCGAACGTGAACGTTACCGACGAACCCGGATGAACCAGACGGGTTTCCCCCGTTGGGGTGAACGTGACGGTCTCGCCGTCCTGCTTGTGGGTGGCGCCGGTGAGCGTTCGCACGTTCGAGCCGAGGATCGGCAGCGACACGGCCATCGGGATCGCCATCACCACGGTCCAGCCGTCCGCCGGAGCCGGGCCGGGGTTGGTCACCGTGACGCGCCCTGTGTATCCGCCCAGGTGGGCGGTCTCCTGGCGGTAGGCCGCGGTGAGCACCGCGGCGCCCGCCCGCGCCGTGGGCGCCGCGGAGCCGCCGAGGGCGACCGGCGCCGTCGACTGACTGCGGCTCGCACCCGGCGACGTGGACAGCGCCGGACGCCCGGGCAGTTCCGCGTAGCCGGCCGGCCCGTCGGGACCGCCACCGACCTGCGGATCCGCGGCCGGATGCATGATCGTGGCGGCCGCAACGATGGCGAGGATCAGCGCGATGGCCAGCAGCAACGCCGCGCCGACCGCAACCGCCCGGGTGCGGCTCGCCTCCGAGCGGCGCCCCGCCACCGACCCGACCGCCGAGCCCACCGCCGCCAGGCCGTCCGCCGCCCGGGACCGGATCCGGTGCAGGCGCGCCAGGGCGACGGATAACCACTCGGGGCGCTCCCGCTGCTTGCGCCGCCGGCGGGCGTGGCTCGCGCGGCGGCGGCCCGGCAGCGCCGTCACGGCGATCGCGATCGTGGACTCGAGGCTCAGCGGCCGCGACACCCGCACCCGGCCGACGGCACGGCGCCGCCGGCCCAGGCCCAACGAGTTGCGACGGCGGAACGGGCGGGCCGTGTTCCGCCGGCTGCCCGAGTCGATGGCGCGGGCTCGCTGGCTGCGCCGGCGCGCCAGCGCGGCGCCCACGGCCCCACCGGGGACCCGGCGGCCCTCCTCGGCGGCCATGCGGCCGAGCAGGTCGGGCAGGCGACGGCCGAGCATCTCGGTGTAGACCCGGTGCAGCACGCGGCGGCGCAGCAGGCCCTGCATGCCGAAGAACCCGCTCTGGCGCAGGGTGAGCCGGCAGCCGCCGGGCACCCGGACGAGGCTCATCGAGACGCGGGCGTCGAGCTCCGGCGCGAGCCAGCGCATCGCCAGGCGGCGCGGCGGGTCGGCCTCGAGGACCTCGGCCTCGATCGGGTCGATGAAGCCGGCCTGGCCGTCGGGCGTAATCACGAACCGGTGACCGACGACCGGGCTCAGGTCACCGGGCAGGAACCACTCGGCGAGTCGGGACGGCTCGACGATGGCCCGCCACACCCGCTCCGGCGGATGCGCCAGCTCCACGTCGAGCCGAATTTCCGTCACGCCGACACCTCGCTCCGCGAGATATCGGCTCGGTGTCGCTCCGCAAGCGGATCGACACCCCAGCACCCGACGGTGCCCTCGCTCCGCTCGGTCACCCTGACACCTCGCTCCGCGAGATATCGGCTCGGTGTCGCTCCGCAAGCGGATCGACACCCCAGCACCCGACGGTGCCCTCGCTCCGCTCGGTCACGAAGCGACTATAGGTAGGTAACAGCGTGCACGCGCGACCCGGGGGTATGACCGCGGCCCTGTCGTTACAGCAACTTCATGATCACTAAAGGTGACACCGAGGGACCTAGCGCATGCCCTTGCCGCGCCGGCCGGCCTCCCGCGCGATCTCCCGCTCGGCGTCGCGCTTGGCCATGTCCTGCCGCTTGTCGTAGGTGCGCTTACCGCGGGCGAGCCCCAGTTCGACCTTGGCCCAGCCGTCGGAGAAATACACCGACAGCGGCACCAGCGTGTTCCCGGTCTCCTTGACCTTGCCCGCCAGCCGGTCGATCTCGATCCGCTTGAGCAGCAGCTTGCGGGTGCGGCGCGGCTCGTGGTTGGTCCAGGTGCCCTGCGCGTACTCGGGGATGTGCATCCCGAGCAGGAACACCTCGCGGCCGCGCACCTCGGCGAACGCGTCGACGAGCGAGGCCCGTCCGGCGCGCAGCGACTTCACCTCCGTGCCGGTAAGCGCGACACCCGCCTCGAAGGTGTCGAGAATCGTGTAGTCGTGCCGGGCCTTCCGGTTGGAGGCGACGACCTTGCGGCCCTTTTCCCGCGGCATCGCGTCCCTTCCGTCATTGTCGGCAACCCCGGCGGCCGACAATGTTAACCCGTCAACAGAGACAGGCGGGAAGCCATTTCGACGGGTCGACCGGCGAACCGTCGAGCCGCACCTCGAAGTGCAGGTGGGGACCCGTCGAGTTGCCGGTGCTGCCGACGCGTCCGATGAGCTGGCCGCGGCGCACCTGCTGGCCCGGGTGCACGAGGATCTGCGACTGGTGCGCGTAGCACGTCGCGATGCCCTTGCTCTGGTAGCTGCCGTGATGGATGCAGGTGTAGTTGCCGGAGCCGCCGCTGTACCCGGCCCGCACCACCTCGCCGTCGGCCGCCGCCACGATCGGGCTGCCCACGCCGGCGCCGATGTCCATGCCGGAGTGCAGCCTCCAGTAGTGGAACAGCGGATGGAACCGCATTCCGAAGTTGCTCGTCTTGTGCCCGCTGACCGGCATCGTGAAGTAGGCGCCGGAGCTCACCGGCGGGATCGGCGCGCCCGAGGCCGGCGGCTTTCGCGCGGCGGCCGCGCGCAGTTCGGCCGCGACGCGGGCACTCTCCTCCTCCAGTTCGTGGTACTTGGCCAGCACCGCGCCGCGCTCCTGGTTGGCGACCTGCACCGCGCCCTCGCGCTGCGTCACCAGCGCCTTGACCTTGTCGGCGGCCTGTTGGGCGGCCTCGGCAGCGGCCCGGCTGCGGTCGAGCGCCCGCTGCGCCGCATCCGCCGCCTCCTGGGCCCGGCGGTTCGCGGCCGCGGCGACGCTGCGCTGCTCGCTGGCGGCGCCGCGGCTGCGGGTGAGCGCGTCGACTGCGGCCTGCTTGTTCTGGGCGATCTCGTCCAAATAGCCGACGCGCACCGCGAAGTCGCTCGGCGTGCCGGCGGTGAGCACCGAGTCGAGCATGGCGAACCCGCCACCCCGGTAGGTCGCCGCCGCGAACTTCTCCACGCCGGCGCGGGCCTCGACCACCTTGGCCGTGGCGGTGGCGAGGGCCGCATCGGCGCCGGCCTGCTCGGCCCGCGCGGCGTCCGCGGCGCGCTGGGCCGTGCGCATCGCGGCCTCCGCCGCCGCGACCCGTCCGGCCGCGTCGGCCGCTGCGGCCTCCGCGCCGGGAATTGCGGCGACGGCCGACGCGTAGTCGGCGGCCGCCTGCTGTGCGCGTGCGTTGGCGGTGGCCAGATCCTCGGACGCCGCGGCGAGTTCTCGGTCGACGCGCGCCTTGTCGTCGTCGGGGCTGGCGGCGGCCGGTAGCGCGACGATCACCGCGACGATGGCGGCGATGGCTGCTGCCAGCGGCGTGCGGGACCAGCGAGACACGCAACCGATGCTAGCCCGCTTAGCGGCTTATCCGTTTTTTGCCCGATTTTCGGCGTGGCCGGAGCAGCCTTCTCGTACCATGCCCGGACGCAATCGTGGGCGTTCGCTATCGCGGCGGCGATAACGAACGCCCACGATCGGGAGGAACTCAGACCCGCACGTAGAAGCGGAGCGTCACCCATCCGGTGACCGCGCTGACGAGCGCGGAGATGCCGGCGAGTATCGGCAGCATCAGCAGGACGCTCGTCCATTCAACCGGGGTGAGCACCGTCTCCAGCGATTCGAGCGAACCGCCCTTGCTGAACAGCACCCACCAGCCGATCATCAGGAATCCGAACGCGATGATGGAGCCGATCAATCCGGCGAATACCGCTTCGAGCACGAACGGCGCCTGGATGAACCAGTTCGACGCGCCGACGAGCTTCATCACCGCCACTTCTCGTCGTTTGCTGTACGCCGCCACCTGGATCGTGTTCGCAACCAGGAGCAGCGCCGCGACTCCCATGAAGATCGCCACCAGCAACGCCGATGTCTGCAGCGAACCCAGGATGTCGAAGACCCGGCCGAGGAGTTCCTTCTGGTCGACGATGTCGTCGACCCCGGCTTTGTCCTTGTACCGCTCGGATATCTCCTTGAACTTCTCCGGATCCTTCAGCTTGACCCGGAACGACTCGGGCAGCGTGTCCGGCTTCACCGACTCGACGAGGTCGGGCGAGTCCCGGTACAGCTGCTTGAAGTTGTTGTAGGCCTCTTCCCGGCTCTCGTACGTCACGCCGTTGGTGGCGACGAGGGGATCGGCGCGCAGTTCCTGGTCCAGGGCGCTGCGCTGCTCGTCGGTGATGTCGGCCTTCAGGAAGATCGAAACCTCGACCCGGGCGAAGAAGAACTTCTCCATGCGGTCGACCTGCCAGAACAGCAGGATGCCGCCGCCGAGCATGCCGAGCGACAGTGCCATCGTGATGATCATCGCGATGGTCATCGTGACGTTGCGCCAGAGGCCGGTGAAGACCTCGGACAGGATGTATCTCCAACGCATTGCTACTCGGTCCTCTCCCGGTCAGCCGTAGACGCCGCGCGGCTGGTCGCGGACGATCCGCCCGTTCTCGATCTCGATGACCCGCCGACGCATCTGGTTCACGATGTTGGAGTCGTGAGTGACCATGACGACGGTCGTGCCGGTCCGGTTGATCCGGTCGAGAAGACGCATGATCTCGATGGACGTGTCCGGGTCGAGGTTACCGGTCGGCTCGTCGGCGAGCAGGATCAGTGGACGGTTGACGAACGCCCGCGCGACCGCCACCCGCTGCTGCTCACCACCGGAGAGTTCCTGCGGGTACCGGTGCTCCTTGCCACCGAGACCCACCAGCTCGAGCACCTCGGGGACCACCCGGCGCGCGACCGCCTGCGACTTCCCGATCACCTCAAGCGCGAAGGCGACGTTCTCGTAGGCGGTCCGGTTGGGCAGGAGGCGGAAGTCCTGGAACACGCAGCCGATGGAGCGCCGGAAGGCCGGGATGCGCCACGACCGCATGGCTGTCACGTCACGCGTGTTGACGATGACCTTGCCCTTGCTCGGGGTGATCTCGTGCAGGAGCAGCTTGATGATTGTGGACTTGCCGGATCCGGAGGGACCGATGAAGAAGACGAACTCGCCCTTCTCGATGGAGACCGATACGTCGTCCAGTGAGGGCCGGGAGGCCTTGGGGTATGTCTTCGTCACACGTTCGAGCTGAATCACGGGGCGTCAGTCTACGCGTCGGCGCTGAATCGCCAAGGCCGCGGTGTGCGACGTTGTCCGATCTACGGAAAATGCCGGGACTTTCCGGAGCATGGAATCCGAGGCCACGCAAGCCTCGTACACGGAAATGTGATGTGCGCCGCATCACAGCGGCTCACTCTCCGTAGCTGCCCTAGGCCGAGGGCTGGCGCTGTCGCCGCCAGCGGATCCCCGCCTCGATGAACGGGTCGATGTCGCCGTCGAAGACCGCCGACGGGTTACCGGTCTCGAACTCGGTCCGAAGGTCCTTCACCATCTGGTAGGGGTGCAGGACGTACGAGCGCATCTGGTCGCCCCACGACCCGGCGACGTCGCCCCGTAGGACGTCCATCTTCGCCTGCTCCTCGGCCCGCTTGAGCGCCAACAGCTTCGCCTTCAGCACGCCCATCGCGGTGGCCTTGTTCTGCAACTGCGAGCGCTCGTTCTGGCAGGACACCACGATCCCGGTGGGCAGGTGGGTGATCCGCACCGCCGAGTCGGTGGTGTTGACGCCCTGCCCGCCGGGCCCGGACGAGCGGTACACGTCGATGCGCAGATCGTCGTCGGGAACGTCGATCTCGTCGGTCTGCTCGACGACCGGCACGACCTCGATCGCCGCGAAGCTGGTCTGCCGCCGACCCTGGTTGTCGAACGGGCTGATCCGCACCAGCCGGTGCGTGCCGGCCTCGACCGAGAGCGTGCCGTACGCGTACGGCGCCTTGACCGCGAACGTCGCCGACTTGATGCCGGCCTCCTCGGCGTAGCTCGTGTCGTACACCTCGGTGGCGTAGCCGTGTCGCTCGGCCCAGCGCAGGTACATGCGCATCAGCATCTCGGCGAAGTCGGCCGCGTCGACGCCGCCGGCGCCGGAGCGCACCGACACCAGGGCCTCCCGTGCGTCGTATTCGCCGGACAGGAGCGTGCGCACCTCGAGTTCGTCGATCTGCTTGCGCAGCGCGGAGATCTCGGTGCCGACCTCCTCGACGGAGGGCGCGTCGTCTTCCGCCTCGCCGAGTTCCAGGAGGACGCGGGCATCGTCGAGCCGCGCGCGCAGCTTCTCGACGCGGTTGATTTCACCCTGCACATAGGACAACCGGGACGTCACCTGCTGCGCCTTCGCCGGGTCGTCCCAGAGATCGGGCACCGACGCCTGCTCCTCCAGAACGGACTTCTCCTTGCGCATACGGTCAAGGTCGAGCACCGCCTCGATGTTGCGCAGGGTGGAGTCGAGAGCGGTCAGCGCTTCGGAGTGGTCGGCAACGGTCACGCCACCAACTGTATTACTACGCGGAACCTATTTGGCCGGCGCGTTGCGCAACCACGCCAGGGCCGCGCGGTGGTACGCGGCGGCCAGTTCCAGCGAGGCGGCGCCGAACTCGTCCCCCGTCTTCTTGGACTCCTTGGCCTGTTCCCGCGCGTCGTTGAGGGCTCCGGTGTGGTACTCGGTCGCCTGCGTGTACGCCTGCTGCAACTGCGCCGCGGACTGATGCGCGCCGAAGGCGACACGCAACGCGAGCGGGCTGCGCAACACCTCGCGCGCCGGTGGCTCACCGAGCCAGCGCACGAACGCGCGCTTGCCCGCCGGCGTGATCGAGTACGGCTGGCTGGACCGGGCGCCGGGCTTGCCCATCTTGACGAATCCGGCATCGGCGAGCGCGGGCAGCTCGCGGTAGACCTGGCTGCGCGTCATCGACCAGTACGGGCCGAGCCGGCGCTGGGCGGCGGCCATCAATTGCCCGCCGGTCATCGGCCCATCGTGGAGCAGACCGAGGAGGGCGGCCGCGGTGGGGTTGAGTCCGGAATCGGCCATGCAACAAAACTGCCATCTCGCCGGCCAGGAGTCCAGGTTTTCGACGGATTTCACCGCGCATTGTTCCACAGTGCACTGTCCCGACCGGACAGTCGCGAGTGGACATCCGGCCGGAACAGTCGATCGTGAACGCCGATCAGCGCCGCGGCGGAGTCGGCATTGGCGGAAGCGGATCGCCGATACCGCCGGGAAATCCAGGTATGGTCGGGCCGGAACCGCCGCCGTCGCCAGGGTTTCCGTCGTTGCCGTTGCCGGATCCGTTGCCGCCGCCGTCGTTCTGGTCGCCGCCACCGTCGTTCCCGTTGCCACCACCGTCGCTGTCGTCGCCGCCATCGGTCGACGGCGACGCGCTCGGCGCCTGCGTCGGCGGGTCCGTGGGCGGCTGCTGCGACGGTGTGCCGCTCGGCGCCGGGCCGGGACCTCCGTCGACGACGCTGCCGGTGGGCCGGCTGTCGCCGTTGAACACGTTGGTGCTCAGGAAGACCCCCGCGCCGACGAACAGCAGAACCAGGATCGCGGCCGCGACGCCGGTGAGGACGTGCGAGCGCTTGAGCGTGCGGCGCCGGGCGACCGGCTTGGGCTCCGCCGGAGCCGCGTACGGATCCGGCGGGATGATGTCGGGCGCTCCGGGCGGCGGGAGGGTCACGAACAGCGGGACCGCCGGCGAGACAGGCGGAGCCGGCGACACCGGACCACCTGAGACCGGGCCGCCCGACGCCGGCGGCGCGGGCGACACCGGACCGCTCGACACCGGCACGGGCACGGCCGGCGACACCGGGCCGCCCGACACGGGCGCCGGGGAGACCGGAGCCGGCGACACCGGCGCCGCACCGGCCGACGCCGCCCACACCGGAGCGGGCGACGCCGGACCCACCGGCGTGGCGGCCGCGGGAACCGACTCCGCCGGAACCCGGGGCATCGGGATGACCGGTGTCTGGTCCGGACCGGGCCGGTTGACCGTTCCGGGCCCCCCGTTCGCGACACCGTTGCCCACCCCGTTCGGGGCCGTCTCCAGATCGGCGACCGGCACTCCGTTCGGCGCCGTCACCGCATCGGCGACCGGCACTCCGTTCGGCGCCGTCACCGTGTCGGCGACCGGCACTCCGTTCGGTGCCGTCACCGCGTCGGCGTTCACGACGCCGTTCGGCCGCGTCACCGCGTCGGCGTTCGCAAGCGCGCTCGCGACGCCGCCCGCGGCCTCGGCCTCGGCGGACGCCTCGACCGGAACCGCGACGAACCGGGCGGCGTCGGTCGCCGCCGGTGAAACCGGCGCGGCCGCGAGCGGCACCCACGACACCCGCGGCAGGGCGGCGGTCATCGGCGCGGTCACCTCGGCCGAGCGCGGCCAGTGCGTCACCGCGCCGGCCGGCAGCGGCACCAGCGCGGGGTGCTCGGCCACCGCCGCCCGCGCCGCGCGGAGCCGGGCGGCCACCGTCGCCGGTGCCGGCCGTAGCCGCGGATCGAGTTGGATGCACGCCTCGGCGATGTCCCACAGCGCCGTCGGCATGCCGGCCGGCGGCACCGGGACGCAGCCCGCGTGGCGGCGCAGCACCTCGCTCGGCGGACCGCCGCGGTAGGGGCTGCGGGCACACAGCATCTCGTAGATCACGATGCCCAGGGCGTAGATGTCGGCGGCGGGCGACGGCGGGTCGCCGGCGACCACCTCCGGGGCCACGTACTCGGGGGTCGCCAGCGTCGGCCCGGCCGGCTCGCCGGCGCGCCGAGCCACCCCGAAATCGGCGAGCCGCACCGGCCCACCGTCGTCGGGAAGCAGAAGGTTGCCCGGCTTGATGTCGCCGTGGGTGACGCCGAGTGCGTGGATGTAGTCCAGGGCGTCGGCCACCTGGGCGGCGATCGTGGCGGCCCGGCCGGCCGCGATGGGACCGCCGGTGCGCAGGCGGCGCCGCAGGTCGGCACCGGGCACGAGGTCCATGACGAGGGCCATCAGGCCGTCGTCGGTGATCAGGTTCCGGACCCGGACGACGCTCGGGTGATCGAGCCCGGCTAGGATCTCCGCCTCCGCCAGGAACCCGGTCACCAGGTCGCTCGCCTCGGCCGCCTCCGGCCGCAGCATCTTCACCGCCACCGACTCGCCGCTGGTGACGTCTACCGCCCGCCAGACGACCCCGATGGCTCCCCGGGCGATCTCGGCCTCGAGCCGGTAGCGGCGGTCGAGCACCTGACCATCCATGACTGCGCCTCCCCACACCTATCGAAAGGAGACGCTACGTGCGCAAGACCATCATCGACCGGGCCCGCTGGAACGGTGGCACGAATCCGGGACCACGTTCCGGTGATCGTTACAGCCTGCTACGCAGTTCCCACAGCTCGGGGTAGAAGCGCAGCTCAACCCGCGAACGTAGGTACTGGCCGCCGGCGCTGCCGCCGGTTCCCGGCTTGGTGCCGATCTGCCGCTCGGCCATCAGCACGTGCCGGGCCCGCCACAGCGACCACGCCTGGTCGTGGTCCACCAGCGCCTCGGCGAGGTCCCACAGCGGCCCGTGCGCTGACCGGTCGGAGGCGATCTTCACCAGCGAGGCCATGCGAGCCTCCCTCGTGTCCACCGGGAACCCCGCCTCGGCGAGAACGGTCAGAAATCCGTCCCACAGGCTCGGCTCCTCGAGGCGACGGCGAAGGCGCGCCTCCTCGTCGGAGTTCAGCCCACGGAACCGCCGCAGGAAGCCCGGATCCTTCAGCCCGGACAGAAACTCGATCTCGCGGAACTGGCTGGACTGGAACCCCGACGCCGGCGCCAACTTCGTCCGGAACACGACGAAGTCCTGCGGCGTCATCGAGTCGATCACGTCGACCTGGGTGACCAGTACCTGTTCGATGCTCTTGCACCGGGCCAGGCGTACCCGGGGCAGGTAGGTCTCCCCGGCGAGCAGCCGGTCCCGCGCGTCGGTGAGCTCGCTGAGCAGCAGCTTGAACCACAGCTCGTAGACCTGGTGGATCGTGATGAACAGCAGTTCGTCGTGCGCGGCGGGATCCGACTCCGGCACCTGCGCCGCCAGCAGGTCGGCCAACCGGAGATAGGTGCCGTATGTCAGCTGTCCGCCCTGCTCACCGAACCGGGCGTCCAACTCGGGGTACTCGACAGTCACGGCATCACCGTATCTGTCGTACCTCCCGCGTAAATTCAGCTTCCGTGCGTACGCATGCGATGAGTCGGTGGCTCCGGAGCCTGGGTCCGGCCGAGCTCGAGGGCATCATCGTCCGCCGGCCGGAGTCCACGGCGGCGCCCGTGCCGCGCGACCTCGGCGACCTGGCCGGCCGGCTCAGCCAGCACCACCACGTCTCCGCGGCCATCCACACGCTGTGCGCGCCCGCCGTCCAGTTGCTGGAGGCCGCGCAGGCACTGCTCTCCCCCGGTGACGACGCCGTTGACAGGGCGGCCCTCGCCGCACTGGTCGGGCGGGATGCCACCGACCCCGAGTTCGTCGCCGCGCTGGGCGTGCTCTTCCAGCGCGCCCTCGCCTGGCCGGTCGGCGACGACGTGGTGCTGGCCGGCCCGCTGCGCAGCATGTTCGAGTTCCCACTGCATCTCGGCCCGCCCGCAGCGACGCTGCTTGCCTTCCGCACCGCCGACGAGGTGCGTCGCGTCGGCGAGCGGCTCGGCATCCGGGTCTCCGGGCGCACCAAGCAGGCCGCGATCGACGAGGTGGCCGCCCGCCTGGCCGACCCGGAGACGGTCACCGCGCTCGTCGCCGAGGCACCCGAGGAGCTCGGCGAGACGCTGTGGGCGCTGGCCGCGGCCGGGCCGGTGGTCCAGGGCGAGCACGGGTACCTGCCCACCGAGCTGCGCTGGGCGATCGAGCGCGGGCTGCTCGTCTCCGACGGCTGGGACAGCGCGGAGATGCCGCGCGAGGTGTCCCTCGCGCTGCGCGGGCCGGACTGGCGTGCCGAGTTCGTGCCGCACCCGCCGTTGCCGCCGCTCGCCGTCGCCGACGCGGGCGCCGTCGAGCGCGAGGCCGCGGCAGCGGCGGCGGCCCTGCTCGGCGCGGCGACCGCGGTCCTCGACGCCGCGCCCGTGGCGTTGTTGAAATCCGGCGGGATCGGGGCCCGCGAGCTCAAGCGGATCAGCAAGGCCACCGGATCGTCGGAGTTCGAGGTCGGGTTGGTGCTCGAACTGGCCGGCGCGGCGGGGCTGCTCACCGCCACGTACGAGGAGGCGCTGCCCACGCCGGAGTACGACCGGTGGCTGGCCGATCCGCCGTCGGTCCGGCTCGCCGCGCTCGTCGACGCGTGGTGCGAGCAGACCTGGGTGCGGCCCGGCGGGGCGCCGTTGAAGACCGAGTTCGGGCTGGCCGGCACCGAGGGCCTGCGGCGCACCACGCTCGCCGTGCTCGCCGACATCAGCGGCGCACTGCCGGCCGACGGCTCACTGCTGCTTCCGTTGCTGCAGTGGCACGCGCCGCTCGCGCTGGCGCTGCCCGACGACACGGCGTCGGCCGTCACCCGGCTGATCTGGCAGGAGGTCACCACGCTCGGGCTGGTCGCCCGGGGCGCCCTGACCTCGCTGGGCCAGGCCGTGCTCGACGGCTCCGACCTGGTCGCGACGGCCGACAAGCTGGTCACCGCGCCGGCCGAGCGGGCCACGTTCCAGGCCGACCTCACCGCTGTGGTGTCCGGCGCCCCGTCGGCGGAGCTGAGCCGCCTGCTCGACGCGTGCGCCACCCGGGAGGCCCGCGGCGCCGCCTCGGTGTGGCGGTTCACCCCGGCCTCGGTTCGCCGCGCGCTTGACGCCGGCACCGCACCCGAGGAGCTCATCGAGGCACTGCGGGTTGCCGGCACGCTGCCCCAGGCGGTCGAGTACCTGATCCACGACGTGGCCCGGCGGCACGGGTCGCTGCGCGTGCGGGCGGTCGGCTGCGTGCTGCACGGGCTCGATCCGGTGCTGTTGGCCGAGGTCGCCGCCGCCGACCGGCGGCTCGCCGCGCTGGGCCTCACCGCGCTGGCGCCCACGGTGCTGGCCAGCACCCGCACGCCGGCCGACACCCTTGCGGCTCTGCGCGCGGCCGGCTACGCCCCGGTCGCCGAAGACGCCACCGGCGAGGTCATGCTCGAGGTGCCCGCCCAGCGGCGGGCCGAGCGGCCGGTCACCGTGCGCCGGGTCCGCCGGCAGGCGCCCTGCGTGCGTCCGGCCGAGGCGGCGGCGCTGGCCGCGAAGCTGCTGGCGGCGCCGCCTCCGCAGGCAGACGAGTCGGCGCGCGGCCGCCCGGTGCAGCGGCGGCCCGGGTACGACTTCCGCGGCCTGCCGTTCGACGACGCCGTCCGGCTCTCCGACGCACTGGAGAACGGGACGCCGGTGCGCATCGTCTACGTCGACGGCGATGGGCGCCGCACCGACCGCCTGATCGAGCCCCAGGAGCTGGACGGCCACCGCCTGCTGGCGTACTGCCACCTGCGCCAGGACGACCGAGCGTTCTCGCTGAGCCGGATCAAGGCCGTCACGCCCCCGTAGCCGGGTGCCCTTCCCGCGATTAGCCCATGTGCGGGTAGCCGTGATCCGTTGGCGGCACGAAGGTTTCCTTGATGGTGCGGGGCGACACCCAGCGGATCAGGTTGTGCCACGAACCGGCCTTGTCGTTGGTGCCGCTGGCCCGCGCGCCGCCGAACGGCTGCTGCCCGACCACCGCGCCGGTCGGCTTGTCGTTGATGTAGAAGTTGCCGGCCGCGAAGCGCAGTGCGCGCGTCGCCCTGTCGATCGCCGCGCGGTCGGTGGCGAACACCGCGCCCGTCAGGGCGTACCGGGCCACCGACTCGGCCTGGGCCACCACCTCGTCGAAGGAGTCGTCGGGATAGACGTACACGCCGAGGATCGGTCAGAAGTACTCGGTGGTGAACACGTCGTCGGTCGGGTCGCTGGACTCGACGACGGTGGGCCGCACGAAGTAGCCCTCGGAGTCGTCGGCGGTGCCGCCCGCGACCACCGTGCACGACGGCGTGTTCTTGACCCGGTCGAGCGCGGCCGAGTGCTTGTCGAACGCCCGCCTGTCGATCACCGCACCGCCGAAGTTCGCGAGGTCGGCGACGTCACCGTAGGTGAGCGACTCCGCGGTCGCCGCCAGCCGGTCGCGCAGCCCGCCCGACCACAGTGACGCCGGGACGTACGCCCGCGACGCCGCCGAGCACTTCTGCCCCTGGTACTCGAACGCCCCGCGCACCAACCCGGTCAACAACCCGTCCACGTCGGCCGACGGGTGCGCGATCACGAAGTCCTTGCCACCGGTCTCGCCGACCACCCGCGGATAGCCGCGATACGTGGCGATGTTCTCGCCCACGGCGCGGGTCAGCAGCTGGAACGTGCCGGTGGACCCGGTGAAGTGGATGCCGGCGAGGTCGGGGTGCGCGAGCGCCACCTCGGAGACCGCCAGGCCGTCACCCGTCACCATGTTGATGACGCCCGGCGGCAGGCCCGCGGCCTCGAGGAGCCGCATCGTGAAGTGCGCGGCGAACTGCTGCGTCGGCGACGGCTTCCACACCACCGTGTTGCCCATCAACGCCGGCGCCGTCGGCAGGTTGCCGGCGATGGCGGTGAAGTTGAACGGTGTGATCGCGTAGACGAAGCCCTCGAGCGGACGGTGGTCGAAGCGGTTCCACGCGCCCAGCGACGAGAGCGGCTGGTCCTCGAGCAGCTTGTGTCCAAAGTGGACGTTGAAGCGCAGGAAGTCGATGAGCTCGCACGCCGAGTCGATCTCGGCCTGCTGCACGGTCTTCGACTGGCCGAGCATCGTCGCGGCGTTCAGCGTCTGGCGCCAGGGGCCGGCCAGCAGGTCGGCCGCGCGCAGGAACACCGCCGCCCGCTCGGTGTAGGGCAGGTCCCGCCACGCCGGCGCCGCGCGCATCGCCGCGTCGACGGCGGCGGCCGCGTCAGCGGTCGTCGCGTTGCGGGTGACGCCGAGGACGTGCGCGTGCTTGTGCGGCTGCACCACGTCGATCGGATCGCCGCCACCCATGCGTTGACGACCATCGATGGTCATTGTGAGGTCGAGCCGCTCGGCCGCGAGCTCGGAAAGCTTGCGCTGCACCGCCTCCCGCTCGGCCGTACCCGGCGCGTAGGTCAGCACCGGCTCGTTGCGCGGCTCGGGCACCGTGAACACCGCGTCCATTGACACTCCCTTGGGTCGCAGGCGACGACGTGTCTCCATCGTCGCACGGTTAGGCTGGCGCGCATGACGGAGCGCGAGCGCACGCGCAGGGGTCCGCTCGTGGTCGCCGGCATCAGCGTGCTGTGGTTCGCGGGCACGCTCTGGTTCACCCACGCGGCGGCGCTGAACGCCGCCG
>Ga0111539_10002842_pt1 | contig 23010 bp, 7 predicted proteins | sample RhiMethybrSRZTD1_FD_79667 | JGI IMG/M metagenome (GOLD analysis project Ga0111539, IMG submission 79667) | Populus rhizosphere microbial communities from Tennessee, USA - Rhizosphere MetaG P. TD hybrid SRZTD1 (version 2) (version 2) | ecosystem: Host-associated > Plants > Roots > Rhizosphere >...
ACCCGTAGCTCAGTTGGATAGAGTACCTGACTACGAATCAGGGGGTCGCATGTTCGAATCATGCCGGGTGCACCATTCAGGATCAACAACTGCGGCGGGCTGAAAAGTCTGCCGCTTTTCTTTTGCGACAAACTTGTGGTCATAGATTCTCGGCTTAATCTTTGTTTCAGATCGCTGTGCTTGAGTTTTGTTAACAACGGAAAGATGAACGACAACACCTGTAAGTTCAGGATGGCACTTCGTCGAGCCGTAGCTCCGAGACTAGCTTCGTGACGCTCTCCCTGAAAACTTCATCTGACTTCCAATTTGAGAAATCTGGGATAAAAAACTGCCTGATGTAACGGGCTAAGTCGGTTCCGCGATCGGCGTCGAAGAATTCCCAGGTAGATAGCGAAGAGTACTCGACTAGACTAATCGGAAACAGTACGCGATTGCCTTCTGCGACTTCACGCGCGTACGCACGTTCAATCTCAGTGGATACCCAATCGCTAGCGATGCTGCTAGCCGACAGAACGAGTAGAACCCGATCATGTGACTGAATCGCAGAGCGGACTTGATCAAGAATTTTCTGGCCTCCTTTCATACTACGCGGCGCGTACCACACGTTGATTCCTCGACCTTTCAATGCGTCGTAGAGCTTGTCTGCGAATCCCTGATCTTGAGAGGAATAGCTAATGAAAACGGATTGAAGGCTCTGGTCTGCCATCTCCAGCATCGACCGATAGGCTTGGATAAACGCAGGGTTTAGGCCAATTCTCCTAAAGAAGTCAAAAACGACTGGAATAGACGAGGAGAGACCCACCTCCTTCTGCATGAGAAGACGTTGAAATGATGCCGTTCTCTCAAGAGTTGCGAGGTCGACCTCAATAGGAGCCAGCTTTACCCCAGTAGCTTCTTGTATCTCCATGGGCAATTCTGCGATCTTGACTTGTTCCAGGTTCGAGATATCACCGAGGACTGCACCGCCTAGATTGGTAAATCCCAGTAAGACCTCGGACCAATCAGTTCCATAAATCATCGCGCCTCGCAAATCGGCTGAGACGAGACACGAGCAATCAAGGAAGCCACCGATAAAACGCGCCGCGCGACAGCGCGCTTGATAAAGGTCGGTTCCGACCATTGCGCAAGATTGAAACGTTGCCTCCTCCAACACGGCCCTCTGAAAGCTAGTGTAGCTGAGCTGCAGTTCAATCACTTTCGCTTCGCGTAGACTGGCGTCGTCGAAGTTCGCACCTTTCATCATGAGGCCGTTGATCTCGACGCCATCCAAGTTCTGACCGGAGAAATTTACCTTCTCGAAGTTAGTCTGGCCGTCATCAATTCTCTGGAGAAGTTCCGCCTTATTCATCGTTGTGGTCGTTCCTCCGGTTCGGTCGCTCTTGAATGCTGGAAATTGTGACATGGGGGTCTTCAGCTGTCGCCATGTTCGACTCAAGCTGCGTGCACCATTAGCATCAAGAAATTAGGGCGTCCGCTTTGGACGCCCTTTCTCTTGAAGCTTAGGTTCGACTTCCTAAGCCTGTCGATGCGACTCTAACTTTTGGTTGCTTTTTCTTTTTCTGCTTCCCCAGCACGAGACCAATCCGTCCGAGAAGAACTGTAATTCGATCTATGAACCGCTCGGGCGTCAACTCAAGACATTGATATCGATCCATAACAGGCCTCAATAATGGGTGCGATAATCTTTTCACTTGAGAAACGCCATCGATGATAGGTAGTAACAGGAGTTCTCCCTCTTTACAAGATTTCTCCCGCATGATGAAACGCGCCAGTTCGCCGTTGCAGAAACCTGAATCCAGGTAATGATCGGTTATGAGAGGAACAAAAATAATTGAACCGTCAATGCCATGAATGATTTCCTCCCTATAGTGATCGCCAACCTTGAGTGCTGCTACGTCGTACCAAACGCCGACGTTACGTCCCTCGAGGGTTCGTCTCAAGCCCGTTGCGAACAGGTTATCTTTGTGACTGTAACTTAGAAACACGGGTCGCTCATTTCGATTTGGATCCGGCCGCTGAAAACCATTAGAAGCCAATAGCCGTATTCGGCGTCTCATGCCAATTTCAGCTCTATGGTTTATTTCCATAAACAATTGCGGGAGGTCTGGCAGGGGTTTAGAGACGATAGCTGCTGCACCCATCCTCATTGCCAGTTCAAAATCACCCTGTCGATGATTGGCTGAAAGCGCCATTACTTCAGACGGAACATTCCTATCAGCAAGTTCAGTGATCAAGCGGAGTCCTTGCATCTTGTCTGCTTCCAGTTCCAAATCAACCATTATCAAATCAGGAGTTTTGTCAGGGAACAATCCGAATTGGAATAGGTCGAAAAGAAGTTTCTCCGCCTCTTCATACCCTGTGACCTCAAAATCCAAAAAGCGCAGGGTTTCCACAAGCATTTCGCGTGTGGGCGAGTCGTTCTGGACAATAACGACTTTGTACTGTTTCATGCGGACCTCTTTCTAGTGGTTCATTACTTACTCTTCAGGTAACGAAGAAGAGATGTAACGGATGGCTGAGACTGTTCGAGTGTGAGCTCGACATCTCAGGGAGTCTAATGGTCTGCGAGTGCAGCAAACCATATTACAGGTATGTGGCTACGTCAATACTCCGACCCGTAAAATTGGCCGATGTTTAACTCCATTAGTACATGCTGTTTTACTAGAATGGGTGGGGATGTATCATCCGGAAGTCGGGACGGCGACTTTCGACGAGGTTCGGCGACTGAGCTGATTACGTTACAACATGGAGAGCAATTCGCGTACGGAAGAACAGAATCAGGAATATGCAGCGAAGAGTCGCTTTTCCCTCGAGCTCTTAGGATTTCCCTATGACCTTTAAACTCCTTACTTGTTGTCTGATTAGCCTGATGACTGTTTGCATTACGCGCAGTCAGCATCAGCAGCCGAAAACTACGCCCTCACTCGATCCAGAAGAAGAGAAGCCAGTTCAGAAGCTGGCGCAGAATTTCGTCAAACGTCTGCAAGAGACGCGCGACGTTGAGCCTCTGGTGGCGGAAATGTTTGCCGGCGATTTCAAGAAGCTCTTAACCCAGGATGGGTGGTGGGCAGGATTGATCGAATTACCTTTTCCGTTAATTAAGCAACTGGATGAAGATGAGCGGTATCGTCTGTACGTCACTCAGTTCAGCCTGCATTATCTAATCAAGCTTTATGATCTTGCGAGTTCAACAAGCATTCCTCCGAAAGTAGGCGAGTACGTAAAGTCCGCAAATCCACCGACGGGCGAGATCACAAATCACAAAGATGCAGTCCGGCTTCTCACAATGTTGGAAAATGCTCTGAAGCTCATGCGTGAAGAAATTGCGAGCAATCCGCCGGAAGAGTCCGAACAGTTTAAGAAAAACTCAGCAGCATTCAATCTTCACCTGCAGGAACCGGATAATCCATGGGGCCGACCATTTGTGACCATTCTTAACAGAGATTTCATTCTCTATCCCAAGGGCACGCGGCTCGTTAAGTTAGAAATTCCGTTTCACAACGCGTTGATGCTGGTAAAAGAGAACGGTCAGTTTAAGATTGCCTTGGCAATGACGATGATTCCACCCGATTGACGGGAGAACATCAAACATGTTCGAAGGAATATTACAGGACCTGCGACATGGCTGCCGCTTGCTGCGGAAGTATCCGGCGTTTTCGTTGGCGATTGTCGTTACTGTCGCGCTCGGGGTTGGTGCTAACGCAACGATCTTCGGAGTTATCAACGCCGTACTCCTCGAACCACTTCCTTACACTCAGCCGGACCGTCTCGTGCGACTGTGGGAGGCCAACCTAAAACAGAACCAGTCGGAATCTCCCGTTTCGGTGCCGAACTTCCAGGATTGGCAACGCCAGCAAACGACGTTTGAACAACTCGCAGCGTTGGAGCTGGCAACTTTCAATCTCACCGGCAGGGGTGAACCTCAGCGAGTGGCGTCCGCAAGCATCACCGCCAATCTGGTGCCAACCTTGGGAGTTGCGCCGGCATTGGGCCGAAATTTTCTTCCTGACGAAGAAAAACCCGGAAGCAATCGAGTTGTGCTGTTGAGCGACGGGCTTTGGCAACGACTGTTCGGCGGTGATCGCGCGATACTCAATCAAACCATCCAACTGAACGGTGAGAGTTACGCGGTGGTCGGCATTATGCCGACTGGATTTCAATTCGGGGGAAACCGGGAATTGTGGGTTCCATTTGTAATCGATCCGCAGAAAGAACCGTGGCGCGCTGATCGAAGTAATCGCAACCTGCAGGTGTTTGGACGGCTCAACCCCGGAGTCAGTTTTAACCAGGCAACTTCAGATATGGACACGGTTGCTCAACGACTGGAGCAACAGAATGCAAAATCAAACACTGGCTGGCGTGTGCGTGCGAGCACGTTTTATGACTGGATCGTGCCAATAGAAATTCGCAAGTCGATGCTCGCTTTGTTTGTTGGCGTCAACTTGTTGCTTTTGATTGCCTGCGCGAATGTGGCGAACCTACTGCTGGCTAACGCGACGACACGCCAACAGGAGATGGCGATGCGTGCTGCTCTTGGCGCTTCGCCGGGTCGTTTAGCACGACAGGTACTTATCGAGGGTCTATTGCTGGCAGGTTTGGGCGGAGTGCTGGGCTTGGGGTTCGCCTATTTTGGAACCAAACTATTGGCCTCTGCGACTGTGCAAAATATTGCTCGGCTGAGCGAGTCGCGCATTGATGCTCGTGTGCTTGGTTTTACGTTTCTTGTCACGACTCTCACCGGATTGATTTTTGGACTCGCTCCGGCCTGGGGCGCCTCCCGCGCGAATCTCACGGACAAACTAAAAGAAAGCGGCAGAAACGACAGTGGTGGCAGATCGACGAATCGTCTGCGCGGTGCGTTGATCGTAGCTGAGGTCACAATGGCCACTGCTGTTTTGGTTGGTGCTGGCTTGCTTGTAAACGTGTTAGCGCAGTTGCGAGCGATACCACTGGGCTTTGCAGCCGAAAATGTTTTTACAATGCAGATCAGCCTCCCGGGATCAAAATATGGCGACAACCAGCAGCGTGTTGATTTCTTCGATCAACTGCTCAACCGGCTGCGCGCTGTGCCCGGGGTGATCGACGCAGCGGCAGGTGAACAACCTCCGTCTTCAGTTAGCGCCTGGTATTTGGACATCACACTTGAAGGCGCTGACGCTTCTACTCAGGAGATCCGATCCTCGGCTGAGGCGCACGCGGTTACGCCACGGTTTTTCGAAACGATGGAAATTCCGTTATTACAGGGTCGCGATTTCGCTTATCCCTATCGAGCTGAACAACCGCCCGAGTACATCGTTAGCGAAAGTTTTGCGCGTCGTTACTGGCCTAATGAAAGCGCGCTTGGCAAACGATTTCGTCCTGGACCAAATAATCCTGTTGGCGAGATTGTCGGAGTCGTCGGCGACGTCCGCACACTGAACTCACAGCAAAACGCGGCGCCTGCTTTTTACTTCCCATATGGCTACATCGGCATGCCGGGACTGGTTGTCATGGTGCGGACAAGCAGTCAAACCGAACGTCTGGCGGCGACACTTCGCGAGCAGGTACGGCAGATAGACGGTGAACAGCCTGTTTACAACATGCGAACAATGAAGGAGATCGTCGCGAGAGCGACTGCGCAGCAGCGCTTTCAAGCGGTGTTGTCGAGCCTCTTCGCTATTGTCGCTTTGTTGCTTGTGACGGTGGGCATCTATAGCGTGGTAGCTTACATGGTGAAGCAGCGTCGCCGCGAGATCGGGGTCAGGATGGCAATGGGCGCGAGCTCGCAAAACATTTTGAGAATGGTGATCACACAGGGCATGCGAAATGTGTTGCTTGGTTTGGCGTTGGGACTGGCCGGATCTTTAGTGTTGATAAAATTGATTGGCACCTCGGTTTTTGGATTTACGGCCACGGCAACTGATCTCCGCATATACCTCTTCGTCGCCGTGTTGCTCGCAGGCGTGGCACTCATCGCTTGCTATCTACCCGCGTGGCGTGCAACCCGCATCGATCCCTCGACCGCATTGCGATCTGAATGATAGCCACAAAAAAGCACAAATAATCAGAGAGAATCTAGCGTTTTAATTTATGTGCTTTATGTGGCTCACTTTTTCTTCCACCAGGGCGACGGCTCGGCCGATTTCGCCGGTGACGATAGGGTCGCGGTTTTCGAGGATTGCGGCGGCGAAATCGTCAATTAGTGGCTGATGGATGTTGGCGGCGTTGGGGTGTGTTTCGATTCGCTCGCCATCGGGAGTGACGACTCGCATTGTTCCCTCGTTGAGAACGGGGATGTGAATCGAGCCGTGCGAGCAGAAGAGTGCGAATGTGTCCTGCGGTTCGCGGACGGCGTGCGTGACGGTTAACGTGCCGCACGTTCCGCGTTCAAATTGAAAGACCGCTGTGGCGGTATCCTCCACTTCACGGTCGAAGAAGGTGTTCGCTAAGGTTGCCTTAACGTCGCGCACCTCACCCAGGATGTCGAGCAACACCTCGATGCGGTGACAGCCAAAATCAAACATCGGGCCGCCACCCGAAAGACTCTTGTTGATTAACCACGCGCGCGGATCGGACTGCAGAGGCTCAAACCACTCGAACGCGTTGACCTGAACAACCACCGGGACGCCAAGCTCGCCTGAATCAACTAACTCTTTCACGCGGCGCACAGCAGGATAAAAGTGGCGATAATAAGCAACGCCAAGCTTCACGTCGTTAGCGCGACACGCCGCGATCATCCGATCGCAATCCGCAACGTTGAGCGCCATCGGCTTTTCACAAAGAACGTGTTTGCCTCGTTCAGCGGCCGCAATGGTTTGTTCGGCGTGCAAATGCACCGGAGTGGCGACGTAGATCGCGTCGATTTCGTAATCCATCAGGAAGTCCTGCCAATCCGGACTCCATCGTCGCGCGCCAAACTCGCGCGCAAAGGATTCTGCCAGTTCGGACCGTGCTCTGCTGACTGCGATCAGCTCGCATAGCGCAGAGTCGCGCAGAGCCGGTGCGACGCGCTTTCGCGCGATGTCGCCACAACCGATCAGTCCCCACCTGACTTTCGGATAACTCACAGAAACTTCTCCCACTCTGAAACAATTACGCGCAACTCGCGCTCCTCGTCAGGCTTCACGGCAACGAGTGGCGGTCGTACTGGCCCACCATTCAGTCCAACCATGTCCATCATCGCTTTCATAGTCGACACTTCGTATCCCCGGCGCCGTGCGCGAATTGCGTAGAGCGGTATTACGCAACGGTCGAGCACCTCGGTTAACGTTTCGTGCTCGCCGCTTTCGGCCAGCTCGTGCAGCTTTATCGACAGACGCGGAGCTACCGTCGCAATGCTCGAGCTGAATGTTCGGATTCCTGTGCTGTAGTACGCGGCAACCAGGTCGTCGCCGGCGCCCCCAATCCAGTGCAAACGATCGCCGACGTGATTCATGATTGCCTGCAGGCGCCGTATATCGCCGTGGCCGTCCTTCCATCCAATCAAATTCGGAATCGAGGTCAAATGCCCCACCATTGTAGGGCTAAAGACAGCCCAATCGCGGCTGTAGAGCAGCACACCGATTTTCACTGACGCGGCGATGGATCGGTAATACTCAAACAATCCTTCATCGTCTGCCTGCTGGTAGTAAGGCGGAAAGATGAGGATGCCATCCGCACCGGCTTTCTCGGCGGCCTGCGCCATCTCAATACCTAATCGCTGGTTGAAACCCACACCGGCGATCACGGGAAGGCGATCTTCGACGGCAAGCGTGGTTAGTTCGACCACACGCGTGTATTCGGCAGGCGTGAGCGAATACATTTCGCCAGTCCCGCCGGCAACCGCGAGCGCGCAAACGGGGTGTTCGATCAACTTTGAAATGTTGTGATGCAGTCCGGGGAGATCGAGAGACAGATCCTCCTTGAACGGCGTGATCGGAAAAGCAATCACTCCATAAAGTTTGTCACGCAGAGTTCTTGGGTGCATGTCCACAGATTACACAGATTGCACAGATTAGTAGAGAAGAAATCTGCGTAATCCGTGGATGTGATGGTTTGCGATTACCCACCACTCTAAGGAAGAAAGGTGGGGAGAATCGTGGATCAGGAGCACTCAAATTCCAATGGAATAAAGGTTCCCTCGATTTCGCTGCCCAAGGGCGGTGGGGCGATCAGGGGAATCGGCGAGAAGTTTGGCGCCAATCCGGTAACAGGCAGCGGCTCGATGTCCGTGCCTCTTCCGGTTACGCCCGGGCGCTCGGGGTTTGGTCCGCAGCTCTCGATCTCCTACGACTCGGGCGCCGGCAACGGGCCGTTCGGCTTCGGCTGGAATCTTTCATTGCCCTCGATCACGCGCAAAACAGACAAAGGTTTGCCGCGGTATCGTGATGCGGAAGAGGCGGACGTCTTTCTGCTTTCCGGCGCAGAAGATCTGGTTCCGGAACTTCTTGCCGACGGCAGCAGATTCGAGGACAGCACGAGTGTCACCGGCTTTACGATTCATCGTTATCGCCCGCGTATCGAAGGATTGTTTGCTCGCATCGAGCGTTGGACAAATAACACAGATCCGAGCGACACCTTTTGGAGATCAATTTCCCGCGACAACACCACGACCTGGTACGGCAAGACTGCCGAAAGCCGCACTGCCGACGCGAGCGACTCACACCGCATCTTCAGTTGGTTGATCTGCGAGAGCCACGACGATAAAGGCAATGCGATTCGTTACGAATACAAGGCTGAGAATTCCGAAGGTGTCGACCTTTCAGCCGCAAACGAAAAGAATCGCAATCGTTCCGCGCAGCGTTATCTCAAATCCGTTAAGTACGGAAACAGAACTCCACGCCGGGCCGGTGAAGATCTTTCACGACGAAGCGACTGGCTGTTTGAAGTAGTTTTCGATTACGGCGAGCACCGGCCTGACGATCCGAAGCCTGCCGATGCCGGCACGTGGCTGTGTCGTCGCGATCCGTTCTCCAGTTATCGCAGCGGTTTTGAGGTGCGATCCTATCGTCTTTGCCGGCGCGTTTTGATGTTCCATCACTTCCCGGAGGAGAACATCGGGCGCGACTGCCTGGTGAAATCCACCGACCTCGCCTACCGGCAAGATCAGATTGCTTCGTTCATCACTTCGGTCACGCAAACTTCCTACAAACGGAAATCCGGCGGCGGCTATCGCCGGAGATCCCTCCCACCGGTGGAATTTCAGTACAGCGAAGCCATTATCGACGAGCGAATACAAGAGGTCGACAGCGAGAGTCTCGAGAATCTTCCTTCCGGAATACATGGTGACTATCAGTGGATCGATCTCGATGGCGAGGGCATCCCGGGAATTCTCTCCGAGCAGGCCACAAGCTGGTTCTACAAACGAAATCTGAGTCCACTAACAAACAATGTCGCTACGTTCGCCCCGCTCGAGGTTGTTGCGGAGAAGCCGGCTTTTGCAGGTATTGGGGCAGGCGGCTGGCAGATTCAGGATCTCGGCGGTGATGGTCGACCTGACCTGACGCGTTTTGATGGTCCAATCGCGGGTTTCTTCGAACGTAACGATGTAGACACCTGGGACACGTTTGTTCCATTCCGTGCATTGCCTAACGTCGACTGGCACGACCCCAATCTGCGATTCGTCGATCTTACCGGCGACGGGCTTGCCGACGTCCTGATCACCGAGCACGAAGCATTCACCTGGTACGCATCGCTGGGCGAAACGGGTTTCGCATCATCCGAAAGAACGCCGCCGGCAGTCGATGAAGAACGCGGACCACGCCTGATTCTCGCGGACAGTGAGCAATCGATCTATCTCGCCGATCTCTCCGGAGACGGATTGACTGATCTGCTGCGTATTCGAAACGGCGAAGTGTGTTACTGGCCAAATCTCGGTTATGGCTGTTTCGGCGCGAAAGTCACGATGGATAACGCGCCGTGGTTCGATGAACCCGACCAGTTCGACCAACGACGCATCCGTTTGGCCGACATTGACGGTTCCGGTGTCGTCGACATCATTTACCTCGCGGCTGAAGAAGTCCGGCTGTACTTCAATGAATCGGGAAACGGCTGGAGCGATCCCCGTGTAATCAAAAACTTTCCCTCGATCGACAACTTCAGCTCGGTGCAGGTAGCGGACCTGTTCGGAAACGGCACCGCGTGTTTGGTTTGGTCGTCGCCGTTACCTGATGCGATGTCGAACCCGATGCGTTACATCGATTTGATGGGAGGCCAAAAGCCTCACCTGTTGCTCAAGTCGGTGAACAACCTCGGTGCGGAGACGGAGATTCAGTACGCGTCAAGCACGAAGTTTTACCTCGCGGACAAACTTGCCGGTCGACCATGGATCACGAAGCTCTCGTTTCCAGTGCATGTCGTCGAGAAGGTGACGACGCGCGACAAATGGCGGCGCACAGTTTTCTCGTCAACGTACAGTTACCACCACGGTTACTTCGACGGAGTTGAACGTGAGTTTCGCGGTTTCGGTCGCGTCGAACAGGTCGACGTCGAGTCGTTCGGTGAATTCGCGAATGGAAATGCCGATAGCCCTTACATCACCGGCGACAAGACGCTCTATCAACCGCCGGTCAAGACGATCACGTGGTTTCACACGGGCGCAGCCTTCGATCGCAAACGTGTCCTGACGCAGTTCAACAACGAGTACTTTCCAAACTCGCTGGCAGCGATTCCAGGTTACTCAGCAGTGCTGAGCGGCTTCGACGAGAAACCTCTGCCCGAGCCCGATCTCGATCAGGAACAACTCAGCAGTGACGAATGGCGTCAGGCGTTGCGCGCATGCAAAGGCATGGCTTTGCGTGAGGAAACTTACGAGCTCGACGTCGATCAGCTCGAAGCCGGCAAACAAATTCCGGTACGGCTGTTCTCAGCCTCCACACACAATTGCAGTGTTCGGCGCGTTCAGCCCATGGGCCGGAATCGTCATGCAGTTTTTCATGTGACCGAGAGCGAAGCGCTCAGTTATCACTACGAGCTGGATCTTCGTCCCGTTACATTTCCTGAAGATCCGCAAAACATTCCCTCCCTGACTCCGGATCCACGCGTCGCCCACACGTTGAATCTGTCGACCGATGAATTTGGCAATGTCTTGCAGTCGATCGCCGTCGGCTATCGACGTGTGCGGCCCTTCAGCGAGCCGGAATTCACGCAAGACCAGGTCAAACTGATTCGCGACGTACAGGCCGAACAACATCTCGCCTACACCGAAACCAGTTATACGAACGACGCGATTCAGCCGGCGTCAGGCACGGCGATGGAGCAGCATTACCGCCTGCGTCTGCCTGCGGAAGTTCAAACATACGAGCTCACGGGTTTCACACCTGCGTCCGGGTTCTATTTTGATTTAGCGGATCTGCGCACCTACCACCTGACTGAGACAGATGAGGGTTCGCGACAGGTTGAGGAGATCGAATACCAGGAGCTTCCGAATACGAACGTTCAGCAGAAGCGCAAGTTCGAACATGTTCGGACGCTTTATTTCAATGAGGATCTCAAATCGCCACGCGCTCACGGTGAACTAAACCAGCTCGGTCTTACTTATGAAGTCTACAAGCTGGCTCTTACAGAAACGCTGCTGAAGTCTGTACTGGGCAACAAGTTTGACGACGTCGTGCGGGGGGCGCTCGATGATCCGTCTGCTTGTGGCTACGGGGCATTGAGAGCGAATGAGTGGTGGCAGCGCTCAGGCGTCGCCGGTTTTGCGGACGATGCCACAGATCATTTCTACCTGCCGGAGCGTTACACCGATCCTTTTGGCAATGTGACGACGCTCAGTTACGACGGTAAATACGATCTCTTCCTTCAATCAAGCACGGATGCACTCGGAAATCAGACGCGGATATTCGCGGATCAGAACGGTATGCGCTTTGACTATCGCATGCTCGCACCGGTTGAGATGGAAGACATTAACGGCAACCGCACTGAAGTGTTCTTTGATGTGCTGGGAATGGTTGTCGCTAGTGCGCTCAAAGGCAAAGGCAAGGAGGCCGATAGTCTCGACGGCTATACCGATGAGTTTGCAAATCCCGATTTGATCGAGATTCTGAGTCACTTCGATCTGCCGCCGTTAACTGCCGATCAGATGAACGAGCACTTCATACCGGTGCTCGGCAATGCAACCACGCGTTTCCTTTATCACTTCGGCGAGGAAATCAAAAACGGCAAGACTGTCTTCGCCGCCCGACCGTCAGGCACAGGCACGATCGTACGCGAACAACACGTCGCTCAGCTCGAGCCGGGTACGAAGAGTCGACTGCAGGTCGGTTTCGAGTGTTCCGATGCTCAAGGTGCGTGTCTGTTAAAGCGCAGTCAAGCCGAATCGGAAACAGCCGGTGGTCCATTGCGCTGGATCGTGAACGGCAAGACCGTTCTCAACAATAAAGGCAAGGCGGTCAAACAGTACGAGCCGTATTTCACAAGGCAATCGACGTGTCGCGCGGAAGGTGACACACAGGAAGAAGTTGGCGTCACGCCATTAATGTACTACGACGCTGCCGGTCGCCTGGTCCGTACCGAAATGCCCGATGGGACGTTCAGCCGCGTCGAATTCTCGCCGTGGCATATGAAGAGTTTCGATGCAAACGATACTGTTGTTGAGAGTCAGTGGTACAGCAAGCGCAACCCGCCTCCGATTGAACAGCCGTTGCCTCGGAATCCGATTACGGGCGAGCTAACTGTAACGCCCGAGCAGCGTGCAGCATGGCTTACAGCCCAGCACTTCAATACACCGGCGATCTCCATCGTCGATAGTCTCGGGCGTGATGTGATTTCCATCACGCACAACCGAGTCGAAGATCCGAATGGATCGCACATCTTCGGCGGTAAACGTTATCGAGACGATCGATATTTCACTTTCACGAGGTTCGATGCTGAGGGCAAGCCGCTTTGGATACGTGACTCGCGCGGCAATCTGGTGATGCAGTACATCACCCCGGTGAAAGCAACGCAGTTGGTGGATGATCCAACTGAAAACATTCCTGCCCGCAGTGTGCCCTGCTACGACATCGCCGGCAATCCGTTGTTTCATCACAGCATGGATGCGGGTGATCGTTGGATGCTGCTCGATGCAGTGGCTAAACCGGTATTCGCGTGGGATTTCAACCAGCGGCAGGATGATGGCGAAGCAGTCATTGAGGAAGAGCGGCTGTTCTTTTCGCGTTACGATGCATTGCACCGGCCGATTGAACAGTGGCTTACCATCAACAAAGACGCGCCGCAACTAATCGAACGCTACACCTACGGCGAGCAGTTAGACGATCCGGAAGAACGAAATTTACGAGGTCAGGTTTACCGGCATCACGACCAGAGCGGATTGAATCAACTCGAGCGAGTTGATTTCAAAGGCAATGCCGTCGAACGGCAGCGCAGACTGGTTAGTGAGTACAAAGCTCCTATCATTGACTGGCAGGACAGATCCCTTACTGCACAACTCGAAGCAGAGACGTTCACAGAGATCACCGAGTTCGATGCTCTTAACCGTCCAGCGAGAATTTACAACTGGCATAGTGGCAGTCGCGTTGCAGTTTATGAGCCAAGCTATAACGAGCGCGGTACGTTATTAAGCGAAACGCTTGATGTCGGTGCAATAAAAACTACAAACGGATACACGCCTTCAGCCAGTGGACCGATCAACGCCATCGCTGAGATTCGCTACAACGCGAAGGGTCAAAAAGAGTTCATAAAGACCGGTAACCAAACTGTTACCACTTACGCTTACGATCCGGAAACGTTCCGCCTGGTCCAACTGACGACAACGCGCCCTGTATTCGCCAAAAGCGGGCTTCCACTCTTGAAAAATGCGAATGTCGTGCAAGACCTTCGCTACACCTATGACCCCGTTGGAAATATCACCGAAATCCGTGACGATGCCTTCCAGCCGACGTTCTTCCAGAATCAGCAAGTCGATGCCGTGAGTCGTTACATCCACGACGCACTTTATCGCTTAACCGAAAGTACGGGCAGGGAAAATTTTCAGGCGAGCGGGGCGCCGCGGCAGTTTGAAGACGATCCATTCCCGGTTCAGTTTCCTGTTTCCACTGCCGACGCGCTCCGCAACTACACCCAAACTTACAACTACGACTCCGTCGGTAATCTACTTCAGATGCGTCACCTGTCGGTGCCGCGCCAATGGACACGCAACTACACCAACGCTCCCGACAGCAACCGTCTTTTGCAAACGTGGGAAGGCTCCGACCCAATCGGTGCTGTTCAGTATCGCTACGACGCTCACGGCAACACGCTAAATCTCGAGAAAGTCAGTCTCGATCAATCGATCCGATGGGACTATCGGGACATGATCCGCGCCTTCAATCTTCTGGGTGGTGGTTGGGCCTACTACAACTACGACACCGGTAAACAACGAACGCGCAAGGTGATTGAGAGCCAGAGTGGAGTAAAGCGATGGGAACGTCTCTATCTCGATGGCTTCGAGATCTACCGCCGCTACGCAAACGGCGTTGTTGTTGAAGAGATCGAGTCGCTCCATTTGTTTGCCGGTGAGCAACGATTGTTGTTGGTGGAAGACGTTCTGCAGACCGATAACAAGAATCTTTCGGTGGGTGCGCTCTTCCGTTACCAGTACGGCAATCAATTGGGTTCGACTTGTCTGGAGTTGAACGATCAGGCAGCCGTCATTTCTTACGAGGAGTATCACCCCTACGGCACCAGCGCGTATCGAGCGCGCAACAGCAGCCTTGAAGTCTCGCCGAGTCGTTACCGATACACAGGAATGGAGAGAGATGAGGAAACGGGTTTGGCCAGCCATGGAGCTCGTTATTGCGCTTACTGGCTCGCAAGATGGATCTCCACTGATCCCGCCGGGCTCGTCGACGGAACAAATCTGTATCAGTACGGACGCAGCGCGCCAATCACAGGAAAGGATACGACTGGACGCCAGACTACGCCGCAGCCGCCACAGCTTCTTGGCGCTGGGCGCTACAGCTTGCTCGACCCTGTCTCGAATTACACAAGAGAACATGGCATGCCCGGAAGCCTTTTGAGGTATGCCCTCATCGACACTTACGGGGCCGATGCAACTAATGAAGTCTATCCGCGCGCTTATAGCAATGCCTGGACCTTCCTGCTTCATAACGACATCGCAAATCTGAAGACCCGGGCCGATATCTCTAAAGCTGCGAAGCTTCGTGCCCTACTCAAAAAGGGACAGCCGATCGACGTAACCGATTTTTATCTCTTCAGCATGAAAAACATTCGGCAATCAGCAGCGCGGGCAGGAATGCCGTTATCAGGAGAGCAGATGAACGACATACACCAGCACATGGTCCTGGAACTGGTTCCGTTCGTCAAAGGTGAACCATTCGTAGCAGATGCAAAAGCGAATCGACCTGTTCCGCGTGTTCTGACTGAAGCCCTTTCACCAGGCAACGGTCCCAGATCTTCTTTCAACGGATCGCGATCAGTCGAAGTCACCCCGTTCCCCAAAAGCGTTCCGCCTCCCAAGTTGCCATCTGGTTTAGGAGCGGCGGCGGCGCGTCTTGCCGGTACGGTCGGAGACACAATAGCGGGGATGATCGTCAGTGACCTTGCCAATTATTTAGCCCCAATATTTTTGAAGGCCGTGTTCGGCATACCGACTCGTGAGGAAGCACTCCAGGCAGAGGTAGAAGCACTGGCGGGAGACATGAGTTGGCGCTTACAAGCGGCAGAGAATGATTATCGTCAAACTCACCAACTGTGCTCCGGCTCTGAGCCCGAACAACTGTACTACAACATAAGTTTCAGAGCCGGTTACAAGCAGTCCATCTATACGAGAGGGAACCAGCCGTCGGGTGTGTTTGCCGAAATGGTGGGCGTGAGCGTTTCACCATACCCCATCAATACGACGGTGGACTCATCTAGGGCGGATCTCGCAGGCGGCGGACACGCTGTCATCTTTGTACAGCAAGCACAAACGATCACGTATTCAGTGCCTGCCAACATTCACCAATAAGGATCAAATCTCATAACTCATGGAGGCAATCATGGAAATCGACGGAACACCACCACCACCACCACCAACCGAAACAACACAACAACCCCAAGACCTGGTAAGAGGCATGAGCGGCCCCGGGGTCGTAGAGCTGCAAAACTTCCTCTTCAACGACGGCTACAGGATCTCCGAGAAGGAGCAAGGCGACAAGTTCTTCGGCGACACGACCTACGATGCTTTGGTCGACTACCAGAAAAAGCACAAGCTTGTTCCTAACGGTATCTTCGACGGCAAAGCCAGATGGGTGCTCGACGATAACAAGCCGCATCCCAACAAATTCATCGTCCTCGGCCAGGTGATTGACGCGAATGGCCAGCCCATGAGCGGCAAAACGGTGAAAGCCTTCGACAAGGACCTGCGCACACAAAAGCAGGTCGGGCAGACAGACACCACAAAACAACAGTCTGGCGAATACGCGATCATGTATCAGTATGACGACTTTAAGGAGCCGGATAACGGTGAAAAGGGTACTGCTGATCTATTCGTGCAGGTGTTCGACACCAATGGAACGGTACTCGCAACTTCTCCAATTATTTTCAACGCCGGCAAAGTCGAGCTGGTGAACTTCACTATCGGCAACTCTCGCGGACTTTCCGAGTTTGAAAAAATCGTGAATGACATTGCGCCGGTGATTAAGAATGTGGTCACGCAGGCCGGCCTTACTGCCGACGACATTTCATTCCTGAACGGCGAGACCGGCATCGACACGGATTTGCTGACTTTGATTGCGGAAAGCGCGCGTCGTAACGTGGAAGCTCCCACAATCGCGCAGTCGGTCTTTTACGGTCTCTTCCGCCAGAACTTTCCCACTGTGCTCGAAGATCTCATGCAGAATGAGATCCCACTGTTGCGCGCGGCGCTGGAGCAATCATCAAACCAGGGAATCATTCCTCAGCTTTCCGCCACAGAGTTGGACCAGATTGCCGAGAAGCTAGGCGTACTGAAGGCCAGCTTGATTCTCGCAGCGGGAGGTTCGGGAGAAACACCTTCGCTTGGAGATTTACTCGGCACTTCGCCGTTGTTGACTACGGACAAGAAGCGCATAGTCGCGGAAATGGTCGTTCAACATGGTGGCACTAACAAGAGTTTCTGGGACGCCATCGATGCGACTTCTTCGTTGAACCCGACCGACAAGAATGACGTCCGCTTCACCCTTCATGCAGGCGATCTGACTACTAACCACCTGCCTCTGGTGAGCGAACTACGAAAAGCTTACGTTTTTACTACCGGCACACTACCGTCGAATGCACGTGTGTTGAGCCGATTCGCTGCGAGAGACGCGGCTGACTGGAAAGCAATCCTCGAAGCGAACGGTTCGCTAATCGGCGCACCGCCATCAACTCCCGGCGCCACTATGCCGGAGAAAATCACGAATTACGCGGCCGCTTTGAACGCGTACATGGAGAATGCCGTGCCGACTCCCGCAATTGCCGGTCGAGTCGACAAAGACGTGGCCTCTGACAATCCGTTCAGTACGGTGAAAGCTGACCTCAAGGCCTTCTTCGATCACAACCCGGATTACGAGTTCAGAGAAATTCCGATCGACGTTTATATCAACACACCCGCCGCAAACTTTACGGGTGTGAATAACCGCGTAGCACTCGTTGCCGAGTTGAGAAACATGCAGCGTCTTTTCAACGTCACGCCGCGCTATGCGGAAATGCGTTCTTTGCGAAAAGACGATTTGCACTCCGCTTTCTCGATGGTCAAAGTCGGCGAGCGCAGGTTTGTTGAAAAATATTCCGCGGCGTTGGGCGGTGAAGCCGCCGCGCAGGAAGCTTATCGCAAGGCGAAGCAGACGCATGCAACCGCGATGAACTTTTATCTCGGACAAGCCGTCGCGGCCAACTCAGCCGCACCTGCTGTCGTTTCCAGTGGCAGTGTGAAGCAACAAGCGATTGCGAAGTTTGCCAGCGTGTCTTCGGCCAGTCCGGACTTGCCGACATTGTTTGGTTCGCTCGAGCTCTGCGATTGCGAACAGTGCCAATCGGTGTACAGCCCCGCGGCTTACTTCGTCGACATCCTGAAGTTCCTCGGCGATGGTCCAAAAAAACGTGGTCTCACGCCGTTACAGGTGTTGTTCGGCCGCCGGCCAGACCTCGAACATATCGAGCTCACTTGCGAAAACACGACCACGCAACTGCCTTATGTCGATCTGACCAGAGAGATCATGGAAGCGGGTGTTAAGGCACGGGCTTTCAAGATGTCCGAAGGCAGCGGCGGCGATATCACCAATGTCACGGCAGTACTGAATGACCTGAACGCCGAAAAGATGCCGCAAAGTTTTCTGACCATCTTTAAGAACAAGGGATATTCAGTTACGGATAAAGCTTCGGTTCGCGTCGACGAGGATGCGACTAATGCGTGGTTGATTCTCGATACGAGTTGGTCATTCACGGTGAAGTATCTCGGGACCGGGCTAGGTTTTGATGTTGTTGCCTGGCCACAAACGAGCTGGACCTCTGAAGAGCTGCGCGCAAATCCCGAACACGTTAACAACGCAGCCTACGACGCGTTGCGAGAGGCCGTGTATTCATGGAGCCTCCCGTTGAATGTTCCTGTGGAAGAGATTCGCGGTTATCTCAGTCACTTCGATGTGAAGCGCACCGAGGTGATGGAGACATTCTTCCGCGACCCGGCCACGGGCGCCACAGCTTTGATGGATAAGGCTATCGCTAATGAGTACATCGGGCTGACGACTGAAGAAGCCAACATCATCACCGGGGTTACGACAAAAGGCCCTGACGATAACGATCCCACAACCACCGAAGGTCCCTGGAATTTTTGGGGTCTGAAAGAAACGGGAAACAAGATTAAGGATCCGACCGATGGCTCGGCGGATGACGCAGAAGGCACCTGGGACGAGGTACTGAAGCGCGTTTCGATATTCCTGCAGCAATCAGGCCTCGCGTACCGCGACGTGTTGGAAGTGCTGGGTTCTTATTACATCAACCCGGCCATTAGCAGCGGTCGCAAGCTGGGCATTGTCTCGACCGATGCCGATGATGCAACTACCTGCAACTTGAGCAAGCTCGAGATCCGGGTTGTCGATCCTCAGGTTACTGACGACGCAACGAGAAAGGCGATTCTCAAAGCGACGTGGAACAAGATTCATCGCTTCGTGCGTCTTGCTCGCAAGCTTGGCTGGACCATGCGCGATCTCGATAAGGCGATTGTCGCGCTACAGCCAAACACTCCCGGGCCACTCGACATCACGAAAGACTTTCTCGTCGAGTTGTCGCACATTCAGCGCTTGAGCAGACAGTTTACGTTGCCGGTAGTGAATCTACTTTGCTTCTGGGCCCCGATGGATACCGGTCGCTATCTCGATCATGTCATCGAAGGCGAGCCGGCGGTGCCGTCTCTCTATGCAACTCTCTTTAACAATCGAGCGGCGGCCGGTCAGTCGCTTCCCGAAAATCCGACAGCACTCACCGGCACGCTTTCCGGAAACAAGTCGCGGATCGCGGCGGCGTTGCAGATCAGCATCGACGATCTAACCGTGATGCTGGCGGATACAAACGTCGTTACCGACGACCTTCTGAACCTCGCAAATCTTTCCCAGCTTTATCGTCATGCGACGTTTGCCCGCGCACTCAACTATTCGACGTCCACGTATCTCGCAGCGCTCAAACTGATCGACGCGACTCCTTTCATGACGACTGAAGACACGATGAAGTTTGTTCGGGAGAGTGAAAGGATAGCTGCGGCAGGTTTCAGCGTTGAGGATCTCAATTACCTGTTGCGTCACGATTTTTCGTCTTCTTTCCCAATTGCGCTCAGCGACACGGCCATAGCCGCGGCCCTTGAGTCAATTCGCGCAGAAGTGCAAAAAGTCACGGCAGACAACGACTTTGTCGCCACCTCCAGCGGAGGTACACCTGCGACCAGCGATCCCAATGGAGATCTCACTAAACGAAAACTCGCATCGTTGAACTGGGACAACACGATCATCGAGCAACTAATTGCCGCACTGAACAGCACAGCGCCTGAAGCAGCGGATATCGCGCTGGTTAAGCGTCATATGAGCCGGTACTCAGTCCCGCGATTCGATGTTTCCCTCGAACAGCCATTGCCCCGAGAAGTCACCTTTACCGGTGCGCTCAAGAGCAAGATCTATGTCGACAACGTCACCGATAGATTGCACTTCATCGGTGTGATGAGCGTGGCTGAGCGTACTGCTTTATCCGCACTCTCAACAGACGCGACGTATCGACAAAAAATCACCGATCTGTTTAATGCTGCCGACGGCAACCCGCCAACGGGTAGTGATGTGTTCATTACGAGCACCGAGGTCGACACCATGTTCGCTACCGGCAGCTCGCCGTCGGCCAGGTTTGTCTTCGTATTGAGCAAACTGTTGCCGTATTTGCGCACGACGTTGAGCGAGCGGATCGTCATTCAACTGGTAGGCGAATCCCTGAAATTCGATTCGAGCTCAGCACGTGAGTTATTGACGAACTGGGTCAAATCGACGGTTGCGGGTTCTACGGACAAAGCGATCTCGGTATTTCTCGATCCGTCGTTCGCAGGCAGCAATCCGAATATCGAGGTGACCAGAAGTGCCTACAGCGAACAGTTCAATATGGTGACACGTTTGTTCAAGATCGCCATGCTGAATCTTAAGTTCGGTATGACGTCACAGCAGCTCCAGTGGCTCTTTGATTTTCCAACCACTGGTTGGCTCGACATGAACAAGATTCCATTCAACAGCGGCACGACGGAACAACTTTACGGGGGTTGGGCACGGCTCGCCGATCTGTTCCATCTGAGCAAATCTTTACCACTCTCGGAAAGCGTGCTGACTGACGTTTTCACAGCAGCTCACGACCCCAACGTCACCGATGTTGACCCGCTGCTGCAAACACTCAGCCAGGGTCTCTCGTGGAAGTTGGAAAACCTTACGGCCCTTAACGACGGATTCGGCTTTCAAGTCAGCAGCTACAAGGATGAGCAGGCACTGCGCCGCCTGAATGCTGTGTTCAAGATGATGAATCAACTCGGCGCGTCGGCGGATCAGTGTCTCTCGTGGACACCGGTGACAGTGGTCGAGACGGCCGAGCGCAAGTGTGCAGACGACGTCAAGGGTCTCGTGAGAGCGACTCTTGATGCAGCACAGTGGTTGGAGAAAGCCAAGACTCTCAACGATCCGCTTCGCGAGAAGCAGCGTGCCGGTTTGGTCTCTTATCTGATGCTGAGACGCGATGCCCGCAACGCGGATGAGTTATACGACGATTTTCTGGTCGACGTTGAAATGAGCCCGTGCATGATGACGACCAGGATCAAACAGGCAATCGGGTCGATCCAGTTATTCATTCAACGTTCGCTCATGAATCTCGAGGAGGAGGTCGCACTGACTTCTAAAGAGGCGCGCGAGTGGTCTGAGTGGCGCAAGCAGTACCGCGTGTGGGAAGCCAATCGCAAGATTCTTCTCTACCCGGAAAACTGGATCGAGCCGGAACTGCGCGATGGCAAGTCTGTGTTCTTCGAAGAGCTCGAGAACGAGCTGCTCCAGGGTGAAGTAACTATGGATACAGCCGAGACGGCGCTTCAGCATTATCTCGAAAAACTTCACGAAGTGGCCCGGTTGGAAATGGTCGGCATGTACCATCAGCAGGAATTCGACAAGGACAACAAGCCCGTGCTTGATGTTATGCACGTGATTGGCCGAACCTTCTCGTCTCCGCACGTCTATTTCTACCGCCGCCAGATCGACGCCGTCAGTTGGACGCCGTGGGAAAAAGTTGAAGCCGACATTCAGGGCCATCATCTGATTCCCGTGGTCTGGAATCGCAGGCTCTATCTCTTCTGGCCCATCTTTACCGTCAAGCAGCAAGAGAAAGAGGTCAAGATGCCGGCTCCGGGAGAAAGGATGGAGAAAGGCGAGAAAGTGCTTGAAATCCAGATCGCCTGGACCGAATACAAAAACGGCAAGTGGTCAGCTAAGAAGCTGGCAAGTCCGTTCCGCAGCACGCTGAAACATCCGCAAGACGATCTGAGCGAATCTGTATTCAAGCTTTTCTCGTTCAAGAGCCGCATACAAACTATGCCTAACTTGAAAGACGAGCAGATGTTTATCGATCTGTATGGCCCAATTGAAAAGCTGAACACAGTCACCATCACTGCGAATCAGCCAAGACCGATGCAGGAGACATTATTGTTCTCTCTGGGCGCCGGCAAGACAAAGAATGTGATTGCGTCAGTGAACGGAAATCCCTTCCAGGCCGGAGACGCGAGTTTAGTCTCAATCATTGCGAAGGATTCCGGCAATCAAAATGTTGGTGTACCAATCACGCTCTCGAATACCGGCACGAAGGAGATCAAGAACTCGACGCCGGCTGCACTCAAGTACTACCTGGCATCCTCAGACTACACGCCCCAGGGCATTACAAATACTGGACAAAGGCAAGTTTGTTGGATCGTCGATAGGAACCAGCAACCGCTGCTCGTGGGTGGCAATGGCAACTCGCCTCAGATTGCATCCTCGCCCTCGAGTCCATCTAAGCTCGCTTCACTCGCTGTAGACACTACTGCGCCGGTGGGGTCGATCGGCGTCAATGCTATCACTCAACTGGCCGGATCGATGGTCCTTCCCGGTGAGACTCAAGTGTGCGACATCATCACGGAAGCGGAATGCACGTTTGATCTCGTCACGATTCCGACGACGTCCACCAGCACAACCTTTACGACTTCGTCCGTTGATCCAACACAATCGATAGCGTCGTTCTATTTTGATGACGGCCAGCAAAGCGTGATGGCGCTGTTTGATTCGAACGTGACTTCCAGACTCGAGCCTGTCGTCGGCACGCGTTTCGAAAACATGATGATGGTCGAGTTTATGAATCAGGCTAGTGATGGTCTGACGGAAACGAACATACTCACGAAGACGCCAGGCACCTTCCGCTTGTTGCCGCTGCACCAAAGCTACCAGGCCAAGAAACTGGAGTATCCGGCGTTCTTCCAGGACGATGCTCGCAGTTATTTCATGACGTACGACAAGAGCAAGGGACGGGTCCGGTTCAGCACGTATTACCACCCTACAATCCCGGCATTCTTCAAGTCGTTGA
>Ga0111539_10002845_pt1 | contig 23007 bp, 15 predicted proteins | sample RhiMethybrSRZTD1_FD_79667 | JGI IMG/M metagenome (GOLD analysis project Ga0111539, IMG submission 79667) | Populus rhizosphere microbial communities from Tennessee, USA - Rhizosphere MetaG P. TD hybrid SRZTD1 (version 2) (version 2) | ecosystem: Host-associated > Plants > Roots > Rhizosphere >...
CCGGACGGAGATACCCGGTCGCCTGGAGCCGCGAGGCGACGCGGACGCCCAGCTGCCCCGCTTCGGGATCCAGCGCCACGTCCACGACAGCGAGACGCGCGTGGACCGTCTTGCCCTTCTGACCATGACTCTGCTTGGCGACCGGCCAGTCGCCGGATGCCGTGAACGACGCGATCGACTGCACGAGCTCCGCTCTTACCCGGTGCACGTCCTCTCCGCGCGTGAGCACCTCCATCAGGTACGGCGTGAACCGAACCCGATAGTCGGCGCGTCCGATGGCCGCCATGAGCGAGTCGGACGTCTTGGTGAACGGCCGCCCCTCGAGGATGCGAAGGCCCTCCGGGAGGATCTCGTTCATCGCGGCGATCGTGGACCACGGGCAGGCCTGCGCCAGATCCAGATCGAAGTACTCGGCGGCGCTCGTCGCGCCGAGCGAGAGCGGCGGCCCGTATGCGATCTTGGCGTGCCGGTTGAAGCCCTGCGTGTATGCGATCGGGATCTTCGCGACGCGGATCGCGCGGTCGAAGATCCGCACCAGATCGAGATGGGAGGTGAACCGGCCGTCCCCCTGCTTCTCGTACGCCACGCGGTAGCGTGACGCCTGCGGGCCGCGGCCCACGGTCGGCCACACGCGGCGCCGGCGTCCGTAGGCACGCTCGCCGTCCGCCTTGCCATTCGCGCCGTCCGCCTTGCCATTCGCGCCATTCGTGGCGTGCCCGTTCGCGTCGTTTGCCTTTCCGTTCGCCGCCGCGGGCTCCGTGGCAGCCGGCGCGCGGAGCGTCTCGATCGGCTTCTTCGTGAGCTCCTGGATGCGCTCCTGGATCTGAGCCGTCGTGACCTCCGGAGGCACGCTGAAATCGAGCGACGCGGGCACCGATCCCTGTCCCGGCGCGAGCTGGAGCGAGAGGCCCCGCCCGTCGCGCGCCTTCGGCGTGAAGCAGGGAGCGCCGCAGCGGTAGCAAGCGTGGTCCCGGCAGTCGGGCGTGAGCGCCGCGGCGTACGCCTTCTGCCGCTCCGTCACGAGGAACTTCTTCACCACCGGCGTCCGGATGTGATCCCACGGAAGCCGCTCGTCGAGATCCCGCGGCCGGAGATAGATCGACGGATCCATCCCGATCTCCTCGAACGCTCGCATCCAGAGATCGAAATCGAAGCACTCGGACCAGCCGTCGAAGCGTGCGCCGAGCTTCCACGCCGCTTCGAGCGCGTCGGCCGTGCGCACGTCGCCGCGCGCGAAGACGCCCTCGAGGAACGCGGTCTTCGGATCGCGCCACTTGAGCCGGACGTTGTTCATACCGCGGAAGCCGATCTTGAGCCGGTCGATCTTGCGCCAGAGCGTCTCCATGTCGTCCTGCACTTCCCACTGGAAGGGCGTGTGCGGCTTCGGAACGTGAGGCGAGATGCCCACGTTGAAGTGCATGCGCTTGTTCCCGCCCTTCGCCCACTCCAGCGACTTCCGGAGCGTCTCGGCGATGCCGTCCACGTCTGCGATGGTCTCCGTGGGAAGGCCGATCATGAAGTAGAACTTGATGCCGCCCCATCCCTGGTCGCGGGCGAGCTTCACCGAGTACTCGAGCTCCGCCTCGTCGATCCCCTTGTTGATCACGTCCCGCATCCGCTGCGTGCCCGCCTCGGGCGCGAACGTGATGCTCCCCTTCCGCCCCTGGCCGATCTTGTCCGCCACGGACGGCGCGAGCGTCCCGACGCGGGTCGAGGGCAGCGAAAGCGATACGCCGAGCTCGTTGGTGAAGCGGTCGAGCTCGTGGAGCACGACCGGGAGCTGCTTGTAGTCGGTGGTCGAGAGCGAGAGGAGCGAGACCTCGTCCCATCCCGCGTGCACGATGCCGCACTGCACTTCCTTCACCACCTCGTCGGCCCGCTTCTCGCGAAGGGGGCGGTTCATGTAGCCGGCGAGGCAGAAGCGGCAGCCGCGCGTGCAGCCCCGCATCACTTCCACGCCGAGGCGGTCGTGCGTGATCTCGGTCGGCGAGATGAGCGGCCGCTCCGGGTAGTACTCGGGCAAGAGCGACGCGACGTAGCGGAACCGCGGCTTCGACGCCGGGGCGTCCGCCCCCGGCTCGCGCGAGACGAAGCCGAATCCATTGTCGACCTCGTCGTAGAGCGCGGGCACGTAGACCCCTTCGATGGCGCCCATCCGCCGGAGCGTTTCCGCGCGCGACATCCCGGTCTCCCGGCGCTCGACCATGAGGTCGCACAGCTCCTGGATGACCTCCTCGCCGTCTCCGATCACGAAGCCGTCGATGAAGGGCGCCAGGGGTTCCGGGTTGATCGTGCAGAGTCCGCCCGCGATCAGGATCGGGTCGTCCTCGCGCCGGTCCTTCGTGCGGAGCGGCATCTGGGCGAGGTCGATCATCGTGAGCACGTTCGTGTACGAGAGCTCGTACTGGAGCGAGAAGCCGATCATGTCGAACTGGCGCGCGGGCGTGCGCGACTCGAGCGAGTAGAGGGGGATCCCCTCGGCGCGCATGAGCCGCTCCATGTCGCCCCACGGCGTGAAGCACAGCTCGGCCGCGCCATCGGGACGGCCGTTCACGATGTGGTACAGGATCTTCAAGCCGAGATACGACATCCCGATCTCGTAGAGATCCGGAAAGCACAAGAGGAGCCGGACCTTGGCCTCGGACGGATCCTTGTGCGCGGCGTGGAGGAAGCTTCCCGTGTACCGGCTCGGCTTGGTCACGAGCGGCAGGTACGCTTCATCCAACAGACGCAGCTTGTCCATTGATCTCCTCCGTGGACGGGCCATCGGGGCAAATCTCGAATGTTGAGAATCGGTTACGAGCTTCCGAGGGACCTCGTGGGCGTTCCTCGCGAAGCCTGCGACCTTACCATAGCGCCGTTTCGCCCGCAACCGCTCCCGCTGCCTTGGGTTCGGGCGCTTCGGGATCGCCCCCCCGGGCCGCGGCGAGACCCAGGATCCAGGCCGCCCGGGCGCCCTCGAGCGGGGCCGCCGCCTCGAGCATCGTACTCCCGGTGGTGACGACGTCGTCCAGGAGGAGAACCGGACGTCCCTCCACGGCACGTGGGTCCGTACATCGGAACGCCCCACGGACGTTGACGCGACGGCGCGCGGCGTCGAGCGTGGCCTGCGCGGGATGTTCCCGAATCCGCTCGAGCGCAGGCACCACCGGAATACCCCACCGCTTCGATACGAGCGCCGCGAGGAGGAGTGCCTGATCGAAGCCGCGCGCGGCGCGCTTCGCCGGATGGAGCGGAACGGGGACGAGGATCATCTCGCGCCACGTGGAGAGCCCGCGCGCCGGCGGCTCCGGGATGAGCTCGGCGATCCAGGAGGCGAGCCGTGTGGCTCCCTCGTACTTGAACGCGCGGAGGATGCGCTCGAGGGTGGGATCGTAGGGAGGGCCGGCCAGCACGAGGCGCGTCGATCCGTGGCGCGGACATCCCCGCCCGCTCGAGGGGCCGGGCGGGTCGCCACGCAGGCACGCGAGACAGAGCGCGATCCCGGTCCTCTCGACGCGCGCGTCGCAGGCGTCGCAGACCTCACGATCGCGCGGCGGGCGATCCGCGCATCCGGGACACCGACGGTCGAGAATCGCGTCCGCGAGATCCCGACCCCACGCCTTCCACATCCCCTCACCCCCGTCAGCGGCTCCGGGATGCCGCTCGAAGCGCCTCCCTCATGGCTTCCCGTGGAGCCTCACGACCGGTCCAGAACTCGAACGACAGCGCCCCCTGGTGGAGAAGGAGTCCCAGCCCGTCCTCGAACCGACGCCCTTCCTTCTCGCACCGTTCCCGCACGCGCGCGGCCCGCTCCGCGTAGTTGAGATCGAGCACCGGCGCGCGCGGCTTGAGCGCGCGCCACAGCCGAGCCTCGCCCTCGCCCACGTCCTCGGCGGTGAGCGCGCGCACCAGGATGTCGTACGGCGCCTCGCGCGCGATGTCGGACTCATCCTCGAGTCCGCCGGCGACCATCGCGACACTGCCCTCCCCGGACAGCCGCTCCGCGAGCGACCACGCGTGTGCCGGCGTGCGGCTCGCGATCGCGATCGCCGCAGGGCCAAAGTCGAGCACGACCGGCGCGATGCTCGCCGCGGCGCCTCCTGCGCCGAGAAAGAGCACCCTCCTTCCCTGGAGCTTGATCCCGAGCTCCCGGATCCACGCGCCGAATCCGAGCCCGTCCGTCGCGTGCCCGGCCCACCCCGTCCGTTCACGGCGGAGCGTGTTCACCGCGAGGACGCGCTCGGCTTCGGGCGTTCGCGTCCTGGCGAGCTCGAACCCGCGCTGCTTGAGCGGGAGCGTCAGATTGAGTCCCACGACACCCTCCGCATGGAGCTCCCCCAGCACGTCGTCCAGGCGCTCGAGCGGAACCTCGATCGCCTCGTAGCGTGCGTCGATCCCCGCGGCCTCGAACGCCGCGTTCTGCATCGGGGGTGACAGCGAGTGACGGACGGGATGTCCGAGCACCGCGAAGCGACGGGGCGAGGCTGCTTCGTCCGCGCGTCCGGTCATCCGGGAAGCGCGGGCCCGGTCACCCCGCCTGGGTGCCGAGCGCGGACGCGGCGGTTTCGTCGCCCGGCTCGGCGCCGGTCGCAGCCGCGCTCGGGGCCGGCCGCCGGGAGAGCACGCGGAGCATGACGAGTGCGGTGAGGAAGAGGATCGCGCTCAGGATCTGGTTGATGTTGAAGCTGAGCGGTCCGAGCCGTCCGAGATAGCTCGTCGAATCGTAATAGCGCGTGAAGTCGATGCCGAACCGGAACACCGCGTCGATCGCCACGGCGGTCCAGAAGAGCCAGCCGTCGAAGTGGAGCTTACGGTCCATCGCGAGAAGGAGCCCGAAGAGGAACACGCCCGCGAGCGCGAGATAGATCTGCGACGGATGGATGGCCTCGCCCGGGAACGCGTACGACGCATAGGAGCCCGGCGGGAAGGTCACCGCCCACGGGAGGTGCGTCGGGAGGCCGAAGCAGCAGCCGTTGAAGAAACAGCCGAGCCGGCCGATGCCGATTCCGAGCGCCATCGCAGGCGCCGCCGCATCGCCAATGCGCCACACCGGGAGCTTCGCCCTGCGGACGTACCAGATCCCCCCCGCGATCGCGAGGATGTAGCCGCCGTACAGCATGAGCCCGCCTTCCCACAGCCGGAACACGCCGAGCCAGTCCTTCGCGTAGTCGCCCCAGTGGGTCAGCACGAAGAGCCCGCGCCCGCCGACGATCGCCAGGATAAGGATGACGAGCGAGATCGTGTGGAGCTGGTCCTCGGCGATGCCGCGTCGGACGCCGCGCGCGACGAAGATCTGGATCGCGACGAGGAATCCGATCGCGAGGAGGAGGCCATAGGTGTGGATCTGGAAGGAGCCGATGTGGAACAGAGTGGGATGCAAAGAATTCTCCTACGTCAGTATTCGCGCCACCGCATGGCGACGTTCTGAATCAATCCGATCTGGAGGAAGCTCGTCAAGAGCGACGTTCCGCCGTAGCTCAGAAGCGGTAAGGGGAGTCCGGTCACAGGGGCGAGCCCGACGGTCATGCACACGTTGACGAGCACATGGTATAGGAAAACCGATGTCAATCCAATGGCCAGGAGGCTCCCGAAACGGTTCCGGGCGCGCCGGGCGATGCGCACGCCGCGCAGGATGAGCACCATGTAGAGCACCGTCACGAACGCGGCCCCGAGAAATCCGGTCTCCTCCCCCACCACCGAGAAGATGAAGTCGGTGTGCTGCTCGGGCAGGAACTCGAGCCCCTTCTGGGTGCCGTGCATGAAGCCCTTCCCCGTCACACCCCCCGATCCAATCGCGATCTTCGACTGGATGATCTGGTAGCCGGCGCCGTAGGGATCGGCGCTCGGATCGAGGAACGTGGAGATGCGCTGCTTCTGGTAGGGCTCGAGGTGGTTCCAGACGTGAGGCGTCGCGATCCCGACGGCCAGGTTCACGACCACGACGAGCACCACCGTCCAGAGCCTCAGCCGCGAGCGATAGAGGACGAACGCGAGCACGAGCGCGAACAGGATCCAGGCCGGCAGATAGAACGAGAGCACCCCGTTCAGGATCGGGGAGAGCAGGAGGAACAGATAGAGCATCGGGAGGCCGGCCCAGTAGAGCATCGTCAGCACGACCATGATGAAGCAGAGCGACGTCCCGAGATCGGGCTGCTTCAGCACGAGCAGGAACGGAACGCCGGCCGCGAGGAGGGTCTTGAACAGGGTCGGCAGGTGCGTGAGGTCGATCCGCTTCGCGGCGAGCATGCTCGCGAGCACCAGGACGACCGCAATCTTGGCGATCTCCGACGGCTGGAACTTGAGCGGCCCCCATCCGAGCCAGCGTTGCGCCCCGAGCCCCACGTGCCCGATGACCAGGGTGAGCGCGAGGAGTGCGAGCGCGATCGCGTACAGGAGCCAGGCCGTCTTTCCCTCGTAGATGCGATACGGCACCGCCGCCGTGGCGGCCGCGCCGGCCAGGGCGAGCCCCAGCCACAGGAACTGCTTCAGGTAGAGCCCGTGCTCGACCTGGGCGGTCTGCATGGCGGTCGCGCTGAAGACGAACGCGATCCCGATCAAGGCCAGGAGGACCGTCGTGAGGAAGAGTGGACGGTCCAGATCGGCCGTGAGGCGCGGCGCGATCACGTGCCGCTCCTCTGAGCCACCGCCTGCGTCTTCGCCTTCGCTGCGGTGTCGGGAGGCGCCGGGTGGAAGTAGGCCTGGAGCACCTTCTGGGCGACCGGAGCCGCCGCGGTGCTTCCGTGCCCCGCGTTTTCCACCATGACCGCCACCGCGATCTCCGGGCGCGAGGCCGGCGCGAAGCAGATGAAGAGAGCGTGGTCCTGGCCGTGCGGGTTTTGCGCGGTGCCCGTCTTCCCCGCCACGATGACCGAGTCGACCTTCGCCTGGTATCCGGTTCCGTCGGCCACCACCGCCACCATGGCGTCCCGAACGGAAGTCAGGTCCCTGGAAGCGTAATCGAGGTGCGTCTCGAGCGAGTCGGCTCTCGGGAGCGCCGTCCGGTCCTCCCGCCCGTCGCGAAAGGCGGACTTCAGAATGCGCGGCTTCCAGAGCGTGCCGCCGTTCGCGATGACCGAGGTGATCTGCGCGAGCTTCACGGGCGTGAGCGAGGACTCGCCTTGTCCAATCGCGAGGTTCAAGATGAGCCCCTTGCTCCAGCGCCCGACACCGTAGTGCTTGTCGTACCACGCCGCGCTCGCAAAGAGTCCTCGCCTTTCCTGTGGTAGATCGATGCCGGTCTTGTCCATGACGCCCAGGTTCTTCATGAACGTGGAGAGTCGGTCCAGGCCGATCCGCAGCCCGAGCTGGTAGAAGTAGACGTCGCACGAATGCGCGACTGCGCTCCGGAGCGACGTCCAGCCGTGCCCCTCGTGCTCCCAGCACCCGAAGCGGCGACGCCCGAACTGGTAGTACCCATAGCAGGGCTCGGCGAACGTGGTCATGGGCGTGATGGCCCGCAGGGAGAGGCCGGCCAGCGCGACGAACGGCTTGAGGGTGGACCCGGGCGGGTACGACGCCTGGATCGCGCGATTGAACAGCGGGTAGTTCCCTCCCTGGCTCAGCTCCTCCCAGCGCGACTGCGTGATCCCGGTCGAGAACTCGTTGGGGTCGTAGTTGGGCTTGCTCACGAGGGCGAGGACTTCACCCGTGCGCGGATCCATCGCGACGACCGCGCCGCGCGCGCCGGGCTGGAACGCCTCCTCCGCCGCGCGCTGGAGATCGAGGTCGACCGAGAGCGTGATGTCCTCGCCGCGCCTGGGAAGGATCGGCTGCCGGTCCCCGAGGAGCTCCGCCTTTCGGCCGAGGGCATTCACCTCGACGAAGCGCTTCCCGTCGACACCGCGAAGGATCTTCTCGTACTGCCGTTCGATCCCCATGCGCCCGATCAGATCACCGCGCATGTACGTCGACGCGAACTTGGGATCCTCGAGCTCCTTGTCCGACACTTCCCCGACGTAGCCGAGGAGATGGGACGCGAAGGGGCCGAGCGGGTAGCGCCGAAGCGGCTCCGCTTCGACCTCGACCCCTGGGAGCTCGGCCCGGTGCTCGGCGAGATAGGCGACCGAGGCGAGATCGAGGTTCCGCTTGAGACGGACCGCGAGGAACGACTGGGTCCGCTCCCGCTTCACCTTGGCGAACGCGACCTCGGGATCGAGGCCGACGATCCAGCTCACCCGCGCGATCGTGGAATCGAGGAGCGCGGGATCGTGGACGTAGATCTTGTCGAAGGGATCGATCGTGACCGTGAACGAGGGAACGTTGTCCGCGAGAAGGCGGCCCTTCCGGTCGCGTATCTCTCCGCGCGGCGCCGTGAGCACCTCGACGCGGATTCGATTCTCTTCGCTGAGCTCGCCGTACTTGTCTCCCTGGAGGACCTGGAGCGAGAAGAGCTGGAGGATCAGGAGGCCGAAGATGGACGCGACCGCGATGGTGAAGATCTGCTCGCGCCGGCGCGCCTGATGGCGCGGCTCGCTCTCGTACGCCACGTCAGACCTCGTCCGCCAGGAGCGGCCGCCTCGAGAAGGTCTCGACGATGCCGAGCAGGATCACCACGACGACGCCGGTGTAGAGCGCGGACGGAACCGCGGTCAGCACCATCTGCTTGCCGAACGCGACGAGGTCGCCGTCGGTCGCGACCGCGTAGTAGATGACGTCGTGCACGAGCATCGCGATGAAGAAGAACGCAAAGCGCACACCCGCGTTCGCGCGATGGACCCCGAACCCCGCCTTCGCGACGAGGAATCCCACGATCGACTTCGCGAGCGCGTTCAGGCCGAGCGGAACCGAGGCGTCGAGGTCCTGGATCAGTCCGACGCCGAACCCCACGACGGTGCCCACCACAGGCCCCCGCATCCAGGCGATGTAGACGACGTAGGCGACGAGGAGATCGGGGCGGGCCCCCGCGATCTCGATCCGGTGGAGGACCGTCGACTGGAGCACCAGCGCGACCAGGAGAACGACGGCGTCACGGACCCACCTCATCGGACGACCTTGTCCGGAGCGGCGCCCTCTTTGGGCTGGGCCGTGGCCGCGACCGCCTTCGCGGTCGGTACGGGGCGAACGGCGCCACTGTCAGCCGACATGCTATCGGCCGGCGTCAGGACGGGCTTCGGCTCCTCGAGGAAGAGGTCCGCCGGGGCCGTGCCGCGGAGGTCGGACGGCGTGTAGACGAGGATCTCCTCGACGGAGCGGAAGTCGACGGCCGGATTGATGACGATCTCCTTCATCAGTCCGTTCGGATCGAGCGCGACCTTCGCCACCGTTCCGATCCGGATCCCCGCCGGGAAGATGCCGCCGAGGCCGGAGGTGACCACGCGGTCCCCGACCTGCACGTCCTCCTGCGACGAGATGTAGCGGAGATTGAGCACGGGCTGGCTCCCGAACTCCCACTCGAGCACGCCGTCGACCCGCGTCCGCTCGATGCGCGCCGCGACGGCGCAGTCGCGGTTCAGGAGCGTGAGCACGCGCGTCTCGTGCGGGGTCGAGCGCTCGGCGCGTCCGACGAGGCCGTCCGGCGTGAGCACGGCGCGTCCCGGCTCCACGCCGTCGGCGGTGCCCTTGTCGATCGTCAGGCTTCCGCCGAGACGGTCGAGGCTCCGCGCGACGACGCTCGCCGCGACCAGGTCGTAGGGATGGCGTTCCTCGAGGTGGAGCAGGCGGCGCAGCCGGACGTTCTCGATGCGCTCGGCCTGAAGCGCGTCCGACTCGATCTGGAGCTGGGTCAGGCGGCTCCGGAGCTGGTGGTTCTCCCAGAAGACGCCGACCGACTGGTCGACCCAGCCGACGGCGTACTCGAACGGCGCGAGGAGGGTGTGCTGAAGGAACCAAGCAACCCGGGCCTGCATCCTCGCCTCGAGGAGCATCATCGAGAGGGAGAGCGTGCAGGCGATCACGAGCACCGTCCAGTCGGTGCGCCGTACGAACAGGTAGCGTAGCATGAGGGCTTACGCCCCTTGTGTCAGTCGCGCACCACCGACATGAGGACCTTCTCGTACTGGGTCGGGTCGTCCAGGATCTTCCCCGTGCCGAGCACGACGCACGAGAGCGGATCCTCGGCCACGGTGATGGGCAGGTTGGTGGCCTCACGAAGCAGCATGTCGATCCCGCGCAGGAGGGATCCGCCGCCCGTCATGACGATCCCCCGGTCCACGATGTCGGACGCGAGCTCGGGGGGCGTCTTCTCCAGGGACTGCATGAGCGCGTCCACGATCTGCTGGAGCGGCTCGCTCAGCGCCTCTCGGACCTCGACGGAGGAGATCTTCATGGTCTTGGGAATGCCCGCGACGAGGTCGCGCCCCTTGATCTCCATCTCCTCCTCCTGCTCGAGGCGGAACGCGGAGCCGATCCGGATCTTGATCTGCTCGGCCGTCTGCTCGCCGATGAGCAGGTTGTAGGCCTTCTTCACGTACTGGACGATGGCCTCATCCATCTCGTCGCCGCCGACCCGGATCGATTGCTGGTTCACGATCGAGTTGAGCGCCATGACCGCGATCTCGGTGGTGCCGCCGCCGATGTCGATGATCATGTTCCCGGACGGTTTCCCGACCGGGAGGCCGACACCGATCGCCGCGGCGATGGGCTCCGGCACGAGCAACACCTCGCGGGCGCCCGCGTGCTGGGCCGAGTCCTGGACCGCGCGCTTCTCCACCTCGGTGATCCCCGACGGAACGCAGATGATGATGCGCGGGCGCACCCACGTGCGGCGCCGGAGCGCCTTCTGGATGAACTCGCGCAGCAGGTCTTCCGTCTTCTCGAAATCGGCGATGACGCCGTCCTTGAGCGGGCGCACCGCGTGGATCTCGTCCGGCGTGCGGCCGAGCATGCTCTTGGCTTCCTTGCCGACGGCGATGACCTTGTTCGTGGTTCGATCGACGGCGACGACCGAGGGCTCGTTGAGGACGATGCCTTTCCCGCGAAGGTAGACCAGCGTGTTCGCCGTCCCGAGGTCGATCGCCACGTCGTTGGCAAAGACGCCCATCACCTGGTCGAGAAACATCCGTGCCTCCCGAAATCCCCGCGTGGACATGGTGGGCTGACTCCTGACTCCGTCCCGGGCGGGTCGGAGGGTGGATCGGTGCGAAGCGAACGGACCGTAACAGACAGGCTCCCAATCAGCAAGGCGATTCTCCTCGGGAAGCCGCGTTGACAGGCCGAAGGACCAGGTGTAGCGTCGATTTCGGAATCCCTCCGCGTCGACGCATGGGAGGTATCGGCCATGATGCGTCCGTTCTTGAGGTTCCTGGGAAGCACTTTCCTCTTAGTCCTCGCGACAGGCCCCGTCCAGGCAGCGCCCCCGTCATCCCCCCCACCGGGAAGCAGCAACGAATCCCCGAGTGCCGATACGCGGCGCATCGAGGAGTACCAGTCGCTCGGGCTGGACCGGCGTCTGACGCCGTTCACCGGTACGGTCCTCGACGTGAACGACCATCCGCTCTCGGGCGTGCAGGTTAAGGTCTTCAACAATGGGCAGGAGCTGGTTTCGGGTATCACGGACGGGAGCGGCGTCTACGATCTCCGCGCTCCGTACGATCCGGCCTCGGACGCGACCGTGCTCCTCTGGTTCGCGGCGGTCGATCACTCCCTCATGACGAAGGAGATCGTCATCCACGAGAGCCGGGTGAGCGTGCAGAACGGCCTCATCTCGGCCTGCGTTCCGAGGGCGCCCTTGACGCCGGGGCGGCAGTTCCGGGTCTACCTCTTCGATCCCGCGAGCCGCACCAAGGAGCTGTCCGAGCTGGACTGCCTCCCCTAGCGGGGGGCCTCAGCCCGCGAGGGCCGTATCCGCGAGCTCGCAGCGCTCCCGGACCATCTGCTCGAGGTCCGGCCGGAGCGGCCGGCGCAGGAGCTCGTCGTAGAGGAATCGCGCGCGCCCAGGGTTGTTGAGGGCGTGCTGCTCGATCTCCGCCGACTTCAAGAGCGCGAGGGCGGCCCCGTCCCGTTCGGGATAGTTCCGCCCGTAGGCCTCGTAGGCGCGGCTCGCATCCCCCGGGCGCCCCAGCTCCTCGCAGCCTCGCGCCACGCGGAGGAGCTCCGCCGGGGGCAACGTCACCCCGCCGAGCAGGCGCTTCATCTCCTCGTAGCCGTCGCACGCCTTCCGGATCTCGCCCCGCTGGAGCCAGAGCCGGATCGCGTCGGAGAAGCGATCCTTGGCCTCGGCTTCCCGGTGCGTCACGCGCTCGACGCGGGCGACCTGCGCGATCACCTCCGGATCGTCGGGGCGGCTCGCGAGGTATAACTCGTACTCCCGGATGGCCTCGAACCATTCGCCGCGAGCCGCGAAGCGCGAGCCGCGTGCGAGTCGGCTCTCGAGACGCCCCTCCCCGCGAAGTCCCATCGCGAGTCCGAAGAATCCGCCGAACAGAAATCCCGCGACGTGGCACACCGTCGAGGTATCGGGCGATGTCCCCGCCATCTGGTAGACGAGCTGGACCACGAACCAGACGGCGATCCCGACGAGCGCGGGGAGCGTGAAGCGGCCCGGCTTCACGTGCCCCTGCGCGAAGAGCATCGTGATCGACGCGAAGCGGAGGTGGGCGAAATAGAGCCGCACGACGAAGAGCCCCATGATCCCCGAGATGGCCCCCGACGCACCGATGAGCGGGATGGACCGGAGGTCGGGGTCGAACTGGACGAGCCAGGCCGCCTGGGCCAGGTTGGCGAGCCAGCCGCACGCGATGTAGGCGATCAGGTACCGGCTGGGCCCGATCCGCGATTCGATGGGCGGGCCGAACATCAGGAGGAAGATCAGATTTCCGATGAGGTGAAGCGGCCCCGCGTGGAGGAAAATCGATGCGATCGCGGTCTGAACGGTCGGGTGCCCCGCCTTGAAGGCCCAGCGGTAGGCTGCCGCCTCCGCGCCGGGAAGCGAGTGAAGGGCGGCGAAGACGAGGACGTTCGTCACGGCGATCCCGAGGGTGACCCAGGGGACGCCGCGCACTTTCGTATCCGTTCCGATCGGAAGCCAATAGAAATAGTACATGTTGATGGGTCTCGCCCATTTATCTACACTACCGCCCGGCAAAAGCGAAGCATTTTCGGCACTTACGATCGGCGACCCCACCCGACCAGGGAGATTCAGGACCATGACCACGACGACCGCGGGCGACATGGGCACCCAGAAGGAGCTGGACCCGCTCGAGAACGCCCGGCTCCAGTTCGAGGAAGCCGCGGCCCGGCTCAAGCTCGATCCCTCCTTCGTGCAGATCATCAAGGAGCCCCGGCGCGCCACCATCGTGAAGCTGCCGGTCGGCATGGATGACGGCAGCTTCCGGGTCTTCACCGGCTATCGCGTCCAGCATTCGATCATTCGCGGCCCGGCGAAGGGGGGCATCCGCTACCACCCGGACGTCACGCTGGAAGAGGTCATGGCGCTCGCCGCGTGGATGACCTGGAAGTGCGCGGTCGTGAACATCCCGTTCGGCGGCGGCAAGGGCGGGATCATCTGCGATCCGAGCAAGATGTCGAAGGGCGAGCTCGAGCGCCTCACGCGCCGCTATGTCGCCGATCTGATCGACGTCTTGGGCCCCGAGTCGGACGTGCCTGCGCCCGACGTGAACACGAACGAGCAGACCATGGCGTGGATCATGGACACCTATTCCATGCACGCGCGCCACACGGTGACCTCGGTGGTGACCGGGAAGCCGCTCGCGCTCGGCGGATCGGCGGGACGCCGTGAAGCGACGGGGCGCGGCGTCCTCTTCGTGGTGCGGGAGGCGGCGAAGCGGATCGGGCTCGACCTGCGCGAGGCCAGGATCGTCGTGCAGGGCTTCGGGAACGTCGGTTCCGTAGCCGCCGATCTCCTGACGAAGGACGGCGCGCGGGTCGTCGGCGTCTCGGACGTGAAAGGTGCGATTCAAAACCCGACCGGCCTCGACATTCCCGCGCTCCTCAAGCACGTGGCCGAGACCAAGTCGGTGGTCGGCTTCGCCGGCTCGACCCCAGTGGACGCCAAGAAGCTCCTCGAGCTTCCCTGCGACATCCTGATCCCTGCCGCGCTCGAGAACCAGATCACCCATGTGAACGCCGGCCGCATCCAGGCCCGCATCATCGCCGAGGGGGCGAACGGCCCGACCACGACGCAGGCGGACAAGATCCTGAACAAGGCGGGCGTCCTCGTCGTGCCGGACATCCTCGCCAACTCAGGAGGCGTGACCGTCTCCTACTTCGAGTGGGTCCAGGACCGCATGGGCTTCTTCTGGCGCGAGCAGGAAGTGAACGAGCGACTCGAGCACATCATGGTGAATGCCTTCAACGACGTCGCTCGCATGGCGGATGAGCACGGCGTGTCGTTCCGCGTCGCTGCGTTCATGCTCGCGATCAAGCGCGTTGTCGATGTGATCCAGGTGCGCGGGGTGTACGCCTAGCGCTTCCCATCTCCGAGAAACTGCATGGCCCGGCGAAGGGTCCGGTGAAAGCTCCGGGCGCGGCGCATGGCTTCGCACTTCGTGCGAAGCTCGCGAGGCGCCCTCCGCTTTTACCGGACCCTTCGCCTACCCCGGTGGTTCGCGGGTTGGGAGACTCGGCCCGTCTCCCGTGGATCATTCCCGCGACTAGGAGACCAGGCCTTCCTCGTAGATCAGGGTGCCTCGACGGGGATCCAGCACGGCGCGGGCGCCCAGGGGGAGCGGCGTGTTGCGGGCACCGTGGCCTGCGGGGATGCCGGTAAGGATGGGGCCGCCCAAGGGCTTCAGGTGGTCCGTCAGGACGGTTTTCAGGGGGAGCTCGCGGCGGTGGGGGCGTGGGACGCACTTGGTGAAGTCGCCCAGGGCGACGCCGCGGATGCCGCGCAGGGCGTTGGCCAGCGCCAGGTGGGTGAGCATGCCGTCCACCTTGTAGGGGGGCTCGTTCACTTCCTCGAGAAAGAGGATGGCGTGGCGCAGGGATGGAAGCGTTCCGATCCCGATCGCGTAGTGGACCAGCGTGAGATTGCCCCCGAGCACCTTCCCTTCCACGGCGGCGGCGCCGGCGAGCCTTGCGCGGGCGCGGAGCGTGCGCACCCTCTCCGGGGCCTTCGGCTGGGTGACCCAGGCGAGCCAGCGCCTTGCTTCGGCCCCCTTCAAGCCCTGCAGATTCGGGCCGTGGAGCGTGCGCACGTTGGCGTGGTGCGCGAAGCCCAGGTGGAGGAAGGTCGCGTCGGAGAAGCCCGCGTAGATCTTCGGGTCGCGGCGCATCGCGTCCCAGTCCACCTCGGGCGCGAGGCGGAGGAGGCCGTAGCCGCCGCGGGCCATGAGCACGCAGCGCACGTCGGGATCGGCCAGCATGCGGTTGAGGTCGGCCGAGCGGGCCGCGTCGCTTCCCGCGAGATGCCCGCGCCGGTCGTAGAGGTGGCGCGCGAAGCGCACGCGGAAGCCCGCCTGCTCGAGGACGCGCGCGCCGGCCAGCACCGCACCTCGCTGCACGGGGCCGGACGGCGCCACCACCCCGACGGTGTCGCCAGGACGGAGCCTCGGGGGCGCGATCATCGCGGAATGGTCCCGGGGCGCCGCACGGGCAGCGCCTCGCGCTTGTAGCGGCTCAGGAGGCGGACGAGGCGGTCCTCGAAGTCTCGCGCGGGCGCGACGGTCCCGCGATTCCCATTCGCAATCGACGAGAAGACGATCCGCTCCCCCGACTCCGTGGTGACGTACCCGGAGAGCGCGCTCACGTTGGTCAGGGTACCCGTCTTCCCCCGGATCTGGACGCCTCCTTCCGCGCCGCCGAATCGGTTCCGGAGCGTTCCCAGGAGGCCCGGCCCCGCGAGTCCCTCGCGGAACGCGGGACCGACCGCGGGCTCACGGTCCAGCCACGTCAGCCAGGTCACGACCGCGCGCGGCGTCACGAGATCCATCGGCGAGAGACCCGACCCGTCCACGAGCGAGAGATCGAGCGTGTCCACGCCGGAGCGCGCCACGATCTCGTAGAGGCGCGACAGGGCGGGAACGCGCTCCTTCCCCGTTCCGTCGACGAGATTCCGAAGCAGTGCCTCGGTCTCCCCGTTCAGGCTGAGCTCGTTCACCGCGCTCACCATCTGGGCCGCGGGGGGCGACAGGAGCGACAAGACGGGCGCCGCAGCGTCCTTGCTCACCCTCTTCCAGCGCCCCGGGTCCGGGGTGAACGCCGCGTCCATGCTCCCGTCCTTCCGTGCGAGCGCGGCGATGCGCGCCCCTTCGGAGGACCCCGCGGGAGGGAGCACGCGGACCTGAGCCTTCACCTCGATCCCCGCGCGACGCAGCGAGCCGAGGAGGTAGAGGCCGGCCGTCGAGTCGGGGTCGGGAATCGCGACCTGCCTCTTCGTCACGCCGCCGCGCGGCACGGTTCCCCAGACGTCTACGACGCGGGATCCGAAGGCGCGGCTCACGTCGAGACGCCCCGAGCCGGACGCAACCACGTCCACCCTTCCGCGAACCCGGAGCGGGGCCTCCGGCGGATCGAGCGCCAGGGTCACCTCGTCGCCCTGGCCTGTGCTCGTGGCGACGACCGTCGCGGCGTTCCCGTTCGCAAGGATGGCGTTCACGGGCGCACCGTAGGCGTAGACGTAGTCCTCCATCGCCCAGCCTGGCGCGTAGGGCTCCGTGGCGAAGAGCGACCCGTCCACCCAGATCGTCCCTTCGAATCGCTCCAGCCCGCCTTGGTGGAGGAGGTACGCGAGCGAGTCGAGGAGCCCACGCGATCCGGGGCTAAGGATCTGGGTCACGTCGGGCATCCCGCTCCCCCGGAGCACGAGATCCCCGTCCAGACGGACGCGGCGCCCCGAGTCCTTGAGCGACGCCTTGCCCCGGGCGTCGATCGTGGTCGCGCGCCGGTAATCGGTGCCGAACCGAACCAGGAACGCGCCGTTCGTGAAGAGCTTCGCGTTGCTCCCGGGGATGAGCCGCCGGCTCTCGCTGTACGCGACGAGCGTGTCCCCTTTGTCGAGCGACACGGCGAGGATCCCCATGTCGGCCCGATGAAGGAGCGCCCCGCCGATCGCCATGACGGAGTCGGCGAGGACGCCGCGCGGCGCCGCCTTCGCGCCGGCCATGGCGGGCGTGCTCAGCGCGAGCGCGAGTGCGATCGCGACCAGACGACGAAAACCGGGGCGGGTCAGCGAGACCCGCCCCGGCCGTGCTTCAGCCTCGTGCCGCGAGCTAAAACGCGACGCTGACTCCGATCTGCTGGTTGTCGTCGAAGAACTGACCCACCGACGTTCCAGCCCAGTCGACCTTGAATGGCGTATCCCCGAGCTTGAAACCGACACCGGCGCCGTAGCTGAAGCTGTAGAGGTAGTCGTTCATACGATCCTCTTCGCTCAGCGCGAGCTGTCCCGTGTAGCCGCCCCGGAGCGCCAGCCACTCACCCAGGTGGAACTCGGCCCCGAGCCGGTACTCGTCCGTCGTGTAGTTGTTCGACTGCACCGCTCCGAGCACCGTCAGCGTGCGACCTTCTTTGAAGGCGAGATCGTACGTGAGGCCGAACTGGAGATAGGCCGGAAGCTCGAACGAAGTCGACTGCAGCTGGACCACGTGCGGCTGGGCCGACGGGTCGTCCCCCGGCACGATGATCGACTCCTCCAGGCCGCCGCCGCTGAACTGCATGTTCGGCCCGATGTTCTTCATGGCGAACCCGAACCGAAGCCCACGCCAGCCCGTGTCGTACTGAACACCGATGTCGCCCGCGAATCCGCGCGCGGTTAGGTCGGACACGCGCTCGTTCACGAACATGCCCGTCAAGCCCACCAGCACGCGATCGGTCATGCGGCGCGCGTAGGAGAGCCCCACGACCGCGAAGTTCGGACTGAGGATCTCGCCTGTCCCTTCCGGCAGATCCTCGGTGGTCACCGTGATATCGCCGAAGTTCATCACCTTGACCGAGATCGCCGCCATCCCCGAGGAGCCCACGGGAATAGACACGGCCCCGTAGTTCACCTTCGAGTCCGCGAGATACGTGCTGTGAAGCGCCAGCGCCTCCGCCCGATCCGTCGAGGCGAGCGCTGCCGGGTTGTAATAGAGATTCGATAGACCGCCGCCTAGCGCCACGGACGAACCGCCGAGCGCCACCGGTTCGGGTCCGACCGGAATCCGAAGCTCGAGGGCTCCGGACGTTCCCACGCGGTCCAGGCCGCCGGCCCAGGCGATTCCCGAGGGACCGATCAGCGCCGCGATCACTGCGAGGCTTCTCATCCAGGCCCTCATGCCCTTGTCCTCCATTCCTTGGATCTCAGCATTGTTCCGGCTCCCGTATATGTGTCGTCGATTGGGCCGCATCAGAAGTTGTCCAACCGTTCTTTCTCGATGAAAATCGCCATGCGATCGGTCTTGCTCCCCACACCGTCCACGTCGACCCGGTAAATGTAGAGGCCGCTCCCCACCGGCAGCGCCCGGTCGGTGTTCAGATCCCACCGGATCTCGGCCTGCGCCATCTGATCCGCGGTCGTCGGCTCCCGCCGGATCGTCCGCACCAGGTCCCCGGCCAGATTGAAGATGCGGATCGTGACCTTCCGCGAAGCCGGAATGTTCGTGAACTTGAGCGTGCGATCGAACTGCGTCAGCTCGTACGCCGAGTGCGCGTAGTACGGGTTGGGGACGGCCAGGATCTTCTTCACGTCGTTCTGGACGATCGTGCCCGGACCACTGCCGACCGGCTGGAGCCGGAAGGTAAAGACGTCGCCCGGACAGAGCCTCCCACCCCGGACCCGGATCCTCTCGCCGGGGGGTGGAAGGTCCGTGTTGTTCGTGTAGCTCGTGTCCACCGGCTCGAAACCGAACCGCCCCAGGGTCTGGTTGTCCAGGTCGTTCGGATCCACGTCGCTGGAGAGGAGTCCCGCGGTGCCCCATGGCACCGAGGCGTATGGAATGTCCCGGATGTACAGACGATCGCCCCACGTCCAGGAGCCGCTCCCGTCGTCGTCGCGGATCATCGCGGTGACCTCGACGTCGTCGGACGGATCCTCGAACGAGCACACCCCGAGATCGAAGATGCGGAACGGCACCTTGTACGTCGTCTGAGGCGATGGATCACCAAAGTTGTACTCCCAGGCGAACTGCGTCGTGTCCGGGAGGGTCAGGATCTCGTAGTCGTGGTTGAACGCGTCGTTGAAGTTGAAGCCGGTGATGTCCGCGCCGATCTCGTTGTCCAGGACGTAGACCCCCGCCGAGTCCAGGCCGCCGTGCGCCAGGTCGAGCGAGTCGTTCTGGAGGATCTGGTAGATCGAGGCCGGCTTCGTGGCCGAGATGACGCGCGCCATGAACCCGTTGATGACCGGGTAGTCGAAGTCGCCGCTCACGTTCGTCCCGGTCGCGAGCGTGTCCCCGGAGACCGTATTGGTCAGGATCCAGCTCTCATCGGGCATGAAATTCACCTGGTAGAGCGTGTCCGCCGAGATCGCATTCTGATCCAGCTGCTCCACCAGGACCTGGTGACCCACGTGGTCGCCCGAGATCTGGGTGGCGTTGACCGTGAAGATCGCGTTACTGCTCTTGGGAATGGCCGTGATGACTTTTCCCGGGCCCAGAGTCTGGTCCGGGTTCGCTTGAATCGAGCTCTCGAGCACCTCCGCGATGTGGCCGACCTGGTTCGCCCCGATGAAGAAGGGCTCCGCGTTCAGCACGTCATAGGAAAAGGCGGTCACCGCGAAGTAGTACGGGTGATTGTTGACGAGCCGGCCTTTGGTGAACGCGTCTTGCGTGATGTCCAGCGAGAACTGGAGTCCCGAGTTCTCCCCGGCTATGACGATCAGACGTTGGAGGCCCGCATCACCCAGGATGTCCGAGTAGATCGTGGTGACGGAGTCGTCGAGGTCATAGGTCGCGATCACCCGCGGGTCCGTCGCTGGATTGCCGGTCGCCTGGGTACATCCTGCACATGCCAGCTGCCAGACACGGATCCCCTCGAAATGGAAGTCCTGCCCCAGCTCCGGACTGGCCGAGTTCGTTCCAACCGGCTCCGAGCCCCAGACAAGCCGGATGGCCCGATCCAGCGGATGCACGAACACGCTAGGGGCCGGCGGGGGCGACGGGATCTTGAAATTCAAGTCGAAGACTTCCTGCGCCGCCGCGTCCTCGCTTCTGAGTTTTGAGACGGAGTCGAGGTTGTTCGATCCCTGGGCCACGATGACGGCGCAGACCACCTCCTGAGTGTCGCCCGGAGCCATGAAGAAGGGCCCGGAGCTGAGCTGCATGCGCCGGTCGTCGCCGCTGGCGTCGAGCCACCCTGACGAGGTCACCGGATCGCCCGGGAACTGGAACGTGGTGATCGGCTGCAACGGATCATCGTTGACGTGAAGCGGCGAGCCGTCCCGCTGGAGACCCCGCATCAGGTTGTAGCCCTGGGTGGCGTCGGTCGGGTCTTCGCCGTTGATGTACTTGTTGAATGACGTCATCCCCAGCGTGTCCATCACCCCGGGGCTCACCTGCACCGTCGGGCCCTTGAAGAAATCGAATCCGAGGGCCGGAGGCGCTCCGCCGTAGACCGCGTCATTGCTCGTCTCGTTGTAGACGTAGCCGAGGCTCAGCGTGGTGTCGCAGCCGACGAGATCGTCGCCCGCGTCGCCGAGGTCCGGGTCGGCCCAGATCGAGACGTAGGCGCTGTCGAGCTGGTTCGCACCCTTGTTGATGAGCCGGAACTTGAGGAAGATGATGTCGCCAAGCGCTCCCTGCCGCTTGTACGCGAACGTCGTCTGCTGGATCTCGAGTCCGAGCGGCTCGGTCCGGCCGGCGCTGCCGTTCGTGTGGCGCGATGCCTGGGCGTCGTTGTAGACGCTCCACATCGTCGCGTCACCGAGAACCAGGGGGTTCCCCAGCGAGTCGAGTGGAGCACCCTGCCCTGCGGGTGGAGGAGCGGACGGCCAGTTCAGGTAGTCCGAGCTGGTCGTATTCCCGGCATCCAGCCGATAGTTCCGGAACGATTGGTTGTCGACCTGGAAGGTCCCGTTGTACATGGGGCCCGGAGCGAATTCCTGAGAGTATTCCGCAACGGCGGTCCGGATCTCCCCTTGGACCTTGGCTCCGACCCAGATCCCCGCCGCGAACAGGGCCGTCTTCAGGGTTCCGTTCGGGAACCTCAGTCCAGGCTGCGACGTGGAGAGATCCCATCCGAACGAGCCATGGTTCGTGACGAACATGTCCAGGTTGTTCACGTTCATCCGATCGTCGTTGTCCAGGCTCTTGGCCGACTTCCGGATGGCCTTCTTGGATCCGGTTACGGTCGCGCCGCCGCTCTTCATGGCCGCGATCGCGGGGTGCCCCGCGACGAGCCCGAGGACCAGCGCCACGGCCGCCATCCTCAACTTGTGGTGCATACCTCGTCCCCTCCTTGGACGTCCATCGCGTGCCGTGGTCATCACTAGAAGCTCAGCTTCGCGCCGAAGCGCACTTGGCGCGGGTTGCCGAAGTAATCCGGATTCAGCTCGGCGGAGTGATAGAGCTGCTGATCCTCAGCCGTGGAGAATGCGGCCTGCCCCGCATCGGTATTCAGGTAGTTGGTGCTCTCCGCGCTGCCCGTCGCCGAGTACACCGCGTATATGTTCTTCCGGTTGGTGACGTTCTTCACCAGCACGTAGGCCTCGAGGTTCTGGCCCCGGCCGATGCCGAACGCCTTGCTCGCCCGGAGATCCACCGTCGTCGTCCACGGGCCATACGCCGAGTTGATCTCACCCGTCGGCGTCGGGAACGTCGCGCCGAGCGTCACCGCGTTGTAGACCTTGGTCGGCGTGTACGGCGTCCCGCTAGCGGCGTTGAAGAGAACGTTGATACCGCTGTTCTCGAGCCACTTGGATCCGCCCCACGTCGGGCCTTCACCCGAGCCGAGACGGTAGTCGAAGTTGAGGGTGAACCGATGCCGCTGGTCGAACGAGAGCGGCGTCGCGATCTTCGGAGGCTCCTGGGCCGTCCACGCGATCGTCCGCTGCGATTGCGAGATCGATCCGGTGCCGCGCGCCCACGAGAGGCTGTACGCCGCGTTCATCGAGACGTGCCCTGTCCGGCGCATCGTGTACGCGAGATCGAGCCCTTTGATCGTCGCGAAGTCCGTGTTCCGGTACGACGAGAACGCGTTCGGTGACGATCGGATCGTGACGATCTCCACGAGATCCTTCACGTCCTTGTAGTAGATAGTCGCGTCGATGCGGGACCGCTCGTTCGGCGTGTGCTGGATGCCCAGCTCGTAGGCCGTGGTCTCCTCCGGTTTCAGGTTCGGGTTCCCGAATCCGACGAAGTAGCCGCCGTTGTTGATCTTGTACTCGAGGAACGTGTAGCTAGCGTAGAGATCTTGAAGGTTGGGCTGCTGGAAGAATTGCCCGTAGTTCACATGCAAGAGCGTCTCATCGGTGATCGGGAACCCGATTCCGAATCGCGGGCTCAGCCGCTGGTACACCTTCGAGTCCTCGAGGTCCTGCGGATCGAGCGTGGTCGGATTGTTCGTCGTATCCACGCCGCCGAATTCGGGTCCCAGGGGAAGCGATTCGCTCTTCAGCGCGTGCGTCGAAGGAGTCAGGTAGTCCCAGCGCAGACCGGCGTTCACGACGAGCCCCAGCTGCTCGAACTTTCCCTGGAGGTACGCTGAAGCGACCTTGGGGTGCTTGGCCGCGTCCAGCGGATCGTCGTAGATGCCGTTCCTGTTCAGGTCGTTGAACGGCTCGCCCTCGTCGTAGCTGTTGTTGCCGTTCGTGTCGGTGAAGGTGTCGCCATCGTTCAGCTCGTTTCCAAGAGCGTCGTAGCCGTAGTGGTCGACGTCGATCACGTTGTCGGGGTTGCCGTCCTCGTCGAACGCCTGCGTGGGCGTGTAGTGGTCGAAGTAGCGCAGGGTGTGGCGCTGGAAGTCACCGCCCATCTTGAGCTGGAGCTTCTGGCTGACCTGGTTCGTGTAGTTCGCCGCGAGGCCCCAGTACGACGACTTCCGGTGCAGAAGGTCGTTGAAGACGTGCGACTCGTCCGCGGCCGTCGCCGGGTCGTCGCCGTTCCAGAAGAGGGCCAGATCGTCGAAGGACGGGTTGCCTTCGGGTCGCGCGTAACCTCTGAGATCGTCGAAGTAGATGCCGTCTCCACGGATGCGCTCCGTCGAGAACATGTTCGC
>Ga0111539_10002846_pt1 | contig 23005 bp, 19 predicted proteins | sample RhiMethybrSRZTD1_FD_79667 | JGI IMG/M metagenome (GOLD analysis project Ga0111539, IMG submission 79667) | Populus rhizosphere microbial communities from Tennessee, USA - Rhizosphere MetaG P. TD hybrid SRZTD1 (version 2) (version 2) | ecosystem: Host-associated > Plants > Roots > Rhizosphere >...
ATCCGATCCTTTCGGAGTTCGCCAACACCGTGACCTCGCTGATCGGCGGCGGTGATCGCAAGCTCCTCCTCGACCTGTCCACCGTCACCTACGTGGACAGCGCCACGATCGGCTGTCTGATGGACCTCTATCGTCAGGCCAGCGCGGCGGGCGGAAAGCTGAAGCTCTCGGGCGTGCAGAAGCGCGTGGAGACGATGCTGTCGATGACCGGCGCGCAGAACTTCCTGGAAATCCACGCCGACGAAGCGTCGGCGATCAAGAGCTTCGGGGCCTGATCATGCGCACGATCAAGACGTCAACCGGCGCCGAGATCCCGCTCGATGGCGACCTGCTCGCCATCATGGAAACGCTCTATCGCGAAGTGACTGCCAAGCGCGAGTTGGAGCGCTCGTTCGAAGATCTGATGCGTGAGATCACGCACCTGATCGAGCAGATGGACGAATCGGATCGGAAGGCCTACCTGCTGGAGAGCCTGTTTCTCAACACCGTGAAGTACGAGAACGACAAGCTCGAAGCCTACATGAGGAAGCTGACGAAGTAATTCGCCTTCAGTCTACGGTCTTCAGAAGACGGCTAGAACGGTGCGCCGGTCGGCGTGACGAACGTCGTCGTCCAGCACTCGCCGTTGAAATAGAGAATCGTCCCATCGGCTCGCCGCATCACTTCACCACGCAAGCCGGGTTCGCGCGACAGGCAGGGATCCCGCATCGCCTGATAAGTAGCGAAGGCGGCGGCGGCGATGGCAGCCACGGCCAGGAGCCTCAGGACGCGTACCCTGGCTGACACGCCCGATCTGGTCTTCATGGCCGGATCCTACTCGGTCGTCGCTTGTCCAAGAAGGCTGGGTCAAAACACGAGAGGCGGGTCCGGACACCCGCCTCTACATGTTCCGCACGACGTTGCCTCGAGGAGATTCTGTTCGCTAATTCGCTCGCGCGATGCGGCGCATCGCTAGTTTGCTCGTGCGATGCGGCGCATCGCTAGTTTGCTCGTGCGATGCGTGGCACCGGCACCTGACCGGTCGCATCTGCGGCGGCCGGTTCCGCCCCGCCCTCGACCAGCGTCCACGCGTCCCGCTCTTCCATCACCTGGGCGGCGAACGCGGTGTGCAGCGCGTGCCCGCCGCGGTGCGCGACGAGGTGGCCGATGATCGGATACCCGACGAGCGCCATGTCGCCAATCACGTCGAGAATCTTGTGGCGCACGAACTCATCGTCGAAGCGCAGCCCGTTGTTCAGCACGCCGGTGTCGCCGATGACAACCGCGTTCTCGAGCGAGCCGCCGAGCGCCAGACCCTGCTGGCGCAGCATCTCGACTTCCTTCAGGAAGGTGAAGGTTCGCGCCGGAGCGATCTCGTCCACAAACGAGTCGCCGGTCAGGCGAATCGTGCGCGACTGGTGCCGCAGCATTGGATGATCGAACGCGATGCTGTAGGTGACCTTGAAGTGATCCGACGGATAAAGCGCGATCCGCTTGTCGCCGCGGGTCAGCGCAATCGGCCGGTGCACCTTGAGGAAGCGGCGCGGTGCCTCGAGCGACCGCACGCCGGCTTCCTGAATCAGATAGACGAACGGCGCAGCGCTGCCGTCCATGATCGGCACTTCAGGCGAATTGAGCTCGACGACGACGTTGTCGATCCCCAGGCTGACCAGGGCCGCCAGCAGATGCTCGACCGTGTCCACGCGCACGGCGTCGCGCATCAATCCGGTGGCGTAGTTGATGGGACCGAGGTGATTGACCGCTGCCGGAACCTCGAGACCACCGAGGTCGGAGCGTCGAAATCGAATGCCGGAACCGGCAGCCGCCGGCTTGAGCGAGAGGGTCACCTTGCGACCCGAATGCAGACCAATTCCCGCGCAGGATGTGGGTCGCTTCAGTGTCCGTTGTGCGCTCATTAGGTTTCTGGGCGTTCTGGGAGTTGAGGTCCAATGAGCAAGCCCAGTGCCAAGAGTCAAGGATCGTCGGATCTGTTAGCTAACTGCCACCAGATCATAGCCTTAAGCCAGAAAGGGCCCTTGATCTAGTCTGATGTGGATCAGAGGAAGTGGTGGGAAGGCCACACGAAATCCCGTGCATCGTGTGGCGAATACGACACAGCCCTAAGAATTCGAGTGATGCAGAAGCGGCCGGAGGAATTGCGCCGTCGCCGACGTCCGGTGATTGGCAATGACTTCCGGAGAACCGCACGCGACGACCCGCCCACCACCGCCCCCGCCCTCTGGTCCGAGGTCGATCACGAAGTCTGCACACCGGATCACATCGAGGTTGTGTTCGATGACGACGACGGTGTTGCCCTGGTCCACGAGTTTGTTCAGCACGTCGAGCAGCTTGCGCGTGTCTTCGAAGTGGAGACCAGTCGTCGGCTCGTCGAGGATATACAGCGTCCGACCCGTACTGCGCCGTGACAGCTCACGCGCCAGCTTGACGCGCTGCGCCTCTCCGCCGCTCAGTGTCGTCGCGGACTGTCCAAGCTCGATGTAGCCGAGTCCGACGTCCTGCAGCGTGCGGAGCTTGTTGGCAATCGGCGGAAAGTTCTCGAGCAGCGGCACGGCCTGATCGACGGTCAGGTCGAGCATCTCGGCAATCGACATGCCGCGATATTGAATCTCGAGCGTCTCGCGGTTGTAGCGCCGGCCCTTGCACTGCTCGCACATCACGTACACGTCGGGCAGGAAGTGCATCTCGATCGCGATCACACCGTCGCCCTGGCAGGCTTCGCAGCGTCCGCCTTTGACGTTGAAGGAGAAACGTCCAGGCTTGAAGCCGCGCGCCTTGGCTTCCGGCATCATCGCGAACAGCTCGCGGATGAACGTGAACATGCCGGTGTAGGTCGCCGGGTTCGACCGTGGGGTGCGCCCGATCGGCGACTGATCGATCTCGATCACCTTGTCGATGAGCGCGACGCCGTCGATGCGCTCGTGCGCGCCCGGCTCCGCCGCGGCGCGGTAGATCGACTTGGCCAGCGAGCGATACAGGATGTCGTTGACGAGCGTCGATTTGCCCGAGCCGCTTACACCGGTCACAGCGGTCAGCGTGCCGAGCGGAATCGACACGTCGATGTTCTTCAGGTTGTTGGCCCGCGCGCCGCGAATGACGATCTCGCCCTTCGACGAGGGACGCCGCGTCCGCGGCGTGGGAATCGAGCGCTCGCCACGCAGATACGCGCCGGTCAGCGAGCCGTGGCCGTCCTGAAGCAGCTGAGCAGGCTCGCCCTGAAAGATCACGTGGCCGCCGTGTTCGCCCGCGCCCGGCCCGAGATCGATCACGTAGTCGGCAGTACGGATGGTTTCCTCGTCGTGCTCGACGACCACAACCGTGTTGCCGAGGTCGCGCAATCGGGTGAGCGTCGCGAGCAGCTTGCGGTTGTCGCGCTGATGCAAGCCGATCGACGGCTCGTCCAGCACATAGAGCACACCAGTCAGGTTCGCGCCAATCTGGGTCGCCAGGCGAATACGCTGGCCTTCCCCGCCCGACAACGTCGCTGCGCTGCGATTCAACGTCAGATAGCCGACGCCAACGTCATACAGGAAGCGGAGACGCTCGCGAATCTCGCGCAGCACGCGGCTCGCGATCAGCGCCTCGCGCTCGGTCAGCTCAAACGCGTCGAACAGCTCCACCGCTTCGCTGATCGGCAAGTTCACGTAGTCGGCGATGCCGCGATTCTTGACCTTCACGGCCAGACTCTGCGGCTTGAGACGGAGGCCGTGGCATGCCGGGCATTCGCGCAGCGTGCGATACGGCTCGAGATCCTCCTGCACGGTCCACGAGCCTTCGTCGTAGCGGCGGCGGAGATTCGGTATGACGCCTTCGAACCCCTTGCCAAACGGATCGGGGACACTCGCCTCGCGGCCGCTCGATCGGCGCTTGGGAAGCTCGAACTCCTGTTCGCCGGCGTCTTCCTCGTCCTCTTCGACTGCCGGCTTCCCTTCCTTCGCGGGCGCCTTGACCGCCTTCACCGCACCGGCCGGACCATACAGGACGAGATCGCGATGCTTCTTCGGCAGCTTGCCGAATGGCGCCTCCGGGTCGATGCCGTAGGTCTTGGCCAGCGTCATGACCGCTTCGCGCACCAGCTTGCGATCGCCGCGCGCCCATGGCCCGATCGCGCCATTGAGGAGCGACAGCGTCTCGTCTGGCACCACCAGATGCGGATCGAAGTCGTAGGTCGCGCCCAGCCCCTGACAGTCAGGACAGGCGCCGTGCGGAGAGTTGAACGAGAACGCACGCGGCGTCATCTCGGGCATGGAGATGCCGCAGTGCACGCAGGCAAGGCGCCGCGAGAACAACTGGTCGCCACCCTCGAAGGTGTTGACCACCACAATGTCGTCCGCGAGGTTGAGGGCGACCTCGAGCGACTCCGACAGCCGGCGCTCGATACCCGACTTGACGATCAACCGATCGACGACCACGTCGATGTTGTGATTGCGCCGCCGATCGAGCTTGATGTCTTCCTCGAGCGATCGGAACTGTCCGTCGATGCGCGCTTTGGAGAAGCCGCGCGTGCGCAGCGACTGCAGCTCCTTCTTGAACTCGCCCTTGCGGCCGCGCACGATCGGCGCCAGCACGTTGATGCGGGCGTCGGTCGGATACAGCATGACGAGATCGAGAATGCGCTCGAGCGACTGCGAGGCAATCTCCCGGCCACAGTTGTAGCAGTGCGGCGTGCCGATGTTGGCGAAGAGCAGCCGCAAGTAGTCGTAGATCTCGGTCACGGTGCCGACCGTCGAGCGCGGATTGGACCCACTGGTCTTTTGTTCGATGGAGATGGCCGGCGACAAACCGTCGATCAGATCGACGTCGGGCTTCTCCATCTGCTCGAGGAACTGCCGCGCGTAGGCCGACAGCGACTCGACGTAGCGGCGCTGACCCTCGGCGTAGATCGTGTCGAAGGCGAGCGACGACTTGCCAGACCCGGACAAGCCGGTGATGACCACCAGCTGATCCCGGGGCAGATCGACATCAACGTTCTTGAGGTTGTGAACGCGGGCGCCTCGCACCGCGATCCAATCGTGCGCCATACCCTACGGTCAGGAATATCCCGGTGACTCGAAACCATCATGATACCACCCGTTCGACTCGCTCCGCTCGCTCAGGGCAGGCCCGTTCGACTCGCTCCGCTCAGGGCAGGCCCGTTCGACTCACTCCGCTCGCTCAGGGCAGGCCGATAATAGGCGCGCGAATGCCGCAGCTTCGGTCGCCTGCCATGCGTTTCGCGCCCGGCCTTGTCAGCGGAACCATCGGCGGTGGGCTGATCGCCCTCGCGGTCTGGACGTTCCGCTGGCTGTCGATGGGCGCGCTCGAGAACGACCACTTCGTGGCGCTGGCCCGCGCCCATCAAGTCCTCCTCGGCGACTGGCCGGTCCGCGATTTTGCCGATCCCGGACAGCCGCTCAACTACTTGTTGTCTGCAGGAGCGGGGTGGCTGTTCGGCGCGACGCTGCGCACCGACGTGATCGTCGCGATCACGCTGCTGTCGCTAGCCGCTGCACTGACGTACAGCCTCGCCGCGCGAGCGTCGGGCAGTCTGCTCATCGCCCTCGCGGCGGTTGCTGTCGAGGTCGCCGCAGCGCCGCGGCTCTACAACGCGGGGAAGGTCCTCATCCCGCTCGCGGCTGTGGGCCTCGGCTGGCGCTACGCGGATGCGCCGTCATTGACGCGGCTCGTTGCACTCGCCGCATGGACCGCATTTGCGTGTCTGTGGCGCCACGACTTCATTGTCTACGCGGGCGCGCCCACGCTCGTCGTACTGGCACTCACTCACGAACGTCCGCGAGCCATCCGTCTGAGCCTGCTGTATCTCGGGCTCACACTTGGCTTTCTGCTGCCCTGGTTGATCTACGTTCAGTGGGCGGCCGGGCTCGTCGATTACCTCGCGGCCGCATTCCGATTCGCAACAACCGAGGCACGGCGCACAGTTGTCTGGCCGGGCGGGGCCTGGGCGACCTTTGCCTCGATTACGGCGATTCCACTCATCGCGATCGTCCTGGCGCGGCGAGCCGCCACACCCCTGTCGTTCGCGCAGGTCGCATTCGCGGCCTCGATGGCGCTCGTCGCCAACCTCGTGCTGCTTCGCGACGTCATCGCCACGCGTCTGCCCGACGTCATCGGACTCACCGCCATCCTCGCGGCGTGGTTGGCCGGACGCCTCGTTCCGCCGCGCGCGCTTCGGCCAATCGCCGGCGTTGCGCTGCTCGTGGTCGGCACGATTGTCGGCTCAACGCTTGTGGCGCAAGGGTACGGCGTACCCACACCAGCGGCAATCGCTCGCCGCTTCACAGCCGTGTCGGAGATGCTGCGGAACGAGACGCCGAACGCCATCCCCAATCGTGAGAGATCGCCGTTGATTCGCTATCTCGCCTCCTGCACGCCTGCCGCATCACGTGTCTTCGTCAGCGGGTTCGGACCCGAAATCTCCGTCCTCGCCCATCGTCCATTTGCCGCCGGACTGCCGTCGTGGGTTCCCGGATACAACACGCACTCGCGCGATGTGGGGCGCGCCGAGGCGCAGCTCGGTCGAGAGTCAGTGTCGATCGCGGTGATGCTCGAGGGATCGGCGGTCTTCGTGGAAGAGTGGCCGCGGCTGGCCGCCCACCTTCGCGAGCGGAACTTCGTCGAGCGGACGTGGCGGCTCGATGACGGCAATGTCGTGGTCTGGGTTCCTGCGAATGTCGGTGAGCGTGCGCCCGATTCACCGCCAGCGTGTGAACGATGACGCGCGTCCGCGGAAGCTAAAGCCTCCGCTCTACGGACGTACGCAGGCGCGAATGTCGATAACCGTACGCGGCGTAGATGACCGCGCCGATGACGAGCCAGATGCCGAAGCGTTCCCACGCCGTGCGCGGCAGACCCCACATCGTGTAGAGGCACGCAAACGTACCAAGCAGCGTCACTGGCCACACGAAGGGCACACGGAAGGGGCGCGGTCGCGACGGATCGAGATAGCGCAGCACGAGCACGCCCACACAGACGATCGCGAATGCCGACAGCGTGCCGATGTTGGTAAGGTCGTAGATCTCGTTCTCATCGGCAAGCAGCGCGCCGAACGCCACCACCAGGCCCGTGACCCACGTCGTGATGTGCGGCACGCGCCGCTTCTCGCTGACCTTGGCCGCCCACGGCGGAAGCAGACCGTCGCGAGCCATCGCGAAGAAGATGCGCGGCTGCCCGTATTGAAAGACCAGCAGCACCGCGCTCAGCGAGATCACCGCGCCAAACGACACGATCCAGCTCGCCGTCTTGAGTCCGGCGACGTCGAGCGCCTTGGCCAACGGGTCCGCGCCGCGCAGCTGCATGTACGGAACCAGCCCCGTGGCCACGATGCCGACGATCACATAAATCAGCGTGCAGATGGCGAGGCCGCCGAGGATGCCGATCGGCAGGTTGCGCTGCGGATCGCGCGTCTCTTCCGCCGCCGTTGAAATGGCGTCGAACCCGATATAGGCGAAGAACACGATTGCCGCGCCCTGGTGGATGCCCGTCCAGCCGTTCGGCGCGAACGGCACATAGTTCGCCGTGTCGATGTACATCGATCCGACGACAACAAAAAAGCCGAGCACCAGCAGCTTGATCACGACCATGATGTTGTTGGCGCGCGCGCTCTCCTTGACGCCGAGCAGGAGGATCCACGTGATCGCCATCACGATCGCGAATGCGGGAATGTTGACGAGAATTGGCACGCCGGCCACGCGCGGCGCCGACGCCATGAGCGCCTGCACTGCTGGATCCGAGCTGAGCGAAACGGCGCGATAGCCGTGTGTGAGCCAGCCGGGAAGGTTGATGCCGATGCCGGTCAGCAGTGAATTGAAGTAGCCGCCCCAGGCAACTGCCACCGCGATGTTCCCAACCGCGTATTCGAGGATCAGATCCCAGCCGATGATCCACGCGACCAGCTCGCCGAGCGTCGCGTAGGAGTACGCATAGGCGCTGCCCGCTTGCGGAATCATCGACGCCAGCTCCGCGTAGCAGAGCGCGGCGAGTGCGCACACAGCGCCAAGCAACACGAACGACAGAATCAGCGCCGGACCCGCAGCCGCGCGGACGATCTCACCATCCGGCCGCACCTCTCCTGCCGCCGCCGTTCCAATCGACGAGAAGATGCCGGCGCCAATGACGGCGCCGATCGCGAGCATCACGAGATCGCCGGCGCCAAGCACGCGCTTGAGCGAATGGTCCCCTGCCTCCGGCTGGAGCGCGTCTATCGGTTTTCGAGTGAGCAGCTGCGACATGCGGTGCTGATGCTATCAGTCGTCAATCGAACCGGTACGCCGTTTCGTTCGACGCGAGGACAATCTCACCGCCCTGGCCAAAAGCCACGCCGACAAAGCCGGTGCCCGACGCGACGAGTTCCGGCTCGCCATCGAGATCTGGCAGGCGATAGAGTCCGCTGCCGCCGGCGAGCGCATCGACGACGTGCAGGACGCCTTGGTCTGGAGAGAACGCCAGACCCTGCGGCCGGCCGAACGGCGTCAGCAGCGAGCGGACGCCGCCGTCACGATCGATGCGATACACGTGGTCATATGACGCCAGCGTCGGCGCGCTGACGAATAGCTCGCCGCCGGGGCTGATGGCGAGGTGAAACGCCGCGACGCTCGCCGGTAGCGTCGCGAACGATTCAGTCGTGCCGTTCCTCACGCGGAAGATCGTTCCCGAGCGATCCCCGACATACAGAATCCCGTCGGCATCGAACGCCAGTCCACACGCCACGCCAAGGTCGGACGCGATGCGCTCGTGCGTACCGTCGGCGTTCACACGATACACGGCGCCTTCGAATCGGCTGGAGACATAGAGGCGACCATCAGGCCCGATCGTCATCGACGTCGGGTTGACGATGCCTGAGACGTACGGCTCGCGCGTACCGGCTCGCGTCACGCGAAAGATCGAGACCGGCGCCTCTTGCCCGCGCGATCCGCTGTAGGTGACGAATAGATTGCCGTCGAGATCAAACACCGGGTTGTCGACTTGATGCAGGCCAGTCGCCCAGGCACCGCCCACCGACACGTAGACCGTCTCGCCGGACACGTCCTCGACGCGGATGGGTTTCGAGCCGGCCTCGAGATCGGACGGCAACGCGATCACGATGCGGGCGCTCGAAGCAAAGAGCACCCGCGCCGGCTGATCGCCGACGGTAATGTCAGGCAGTTTGTCTACTGGGAATCCCTGGCCGCGAAGCGTGACCCGTCCGCCTTCGACCGCGCGAAGCGGGGCAACAGAGGAGATGGTGGGACGAGCCACTGGATCAGACTAGATCAGCTTTCGTCCAGCTCCATGTTCCAGTAGAGATAGTCGCGCCAGCTCTCGGGCGCAGTGTCCACGCCGATCGTGATCCTGATTGCTGGGGCAGAGTCGGGCCGACGCGGCATCCGCAACAGTCGCATCCCGGCCTCAGCCGGCGTACGGCCGCCCTTACGACGGTTGCACCCGACGCAACAGGTGACGATGTTCTCCCAGTCCTTGCGGCCACCGTGCGCCACCGGCACAACGTGGTCGAAGGTCAGCTCCGACGTCGGGAGTTTCTCGTTGCAGTACTGGCACGTGTGGTGGTCGCGCGCGTAGATGTTCGCCCGCGAGAACGGCACGTAATCGAACTGGCGTTTGATTCGGACGAAGCGGAGGAGGCGAATCACGGAGGGCAGCTTGAAGGTAAAAGACACCGCCCTTATCTCGCGGTCATGGACCGCGATCACCTCGACCTTCCCCTGGCACCAGAGCGTAATCGCCTTCTGCCAGTGAACGACCTTGAGAGGTTCGTACGACGCGTTCAGAAGGAGCGCCTGCTCCATATTGCATTAATAATGCCGGACGCTCGGCCGGGCTGTCAAGGCAAGGATGTGTATAAACCCTAAGCAACAATGGGGTTACGCCGCTACAATGAGAGCGTGACGTTCAGCCGTCAGGCGGGTCGGACGTGCATGGTCGCGGCGTGGCTGATGACGGTGGCCACAGCGGGCTGCGCGGCACGTGGTGCGGCGTCAGGACCGGCGCCACGTCCGTTTCCGGGCGCACCCAACCCCCCGGTGACCCGTGATGCTCCGGCCGCGAGTGACCGGCCTGACTCATCTGGAATACCACCGGAGCTGATCTCCACGGCCTTGGCCCTCAGAGGGACTCAATATCGAAACGGCGGCAGCGAGCCGTCGCGCGGCTTCGACTGCAGCGGCTTTGTCCAATGGGTGTACGCGCAGCACGGCACAGCGCTGCCGCGCGAGACGCGCGAGCAGTACGCCCTCGGCAAGAAGATAGGCGAGGATGATGTGCAGCCCGGCGATCTCGTCTTCTTCGAGACGGTGAGCAAGGGACCGTCGCATGTGGGTATCGCGATCGGCGGCGGTGAATTCGTGCACGCGCCGAGCTCGCGCGGTGTCGTGCGCGTCGAGAGCTACGCCAAGAGCGAGTACTGGGCCGACCGCTGGATTGGCGCGCGACGAATCGCGTCGCCCGCTACAGCCCGCCTGCTGCCGGACATGCCGGCATCGTCCTCGTGTCCTCCCAATGCACGCTGTCGGCAAGGCCAGTGATCGCCTGACGAACCGTCCACAGCTCTTGCGGTCCTGACGAAGCATAGTCGCTGACCTGGTGCGTCTTGCCGTTTCGTGTCACGCGCGTGATCTCGAATGCGGAGTGCGTGACGCTGCGCGAGTACGTCGGCTTCAGGGAGAAGTACGACGACTGCTCGATCGTGTGCGCCAGGCGGCCGAAGTCCTGGTTGTAGAACCAGCCCTGCTTGATCTCGCAGTACGGACGCCAGTCGAAGGACAGCAGACTTCGGCACCGTTCCTGGTACATCGAGGCCTTCCCTTCCGGTCGAAGCACGATCCGGCGCCGCGCACACAGCGAGAAGGTCGGCACGTACTCGAGGTCCACTTCGCCAATGTCCGTTAACAACGATCCGTCGATAGCGGTGAGTTCGAGATCGCCCGAGAGCCAGCGCCGGATGAGCGAGGCAGGCAGCGTTCCGGCGAGTTCGTTCCCGTACACCCCCAGAGATGTCAGATGCGGAAGATCGCCGAACGCCTCGGGAACGACGCCGCGAAGGTTGTTCTGAAACAGGTCGATGCTGGTGACGTTCGTCGTCTCTTCTGAGAACTTGGAGTCGCAATCGACTCCGTGCCAGTTGCACTCGGTACCGGGCGGGCCGAGCCAGCCGACCTTGTGCGTCCAGTTGTGCCCCTCGGTCGCTTCGAACAGCGCGACGAGCGCCGCTCGCTCGGACGCAGGCACCGGGCGGGTCTTGAACCAACCGTAGTCGAGGCCGGGAGGGTTGCCGGCCGCATCCCGCTGATCGATCGTGCCAACGAACCGGCACACGCGCTGAAACGGTTCGTTCGGTCCAGTCGCGGACATCACCTCTCCCGAGCTCACCTCTCCCGGGCGCACGGCCGCGGGCATACGCCGCCGCTCGGATCCCGCTTCGATCCACACCTCGCCATGCCAGACCGAGTCGTGAGGATCTGCCGTCTCGATGATCTGGCCGGGCCGCGGCCGAACGACGAGTGCTTTCCCCTCCCGAGGAAGGGCGGGCGCGCTCTTCACATCGAAGTCCACGCACATCCACCCGCTGAATTTTTCTGGAATCAGATAGATGATGTCGGGCTCGGGATCGACGTCGATCATCCAATCGCATCCCGAGAGCACGAGCGACAGTCCGACGGCGGCGGCCAGGTGCAACCGCGGCATGGTGACTGAGCTATAAGACACCGGCCCGGGCGAATCGGGCCGCTACGCGGCGCGGAGCCGGCGAATCAAGACGGCTACGCGGCGCGGAACGCGCGCTCGCGCACGAGCAAACGTGAGGTGTGCGGCAGAAACTCGCGCAGCGTCAGATCGCGCTCGGTGAACGCGGTGACGGCGCGCGTGATTTTCAGCGGCTCGACGCGGCAGTCGTCATCGCCGGCCACGCGAGGCTGCGGATCGAGGACCTCGGTGAACCGCTGCGGGTAGGACGGGAACGTGCGGAACGCGGTACCGGCAACGCCGCCGTATCGTTCGGTCAGCTCTGTGAAGCTGCACTGCAGGAAGTCATACGCGTACGGGTCGGGATTGGTGTCCAGGTACAGCTTGACCATCGAGACCACGTCCTCGAAGAACCGCTGCCCGTGACAGTTTGCCGAGCACGTACCATCAGCCCGCTCCATGCGGCGGATGCCCGGCCGTTCCGGATCGATGTGGTAGAGCTCGTGGACGATGGTATCGAGCTTGGTGATCCACGGTGGATAGCCGGCATAGTGCGTCTGCTTGCGCGACTTCGTCGCGGACTGATCGCAGAAGCGCGGCAGCGAGAACGAGACCATGTAGTCCACTGGCTCGCCGGCGAGCGTGATGGACGGCGACTTGGTGACGAACCACTCCGAGCGACGCGTCAGCGCGCCCGAGCGGCGATCGCGCCAGTAGTAGTAGCCGGGCTCGCTTGCTGGAAGCGAGACACAGTGGCAAGTTGCGTAGGGGCCTTCCGCATCACTCCGCCCAGCCCTCGCAAAGACAAGCACGCGCGACATGTCGAGAAACGACAACGTCGGTACGCGCGCCACGACGTCAGCCATGAGCTGGCTGATGCGTTCCGTATAGTTGATCATCCCGTGTCTTCAGGATCTCGGCACGACAACAGGAAACTTTAGACCGGTGGATCGACAGGCAACGGCGCCGGCTCGGCCGGGCGCGCATCGTCCTCGTTCGCGGGAACAGTTGGGTTGGCTGGCTCTTCCGTTGCTGGTACGAGCTCGTCAGTTGGCTGGTCAGGAGCCGGTATGAGAACAGGCACCGGAACCGGCGGCTCGTAGCCAGGCATACGCGCGAGGATGATTTGCTGCCGCCGCAGCAATCGCCCGCGCGGATTCGCCGGACTGTAGAGGCGAGGATTGATGATCGCGCCGGCCAGCAGCGCGGCCTGCTCGCGCGACAACGCCGCTGCTGGAATTCCGAAATAGGTACGGGCGGCGGCTTCGGCACCCCAGACGAGATCACCCCATTCGATCACATTGAGATAGATCTCGAAGATGCGAGCCTTCGACAGCGCGGTTTCGAGCCGCCACGTGATCATGAGCTCCTGCACCTTCCGGAGCGGATTCCGCGAAGGTGACAGATACAGGTTCTTGGCCAGCTGCTGCGTGATCGTGCTCGCGCCACGCAGTTCCTTGCCTTTTTCGATGCTGTCCTGAATCGACTTCTTGATCTCTGCGACGTCGATGCCTTCATGGTCGAAGAACGCGCTGTCTTCGGCGGCGAGCACCGCTTTGCGAAGGTTGATCGAGATTCGTGTGTACGGGACCCAGCGCTGCACGCGCTTGACTGGCTTTCCTGCCGCTGCTGCCTCGCGCTCGCGCAGCTCCATGAACGCAGTGGTGGTGGGATTCGACGTGGCCAGCGCGCGAACGTCGGGCAGCGTGAGATACGCGTACGACAGGACGCCAAAGGCCACGGCGCTTGTTCCGGCCGCATAGCGAAGGATGCGAAAGATGAGGTTGCGCGTCATCCCGCCACCACGATCTTGATGCGCGCGCCGACGCGAGGCTCGGCGTCGGGAGCCGAATGATTCATGACCGCGAGCGTGGACGCCTTGACCGCGCCACCCGACCGCTCGGCGAGCGAGGCCCACGTGTCGCCGGCGCGCACCACGTAGAAATCGACGCGCGACGGACGAATCGCATCGGCCTCGGCAGTACTCAGCGGACGAAACGATCGAATGGAGGTTGTGAATGCGTTGTCGGCCTGCTGGAAGCTGGCTGGCGCCACGAGGCCGGCAACCATGTAGTACGCGCCGCCATGAGCGATGTGCGCGGCGCGGCTGGTCACCTCGCCGAGACCCTCGATCTTTCCTTGATACACACCGACGAACGCCTCGAGGCCGTTGATCGTCGCGCGCTCGCCTGACGTGGAACGGAAGCCAGCGGCCTGCATATGCGCCGCCGCCACGTCAGCGGCGGTTTGCCCCTGCGGCTTGGTGACCTGCTGAAGCAGCATAAAGACGTCGGCGTCGGGCGCTTTCGCGACGACCTGCTGCGGGCTGTTGGCGATTTGCCACTTCGACGGGAAGTCGATGCGGAAGCGGAGTGGTGGATGCAGGAATGTGGTGCCTCTCGTCACACCCTGCTCCGGGTTGTCTCCGAAGATCACTCCATCCACTCGCCGCTCGAGGGCGTCGCGATTGATCCGGTAGTCCGAGCGGCCCGCTTTGAGCTGCGTGACCGTTGACGTGACCTCGGCGACGCGTGCCAGCGGCTCGGGATGCGTGGACAGCCAGTTCGGTACACCCTTTCGCTCGCCGTCGGCTTCGTCGAGCAGACCGAGCGTCGAGAGCATGCCCGGCACGCCCGCGGGATCCCAGCCGGCACTCGCTTCGTACCGCGCGCCGAGTTGATCGGCCTGCAGTTCGTCGTTGCGTCCGTACCTCAGGAACAACAAGCCAAGCGCCTGCTCCGACATCTGACTGAACGGACGTGCCGCCGGCACGAACACACCAAGCGCGCCGAGCGCCGCGACGCCGCCGACCGTCCTCGTGTACTGACGCACAGAATGCCGCGCCGTCACATGCCCGATCTCATGACCGAGCACACCGGCGAGCTCGGCCTCGTCAGTGAGGAACGGCAGAATCCCGCGGGTGATGTAGATGAATCCGCCGGGCAGCGCAAACGCGTTGATCGCCGGCTGATCGACGACGGTGAACTGCCAGGGAAGAGTGGGACGCTCAGAGAGCTTGGCGAGACTGAGACCGATATCGCTGACGTACTTGGCCAGCTCGGGGTCGTTGTAGACGCCCATCTCGGCCCGCACTTGCGCGTCTGACTCACGACCCATCGCGATCTCCTGCGACTCGCTCATCAGCGTGAACTCGCGCTCCCCCGTGACAGGGTTGGTCGCGCAAGCGGCGACCACGGCGACGAACAGCAGAAGAATCGCCCGCACAGTCCGTATCCAGGCGTCGGCCCGACCGACGCTAAGCGTCGGCCACCGCCGGGGCCGGTAGCAACGAGGCGCTTGCGGCGGCAACGCCGGCGCCTTCGGGGACGCGGTATCCCTGCATGCTCAACGCGCCTTCGAGCGCGGCCAGGAATTGCAGCAGCGTTTGCGGCGTCGAGCTGGCGCCCATCAGACCAACCCGCCAGATCTTCCCGGCCAGCGGCCCGAGTCCAGCACCGACCTCGATGTTGAACGTCGTCAGGAGCGTCTTGCGAACGGCCGCCTCATCCACGCCTGCCGGCACTCGAATCGTATTCAACGTCCACAGCCGCTCATCCGCGGGGGGCAGCAGTGACAGGCCCATCGCTTCAACGCCGGCGACCAGCGCACGATGATGGCGCTCGTGCCGCGCGAAGCGCGCCAGCAATCCTTCTTCTTCGACCATCTGCAACGCTTCGCGAAGCGCGTAGATCAGCGACGTGCACATCGTGTGGTGATACTTGCGTCCCACCCAGTAGTCTTCGAGCAGCCGCAGATCCAGATAGAAGCTGCGGCACTTCACCAGCCGCTCACGCGCGGCGCCCGACACTGCCAGCGGCGCCACACCTGACGGCGCGCCAATGCACTTCTGGCTGCACGAATACGCCACGTCTACGCCCCACCCGGCGAGATCGACGTCGTGGCCTCCCAGCGAGGTGACCGTATCGACAATCGTCAACGCGCCCTTCTCGCGCGCGACCGCCGCGAGCTCCTTGACCGGGTTTCTGACGCCGGTCGATGTCTCGGCGTGCACGATGCCGACGACATCGGCGCCGTCACGCGCCAGCTCCTCGCGCAGGCGCTGCGGATCGACAGCGCGTCCCCATTCGACGTCGATGCGCCGCACTCGCGCGCCATACCGCTCCAAGATCTGTGCGAGGCGATCGCCGAAATACCCCGTCACGATCACGATGCCGCGCATACCGTCCGCCACGACGTTGGCGACGGCGGCTTCCATCGAGGACGTCCCCGTCCCGGAGGTCGCCAGTGTCAGTGCCTTGCTGTCCGCGCGAAATACGCGCTGCAGCGACGCACGTACATCGTCCAGCATCGGTACGAAGTCGGGATCGAGATGGCTGAGAACGGGGGCCGACAACGCGCGGATGACGCGCGGGGGAATCAGACTAGGACCGGGGCCGAGCAGGATACGTTCAGTCGCAGGAAGAGGCATGTGAATGTGAATGTTGGTCAACAGCCGTGGGTGTCAACTGAATGAAGTCAGCGTAGAGCAGGGGCTTTAGCCCCCGCGGGCACGAATGCATCCAACTGGCGGCGAATGATGTCCACGACCTCTGAACTCACGGGACGAAGCGGCGGCCGCGGTGACCCGCCAGCGTATCCCATCAATTCTAGTGCGGCCTTGAGGCCGGGGACCCCATACGTCGAGCCGACCGATCGCGCGAGCGGCATCAGACGACGCTGGAGCGCCTGTGCCTCGTCGATCCGCTTCTCTCGAATCAGCGTGGTCATCAGCACGCACTCGGCAGGCAGTAGTGAGGCAAGTGCCAGAATCGCACCGTCGCATCCGGCACACAACGCGTGCACAAGCGTCGCCGCCGAGCCGGCCAGGATGGTGAAGTCGTCAGGTGTGCGCGCGACATATTCCGCGATCTGGCCGATGTCCGACCCGGATTCCTTCATGCCGACGATGTTCGGATGAACGGCGAGACGCTCGACGGCATCGGGCAACAGGTTCACGCCGGTGTAGAGCGTCACGTTGTAGAGGAGAACCGGCACCGGCGAGGCGTCGGCGACCTCGGTGAAGTGACGCACGAAGGCGTCTGACGTCATTTGCGGCTTGAAGAAGGACGGCGTGCGCACGAGCGCGGCGTCCACGCCGGCCGCTGCTGCCCGTCGTGTCGCGGCGATCGTCGCCCGCGTGGATTCACGCCCGGTTCCCGCGATCAAGGGCCGTGACCTGGGCACACCGGCCCGCACGACGTCCACGACGCGATCCGCTTCATCGTCTTCGAGTGACGTCGCTTCGCCGTTCGAGCCGAGTACCACCAGGCCGGTCAGCGGCGTGGTCATCCAGCGGCTGACATTTGCGGCCAGCGCCCGTTCATCTACCACGCCGTCATCGCGAAACGGCGTCGCGATTGGCGTGTAGATGCCGGCAAAAGGTTTCATCGTTCCAATTGTACAGGGGCGCGGCCAGTGCTTTGTACGAGCAGATTGACGCCGAGCACGACCATGAATATCGCCGCCGCAGGCGCCAGCGCCCATGGCGCATCGCCGAGCATCGCCACGTTCGAGGATTCCTGCAGCATGGTGCCCCACGTCGGCGTCGTGTCCGGAAAGCCCAACCCCACGTACGACATCGTCGATTCGGCGAGGATGAATGCCGGGAGCAGCAGAGTGGCCTGTGTGCGCAAGTACCCGCCGGCGGCAGGCAACAGATGCCGGGTCAGGACGCGCGTGGCACTGGCCCCTGCCGCACGCGCCGCAACGGCGTACTCACGATCGCGTTCCACAAGAATGATGGCCCTCACGCCCCGCGCGACCATCGGCCAGCCAAGCAGCGCGAAGATGGCGAGCAGCAGCACGAAGATCGTCGAGCCCGGAAGTACGAGCGGCATCACTGCGCGTAGTGCGAGCGTCACGTAGATCGCTGGCAGTACGACGACGAACTCGGATGCGCGAGAGAGGAGCGTATCGAGTCTGCCACCGGCGTATCCGGCAACACCGCCGACGATGGCTCCGACCACCGTCGCCAGGAGCGTCGCGAGCAGGCCGAGCGCCAGCGTGGCGCGCGATCCGTGCAGCAGTCGAGAGAATCGGTCGCGTCCGTACGCGTCGGCGCCGAGAAGTAAGAGTGGAGCACCAGCATCCGGAGCGGCGGAGACGAGCACGCCGTCGCTGAACCATCGCAGCGGAATGTGCTGCGTGCGGTCCTCCTCGAAGCGGCGCTCGAGACGGCTGGCGATCCGCAGTGGGTGCACGTGCGGCAACGCCATGTCGTCGCCGACATGGATTCGCGTCGGCGGGGCGTAGAGCAGATCGGCGAAGCGGCGATTCGGCGGATTGGGCGCCAGCCACGACGCAGCGCACGCGGCAAGCACGATCACGCCGAGCATCACTGCGCCGGCCGTCTTCATGCTTCGATGTCCTCGCGCACGCGCGGGTCCGCCACTGCGAGCAACACATCACCGAGCAGCGTGCCGAACGCGAGAAAGCCGGCACCGGCCGCTGCACAGGCCGACACGAGATAGATGTCTCTCGCGCGCAGCGCTTCGTACATCAACCGGCCGATGCCCGGCCACGCCGTGATGTACTCGACGATGAAGGATCCCGAGAGCAGCGATCCAATCACCAGACCGTAGACGCCGCAGATCGGACGGATCGACACCGGCCACGCATGCCGCCACACGAGCTCGCGCCGCTCGACCCCTCGCGCGATGGCCGCGAGCAGAAACGGCTGGCGCACGGCCTCCGACATCGACTGCGACTGCAGACGTTCGAACGCTGCGGCGATCGGCAGCGCCAAGGCCAGCGTAGGAAGCACGAGATGCCACGCGACGTCGGCCAGTGATTCCGTCCACGACGCATCGACGGTGGTCGCCGACAGCATCCCGCCAGTCGGCAGCCACCTGGTACGCGCAGCGATGAACACCAGGATCAGCGACATCAGGAGCGGCGGCACCGAGATGAACATGACCGATGCGCCGCGTACACAGGCGGACAGCCATCCCGCGCGGCGGCTGCCCGTGAAGACGCCGAGGCCCAGTCCGAGCAGCGTCGAGACGACGAGCGCCGAGGCGGCCAGCAGTGCGGTCTTGCCGGCCGCTTCTACGACGATGGGACCGACCGGGCGGTTGTAGAGAAACGAATCGCCGAAGTCGAGACGCACGGCACGCGAGATCCACTGGCCCCACTGCACGACCGGGTTGCGATCGAGCCCGAACCGCGTTCGCGCGGCTTCGACTTCAGCGCGCGGGGCAAACGCCCCGAGCTGCGATGTGACATCGCCCGGAGCCAGTCTGGTCAGGAAGAGCGCGGCCGACGAGGTGCAGACAAGAAGGACGAGCGCGAACGTCAGGCGGCGAATGAGGAAGCGCGCCATCTACACGTATCTACGGACGGCCTCAGGGACCGGAGACACTGAGTGAGTCGGCATTCCACAAGAGCGGCGGCCGCATGACCGACGGCACGACGCCCATTGTGCGACGGCTGTGCGCAAAGTACAACCGCGGCGCCGCGAAGTACAGCACGGGCACGTTCTCGGCCAGGGTGCGCTGCGCGTCGTTGAACAGCTCGCGCCGCCGTGCCGCGTCGACCGTCGTCGCCTGCTCGCGCATGATGCTGTCGATGCGGCCTTCCCACTCGGTGGCCGGCGTCTCCTGCGCCATGTGCCAGAAATGCGTCGAACCCGAACTGAGCCAGAAGTCCAGGTTGCCCGCCGGATCGAGCGTGCTGAAATACGGCCGCATATAGACCGCTTCGTACTGGCACTTCAGCAGACGCTCGATCATCGAGGGGTATTCCATCGGCGCCGCTTCGAACGCAATGCCTATCTTGGCCGCCTGCTCTCGAATCACGGACACGCCACGTTCGTAGTAGGCGATGCCGCGCTGGGTCATCACCGTGAATCGAGCCTCGACGCCGTCCGCGGTTTCGACGACGCCGTTGCCGTTGCGATCCTCGAGTCCAATGCTCTTGAGGAGATCGCGGGCCTTGGCCAGGTCGTAGGGATAGCGCGGGACGTTCGGTGAAAACCACGGTTTGTTGCCCGGCGTGATCGGACCCCAGATCGGGACCGCCTCGCCGAGGAACACTGTGTGCGCAAACTCTTCGCGATCGACGGCATGCGAGATCGCCTGCCGGAACTCACGCTTCTGAACAAACGCCAATCGCCGGTCGCCCTTCTTCTGTTCGGGATCGAGGCAGAACCAGAGGGCGTCGGCATCGGGACCCACGCCGCCTTCGATCAGCGTCAGCTTGCCTTCTTCTTCGGCGCGTCGGACGGGCACGTAGTCGTCGGGACGCAGCTCGCTCTGCGTGAGGTCGGTCGTACCGGCCTGCAGCGCCAGGAGCTCGGCGTTCTGCTCGGGAATGAACTGCAGCACCAGGCGATCGAGATACGGCAGCTTCTGACCGTCGGGCGCCGTGCGCCAGTAGTTGGGGTTGCGATCGAAGACCAGACGCTCGCCCGGCTTGAACTCGCGCAGGACGAACGGACCCATGCCGACGATCTCTGACGGCGCGGTGCCCGTATTCCAGGCTTTGGCAAAAGTCCCGTCCTTCAGCGCGCCCTCGAGCTTGTGTTTGGGCAGGATCGGAACGGCGTCGAGCAGCCCAATCCCCGAACCAGACGGCTGCGCGTAGGCCAGGACGACCGTCTGCGCGTCGGGCGCCGTGGCCTGAATCGGCTTTCCGCCGGGCATCACGCCGCTCGCCACAACGCTCTCGACTTTCGGGTCGTACATCGCCTGGAGCGTGAAAAGCACGTCGGCGGAGGTGAAGGGCGTGCCATCCGACCAGAGCGAACCGCGGCGCAGATGAAGGGTGTGCGTCAGGCCGTCCGGGCTGGATTCCCATTTCTCGGCGAGCCACGGCTCCAGCTGGAAGGTGGCCCGGTTCATCCGGACCAGTGGACCCTGGGTCAGCATGGCGAACGTGTCGCTCGGCTGATCGCCGGCCACCAGCCGATTGAACGTACGCGGGGTGCCCCTCGCCGAGGCGACCAGTTGGCCGCCGCGCCGGCCCGTCGTCGTCGCCGTTCCTGCGTTGGTGTCCTGAGAGGGACAGCCTCGTACGAACAGGAAGACGAGGGCGAGCATTGACAGCGTGACCAGGACGCCGGTGATGCGCGGAGTAGGCCGGCTCATTTCCAGCCACCCCGGCCAAGTTCTTGGCCGATGAAATTCACCGTGCAGATTTCAACACATTCGGTGCGCAAATTTTGCGTGCAGCGTGTGGCGCCAATGGTACGGCCAAGCATCTGTCTGGGGTGACGTATCGGCCGAGGTCGCTCGAAGCCTCAATCGTGAGCTCGAAGTCGAACGAGATCAGCGAGTTGAGAGCAGGTATACAGCCAGGCTCCCTAGTTGGCATCAGCCCCGCAATAGGAAGGGCCACTCACCCCGCAATTCAAAGGAACAAGGAAGGAACGGAAGGAGTTTTATGTCGGCCACTCTTCACATCGAGTCAGGACACAACGGACCCCGGCTGGGACGCAGCGTTTCGATCGACCAGGCTGCGCTGCTGCTTCAGGTTTCCCGCCGGACCATCTACAACCGGATTCGAGATGGCCGTCTGGTGACCATCCGCACAATCGGCGGCTCGCAGCGAGTGCTCCTGGATTCACTCAATGAGTTGAACGCGTCATCGGAAATGATTCCGGCCTCGGTGCAGTCGTCGTTCGCGGTTCGGACGGTCACGGGCAACTGACATTCATCAGTCGCGGGGGAAACCATGACCACCACCGTCTCACGCCATCTCGCGTCGCAGGCATTTCGCCTGACGCTTTCGTGCCTTGTAGGTGCAGGTCTGCTGCTCGCGACGACGGCGAGCGCGCAGGCGCAGACGCGACGCCACGCGCGGATGTCGCGAGATCTCGAGCAGCGGTTGCAGGCGGGAGACACGGGCGCGACGAGCGTGATCGTGACGGGGACGCGCGAGCAGATCGCGCGCATTGCGGCGCGGCATGGACTGCGGATTTCGAAGCAGCTTGAAACGGGAGCGGTGCTCGAGGTTCCGGCGGGCGCGCTCGAGGCAGTGGCCAATGACCGCGAGGTCGATCAGCTGTCGAGCAACCACCTCGTCGAAGCGCACATGGCGGTGACGAACCAGACGATTGGCGCCGACCTGGCGCAGGCGGGGGGCTGGGCGCCTGGCATCGGTCCGCTGACTGGCGCCGGCGTTGGCGTGGCGGTAATCGACTCCGGCGTGGCCAACATGCCGCAGCTGCAGGGGCGGATTATCGCCAGCAAGGACTTCACCGACGATCGCGGGACCGGTCTCGATCAGAACGGCCACGGCACGCACGTGGCGGGCATCATCGCGGCGGCGGGCGTGAACCGCCTCGACGACACGCGCGGCGTAGCGCCGGGCGCCAACATCATCAGCCTGAAGGTCCTCGACGCGGAGGGCAAGGGACTGGCCGCCGACGTGATCCAGGCGATCGACTGGGCCGTCAAGAACAAGGACCGCTACAACATCCGCGTCATCAACATGTCGCTTGGCGGCGCGCCCTCGCAGAGCTATCGCGACGATCCGATCTGCCAGGCGATCGAGCGCGCGTGGCGCGCGGGGATCGTCTCAGTGGTGTCGTCGGGCAATATGGGCAAGACGGCGGAGGGCAAGCAGGTCATCGGCGGCATCACGACGCCGGGCATCTCGCCGTTTGCGATCACCGTCGGCGCTACTAACACCAAGGGCACCCCGTGGCACTCGGATGACGAGGTCGCGAGCTACAGCTCGAAGGGACCGACCGCATACGACCATCTGCTCAAGCCCGACCTGGTCGCGCCAGGAAACAAGATCCTCGGACTCGCAGCTCCGGGGAGCACGCTGGTTCGAGAGCATCCGGAGCTGGTGATTGGTTCGGGGCGCAACGCACGGCTTCAGCTGTCCGGAACGAGCATGGCCTCGGCCGTTGTTGCAGGCTCCGTGGCAGTACTGACCGAGGCAAAGGTTCGCGGCACGGAAACCGTCCGACGACTCCTTCAGGAGAACAGCATCAAGGTGGAGGGGGGTCTTATTGCGACGGGCGCCGGGTCCTTGAGCCTGGACCTAGCGCTCGCAGCAGCCCTGCCGAGCAGCGAACTCGAGAACACGCTTCATTCGGACGGCACAAAGCCTTCGGGTATTGCGTATTGCGCCGCGGCTGCCTGCGGCATCCAAACAAAGGGCGACACGCTCATCTGGGGCGACACGCTCATCTGGGCTGACACCCTCATCTGGGCTGACACGCTCATCTGGGCTGACACCCTCATCTGGGCCGACACGCTCATCTGGGCTGACACGCTCATCTGGGCTGACACCCTCATCTGGGCTGACACGCTCATCTGGGCTGACACGCTCATCTGGGCTGACACCCTCATCTGGGCTGACACCCTCATCTGGGCTGACACCC
>Ga0111539_10002849_pt1 | contig 22975 bp, 13 predicted proteins | sample RhiMethybrSRZTD1_FD_79667 | JGI IMG/M metagenome (GOLD analysis project Ga0111539, IMG submission 79667) | Populus rhizosphere microbial communities from Tennessee, USA - Rhizosphere MetaG P. TD hybrid SRZTD1 (version 2) (version 2) | ecosystem: Host-associated > Plants > Roots > Rhizosphere >...
GGGGGGATGCTCTACAACGCGATCCAGCAGCGCGGGGTGATCATCGACCCCGGCAGCGAGACGCAGCGGCGCTTCGAGGCCAACGAGGTCGCCAAGGTCTGGAGGCGCTGACTCCCACGCCGGGGGACCGGCGCGATTGCTAGAATCGCGTCCTTTTCGGCCCGATCCGAAAAGTCCCCCGCATGAGCACCGACGGAGCGCTTCGACTCGGCCTGCCCGGGTTCGAGTTCACCGACCTCCACGAGCCCGCCGGCCTGGCGCGGCTCTTCGCCGACTTCCGCGCCCGGCTCGCCGCCAGCGACGCCGGGCTGTCGCTCCGCTACGAGGCCTGGCTGGCCGGGGCCCAGCTCGCCGAGCGTGAGGAGTCGGAGCTGCTCATCGCGGTGGCCCGCGCGGTCTCGGCCCACCTCGTCCGCCTGTTCGGGCTCGAGGAGCCCGCCGCCCGCCACCGCGAGCGCGTCGTCCGGCAGCGTCGCCGCTTCGACTTCCGCAAGCGCTTCGTGGCCAAGCGCGTCGCCCGCCGGGCGCCGGCGGAGGGCGACATCCCCGAGCACCTCGAGGCCGAGCTCGCGACGCGCCTGCGGTCCGAGATCACGGAGCAGTCGCTGGCGGACGCGGTCGTGGCGGCGCTCGACGCCGCGCCGCCCGACGAGAGCCTGCTCGAGCTGGCCGAGCGCTACCTCGCGGCCTGCCGGCGCGACCGCCTGCACCGCGACTGGCCCTCCCTGCATCTGCCTCACAAGGTGGACTGGACGGCCCTGGTTCCCACCGTCCCGGCGCCCGACGCGGCCCCCGGCGCCGTGGCCGGCCCACCCGAGCGGCTGCGCCGCCGCGACGGCTTCGCGCTGACCGACGACCGCGGCACCCTGGCCGACCGGCTCGGCCAGATCGACATCTGCCTGATCTGCCATGAGCGCGGCAACGACAGCTGCCGCCGCGGCATGCTCGACAAGCAGGGCGCCGTCAGGCCCAACCCGCTCGGCGTGCCGCTCAAGGGCTGTCCGCTCGACGAGCGCATCTCCGAGGCGCACGCGCTGGCCGACGAGGGCGACCCGATCGCCGCGCTGGCCATGGTCATGCTCGACAACCCGACCTGCCCGGGCACCGGCCACCGCATCTGCAACGACTGCATGAAGGCCTGCATCTTCCAGAACCAGGAGCCGGTGGACATCCCGCGCGTCGAGACGGGCACGCTGACCGACGTGCTCGAGCTGCCCTGGGGCGTCGAGGTCTACGGGCTGCTCTCGCGCTGGAACCCGCTCGTCCGCTCGCGCCCCCACGCGCTGCCCTACAACGGGCTCAACGTGCTCGTCGTCGGCCTGGGCCCGGCCGGCTACACGCTCGCGCACTACCTGCTCAACGAGGGCTTCGGAGTCGTCGGCATCGACGGCCTGAAGATCGAGCCGCTGCCCGACGAGCTGCTGGCGCTGCGCCCCGTGCGCGAGTTCCGCGCCCTGAGCGTGCCGCTCGAGGGCCGCACGCCCTCGGGCTTCGGCGGAGTCTCCGAGTACGGCATCACCGTGCGCTGGGACAAGAACTTCCTGCGCCTGATCCACCTGACGCTGGCGCGACGGCGCGCCTTCGCGATCTACGGCGGCGTGCGCTTCGGGGGCACGCTCGAGCTCGACGATTGCTGGCAGTTGGGCTTCCACCACGTGGCCATGGCCACCGGCGCCGGCAAGCCCACGCTGATCGACATGGCCAACAACCTCACGCGCGGCGTGCGCAAGGCCAGCGACTTCCTGATGGGCCTGCAGCTGACGGGCGCCTTCCGGCGCGACGCCCTCGCCAATCTGCAGGTCGAGCTGCCGGCGCTCGTCGTCGGCGGCGGCCTGACCGCGATCGACACCGCCACCGAGGTCATGGCCTACTACCCCGTGCAGGTCGAGCGGCTGCTCTCCCGCCACGAGGAGCTCGTCGCCGCGCACAGCGAGAGCGAGGTGCTCGCGCGCTTCACCGAGAGCGAGCGCGAGATCCTCGACCGCTTCCTCGAGCACGCGCGCGCCCTGCGTGACGAGCGCCGCGCGGCGGCCGCCGCCGGACGCACGCCGGACTTCGTGCCGCTGCTGCGCAGCTGGGGCGGCGTGACGATCTGCTACCGCAAGGGCCTCGACGAGTCGCCGGCCTACCGCCTCAACCACGAGGAGGTGGTCAAGGCCTTCGAGGAGGGCATCGCCTTCCTCGAGGGCGTCGCGCCGCTGCAGGCCATCGACGACCGCCACGACGCGCTCAAGGCCGTGCTCTTCGACCGCCTCGCGCGCGACGAGCAGAAGCGCTGGCGCAGCCGCGGCGAGACGCTGACGCTGCCCTGCCGCTCGCTCTTCGTCGCCGCCGGCACGAGCCCGAACACGATCTACGAGCGCGAGCATCCGGGCACCTTCCGGCTCGACGCGCGCAAGTCCTTCTTCGAGCCCTGCGAGCGCGGCGGCGCGCCCGGGCGAAGCGGCGTCTTCACGAGCTACGCGCACGGCGACCGCCGGGTCAGCTTCTACGGCGACAACCACCCCGAGTACGCCGGCAGCGTGGTCAAGGCCATGGCCTCGGCCAAGGACGGCTATCCGCAGGTCGTGGCCCTGTTCGGCGAGCGGCTCGCGGCGCTCGAGCCGTCCGGCCAGCCCGCACGCGACGTCGCGCTCGCCGCCTTCCGCGCGCGCCTCGACGAGCAGCTCCTCGCGCGCGTCGAGCGCGTCGACCGCCTGACCCCCACCATCGTCGACGTCGTCGTGCGCGCGCCGCTCGCGGCGCGGCGCTTCCGGCCCGGGCAGTTCTACCGGCTGCAGAACTACGAGGCGCACGCGCCCACGGCCGGCGGGTCGCGCCTGGTGATGGAGGGCCTGGCGCTCACCGGCGCCTGGGTCGACCGCGAGCAGGGCCTGCTCTCGCTGATCGTGCTCGAGATGGGCGGCAGCAGCAACCTCTGCGCGCTGCTGGAGCCGGGCGAGGAGGTCGTGGTCATGGGCCCGACCGGCTCGCCCACCGAGATCCCGCGGGGAGAGACGGTGGTGCTCGTGGGCGGCGGCCTCGGCAATGCCGTGCTGTTCTCGATCGCCGGCGCGCTGCGCGAGGCCGGCAACCGCGTGCTCTACTTCGCGGGCTACCGCCACAGCCGCGACTTGTTCAAGCGCGAGCAGATCGAGGCCTCCACCGACGCCGTCGTGTGGTGCTGCGACGCCGGCCCCGACATCGAGGTGCGCCGGCCCACCGACGCCTTCTTCCGCGGCAACCTCGTGGCCGCCATGGCCGCCGCGGGCTCGGGCGCTCTGCCCGCGCTGCCCGTCGCGCTGCGCGACGCCACGCGGATGATCGTCATCGGCAGCGACGGGATGATGGCCGCCGTCAAGGAGGCCCGCAAGACGTCGCTCGCCCCCTACCTCGGCCCGCACGTCGCCATCGGGAGCATCAACTCGCCGATGCAGTGCATGCTCAAGGAAGTCTGCGCGCAGTGCCTGCAGCGTCACGTCGACCCCGTCACGGGCCGCCCGACCGAGCCCGTCTTCACCTGCTTCAACCAGGACCAGGACCTGGACGTGGTCGACTTCGCCAACCTGCACGAGCGACTGTCCATGAACAGCGTGCTCGAGAAGGCCACCGCGCGCTGGATCGCGCACCTGCGCGAGCGTCCCGCGGCGGCGCCTGCTGGCAGCGCCCCACCCGCCGGCTATGATGCCCCGGTGGGGTCCAGACGGAGCGTCGAGCGATGATCACAGTCACCGAGAAGGCCGTGCACGAGATCCGCCGCATCATGGCGGACCAGGGTCTCGAGCCGGCGTCCTTCCTGCGCCTCGGCGTGACGGGCGGCGGGTGCAGCGGCTTCTCCTACGTGATGGGCTTCGACACGCAGGGCAAGCCGGGCGACATCCCCGCCGAGTTCCATGGCCTCAAGGTCGTGCTCGACGTCGACGCGGCGCCCTACCTCGACAACACGGTCGTCGACTTCGCCGACGAGGTCATGCACCGCGGCTTCGTGTTCAACAACCCGAACGCCAGCGGGACCTGCGGCTGCGGGACGTCGTTCTCCGTCTAGCGACGGCCGGGCTGCAGATTGTCGGGCGAGTCGCCCCCGGCCGCGCCCCGCGCCAGCCCTCCGCCGTCGCTGGGCGGAGATCGACGACCGTAACCGCAGGCAGAAGGAAAAAGACTGCGGCCGCTTCCGCGCTCGATGTCGGTCGTCGGCGGCCGCGGTCTGACGTTGCCATTCGTTGCTGACAACTGTCTCGCGACGGGGGGTGGCCTAGCGCGGGGCGCGGCCGGGGGCACCTTCGCCCGACAATCTGCAGCCCGTCTGTGTTTCGCCCCGGTTCGCATCTCGGCCATCGATCTCAACCCATGGCGGAACACAGCGGGCGAAGCCGTCGGGCGAGGTGCCCCCGAGCCAGCCCCGCGCGACGCTACCGGCCAAGCTCAGCGGCCGCGGGGTGAGGGGCTGCGGCGGCCGTCGCGTCCGCTGCCGGCAGCAGCTCCGGCACGGCCGCCCGGGCGGCCGCGGCGCGGCCCGCCCTCGGGGCCGGCACCCTCGCGCCGGCGCGGCGGGCCGCGGTCCTCGCCGCCGCGATCGCCGCCGCCCCGCTCACCGGCTGGCCGGCGGCCGGAGAGCTTGTCCGCCAGACGCTCGAGCACGCCGTCGCGCGGCGCCAGGCGCAGGCCTTCGTTGACGGCCGAGATCGCCTCGCGCTTCTTGTGCAGCGCCATGAGGCAGCGCGCGCGCACCGCGTGCACGGCGGCGTTGTGCTCGCGCTCGCCCGCGTCGCCGGGCTGCCGCCACAGCGCGCGCTCGAGGTGCTGGAGCGCCGGCTCCCAGCGCGAGAAGTTCGCGTCGAAGCGGCCGCGGTCGAACCAGAAGGCCACGTCGTGGTCGGCCGCGTTCTCGCCGGCCTCGAAGTAGCGGTCGACGGTGAGCGGCGCGAGCTGCCCGTGCCGCAGCGGCCGGATGAGCTCGGAGGGCCGGTGGAAGACGGTCGGATCCGACACGCTGCCCCCCGGCAGGTTGGAGAGCAGGTCGATGACCATCGCGTCGCGCGCCGCCTCGTCGGTCGACAGGATCGCGCAGGCCTCGGCGGCCACGACGGGGTGCCGCGTGCGGACCGCGGCCGGCCCGGCCGGCACCAGGCTGAGGTCGAGCGGCGCGAGCACCTGCGCGTCGAGATCGCCCTCGGGCAGGCCCAGCACCGCCGCGAGGTGGCCCCGGCCCAGCGACATGCCGTAACGGTGCACGAGCGCCGTCGCGAAGTAGGCCCGCCGCAGGCGGTCGCGCTCGGGCTTGGCGTCGAGCGCCGCGATGCGCTGCTCGACCGCCGCGCGGATGCTGCTCACGCCGCGCGCCTCGGCGATGCGGTCCATCAGGCAGCGGTCGTCGCGGCGCATGGCCTCGGCCATCGCGGCGACGTCCGCGCCCGGCGCGAGCTTCCCGCGCCCCTGCAGCGCCTCGGCGATCGTGGCGCACTCCGGCGCGTCGGGGCAGGCCAGCGTGACGTCGAGCAGCGTCGACGTGCGTCGGATGCGGTGGTCGAGGCCCGAGCGGTCCCAGGCGTCGCCCTCGGCCGCGAGCAGGAAGCGCGCCTTGCCCGCCCCGTGCGCGGCGAGGTAGTTGACGAGCGACGGCAGGTTGTCGAGCTGGTCGGCGTCGTCGGCGACGAAGATCGCGATGGCCTTGTCGTCGTCCTCGGGCACGTAGCGGTCGGGGACCGTGGCCCCGAACTCGCGCCAGAACACGCGGCGCCCCTCCTGCGCGAGGTCCCAGGCCACGCGGCGGATCAGCGTGGTCTTGCCCTCGCCCATGCGTCCGCGCACGAGCGCGATCTTGGTCTGGCCGGCGTCGACCGGAGCGAGGAGGAATTCCCGGATCGTGGACGCCACCGTGCGCGGGGCGTCGGCGCCGGCCTTGATCGAGGCCCACGACGAGCTGTCGCCGCGATCGAACAGGTCGAGCGCCACGTCGTTCGCGGCGGGCACCGCGTCGCGGAAGGGTTGGGCGAGCTCGGTGAAGCCGCGCGGCGGGTCGCCCGTGGCGGCCTTGGGCACCTCGAGCTCCTCGAGCAGCGTGGCCAGCTCGGCGAGCACCGCGGAGGGCGACAGCTCGGCCGGGAACTCGACGAGCTGCGTGCCGTAGTGCATCGAGGCGCGCAGCGCCGTCGAGGGGTCGGTCGAGCCCGCCGGCACGAGCGCCACGTTGGGCGGCACGTGCCCGTTGAAGCCGCGGCTGACGTCCTCGAGCAGCTCGAGCAGGTCGGGGTCGCCCATCTCGAAGCCCGTGAAGAGCACGGTGCGCGAGAAGGTCGCGCGCAGGAAGTTCTGGTGGCGGCTGTCGGGCAGCAGGAGCGGCTTGCGGTCCTTGTTCGTCAGCACGAGCGTGGCCGGGTCGGCCGCGGACCCGCACAGGTGCACGACGAAGGCGTCCTTGCGGTCCCAGGCCGAGTTCAGGCCCTTGCTGTCGGGACCGAAGACGCGCGGCTCGATCTTGGCCGGCGCCGAGACCTCGACTGCGTCGCTCACGAGCGTGGTCACGAGGCCGGGCTGCTTGAGCGCGAAGAGCGCGGCGACGCCCGGGTCGGGCGCGCTGTGCAGCCGCGGGTCACCCTTCGCGGCCGAGCGCTCGCCGTCGGCGAGCGCGGCCTTGAGCTGCGCGCGCGTCGCGATCGCCGCGCTGCCGTGGCGCGGGCCCACGATCACGGCCAGCCGGCGGGCGCGGGTCGCGGTGCGCAGCGTGCGGAACACGCCCGCATCCATCCAACGGGGCTTGCTCATGGTATCGGGGGGGATCCAGCACCCCTCCGCGCGTGGATCCGAAACCGCCGGCGCGCGAAGGCCGGCCCAAGCTACCGCCCGGCGGCGAGATGTGTCAACGTGTGCGGCCCCCGCATGTCCAGGCCCGCCACTCGTCGTCGCGCCGCTCGACCCGCGGCCCGCGCGCGCGCTCGCGCCGCCGCCTTCTCGGGCAACGCGGTCGTCGGGCAGTCGGGCGGCCCCACGGCCGTCATCAACCAGTCGCTGGCCGGCGTGATCCTCGAGGCGCGGCGGCACGCGGCGATCGGGCGCCTGTTCGGCACCCGCCACGGCGTGCAGGGGCTGCTCAAGGACGACCTCGTCGACCTCACACGCACGCGCGCGGCCCTCCTCGAGCAGGTCGCGGCCACGCCCGCCGCCGCCCTGGGCTCGGTGCGCAAGAAACCCACGCCCGACGAGTGCCGCCAGATCCTGGCCGCCTGCCGCCGGCACGACATCCGCTTCGTGTTCTACATCGGCGGGAACGACTCGGCCGAGACGGCCAACATCCTGCTCGAGGCGGCCCGGGCGATGGAGCACCCGCTGCGCGTGATCCACGTGCCCAAGACGATCGACAACGACCTGCTGGTCACCGACCACTGCCCCGGGTACGGCAGCGCGGCGAAGTTCGTGGCCCAGGCCTTCATGGGCGACGACTGCGACAACCGCTCGCTCCAGGGCATCAAGATCAACGTCGTCATGGGGCGCCACGCGGGCTTCCTTACGGCGGCCTCGGTGCTCGGGCGCCGCGCCCCCGACGACGGCCCGCACCTCGTCTACCTGCCCGAGGTCGTCTTCGACGAGCAGCGCTTCGTGGCGGACGTCCTGGCGGTCAACGAGCGGCTGGGGCGCTGCCTGGTGGCGGTCAGCGAGGGCGTGCACGACGCCGCGGGCACGACCATCGCCGAGAAGATCGCCGAGCGGCAGGAGCGCGACGCCCACGGCAACGTGCAGCTCTCGGGCAGCGGCGCGCTGGGCGACCACCTCGCGCACCTCGTGCGCGTGGCCCTGCCCAAGGCGCGCGTGCGCGCCGACACCTTCGGCTACCTGCAGCGCTCCTTCGTCGGCTGCACGAGCGCCGTCGACGCGGCCGAGGCCCGGCGCGTCGGGCGCGACGCCGTGCGCTACGCGCTGCAGCACGACTCGGGCACGGTCGTGCTCGAGCGCAAGCCCGGCGGCCGCTACGCCGCGGCCACGAAGCTCGTGCCGCTGGCCGACGTCGCCAGGCGCACCAAGTCGCTGCCGCGCGAGTGGATCAACGCCGCAGGCAACGACGTCGAGCCCGCCTTCCTCCGCTACGCCGCCCCGCTCGCCGGGCCGCTGCCGGTCATCGCCCGGCTCGACGGCCGCGCGTAGCTCCGCCCCTCTCCCCGACCAGGGTCCGCCCATGAAGCTCGTCCCCCAGGCCGTGTCCGCCGCCGTCGCCTCCGCCGTCGCGCTCGTGCTCGCCGGCGCCTCTGCCGCGCCGCCGCAGGACGCCGAGGCCGAGGTCTTGGCCGGCTACCGCAAGCTGGCCGACGCCCAGGACGAGGCGGGGCTGGCCAAGCTGTGGGCCGCGCATCCCGAGCTCGTGCTCACCACCATCGACGAGGACCTCGAGGGCTCGCTCGCGCTGCGCGAGAAGTCCGAGGCGCCCGACGAGACGCGCATCGCGCAGATGCACGCGCGCGCGATCTTCGGGGCGCGGGCGGCCGCCGCCGCGGGCCTGAGCCCGCTGCTCGCCGACTACGCGGCGGCCTTCTCGGGCTGGAACGCGGAGCAGCAGAAGCAGTTCCGCGCGGGCCAGAAGGCCTTCGGGCGGGCACGGGCGGCCGCCCAGGCCGGGAAGCACGAGGACGCGCTCGCGGCCGGCAACGAGTGCGTCGCGCTGGCCGAGCCCCTGGGCGACTGGTGGGGCACGGCGATGGGCTTCAGCGCGGCGGGCCAGTCGCTCTCCGCGCTCGGCCGGCACGAGGAGGCGCTCGTCGCGCTGGGGCGCGCCCGCGTGCTCCACCACGACCTCGGGCTGACCGGCTCGGAGTACGGCAACCTGCAGGCGATGGTCGCGGCGCTCTCTGCGCTCGGCGGCGGGCCGCGGCTGGCCGAGCTCGCGCGCCAGGCGGCGGCGCTCGGCCGCGCGCTCGGCGACGAGGACGGCGCGGCGAAGCTGGACAAGCTGGCTAAGTAGAGACGAAGCACGCCGCGCGGCGCGGCCGGGGGGTCGGCGCAGGCCCTCCTATGAGCCCCGTGCTCCGTGGACTCCGTGACTTCCGATCAAGGTACGGACGGGGCGAATGAGAGGGCCGTAGCCGCCCCCCGAGCCAGCCGCGCGAAGCGCGTCGCCCCTACTTGACGGGCGGCGCCATCTCCGCCGCGGCGCGGCCGTGCGGCTCGAGCGCGCCGCGGAAGGTCTCGCCGCACAGGCCCGGCCAGCCCTTGCCGCTCAGGTCGACCGCGCCGCTGGCCGCGGGCCCGTCGGGGTCGGGACGGAACGCCTGGTCGAGCTGCGGGTCGGCCTCCACTCCCGAGCGCTCCCAGCCGGGCGGGTAATGGACCTGCGTCGTCTGCCAGGCCGCCGAGCCGCGGAAGTCCGCGAGCGTCGCGAAGTCCTGGCTCGCGTCGCCGTCCCAGAGGTCCTCGAGCAGATCGGTGCCCGGCGAGCGGTGCGGCGCCCAGTACAGGTTGCCGTCGTGGATCTGCGAGCCGTCCTCGGCGCGCGCGTCGCGCAGCAGCCACTGGTCGCCGAGCTGGACGAAGACGTTGTTGAAGACCTCGTGCGGGTGCTGGCCGTCGAAGGACTCGATGCGATAGGCCTGCCCCGCGCCGCCGTGGCTCTCGTCGTCGGCGAGGATCGCCGTGTTGTGATAGATCTTCCACGGCGCCGGGCCGGTGACATCCGCCTTGTCGTGGCAGCCGAACGTGCGGCCCGCGGCGAAGCCGTCGCCCTTCGGCCCCTGGAACTCGTCGTCGAGCAGCCCGCGCGGGTCGGCCCGGCCGAAGCGCTGCGGCACCGAGGTGTCGATCACGTTGTGGTGCACGTAGATCCGGCCGACCTTGTCGGGCGGCGCGGCGCCCGAGCCGTTCCACGAGGGGCCGCCCGAGTGCGCGCGGAGCACGCGGTTGTGGTCGAACTCGACGCTCCACCCGGCCGAGCCGAGCTGCAGCACGTCGTCGCGCACGTCGAAGACGTTGTGGTGCACGCGCAGGTTCGTCGGGGCCTGCGCGGCGCCGATCCCGTCGAACAGGCCGGTGAAGCTGCTGTGCATGATCTCGACGCCGTCGACCGCGTCCGTGAGGTGGATGGCCGCGCCCTGGAAGAGGTGGCCCGGGCCGCCCGTCGTCGGCCGCTTGACGTCCGACCACGCGACCCAGTCGGGAAAGCGATCGGCCACCGTGAGCCCGTCGAAGACGAGGTCGTGCGCGCCGCCGCGGACGAGCACGTGGTAGCGGCCGCCGAGCAGCCTGCAGTCGCGCACGGTGACGTGGTGCGCGCCCGACTCGAAGTGGAGCGCGTTGTCCCCGTTGCGGATGTCGAGCCCCTCGATGACGACGTAGCTGCATTCGCGGCCGAGCTGGAAGACCTCGCCGTTGGGGAAGACGTGCAGCTCGGTCAGGCGCGGGTCGGCCTCGTGCGGGACGGCCGTGGCCGCGTCCTGGTACCGGCTCAGGAGCGAGCGGTAGTAGATCCGCTCGTCGGTCTCGTTCCAGTGCACGCCCGGGCCGATGTAGTAGAGCTCGCTGTCCTCGGCGTAGTCCTGGTTGTCGGTGGCGAAGGGCTGCTCGCTCGCGTAGGGCACGAGGCGCCAGCCGCCGTCGGCCGCGCCCAGGTGGCCGTAGACCTCTTGCGCGCCGGGATAGCGCTGCACCGAGCGGTAGATCTGCTTGCCGGCGTCGACCAGCTCCCAGGCCTGGTTGCCGGGCGTGCGGAACTCGGGCCACGACCCGTCCACGACCGGGTGCTCGCCGGGGAAGTTGCGGATCGTGATCGGCGCGCCTGCGCTGCCCGCGACGTCGATGTCGATCCGGCTCTCGGAGAACGTCCCGCCGCGCAGGAACAGGACGTCGCCCGGGTGCAGCTGCGCGATCGCGTGTCGCAGCGTCTTCCACGGTGCCGAGGCGCTCGTGCCCGCGTTGCCGTCGTCGCCGTCGGGGGCAACGTAGTAGCTCTGGGTCGACGCGCTGTCGGGCGCGCCTCCGCTGCAGGCGGGGCCCGGAGGCGCGGGGTGCGGCGCGGCCACGAACAGCGCCAGCGCCGCCCCGCACAGCAGCAGGAGCGGCCCGCGACCCGACGTGTGTCCCCGGCTCATGGAGCGATTGTAGCGGCCGGGCCGCAGCGCGCAGTGCGCACGGAGCGCCCCGCCCTCGCGCGCATCCCGCGCACCGGGCGCGTCGCGCGAATGTCGAGCTTATTTCCTGGAAACACCGGCGCGCCGCGCGAGCTCGTCGAGTGCACCGCGCGCGTCGGCACGCGCTCGCTCGCCGCGCACGGACTCACATCACGCCGCGCCCGACTGGCCGAGTCTCCGTCATGTGATAGATTCGCCGCGGGGCGGACTGTGTCGTGGAGAGTGATTCGTCCATGCAGGCTGGCGCGAGCTTGGGCACGCTCGACGAACTCGACATCCGTCCGAGGGGATCGCACGAGAGAGAGAGGAGGCGCGCGGCATGAGCCGCCCTGCCGAGCCGCACGCCGTCGTTTCTCCGTCGAACGGACGCCATCCCGCGCCCGTTCTCGAGCCGGGGCGGCCGCACAATCACAAGCCGCTGCTGCGCTTCACAGTCGATCTCACCATCCTCTCGAGCGCGATCTGGCTGGCCTTCCTGCTGCGCTTCGAGGGTGACCTCGGTCGCGGCCACCTGCAGGACGTGCTCCTGGCCTGGCCCTGGGTCATCGGCCTCCAGTACCTCTGCTTCGCGCTCCAGAAGGTCCCGCGCTTCGCCTGGTCGCTGATCAGCGTGCGCGAGACGCTGCCGATCGTGCGCGCCACGGGCGCCGCAGCCGCGGTGCTGCTCGTGGTGCGCTACGGCGGGGCGCCCTTCGTCGGCCACCTGCCGGCCCTCGACCACCTCATCGTGCCGGCGAGCGTGATCATCATCGACGCGGTCCTCGCGCTGCTCGGCATGGTCGGGGCGCGCACGCTGCGACGCCTGCAGACCGAGGCCCGCCGGCGCCGGCGCCACGGGAGCCGGACGCCGGCGCGCACGCTGCTCGTCGGCGCCGGGCGCGCCGGCCAGCTGCTCGCGCGCGAGCTCGAGCTGCGTCCTGACCTCGGCCTCCAGGCCATCGGCTTCCTGGACGACGACCCGAACATGCGCGACCAGATCGTGCACGGCATCCCCGTGCTCGGCACGATCCCCGAGCTGCCGGCCGTCGCCGCGCGCCACGGCGCGCAGCTCGTGCTGATCACGATCGCCGCCATCAACCGGCGCACGATGCAGCGCATCCTCGAGCTGTGCAAGGACGCCCAGCTGCAGACCAAGATCGTGCCCAAGGTCGGCGAGATCCTCGAGGGCCGCTTCACGATCTCGCAGATTCGCGACGTCGCGATCGAGGACCTGCTGGGCCGGGCCTCGGTGGTCATCCAGGACTCGGCCGCGCCCGCCGTGGTGGCCGGCAAGGTCGTGCTCGTCACCGGCGCCGGCGGCAGCATCGGCTCGGAGCTGTGCCGGCAGATCCTGGCGCTGAGCCCGCGCACGCTCGTGCTCGTCGACCGCACCGAGAACAGCCTCTACGAGATCCACCGCGAGATCGCGGCCGTCGCCGGCGGGGCCGAGGTCGTGCCCGCCATCGCCGACATCTGCGACGCCGAGCGGATGCGCGATCTCTTCGAGCGCTACCACCCCCACACCGTCTTCCACGCCGCCGCCCACAAGCACGTCCCGATGATGGAGCTCAACCCGGGCGAGGCGATCAAGAACAACGTCTTCGGCACGCGCAACGTCGCCGGCCTGGCGCAGCACTACGGCAGCGAGCGCTTCGTGCTCATCTCGACCGACAAGGCCGTCAACCCGACCTCGGTCATGGGCGCGACCAAGCGCCTGGCCGAGCTGTGCATCCAGTCGCTCGACGCCCTCGGCCCCTGCCGCTTCGTGTCGGTGCGCTTCGGCAACGTGCTCAGCTCGGCGGGCAGCGTGATCCCGCTCTTCCGCGAGCAGATCGGCCGCGGCGGCCCCGTGACCGTGACGCACCCGGACATGGAGCGCTTCTTCATGACCATCCCCGAGGCGAGCCGGCTCGTGCTCGAGGCCGCGGGGCTGTGCCACGGCGGCGACGTCATGGTGCTCGACATGGGCGAGCCCATCCGCATCGTCACGCTCGCCGAGCAGATGATCCGGCTCTCCGGCTTCGAGCCGCACGAGGAGATCGAGATCGTCTTCACCGGCGTGCGGCCGGGCGAGAAGCTGACCGAGGAGCTCATCCAGGACGGCGAGTCGCTCGAGCCCACCGGCGTCGAGAAGATCTACCGCTGGCGCGGCGCCTCGGCGCCGGCGTCGATCGGGCCGGCGCTCGAGCTGCTGAGCCGGCCCTCGTCCGACCCGGACGAGATCAAGGCGCGTCTCGCGACCGCGCTGCCCGAGTACCGCGGGCTCGACCCGCGCTCCGCGACGCCGCGCCGCTCGCCCATGCGACGGCCGGCGGCTTTCGAGCCGGTGCGGATCCGCGTGGCCGACCCGGTCAAGGCGCCGCGCCCCACGGGTCGATGAGGGCCGACGCCCCGTGAACCTGCACGCCCCTCCCTCGCCGTCGACGGATCGCGCCGAGCAGCCCCTGGCCTTCCTGTGGCAGGGCCGCTGGCTGGTGCTCGCGGGCGCGCTGCTGGCCGGGGGGCTGGGCCTCGTCTACGCCCAGGTGCGCGGCACGGTCTGGCGGGCGCAGTCGGTGATCTTCGTGGCCCGCACCTCGCCGCTCGACCGCGCCGGGGACGCGGCCGGCGCGCAGTTCCTCCCGCGCAACTACGCCAACACGCAGGCCGAGCTGCTGCGCTCGACGCCCGTGCTCGCCGCGGCGCTCGAGCGGCCCGGCCTGCGCGACAACCCCGTCTTCCAGGAGCCCGGCAACGAGCTCGCCTGGCTCAAGCGCAAGCTGAGCGCCGACGTCGGCAACCAGGACGACCTGATCACGGTCACGCTCGACTCGCCGCTGCGCGAGGCCGCCTGCGACGTGGTCAACGCCGTCGTCGACTCCTACCGCGCGATCCAGGCGGGCAACGAGCAGGGCACCGACGCCGTCGTCCTGGCGCGCCTGCGCGGCGAGCTCGAGCGCTGCGAGGCCGACCTGCAGGCCCGGCAGGACGAGCTCGTCGAGTTCATGAAGGCCAACCCCGGCGTGCGGCTGCACACCGACACCGACGTCGGGGCCGACCAGCTCCGCCAGCTCTACGCGGCGCTGACGCAGGCCGGCATCGACGCGCTGGAGGCGAAGGCCACCTGGCGCTGCGCCGCGCAGCTCGCCCACGACCCCGAGCTCCTGCGGCGCATCCCCATGCTCGACTCGGGCGACGTGATCGCGCCGCGCGGCGAGTCGGCCGAGGCGCGGCAGCTCGAGGCCCTGCGCAGCCTGCGGCTGCAGCTCCTCAGCGACGCGAGCGCGAGCACCGCGGCGCGCTTCCGCGAGCTCCAGGCGCGGCGCATCCAGCTCCTGAGCCAGGTCTCGCCCCAGCACCCCGCGGTGGCCGAGGTCGAGCGCGATCTGGCCGCGCTCAAGCGCGGCGAGCCGGCCGGCGACGCCGTCTCCGGCCTCCAGCAGGACATCGACGTGCTCGAGCGCTCGGTGAGCGAGGGCGAGGCGCAGTTCGCGGCGGCCTACGTCAGCGCCCTCGAGCAGCGCTACCACAGCGCGGTCGAGCGACAGGACGACCTGCAGCGCGAGATCACGGAGCGCGAGGCCGCGCTCGTCGACCTCGAGCCGCGGCAGACGGCCTGCCGCCTGCTCGAGACCAAGCTCGATCGCGCGCGCAAGCTGGCCGACCTGCTCTACGAGCGCATCAGCGAGCTGGACGTCAACGACCAGGCCGGCGACCTGCAGACCTCCGCGACGGACTCGCTGATCTTCGAGTACGCCACGCCCGAGGGCGCGGTCGTGGCCTCGTCGAAGTCGGCCGTCGTCGCCGTCTCGATCCTGCTCGGCGCCCTGCTCGGCGCCCTCGCCGCCTGGACGCGGGCGCTCGTCGACCAGCGCCTGCGGACCGCCGAGGACCTCGCGGCGCTGCTGCCCGTGCTGGCCAGCGTCCCGCGCTTCACGCCCAGCCCCGAGGGCGCCGTGGCCAGCTGGACGGCGAGCCCCGAGTTCGCCGACGCGATGCGCTCGCTGCGCATGGCGCTGTCCTCGGGCGCGCGCGGCCAGCGGAGCAAGATCATCCAGGTCGGCTCGCCCGAGTCGGACGACGGCAAGTCGCTCGTCACCGCCGGCCTGGGCATCGCCATGGCGCAGTCGGGCCAGCGCACGCTCGTCGTCGACGCCGACTTCCACCGGCCCGCGCAGGCGCGACTCTTCGGGCTGAGCGGCGAGGAGGGGCTCTCGCAGCTGCTGCAGTCCGGCGTGTCCGCCGTGTCGCCCGTGGCGACGGAGGTCGAGGGGCTCTCCGTCCTGCCCAGCGGTCCGCTGCCGCGCAACCTCGACGAGCTGCTCGGCGGTCCCCGCCTGGGCGCCGCGCTCAAGGAGCTCGCGCGCCGCTACGACTGCATCGTGATCGACTCGCCGCCGCTGCTCATGAACACCGACGGCCAGGCCGTGGCGACGAGCTGCGGCGAGACGCTGCTCGTCATCCGCTCGGGCCAGACCACGCGCCGCCTGGCTCAGGCGGCGCTGCGCGCGATCGTCTCCGTGGGCGGCCACGTCTCGGGCGGCGTCCTGAACCGCGTCCCGCGCGCCGCGATCCCCGGCTCGCCCGGCCGCTACGCCTACGGCGCCCCGCAGCACGGCGCCGACACCCTGGTGCTCGCCGAATGACCCGCGCGCCCCGCCTCGTCGTCGCCGCGCTGGCCGCGATCGCGCTGATCGCGGGCTGCAGCTCGCCGACCTACCTGCTCGAGGGCCAGGACCTCGAGCGCTTCCTCGCGGCCGGCCCGGTGCTGCCCGAGCTCGACCAGGACGCGCTGCTGCGCGAGGTCCAGCCGGCGGGCCCCTACCGGGCCGCGACCGGCGACCTGCTCGAGGTCCACGCGCCGCCCGCGCTGTTCGCCACGAACGCGACCGGCGGACCGGGCGACGGCATCCAGCTCTCGCGCGTCGACAGCCAGGGCCGCTGCCAGCTGCCGCTGGGCGTGTCGGTCGAGGCCGCGGGCCGCACGCTCCTGGAGATCGAGGAGGCGGTGACGGCGGCCGTCTACCCCAAGTACCTCGTCGACCGGCCGGCGATCGTCGTGCGGGTCGTCGAGTTCGCGCGCGTGCCGGTCACGGTCGTCGGCGCGGTCGAGCTGCCGGGCATCCACGAGCTGCGCAGCGACCAGATGACGCTCTACGGCGCGCTCTCGGAGGCCGGCGGCATCTTCAAGTCGAACAACATCGTCGTCGGCGCGAGCATGATCCGCATCCGCCGTCCGGGCGGCCCCGAGACCGAGCCGGTCCTGCTCCCGGTCAAGGGCCTCAACGTGCCCTTCTCGAACGTGGCGCTGACCGGCGGCGAGACGATCGAGGTCGTGCGCTTCGAGCCCGACACCTTCTCGGCCGTCGGGCTGGTCATGAAGCCGGGGGCCTTCGAGTACCCGCCCGAGCGCAGCTACAACCTCATGCAGGCGCTGGCCGTGGCCGGCGGCGTCGACGTCTTCGCCGACCCGCGCTACGCGACCATCTTCCGCAAGGACAAGTACGGCGAGATCATCCCGGCGAGCTTCGAGATCAACGGCGACGGCCTGGTCACGGCCTCCGCGTTGCAGATCAAGCCCGGAGACGTCATCGTCGTCGGCCAGACGGTGGCCTCGTGGACGCGTTCGCTCGTCCGCGAGTTGTTCCGCGTGCAGGTCATCTTCGGCAGCGACAGCCGGAACTGAGGCGGGCGAGGAGGACGGCAGATGGCCGAACGGGCGATGCGCACTCCACCGGCGACGGCCGGCCGCTACGTGCCCTTCTCGCCGCCGCACATCGGCGAGGAGGAGATCGCCGAGGCGATCGACACGCTGCGCAGCGGCTGGATCACGACCGGCCCCAAGACGGCGCGCTTCGAGCAGGAGTTCGCCGCGGCCGTCGGCGCGCCCGCGGCCCTGGGCCTGAGCTCGTGCACCGCCGGGCTGCACCTGGCGCTCGTGGCGCTGGGCATCGGCCGCGGCGACCGCGTGGCCACGACGCCCATGACCTTCGCGGCCTCGGTCAACGTCATCGAGCACGTCGGCGCGACGCCGCTGCTCGTGGACGTCGAGCCCGACACGCTCAACCTCTCGCCGGCCGCGCTCGGCCGCGCGCTGGCGCCGGACGTCAAGGCGATCATCGCCGTGCACTACGCCGGGCACCCGGTCGACCTCGACGCGATCCAGGCCCTCGCCCGGAGCCGCGGCATCCCGATCGTCGAGGACGCCGCGCACGCGCTGCCCGCCTTCCACCACGGCCGGCCCATCGGCAGCCACGGCCACCTCACGGCCTTCAGCTTCTACGCCACCAAGAACCTGACGACCTGCGAGGGCGGGATGCTCACCGGCGACCCCGAGCTCGTCGCGCGCGCCAAGACGCTCAGCCTGCACGGCCTGAGCCGCGACGCGGCCCAGCGCTACGAGCGCGGCGGGAGCTGGCGCTACGAGATCCTCGCGCCGGGCTTCAAGTACAACATGACCGACCTCGCGGCGGGCATCGGCCTCGCGCAGCTGCGCAAGCTGCCGGCCTTCCAGCTGCGGCGGCGCGCGATCGTCGACCGCTACGACCGCGCCTTCGCCGGCCTCGACACGCTGCGCACGCCCGTCGAGCGGCCCGGCTGCCGCTCGGCCCTGCACCTCTACCCGATCCGGCTCGAGCTCGAGCGGCTGTCGATCGACCGCGACGACGTCATCCGCCGCCTCGACGCGGCCGGCGTCGGCACGTCCGTGCACTTCATCCCGATCCATCTGCACCCCTTCTACCGCGACAAGTACGGCTTCGCCCCCGACGACTTCCCGGTCGCCCACGACGCGTTCCGCCGGCTGATCTCGCTGCCGCTCAACTCGGGGATGCAGGACGAGGACGTGGCGCACGTGATCGGCGCGGTGCGCGACGTGCTCGCCAGCGCGCGGCGGTGAGCGGGCGCGCCACGCGCCTCTGGCACGTCGGCGGCAAGGACGTCGACCTGCGCATCCCGCTGCTGCTGCGCATGCGGCAGGCGGGCTTCGACGTGGCGGCCGCGGGCGCCGGCTGCCCCGCGCCCTTCGAGGCGGCCGGCATCCCCTACTTCGACTACGGCCTCGCGCCGGGCCTGCAGCCGCTGGAGGACCTGGCCGCGCGGCGGCGGCTGGCCGCGCTGCTGCGGCAGCAGCGCCCCGACCTCGCGCACGCCTTCGACACCAAGCCCGGGCTGCTCCTGCCGCACGCGGCGCGCGGCTGCGCCGGCGTGCGCTGCGTGCGCACGATCACCGGGCTGGGCCGGCTCTTCGCGCGCGACGACCTCGCCGCGCGGGCCGGGCGCGCCGTGTACCGGGCCGCGCAGCGGCGCGTCGCGCCGCACTGCGCGCTGACGGTCTTCCAGAACGAGGAGGACCGCGACGAGTTCCTCGCGCACGACCTGCTCCGCGGGCGGCCGCACGCGCTCGTGCGCGGCTCGGGCGTGGATCCGGCGGCCCTGCGCGCCGCCGTCCCCGCTCCCGCCGTGACGGCGGCGCTGCGCCGCGAGCTCGGCGCGGAGGGCGGCCTGCTCGTGCTCATGGTCGCGCGCGTCGTGCCGAGCAAGGGCGTGCGCGAGTTCCTGGACGCGGCCGGCCGCGTCCGCGCCGGCCGCCCGGCGGCCTTCGTCCTCGTCGGACCCGCCGACGAGGGCGAGCGCTCGGCCGCGCGGCTCCGGCGCGACGTCGCCAGCCACCCGCACGTGCGCTACCTCGGGCGGCGCGACGACGTGCCCGCGCTGCTGGCCGCGGCCGACGTCTTCGCGCTGCCGACCTGGTACCGCGAGGGCCTGCCGCGCGTGCTGCTCGAGGCCGCGGTCCTGCGCGTGCCGATCGTCACCACCGCCGTGCCGGGCTGCCGCGAGGTCGTGCAGGACGACGTCACCGGGCTGGTCGTCGCACCGCGCGACGCCGGCGCGCTGGCCGGCGCGATCGGACGCCTCGCCGACGATCCGGCCCTGCGCGCCCGCCTGGCGGACGCCGCCGAGCGTCACGTGCTCGAGCACTTCTCGCTCGACCGCGTCGCGGCCGACACGCTCGCGCTCTACCGCGCGGTGCTCGACGGCTGAGGCGGGCCCGGCGGCGCCGCCGGCGCCGCCGGCCCGAGCGCGCCGAGCAGCACCGCCTCCTGCAGGGCGAGCACGAGCCAGGCCTCGCGCACGTGGAAGACCTCGTGCGTCTGCGACTCGGCCAGCAGCGCCACGGCGGCCGCCGGGAAGACGACGCGCCAGCGCCCGTCCGGCGAGGGGTCGGCGCGGAAGGTGCGCATCGCGCGGCCGACGACGAGCGCGCCGATCACGCACAGCCCGAGCAGCCCGAGCACGCCGCGCTCGACCGCGAAGGAGAGCAGGTCGTTGTGCATCTCGTCGCCCTCGAGCTCGCGGAAGCGGCCGGGCCCGATGCCGCCGACGGGCACCTCCTCCTGGAGGATCCGCACGCCGCGGTCCCAGATCCCGAAGCGCGTGTGCGCGGAGCGCTCGCCGCGGTCGAGGAACACCGACTGCAGGCGCGCCTCGATCTCGGAGACGTCGCTCGTGAAGACCAGGACGGCCGCCGCGACGACGGCCGCGACGAGCGTCGAGCGCAGCACGAGGCTGCTGGCCGACGAGAGGTCGCGCGCGTAGACCGCCAGGAGCGCGAGCGCGCAGGCCAGGCCGGCGGCCCAGGCCAGCATCGCCCCCATCGAGCCGGTGGCGACGATCGAGGCCAGCGTGAACAGGCCCAGGGGAACCAGCGTCCGCGGCGGCAGGCGCAGCGCCACGAGCGGCACGAAGCCCATGAGCTGGAACACGGCGGCGGCGTTCGTGTTCGCCATCAGCCCCGAGGGCCGGTAGGGGTCGAGCGTGCCGCCCAGGGCGCCCACGGCCGCGTTCATCTGCTGCTGCAGCGGCGGGTGCACGAACTGCGCCAGGATGAGCGCGCCGTTCACCGCCACGCCGGCGTACCACGCCTGCAGCAGGCGGCGCGGTGTCCGCGGCCCGCCCAGGGCGAAGACCGCCGCCATCGTGACCATCCAGGCGTAGAGGTAGGTCTCCTTGAGCGCCACGGCCAGGCCGCCGACGGGATCGGCCGACAGCAGGCTCGCGAGCAGCGTCGCGGCGAGCACGAACAGCAGCGCCGCGAGGTAGGGCAGCCGCACCGTCTGCCGCAGTCGCGCCAGCGCCACCCACAGCAGCGGCATCGTCGCCACGGCCCACACGTCGGCGGCCGACATGCGCAGCGGCAGGTAGACGAACTGCACCGGCAGCAGCAGGAACATCACCACCGCGCAGATCGTGACCAGGGGTCGCACGCTCGCTCGCATCTTCGCAACGCGGGCGCGCGAATCCAGCCTCGTCGACGCGCTGGAGTTCGGCGCGCCGATCGGGCAAGGTGCAGCGGTGGGCCCGCCCCTGCCGACGAGCGTGCGCTGGCTGACGTGGTCGGCGCTCGGGCTCGGCGCCAAGGGCCTGGCGCAATTCGTGGTGACGGCGGTGCTGGCGCGCTTCCTCGGCGCCGCGGAGTTCGGCGTCGTCTCGGCCACGCTCATCGTGATCGGCTTCGGCCGCGCGGCGACCTACGGCAGCATCGGGCCGGCGCTCGTGCAGCGGCCCGAGCTGCGGGCGGCGCACCTGCGCTCGGCCTCCGCGCTCGTGACCTGGGGCGCGGTCGCCCTCGTGGCCGCGCTCTGGCTGCTCGCGCCCGCCGCGGCGCGCTTCTTCGGCATGGAGTCGCTGGGGCTGGCCGACGTCATGCGCGCGCTCTCGCTCGTGTTCCTGCTCGAGGCCGCCGGCGTCGTCTCGGAGGCGCTGCTCCAGCGCGAGCTCGACCTGCGCCGCCTGGCCCTGGCCGAGCTGACCTCGTCGCTGCTCGGCTTCGTGCCCGCCGGCGTCGGGCTGGCGCTGGCCGGCTTCGGCGTGTGGGCGCTCGTCGGGGCCTACGTCGCGCAGGCGCTGCTCAAGAGCATCGTGCTCGTCGCCATGCGCCCGCACGAGCGCTCGCTGCGGCTCGAGCCCGTGGCGACGCGCGAGCTGCTCTACTTCACGGGCGGCTTCCTGCCGGCGCGGATCTTCAACTACACGGCGGCCGAGGGCGACAACTTCGTGGTCGGCAAGTGGATGTCGGCGGCCGCCCTCGGCATCTATGGCCGCGCCTACCAGATGATGGCCATGCCGGCGATGTTCCTGGGCGAGGTCATCGACCGCATCCTCTTCCCGCTCATGGCGCGCGCGCAGCTCGACACGCCGCGCCTCGCGCTGACCTACTCGCGCGGCGTCGCGCTCATCGCGCTGATCATGGCGCCGGCGAGCGCGCTGGGCATCGTGCTGGCGCCCGAGATCGTGCGCGTCGTGCTCGGCCCGGGCTGGGACGCGACCGTCGGCCCCTTCCGCGTGCTGCTCGCCGGGCTGCTGTTCCGCTCGGGCTACAAGATCTCCGACTCGCTCGCGCGCGCGACCGGCACGGTCTACGCGCGCATGTGGCGGCAGGGCATCTTCGCCGGGCTCGTCGTGCTCGGCGCGCTGCTCGGCGCGGAGTGGAGCGTGGAGGGCGTCGCGGCCGGCATCGTCGGCGCGCTGGCCGTGAACTACGCGCTCATGGCCGGGCTCAGCCTGGCGACGACGGAGATGGGCTGGCCGCGCTTCCTCGCGCTGCACGGGCGCGGGCTGCTGCTCGGCCTGGCCGTCGGCGCGCTCGCGCTCGCCGCCGCGGCCGCCCTGCGCGGCGCCGGCGCCGGCGCCTTCGTCGTGCTGGCCGCCGGCAGCGCGCTGCCCTGCGCAGCCGTCCTGGCGGCCGCGCGATGGCGGCCGCGCGCCGTCCTCGGCGAGGAAGGGCTGTGGCTGCTGCGCAAGCTGACCGGCCGCGACCCGCCGACCCGGGCCTGACGGCCGGCGGCCGCGGCCGATTGGCCGGCGCGCCGAACGCGGGATAGCTTGCTCCGTGACCGCAGACGGGCTGCGACTCGAGTTCCTGGGCCACGCCGGCGTGCACGTCCGCACGCCGGCGTCGGCCCTGGTCCTCGACGCCTGGTTCGACCCCGAGGGGGCCTTCGACGCCTCGTGGTTCCAGCTCCCGTGCAACCACCATCTGGCCGCGCGCGACTGGTCGCGCCTCGACGCGGTGTGCGTGTCGCACGAGCACCTCGACCACGTCGACCGGCGCTTCCTCGCGCGCCTCGCGCCGCGCACCGCGCTGCTCGTCCCGCGCTACCCCTCGCCGCACCTGGCCGCCATGGTCGGCGCGCTGGCCGGCCGCAGCCCGCGCGTGATCGCGCCCGGCGCCGAGGTCGAGCTCGGCGACCTGCGCCTGCGGCTGTGGGCCGAGGACTCGTCGATGAACCAGGACACGACCTGGGTGCTGCGCGCGCCGGGCGGCAGCGCCGTGCTCATGGTCGACAGCCGCATGACGCCGCAGCAGCTCGACTCGATCCTCGAGCACCTCGGCGGGCCGCCCGACGTGCTCGCGATCCAGTCGGCGGGCGCGAGCTGGTTCCCGCTCGTCTACGAGAGCCTGGACGCGGGCCGCCGCCTCGAGCTGAGCCGGCGCAAGCGCGAGCAGAAGCTGGCCTACACGCTGGCCGCGGCGCGCCAGTTGCGCCCGCGCCACCTCGTGCTCTACGCCGGCCCCCCGGCCTTCCTGGACGACGAGCTGGTCCACGCGAACGCCGACCCGTCCTTCCCCCACCCCGACGAGGTGCGCCGCTGGCTGCTGGAGCAGGGCTATGCGGGCGAGATCCTGGCGCCGCTGCCCGGCGACGCGATCGAGCTGCCCTCGGGCGACGTCACGCTCGACCCGGAGATCCGGCGCTCCTTCTCCTGGGACGAGCTGCCGGCCTACCTGGCCGAGTACGCCCGCGACCGGGCGCCGGCCATCGCCGCGGCGCGCGCGCGCGCCGACGCGGTCGCGGTGCCCGACCTCGACGCCGCGCTGCGCGCGCACTTCGGCCGCATGCTCGCGCTCAACCGCTACTTCCTCGAGCGCA
>Ga0111539_10002851_pt1 | contig 22970 bp, 20 predicted proteins | sample RhiMethybrSRZTD1_FD_79667 | JGI IMG/M metagenome (GOLD analysis project Ga0111539, IMG submission 79667) | Populus rhizosphere microbial communities from Tennessee, USA - Rhizosphere MetaG P. TD hybrid SRZTD1 (version 2) (version 2) | ecosystem: Host-associated > Plants > Roots > Rhizosphere >...
AGTTCGCCTAGAGCAGAAGCCATTTCCCGCTGCCGATCTAACTGGGCAGGATTTGCTCGTACCCTCTGCGGCCCGTCCTCGCGCTCTGTCGCTGTCATGCCGCGCAACATCTCACCCCGCTGACCCTTCTGTCACGCTCGGGAATCCAGGTCGCTCATGCATGGGGTACCGCTGGGGGTATTCAGCTCGGCCGACGCACTGTCGACCTGCATGTTCAAAGGCTTACGACAGATTTTCGGATCCGGCCCGGGGAGCCATCCACTAACGTCCCGAGACGTCCATAGGCGTCCGCAACACGCTCGGCTTTGAGTCAGTCTTCCTGCTCAGCGTCGCACGCCGGCTGGTACCTGCCATGGCCGAAGGGATGATGCTTGCCATGGCGCGAAATGCGAGGACCTCGTCGCTCGCATCGCGATCCCGTGCGTGGACCCTGGCGACAGGCTGCGAAGCATCGTTCCAGTCATGAGCACCGGGAGCAGCAGACCCGCCGCCACTTGTTGTTCTGTCTCGATGCAGAGCACACGCACATAGCCGCCACCGCGCACAGCGGCAGCGATTGCGGAGTCACAATCGCTGAATGCCACGGGCGCCGCAGGCAAGATCGCGTAGGTATCCAAGTTCCTGCGCAATGACCACAGCTGCGCGGCACGGGTTCCAGCTTCGAGCACGGCGATGCAACGCCGGGGCAACCACCGATGCGCCACAACTGAGCTGCGCACGCGACCGGTTCTCCTCACATGAGAACTGCTCGTTCATGCAATGCGCGAAGTCTGTATAACCGACCCGCTTGGAACTGCAAGAATTGCCGAACCGTTCCACGATCGCGGTGCTGATGTTTTAAAAACCATCGAGGGAACGTACCTGTCCGCCGCGGGAGGTGCAATGCAAGTCAGACGTGAGTCCATCCACGACACGCTCTCGGGATTTCTGGCTGCGCTTGAAGGTGAGATAACGCAACGGTGGCTCGAGGCCGTTGCCGAATCCGATGAGCTCCGCCACTCACAACGGCTCACCCGCAGCGAGCTCATTGATCATCTGCCGCAACTCTATCGCGCGCTGTGCGCATGGGTCGCTCGCGGCTCGACTCACGCACTGCACGTCGGTGCCGATGAGAACGCGCGTCTACATGGCACGTATCGGTGGCGCGAGGGCTACCAGCTTGACGAACTGCTGCGTGAGCTCGACATCTTGCGGGGCATCGTGGTCTGCGAAGCGGTGACACGGTTTGCTAGGGGTACAGCGGCGCACGCAGATGCAAGGTTTAATGAGGAAGTTGAGATTACCGTGCGCCGCCGCATTGACCAATTCTTTCGCGAAGTGAGCATCGCTTCCGTCAAGGAATATATGTCGCAGCACGACGCTGCGATCGCCCACTACACAGCAACCATGCAAGAGTCCAATCGCGCGCTGCAGCGAGCGGCCTCGCAGCGGCAGCGGTTGACGACAGTATTGGCGCACGAACTGCGAAACTTCGTTCAGGCGCTTTCGGCGATGACGCACCTTTGGGAGCGCCAGCCCTCAAATGCAGACGTTCGCGAGCTTGCGAAGAATCAGATCCGCGACATGCACAGCTTGCTGCAGCAGCTGCTCGAACACTCATCGCTCATCGATCAGCACCAGCCGCTGCAGATCGAAACGTTCAAACCCGAAGCGCTCTGCAATGAGTTGGCAATCGCATATCGCGCGGCGGCAGAAGCGAAACACTTGCACCTGTTCTCCGACTGCACCGATGCACCCGAAACCGTCCAGGGCGATCGTCTGAAGACGAAGCAGATCATCGCCAACTTGTTGTCGAACGCAATCAAGTATACCGATCGGGGCCAGATCTACCTTTCGGTGAGTCGGGCGATCAATGAACTGTGGCAGATTCATATCGTCGACACGGGACCCGGAATGCCAACCTCAGCCGGCGAGGGGGTGCTGTCCGGACTGGGTAACATGGACGATCTGCTTCCCGGACGGGGAATTGGCCTGGGTATCACCAAGGACCTGGTCGATATGCTGGGCGGTGAGATCGATATGCATTCTGCCCGAGGGGAGGGCACGCGCTTCACGGTAACCCTGCCGATTGCGCCGCTTCCCCAAACACCGGCGATGTAGCTACTACCTGGCTAGAATCACCTTCGCAGACTGTCCCGGAGGCTGGTCGCTCGAGACTGTCGGATGGGCTGCCAGATCCGAGGAGCGCGCGGCTGGCGACGCCGTTCCCACCTGCAGCAAGCAGACGACGCGCGAAGAGTTTCGCAGGTCGCCTTGATCCATAGCTCTCGCATTGTCGTGCTCCGAAGCACAGCGAGTGCTGTGCGATCAAGGATGAGGACGAATCTTTGTGACTTGGTAAGACGTCTGCGCAGCCAGCTAAGCTGCATAGCAAGAGCTGAGATTCCTGAACTACCTATAGCCACTTGTCTTGGGAGGCCAAAATAATTCGGCCGCAAACCGGATATGCGCCGAACCGATGAGTTCGCAGGGGAGAAAACCATGATGTCGATTACTGATACCGCGCGGAAGTTTTTCGAGGCGTGCGAAACCGGCAAGGGATGGGAGGGATGCAAACCGTATTGCACCCTAAACGCAACGTTCTCCGCACAAGCGGAGCCGCTTCTCGATGTGCGAACCGTGCAGCAGTACAGCGAATGGATGAAGGGCTTGCTGACATTCATCCCAGACGGTCGATACGAACTTAAATGCTTCGGCACTGATGACGAGCGCAAAAGCGTTTGTGCGTACGGCATCTTCTCAGGCACGCATACTGGACAAGGTGGCCCGTGCCCGCCGACGGGCAAGAGCGTGAAGACAGATTACGTTTATGTGATGGATTTCGACGGCGATAAGATCAGGCACATGACGAAGATCTGGCACGCTGGCCTGGCTATGAAAGCACTCGGGTGGACCTAGCCTGCGCAGAACCTCTGTCTCGCAAACCTTGTCCCCGCCGCAATCCGGTTGCTCAACTCGGGGCGCTGCTCCGAGCACGTGAGCACCAAGCGATCCCGTTGCGCCGAATAATTAGCCGCCCGGTATGCGAACACACATATATATGAGCTCGCCGATTCCGGATTGCTCGCTCGCCACGAATGGCCGCGAGCGGAGGGTGTGGACGGTCCCGTGAGGCACGAAGGCGAATGCTAACTGGACGCCGATGAGCAGGCCTAGCACCCCGGCAGTGTGCGCGGCGATTCGCCAGGACTTGCTTGCCGGAAAGCGCAGCGTCGCAAGCAGCGCCAGGAAGGCAAGGCCGGCCGGCGGCAATATTCGAGGAAACAGCGCCCAGTAGTTGAAGCCCACCTTCCATAGTGCCCACGCGACTGTGCTGGCAAACACTGCGACCGCGAGCCACGCGCCCGCTGGTCGGCGACGCCATAGCAACACGCCCGAGACCACATAGCCGATGCCGCTCACGATGTAGTAAGGGCTGCCGCCAAGCATGAAGAGCCGCAATCCGCCACCTGCCAACACTACGCCGATGGCCGCAATCGCCGCGCCAACCACGCGACCGACGCGAGCACCGCGTTGATCGGCATTGACGCGCCCGGCGCGTGCAGAATGTCCACTGCCTGCCACGGCGGATGCTCTCGTACGCGTCCTGCTCGCCAAGTGCGATGCCATCGACCGCGAGCACGATGTCGCCGCCCACGATCATCTCCTCACCAGCGATGACCGCGGGCAGGTCGCCGCCGCGCAGGCCGAGGCGTTCCGCCGGAGAGCCGTGCGCGACGCGCTGCACGAGCAGTCCGGCATGTGCAAGGGGCACATTGAATACGCGCGCCATCTCGTCGGTGAGCAGATAGCCTTCCAGGCCGCTCCACACGCTCGGCTCCGCAAACAACGAGCGGCGGGCCATGTTCGAGGTGACGACGAAGCCGAGTCCGTCCGAGCCCCCGGAGCGGGACACGATGCGGCTCACGACGCCGATCACCTCGCCGGCGAGGTTGAACATCGGTCCGCCTGAGTTGCCCTGGTTGATCGACGCATCGGTCTGAAACACTTCGGTGGTTTCCATGCTGCGAAAGGTGGCGTTCGGTCGGCGCGCCGGCGCCAACATTGATTTGCTTGCTGCTAACAAGCTAATATCACGGCAGGTTCCGGAGGGCATTGCGGATGGGCGTGCTGCGACACTTGCCGCTCTGGTTGTCGTTGCTCGCCATCGCGGCGTCGGATTTCGCCGACGCTGCCGAACTCGATGACCAGTCAACAGCTGGAAAAAGCTCCTTCGATCGCTATTGCGTCGACTGTCACCACGTCACGCTGCGCGGCACGGGCCACGGCCCGCCGCTGAATGGCGCGCAGTTCCACGAGCACTGGGCTTCGAAGCCGCCCGCCGAGCTGGCCGATTTCATCCGGACCGCGATGTCCTCGACCATGCCCGCTTCCACGAGCGGTAGCGCGTACGCGCAGATCGCTGCATATCTGCTCCAGAGCAACGGCATCACTGCGGCCGCGGATGCGGGCCAGACTCCGCCCGCCGGGCAGCGCCAGGTCTGGCAAGGCGCTGGCGGCATAGCCGACGCTGCCGCAAGGGCCGGCAGCTGGTCGAACCGTGAGACTCGGCCACTGTCACCGGTCACCGATGAAATGCTGCGTGCTCCTCCCGACAGCGATTGGTTGAACTGGCGTCGCACGCTCGATGGGCAGGGGTTCTCGCCGCTCGCACAGATCGATCGCAAGACAGTGGGTAGTCTTCGTCTTGCCTGGGCCATGACGATGCGCGAGGGCAGCAATCAAGTCACGCCGCTCGTGCACGACGGCGTGATGTTCCTCATTCATCCGGGCAACATCGTCCAGGCGCTGGATGCTGCGACGGGCTCGTTGATCTGGGAGTACGCGTATCCGTTCCCGCCTGACTCGCGGACGCTGGGCGGGCCGACTCGCAGCATCGCGATCTACAAGGACCGTCTGTTCGTCGCCACCTACGACGCAGCGCTGATCGCGCTGGAGACGCGCACCGGGAAATTGCTCTGGCGAACGCAGAAGGCCGACTACACGCAAGGCTACACGCACACCGCGGGCCCGTTGATCGCCGATGGCGTCTTGGTGAGCGGCATCAACGGCTGTGAGCGCTTCAAGAAGGAAGGGTGCTTCATCACGGGCCACGATCCGGATACCGGACGGGAGCTCTGGCGCACCTCGACCATTGCCCTGCCCGGCGATCCCAACAATTCCACGTGGGGCGGCGTACCCGCGGAACTGCGTGGCGGGGGCGACAACTGGATCACGGGCAGCTATGACCCCGAACTGAAGCTGGTGATTCTGGGCACATCGCAGGCCAAGCCCTGGGTGGCGGCCAGTCGTGGAATGACTCCGCGGGATGCAGCGCTCTACACCAACTCGACGCTCGCGCTCGATCCGCACACCGGCAAGATCCGCTGGTTCTTCCAGCACATGGCGGGTGAAACGCTCGACATGGAAACCGGCTTCGAACGAGTGCTGGTGGACATCGAGGGTCGCAAGTTCGTTGTCACCGTTGGCAAGGACGGCATCCTCTGGAAGCTCGATCGAGCCAGCGGCAAGTTCGTCGACTTCACCGAGATGTTGCCGCAAACGATCTTCGAGCGTCTCGACAAACGCACTGGCAAACTGACCTACCGGGCGGACATCCTCGCGGCCCGGATCGGTACGACGATGCCGGCGTGTCCCGGAATTTACGGCGGACACAACTGGCAAGCGAGCGCCTTCTACCCCGCAACTGACACACTCGTGGTGCCGCTGCATCAACTATGCATGGAGTTCGCCGGCCAGTCGGTGGACATGAAGGAAGGCGGTGGCGGCTATGGCGGTCAGTCGGTGATCAAGCCCATGCCGGGTGCCAACGGCATGTTGGGACGTCTGACGGCGATCGACCTCAAGACGCTCAAGTCACGCTGGTCTCACACGCAGCGCGCGATGTTCCTTACGGGCGTGCTGAATACTGCGGGAGGGCTCAGCTTCGTCGGCGATCTCGACCGCTACTTCAAGGCGTTCGACGTCGACACCGGCGCGGTGCTCTGGCAGACGAGGCTGGGCGCCACGCTGCAGGGTTATCCGATCACATACGCCGTCGACGGCAAGCAGTACGTGGCCGTGCCGACGGGTATCGGCGTGTTCAAACTCATGACGGCGCGCGAGGCTCCCGACATTTACCAGCCGCCGCCGGGCGGCAACGAGCTCTACGTTTTCGAGCTTCCGTGAACAGGACGCGATCTTTTGGCGCCGCGTAGTGCTGCCGGCCCGCTTGCCGGGCTCACGGTCGTGGAAGTGGCCGGCATCGGCCCGGGGCCGTACGCGGCAATGCTGCTAGCCGATCTCGGAGCCGAAGTCATACGTGTCGATCGTCCCGGCGCGGGAAGTCGGCGCAGCGGCGATCCCACGCTGCGCAATCGTCGCTCGATCACGCTCGATCTGAAGAAAGCCGACGCCGTCGAGGCCGTGCTGCGACTGGTCGAGCGCAGCGACGTCCTGCTCGAGGGGTTTCGGCCTGGCGTGGCTGAGCGGCTCGGTATCGGCCCCGCGGTCTGTTGTCATCGCAATCCGCGGCTCGTCTACGCGAGGATCACGGGCTGGGGGCAGGAAGGACCGCTCGCCGCTACGGCCGGCCACGACATCAACTACATCGCGCTGAGCGGCTTGCTGCATCAGATCGGCAATCGGGGCGGCAGGCCAGTGCCGCCTCTCAACGTCGTCGCCGACTATGGGGGTGGCGGATTGATGGCAGCCTTCGGAATTCTCGCTGCTCTGTTCGAACGCGACCGCTCGGGGCACGGGCAGGTAGTGGATACGACGATGCTCGACGGCGTGGTGTCGTTCATGGCGGCCATGATGGGGCTGCGCGGCCAGGGATTCTGGCGCGATGCTACCGGCGCCAATTTCCTGAGCGGTGCGGCGCACTTCTACGGCACTTATCAGACACGCGACGGCAAGTGGCTTGCGGTGGGTGCCATCGAACCGCAATTTCATGCGCTGCTCTTGGAAAAGCTCGGCCTCGATCCGCATACGTTCGCAACAGGCGTCGGCTTCGCCAATCGGCCCTACGAGGAACTGGTCGAGCGCATCTGGCCCGAGTTACAGCAAAAGCTCGCTAGCGAAATCGCGAAGCACTCGCGCGCCGATCTGGAGCAGCTGTTCGCCGGGACGGACGCGTGTGTCACGCCAGTGCTGAGCCTGGAAGAGGCGATACAGCACCCGCACAACGTTGCCAGATCCGTATTCATTGAAGTCGACGGCGAAATGCAGAACGCACCGGTGCCGCGCTTCAGCCGTAGTACGCCTGAGCCGCCGCGCGCAGCCAACGCAGGCGGGCAGCACACTCGCGAGATTCTCGCGGAACTCGGCTACCGGGAGGAAGAGATAACGGCGCTGCAGCGCGGCGGTGACTGCGGCCCGTGACTCGTCATTTGCTCGTCACTCGCGCGACCGCCATCTGACCCGCGGCATAGAGACGTCTCAGTTCCTTCTTGTCGATCTTGCCGACACTGGTCTTCGGGAGCTCGACGACGGTGGCCCAGTACTCAGGGACGGCGAATCTTGAAACGTGGGGACGGATGAACTCGCGCAGCTGTTCGGGAGTCGCTGACGAGCCGGGATGATGCACGATCAGAGCGAGCGGCCGTTCTTCCCAACGCGCATCAGGTATGCCGATGACCGCCACCTCGAACACGCTCGAGTGCCGCGCGATCGCATGCTCCAGCTCGACGGAGGATATCCACTCGCCCCCGGACTTGATCACGTCCTTGGTGCGGTCAGTGATGCGCACGTAGCCGTCGGCATCGATGGTGCCGACGTCGCCCGTCCTCAGCCACTCATCGTCCGTAAAGGATTCCCGCGACGCTTGTTGGTAGTACCCGCCCGTAACCCAAGGGCCGCGAAGCTGCAGCTCCCCGATTGCGGCGCCATCGTTCGGCAGGACACTTCCCGTCGCATCGACGATGCGCACTTCCATGCCAGTGACGGGTCGCCCGCTCATCGCACGCCACTGCGTTTCCGAGTCCGGCGGACAGCTGCGGGGCGGCGTCGACAGGCAGCACAGCGGGCTCGTTTCGGTCATGCCCCAGCCCTGCAGAACGGGCACACCCCAGCGCTCGCGAACGGCGTCGATCAGCGACGGCGAGACCGCCGAGCCGCCCGACACCAGAACCCGCAGGCTGCGCAAGTCGATGGGCTCTGCTCGGTCCGCCTGCAGCAGATCGTTGATCACGGTCGGCACGACAGCTGTGAACGTAGGACGCCCGAGGCGGATCATCTCGCGAACGTTCTGCGGTTTCGTGTGCATGCCTGGCAGCAGCAGGTCACTTCCGGCGAACCACGCTGAAAAAGGCAGGCCCCAGGCATTCGCATGGAACATCGCGGGCAGGAGCAGGATTCGATCGGCCTGACAGATTCCGAAGGTGTCGTGGCCCAACGAGGCGAGCGTGTGCAGGTAAGTAGAACGGTGGCTGTAGACCACGCCTTTCGGCTCCCCAGTGGTGCCGGTGGTGTAGCAGATCACGGCAGCGTCGCGTTCCTCGAGCGCGGGCCAGCGGAAATCGGCGCGTGCCGCGCCAATCAATGACTCGTACGGAAACGTCGTGAGACCGGCGCCGGGTAGTGGGTCGTTGCACGGTTCCGCGCCCGACTCCACGACGATGATGTGCCGCAAGCTCGGAACGCTCGCCAGTGCAGGACGGATCTGCGGCCACAGCGAGGCGTCGACGATCAACGCGCGATCTGTCGCATGCGTCATGATCGCGGCAACCTGTTCGGTCATCAGCCGCACGTTCAGAGTGTGTAGCACCGCGCCCATCGCGGGCACGGCCAGGTAGGCTTCGAGATGGACCTGGTGATTCCAGCAATAAGTCGCAACCCTATCGCCCCGCTGGATGCCGATCCTCGTCAACGCGCAAGCCAGTGCGGCAGCCCGTGCCGCGACATCCGCGAAGCTGCTGAAGCGGAACTGCGAGCCGTCGAAAGTGCCGACACGGCTGCGACCGTGAATGCGCGAACCGTGACGCAGAATCATCTGCGTCGACAGTGGCAGATCCATCATCGTCGACTTCAAGCGCCCACCCCCAGACGAGCAATGGCTGCCGCTTCCTCGAGCAGGGCGGGGACGTCGTACTCCAGACGCCGCGAGTAGTCATCCGCCACGCTGCCACGCCTGAAGAGTACGTAAGCGCCTTCGACGATCGCCGCAAGGCGCCACAATGCGAACACGCGGTAGAACTCCAGATCATCCAGGGCGAGTCCGGTGCGACTCGACCATTGGCGCGACAAGGCATCCCGATCCACGCAATGCTCCGCATCGCGAGTCACTTGCTGCACGAACGCGAACCCCGGCGGATCCACGCTACGTTTGCCCCAGAACGCCAGCATCAGCGCGAGGTCAGCATAGGGATTGCCGATGCTCGCCAGCTCCCAGTCGATCACCGCCGCGAGTCGCGGCGTGTCGTGCCGAAACAGCGTGTTGTCGAGATGAAAGTCGCCGTGCATGACGGTGGGCGGCGGGGGCGGCGGCAGATGTTTTTCCAGCCAGCCGCCGATCTCGGCGATCAGCGGCAGATCGCGCACGCAATCCGTCCCGCGAGCCTTGAGCCAGCGTCGAATCTGCTTTGCCACGTAGCCCTGCGGAGCGTCTGGCGGTTCGATGCCGAGCGCCTGCCAGTCGAGCGTGTGGACACTCGCCAACGCGTCGATCAATTCTTTGCCGATCGCTTCCAGCGTCGAGGCGCCGGCGGCATACGCGGAGGGCAGGGCGGTGGTGATCGAAACACCTCGCACATGTTCCACCACAGCGAAGGCGACGCCGAGCACGCTTGCATCGTCACAGAACCCGAGAGGAGCAGGCACCGGCGCATGACCATGTAGAGCAGCGAGCATTTTGTACTCGCGGCGGACGCCGCCAGCAGCGCTGGAGGATATGGCGTTGTCCGGCGGCCGGCGCAGAATGGCGAGGCCGTTGCGGTGACGGATCAGCTGAGTGACGTTGGAGTTACCACCTCCAAGCCGCTCGCCCAGGCGCGCGTCCTCGAGGCCGACATGCTCGGCCAGCCAATCTGAAAATCTCGGCTCCATGTCCATCGAAGCGGAGCTAGAGCATCGACAGCATGCCGCCATCGGTCGGAATGATCGCGCCGGTCATGTAGGTCGAACCCGCCACCCACCAGATCACGTTTGCGATCTCTTCTTCCGTTCCCGCGCGACCCAGAGGGATGCGTTGAACGAGCTGCTCCAGAGCCTTGCCGTCGACCTGCGACGTCATGTCGGTGATGACCAGCCCCGGAATGACGAGATTGACCCGGATGTTTCGGGATGCGAGCTCCACGGCCAGCACCTGGGTGAGCCCGGAAAGTCCGGCCTTGGAAGCACCGTACGCACTGTCGCCGGGGAAACCGCGGAAACCGACGACGGCGCCGACGTTGACGATCGATGCTCCCTCGCCCATGTACGCGAGACAGGCGCGGATGCAATGCATCGGCCCCGACAGATTGGTGTCGAGGACTGCATGCCAGTCGTCGAGCTCGAGACGGTGGAGCCGACGGCCGCGATGCAGTCCGGCGTTATTGACGAGCACATCCACTCCGCCCCACTCGCCGGCGACGCGTTCGACAGCGCTGCGCACCTGTTCCGGATCGGTGATGTCCGCGGTTATCGCCAGCGCATTCGCGCCGAGTTGCTCGCGCAGCCGGGAATCGTCGATGTTCCGCGCGAGCACGGCAACGCGATCACCTTTGCGGATGGCGAGCTGCGCGGTCGCCAAGCCGACGCCGCGCGATCCGCCCGTGACTATCCATCGTCTGCTCAATGCTGTCCTACTTCGAGCTCTTGTCGCCGAAACTGTGCGACACCCGCAAGCCGTACGCACGGGGCGGACGGGCTGACGCGTAGGTCCACAACCCCGGGAACGTCACGCTGGTCCCGACGTCGTAGGCCTGAGTCCATGAGTCGTCATCCGTCAGGTTCATACCCCACAGCGTGAAGGTGGTCGCGTTGATCCGATAGCCGATCGAGGCGTCGAGCACCTCATGCGCATCGACATGGCTCTGCGGCGAGTTCAGGAACGTGAGCTCGACGTCGTCGATATAGCGCAGATCGGCCTGAACCCACATCGTACCGCTGCCGACCTCCCAGCTGTAGTTCGGTGACACGGTTGCCGTGAAGTCGGGCGCGCGCCGCAGCTTCAGATAGGACAAGTCGCGCTGAGCTGCGGGCGTCGCGGGATCGGTGTCGATCAGCTCCTTGAACTTGGAATCGAGGATGCCGATGTTGCCGCCGAGCGTGAAGTTGTCAGAGACCCTCGCCAGCAGGTCGAGCTCCAGACCCTTGATCTCGGCACGCGCGGCGTTGGTCACCAGCGTCTGCTGGCCGGTGCCGACCGTCGTCGGGACGCTCTGCTCCTCCTGCTTGTCGTCGTACTTCATCAAGAAGACGGAGCCGTTGAGCCGGACACGGCGATTCAGCCATTCGGTTTTCCAACCCAGTTCGAAGTTGTCGACCGTTTCCGGATCGTAGGCGATGGAGGCCGCTTCATAAGTGCCCGGGCGACCGTTGAATCCACCGGCGCGGTAACCCTTCGAATACAGGCCATACACCATCACGTCGTCGTTGACCTGATAGCGCAAGTTGACCTTTGGCGTGAATTCGCTCCAAGACTTCTTGAATGGGTTGTCTGGATTGCCTAGAACCGCAAGCTGCGGCATGCCGACGTCGATGACGCCGCTGTCCTTGTCGTCCTTCGTGTAGCGGCCGCCGAGCGTGAGCGTCCAGGCATCGGTCAGCCGATAGTCGGCCTCGATGAATGCGGCCCTGGACTCGGTGTTCTGCAGCACCGTCTGGTTGACCGTCAGCACCGTGCCGGACGGCAGGCCGAACAGGAAATCACCGAATCCGATGTAGCTGGTCAGGTCGATCCGATAGTCGGAGTCCCACGCGTACAGCCCGACCGTGTAATCCAGACGATCTCCGGAGTGAATCCAGCGCAGCTCGTGGCTCGTCTGATTCCACTTCGCTGGTCGATCCGTGTGATACAGCGTCAGCGCGGTTCCGTCCCAATCCTGGTACACCTTTTCATTGGTCGAGAACTTGCCGAACACGTACTCGAGCCGATCGCCTTCGCGAATGTCCCAGCCGATGTTCGCGATGTGCAGGTCGCTGTCGAAGAAAGTCTGATAGGCGCCCTCGCCGTTCGTCAGCACGACATACCGGTCGCCGGACTGCGGATCCTGCACACCTTGCGCACACTGCGTGTAGAAAAAGCACCAGGCCTGATTGGGCTGCGCCATGTTCACTACGGTGTTCGCGTCTTGCTCCTGCTCGTTGCGATCGTAGCGGTATGAGATCTCGAAATTGTCGGTCGGCTTGAAGGTGAAGCTCGGACTGATCTGCAGGAATTCGACCTTGCCGGTGTCCTTGTCGAGGGTGCGATTGAAATACCAGCCGTCGTTGTCCCGCTTGGCCGCACCGAGCTTGAACGCGAACTTGTCGGAAACGGGAACATTGACGAAGCCTTCGAGTTGCAGGTCGCCATTGTTGCCGGCGCCGGCGCGCACTTCGGCTGCGAAAGCGTCGGTGCTGGCCTTGCTGCGGGTGACGTTGATGACGCCACCGATCGAATTTCTGCCGAACAGGGTGCCTTGCGGCCCGCGCAAGATCTCCATGCTCTGCAGGTCGATGGCCTTGATCATCGCGCCGGAGTTCACGCCGATGAAGATTCCATCGACCACCACGCCGACGGTGGGATCGAAGTTCTTCTCGACATCGGTCGTGCCGACGCCGCGCACCGAGATCGCGGCCGGGCTGCCGGGACCTTGCTGCAGGTCGTCGATGACCACGTTCGGCGCGACGTTGGCGAACGTCTGCAGATCGATGTCCGAGCGGCGTGCGATCTCTTCGGAACTGAGAGCGCTGATCGAAGTGCCGACCTCCTGCAGGTTCTCAGCGCGTTTTCGCGCCGTCACGGTGATTTCTTCGAGCGTCCCCTGCTGGATGGTTTCGTCCGCTGCGTAAGAGTTCTGGCCTAGTGAGCTGACGAAGGCGACGCCCGTCGCCGACAAGAGCACTCGTATTCTCGTCATGACGTTTTATCCCCCATAGCGACGACGCCGACGATAATCTTCTTGTTGTCGACTAGCAAGTGAATTTATACTCGCCGCCGATGCTGCCGTGATGGGGTGGAGATGACCTGGAACTTCGAGACCGACCCCGCTTTCCAGCGCAAGCTCGACTGGATGACCGATTTCGTGCGCAGCGAAGTCGAGCCGCTGGATCTGGTCTTCACGCATGCTGCAGATCCCTTCGATCCCGCCCGCGCCGGGCCCGCCGCCGCGATGGCGCCACTCAAGAAGCAGGTCCGCGAGCAGGGCCTCTGGGCCTGTCACCTCGGCCCGGAACTCGGCGGTCAAGGCTATGGGCAGGTCAAGCTCGGGCTGATGAACGAGATCCTGGGTCGCAGCCGCTTCGCGCCTACGGTGTTTGGCTGTCAGGCGCCCGACACCGGCAACTCGGAAATCCTCGCGCGCTTCGGTACGGACGAGCAGAAGCGACGCTATCTCCAGCCGTTGCTGGCCGGCACGATCGCCTCTTGCTATTCGATGACGGAGCCGCAAGCCGGCGCGGATCCCGCAGAGTTCAAGTGTCGCGCCGATCTGGTGGGCGATCACTGGATCATAAACGGCGAGAAGTGGTTCGCGTCCCATGCGGATTTCGCCAAGTTTCTGCTGGTGGTCGTCATCACCAACCCGGCCGTTGCGGTCCACGAGGGCGCGTCGATCCTGATCGTCGATCGTGAAGCGCCGGGACTGGAAGTCGTGCGCAATGTTGCGGTCGGCATTCGCGAGGCAATGGGGAGCGGGGTTCACGGCTACCTGCGGTTTACGAACTGCCGCGTGCCGCGCGCGAACATTCTGGGTCGGCCCGGTCAGGGATTCGAGGTCGCACAGTCCCGACTCGGCGGCGGGCGCATCCACCATGCGATGCGTACGGTCGGTCTGCTGAATCGCGCGCTGGACATGATGTGCGAGCGGGCGTTGAGTCGCCGCACCAAAGGTGAACTGCTGTCGCAAAAGCAGATGACGCAGGAAAAGATCGCCGACTCGTATATTCAGATCATGCAGTTTCGCCTGCACGTGCTCTACGCAGCCTGGCTCATCGACAAACACCAGTCGTACAACCGCGAGGTCCGTCGCGAGATCGCGGCCGTAAAAGCCGCGATGCCCGGCGTGTTGCGCGACGTCGTATATCGTGCGCTGCACCTGCATGGCTCGCTGGGTATGTCCAACGAGGTCCCGTTGATGCAGATGTGGGCGACGGTGCCCGAGATGGGCATCGTCGATGGGCCTACGGAGGTGCACAAGATTAGCGTCGCGAAGGAAGTCCTGCGTGATCGACACGCTGCACAACAGCTGTTTCCGGACTACTACCTGCCCGTCGCCACGGAGAATGCACGCAAGAAACTGGCCTGGGCTCTGGAACTGGATATCGGCAATGAGTAGCGCGGCATGGCCGGCGCTGGGAGATGAGACATGACTTCAGTCGCGCAGGTTGAGCAGCTCATGGAGCGCATCGATCAGCTCGAGAGCCGCAATGCGATGCGGGATCTAGTCACCGCCTACTGCCGCGGCTTCGATAGCGGCAACTACGACCAATTCCTCGGAATATGGTGGCCCGATTGCGTATGGAACGTCGGTCCCCCGTTCGGCCGCTTCGATGGGCACGCGGGAATCGCCAGGGCTGTCAAGGAAGTGCTGTGGCCGGTATGGCGTGAAACGCATCACCTGACCAGCAATCTGGCGGTAACCTTCGATGGGCCGAACGATGCACACGGTGTGTGCGACGTCGACTGCATGGGCGCGACGCGCGACGACGTAGTGCAGATGATCAGTGCTACTTATCGAGATCATTTTCAGCGGCGCGGCAGTGAGTGGCGGATCAAGCGGCGCGATGTGACCATTCACTACTTCAATCCGGTCCCCGGCGCGCAGATGACCGCACCGAAAGGCTGAACGACAGCAAGAGGCACAGATGGCGTATCTCAACACCGAGACCGGTCATCGCATCTATTTCGAGCAGCATCGCGGCACGAAGCTGCCGGTCATGCTGATCCACGGCTGGGGCGCGAGCAGCCGGGTGTGGGACACGACGTTGAGTGCGCTGCTCGCCGCCGGCCACGGGGTCGTGATGTTCGATCAGCGTGGCTGCGGCCAGTCGGACAAGGATTTCCCCGCGAACACGATCGCGCTGGGCGCAGCAGATGCGCTGGCTGTCCTTCGCCAATCAGGGATCCAGCGCGCTGTGGTCAATGGCTGGTCGCTGGGCGGAGCGATCGCAACCGAAACGGCGCACCGTCTCGGCAAGAATTGCGCTGGCTTGGTTCTGACTGCCGGGGCCACGCCGCGATACGTCCAGGCTCCTGATTACCCGCATGGCAATGCACCCGGCTCGACCGCGGCCACGATCGAAGCACTACGACAAGACCGCGCCAATTTCCTCGACGGACTCACGAAGGCAGTCTGCGCGGTGCCGCAGTCCGCCGCCGTGCACGCGTGGATGTGGTCGATGTTCATGCAGACCTCACCGTGTGCCGACACGTCGCTTGCGGAGCTCGACACGCTCGATCAGCGCGCCATTCTCGCCTCGCTCGATGTGCCGATTCTTTCGTTCATCGGCACGAACGACGTGATCGTCTCGCCTGAGATCGGCCGGTCGGCGGCAAAGTTTGCGCGCAAGCTCAAAGCCGTCGAGTTCACCGGGTGTGGCCATGCGCCTTTCATCGAAGACGCGCCGCGCTATCGCGCCGAGTTGCTGAGCTTTCTCGGCGCGCTCGGCTGACTGGGAGCTGCGTATGGCACGTCAGATTCGATTCGGTCTCTGGTATGACTTCCGCAATCCGCCGCAATGGCAGATTCCGTTCGAGCGCCTGTACGCCGAAAGTCTCGATCAGATCGTCGAGGCCGAGAGCCTCGGCTTCGATTCTGCATGGATCACCGAGCATCACTTCTGCGACGACGGTTACACGCCATCGCCGCTGGTGATGGCTGCCGCGATCGGCGCTCGCACCAAGCGTCTGCGGACGGGTACCAACCTCATGGTGCTCCCGCTGCACAACCCGTTGCGCGTCGCCGAGGACTCCGCGACGCTGTCGCTGCTGACCGGCGGACGCTTCGATCTCGGCGTCGGCGTCGGCTACCGGGAATTGGAGTTTCGCGAGTTCGGTCGGGAGATCAAGCAGCGCCCCAGCCTCATCGAAGAAGCGATCGAGATCATCCGTCGGGCGTGGGCCGGCGAGCGAATCAATTTTTCCGGCAAGCGCTTCGCACACGGCGACGTGCGCGTGACGCCCGTTCCCGAGCACGCGCCCAAGCTCTACCTCGGCGGCATGACCGAACCCGCCATCGATCGGGCCGCGCGGATCGCCGATGGCTTCTTGTCGACGGGCTCCATCGGCCACGATGTGTACTTCAACTGTTTGCGAAAGCATGGCCGCGCGGTCGAGGACGGCGTCGTAATCGCGGGCAGCTGGGGGATCGTTTCGGACGACCCGGAGCGTGAAGCGCGCGCGATCGGCCCCTATGCGCTCTACCAGAGCAATCAGTACATCGAATGGGGCGCATTCGGCCCGCCGGAAACGACGCCGCGATTCCCGGATGCGAAGACCGCCCTCGCGCAGGGCCTCTATCAGCTGTGGGATGCCGACCAGGCTGTCACCGAGATCACGCGCTTGCTGCGGGAGTGCCCTCAGATACGCGATCTGCATTTCTGGGCGCGATTACCCGGAGAAAGCGTGCAAGCCGGCCATCGGCGTGCCGAATACATGGCGAAAAATGTGCTGCCGCGGGTTCGCGCGGCACTGTAGATTTTCAGGAGCATCACAATGGCCTCGACCAACAAGCCGGACTACGACGTCATTGGAGTCGGAGCGGGTTTCGCCGGCCTTGCGCTGATTCATTACGCGCGCGAAGCAGGCCTATCGGTCCACGTGTTCGATAAGGCCTCCGACATCGGTGGCACCTGGACCTGGAACCGCTATCCGGGCGCTGCCAGCGACAGCGAGTGCTACTACTACTGCCTGACGTTCTCCAAGGAGCTGCTGCACGACTGGACCTGGTCAGTCCGCTATCCGGGCTGGGAAGAGAACTTGCGTTACATGCACTTCGTCGCCGACAGGTGCGAGCTGTGGCCGCACATTACGCTCAACACGAAAATCGTCGCGGCGGATTTTCAGGAAGACAGCGGGCTATGGCAGATCCGTACCGAACGCGGCGAGACCTACACCTGCAAATACTTCGTCAGTGCCATGGGCATGATCTCCGAGCCGATCATTCCGAAGTTCAAAGGGCTCGGCACGTTCAAAGGTCCCTGCTTCCATTCCGCCCGCTGGCCGGACGGTCTCGACTACGCAGGCAAGCGGGTAGGGATCATCGGTAGCGGTGCAACCACGGTGCAGATGCTGCCAGTGATGGCGCAGACCGCTGGGAGCGTAACGGTGTTCCAACGCACCGCCAATTTCGTCATGCCGGCGGTACAGAAGCCGATGACGCCGGAGTGGGACGCGCAGATCAAGGCCAACTACGACGAGATCATCGCGAAGTGCCGCAACCATGTCTTCGGCATGGCCTTCAACGGCCCGGTCGGGCGCAACCTGGTCGATACGCCGCCGGCGGAGGTCGAGAAGGTGCTGGAGGAGTTCTGGCAGCAGGGCAGCTTCCGCTTCGTGTTCGAGACCTTCGATGACCTGGTCGCCAATCCCGAAGCGAACCGTGTGGTCGGCGAGTTCGTCGTCCGCAAGACCCTGGAGAAGGTGAAGGATCCGCAGGTCGCCGAAATGCTCAGGCCGAAGGGCTATCCGTTCTTCGCGAAGCGTCCGCCGCTCGACCACGGCTACTTCGAAGCGTTCAACCGCGACAACGTCAAGCTGGTCGACATCGGTGAAGGTGAGCCGCTCGTGGAAATCACCGCGACCGGTATCCGCACGACCAAGCAGCTCTACGAGTTCGACATCATCGTGCTCGCCACCGGATTTCAGGCCTACACTGGCGCGCAGGAAGCTCTGCAGATTCGCGGCAAGAACAGGCTGCTCCTCAAGGACAAGTGGGCGGACGTTTCGAGCTCGATCATGGGCGTCTTCGTCGCGGATTTTCCGAATCTGTTCATGATCACCGGACCGCAGGCGCCGTTCGCGAATCTGCCGACTTCGATCGAACAGAACATCATGTACATCGTGGACTGCCTGAAGAAGATGGAGCGCGAGGGTTACGCGCTCTGCAAGCCGAAGCACGCTGCCGAAGAGGCATGGGTCGCGCACACCGCGGACATCCATCGTCAGACGCTGATGGCTCAAGGCGACCGCGTCCACTCCTGGATGATGGGCGCGAATTTGCAGGACAGGAAGCCGCGAGTGCTCATCTATTTCGGCGGCGCGAATGTCTACTACGACAAACTGCGGGCGTCGGTGAGCGAAGGGTTCCCGGAGGTCGAGTTCGAGAGGCTGGCCGGTTGATTACCAGCGAAGTTGCCATCAAGCTAGCATTCTCATCAGCAACAAGTGATTTCTTCCATGGCCAACGCAGCTTCGTCGGTCCGCGTGCAAGTTCGTCGCAGACAGGCGGATCGGACGGCACTCTCCGACCGGCTTTTGACCGAAGCTGCAATCGAGTTGATCGTACAGTTCGGCGTTCAGGGCACGACGCTGCAGGCAGTAGGCGCGCGCGCGGGCTACAGCCGAGGACTGGCGACACATCGATTCGGTTCCAAGGCCGGCTTGTTCGGCAAGGTTCTGCAGGTCGCCAGCATGGACTGGTTCGAGCGGATGCAAGCTGCTGTGGGTGACCTCGTAGGCGTCGACGCGCTGTGTGCCGCAACTGATGCGGCGGAGACCTTTCTCCGCGAGCGACCCAACGAAGTTCGTGCGATGTATCTGCTTTGGTTTCTGAGCATCGATGCCGGCGCGGACTACAAGTCGAACATCGCGACTGTGCATCACGCGCAGCGTCGCGACGTAGCGCGGTGGATACGCGCCGCGCGCTCGGCGGGCAGCATCGATCGCAGCGTCGATCCCGAACGGGGCGCGGAACAGTACGCCGCTTCCATGGCCGGCCTCATCTATCAGTGGCTGGCGAATTCCGAGATGCCTCTGTCAGCGATGTTCGGTCAGCTGAAATCCGATTTGCGTGCCCGGTTCGCGCGGAAACCGAAAGGCGTGCGCGCTTCGCGCCGTGCATCGCGCAAGGCCTGATTCGCTGTCAGCAGCCGCGGAGTGCTCGTGTCAGGCACAAAGTGCGACGTCTCGATCATTGGTGGCACCGGTGCCCTGGGCAGTGCCATTGCCACCCGCTTGGTGAACGCCGGCCTACGCGTATTCCTCGGGTCGCGCTCGGCAGAAAAGGCGGCTGCAGCTGCGGCCAGCCTGGGTGCTGGGCGAGCCGGCGCCGTAGCAGGTGGCAGCTACAGTGCTGCCGCCGACACCTCCGACTTGATTGTGGTCACGGTGCCGTACGGCGCGCAGGCGAGCGCGCTTGCCGAAATCGCGCCGTTCGCTTCAGGCAAGATCGTCGTCGATACGACTGTGCCGCTCGTGCCTCCCAAGGTGATGCGTGTTCAGTTGCCCGCGGCGGGCTGCGCAGCGGTCGCTGCGCAGACGATTCTCGGACCGCAGGTTCGTGTCGTTTCCGCGTTTCACAACGTCGCCGCACACAAGCTGGCAATGGCTGGGCCGGTCGATTGCGATGTACTGGTCTTCGGTGATGACAAGGCGGCGCGCGAACGTGTGATCGAGCTGGTTCGTAGCTGCGGCTTGCGCGGGCTGCACGGCGGCGCTCTGTGCAACTCGGCCGCGGCGGAAGCGCTGACCTCAGTTCTCATCTTCCTCAACAAGGCTTACTCGGTGGATGGTGCAGGGCTGCGGATTACCGGCAACCTGCAGTCAGACCAGGCCTAGTGGCATATGGCCGCCGATCGAAACTCGATCGAATACACGGCCGTTTCCGGGATCGTCGATGTCGAGCCCGGTCTCGATCTCGGCCGCGAGATCTCCCGCGCACTGCGCTCGAATCACATCGAGCTGGTGCCTTACGACGTGCTCGTCGTCGCGCAGAAGATCGTCTCCAAGAGCGCGGGACGGCTGGTCGATCTGGCGGCGGTGACGCCATCGGCTCGTGCGTTGGACCTCGCTCGCGTCACCGACAAGGACCCGCGACTGGTCGAGGTCATCCTTGGCGAATCCGTTGAAGTGATACGGGCCGCACCCCGGGTGCTGATCGTGCGGCATCGTCTGGGGTTCGTGATGGCCAATGCCGGCATCGACGCGTCGAACGTGAAGTCTGCAGCGCTGCACGAACCCGTGCTGCTGCTGCCGACCGATCCCGATGCGGATGCGACAAGGCTGCGTGAGTATCTGCGCGCAACCCTGACCTCCGAGTTGGGCGTGATAATCTCGGATAGCTTCGGGCGACCCTGGCGACGCGGAGTAGTCAACGTTGCGTTGGGAGCGGCCGGCCTCCCTTCTTTGATCGATCGGCGCGGTGAGCAGGACCGCTATGGGCGGCCTTTGCAGATGACCGAGGTCGGGTTCGCGGATGCGATAGCCGCAGGGGCGGCGCTGACCATGGGCGAAGCTGCGGAAGGCGTTCCCGTCGTTCACGTTCGAGGACTACATTGGGCGGCGCCCGACCGACCCGCCGCTGCCTTGCTCCGCGATGTAGCAGAGGACTTGTTTCGATGAGCAGCACGCCGCAAGTCGAAGTCGTCGCACTGAGTGGTGGTGTGGGCGGTGCCAAGCTCGCCCTCGGATTGCAGCGCACGTTGCCTGCAGGCGCGCTCGCGATCGTCGTCAACACCGGTGATGATTTCGAACATCTGGGTCTTGCGATCTCCCCGGATGTGGATACCACGCTCTATACCCTCGCCGGGATCGCGGATGAAACGCGCGGCTGGGGTCGAGCGGGCGAAACGTGGCTGGCGATGGCGGAGCTCGAAAGACTGGGCGGCCCAACCTGGTTCCGGCTGGGTGACAAAGACCTGGCGCTGCACCTCGAGCGCACGCGCCGACTGGCTTGCGGAGAGCCGCCTTCCGTCATCACCGCGGACTTTGCCAGGCGGCTCGGGGTTCCATCGCACATCTTTCCGATGACCGACGACCGCGTGCGAACGTTCGTCGATACCAGTGAAGGCGTGCTGGAGTTTCAACACTATTTCGTGCGCCGCAGATGCGAGCCAGAACTGCGTCGCGTAATCATCGACGGAGCGCACCTCGCGCGGGCACCTGCGGCGGCGCTCGGACTGTTCGCGGCGCCTTCCCTGAAGGCCGTGCTCATCTGTCCGTCGAATCCGTATCTCAGCATCGATCCTATCCTGGCACTGCAGTGCTGGACGACTGCCTTGCGATCCGCACGAGTGCCGGTCATCGCTGTATCGCCTCTCGTCGGCGGTCGTGCCATCAAGGGCCCGACCATCAAGATCATGGCGGAACTGGGCATCGCGACGGACCCGACGGCGCTGGCGCGGCACTATGCGGGTCTCATCGACGGCCTGGTCATCGACCACGAGGATGCACGCTGGGAGCAATCGTGTGGCATTCCAGTGATGGTGACTTCGACCGTCATGAACAGCCTGGCCGATCGGGAGCGGCTCGCCCAGGAGACGGTCGAGTTTGCGCAGCAACTGCGCCCGATGTCTTCGAGGCGCACTGCATGAGCGTCGTTGCCATCGTTCCCTTCAAAGGGCTGGATAGAGGCAAGCAACGGCTTGCGGCGTGCTTGTCCCCGTCGCAACGCTCGCTCCTGAACCAGCGTATGCTGGAAGACGTACTGCGCTGCGCGCGCGCGGCCTGTGTGTTCGACGATATCTGCGTGTTGAGCGTCGAGCTCCCCGCGGTCTCAGGCGATTGCCGATGGTTGCAGGATCTGGGACACGACCTCAACTCATCGTTGAGCAGTGCCGCTGCGCGAGCGGCGCGATTCGCGGATTCAGTCGTCGTGCTGCCAGCGGACCTGCCCTCGGTGTCGGCAGCCGATCTGCGAACCGTGGTGGCAGCGGCAAGAGTTCATGCTGTGGTCGTGATCCCGGATGCGCGCGGTAGTGGCACAAATGCTCTCGGGCTGAGTCCGCCAACGGCTATCGTTCCGCGATTCGGCACGAACAGCCGGTACTGCCACGAAGCAGCGGCGCGCGAACGAGGCCTGACCACGACCACGCTGCTGCTGTCTTCGCTCGCGTCCGATGTGGATGAGCCGGCGGACCTCGAGCGCCTGGTCGCAAAACAGCCGGATCGCTACGGTTTTCTGCGTGATCTGCAGCGCACTGCCTGATGAGCGTCGTCGATCGAATTCGTGGCGACTGGAAGCGAGGTGTCGCACCGAGCGCCGAGACCTCGTACGCGCTGGAACAGGTTGCCTGCGATGCACTGTTGAACGCGGCAGAAGATCTCGCCGTGCAGGGATTCGGGCGGCGCATCAGCTATTCGCGCAAGGTTTTCATCCCGCTCACGCAGCTGTGCCGCAACGTGTGCGGCTACTGCGCTTTCGCCCAGCATCCGGCCGGCGGCAAGCGGGCCTTTCTGACTCTCGATGAAGTGCTGGCGATCGCCCGCTCCGGCGCGGCCGCCGGCTGCCAGGAAGCACTGTTTACGCTCGGTGAAAAGCCGGAGCTACGCTACGCCGAAGCGCGCGCCGAACTCGATTCGTTGGGATTCGCGACGACGATCGACTATCTGCAGTATGCCGCTCAGCACGTGTTTGCGGAAACGGGGCTGCTGGCGCACCTGAATCCCGGCGTACTCACTGCCGAACAGCTCGAGAACTTGCGGCCGGTGGCAGCTTCAATGGGCGTGATGCTCGAGTCCACGGCCAGCCGCCTGATGGAGCGCCACGGCGCGCACTGGCGCGCACCGGACAAGGCGCCAGCCATTCGTCTTGAGACGCTGCGGTGTGCGGGCGAGCTCAGCATCCCCTACACAACCGGAATTCTGGTCGGCATTGGCGAGACTCGTAAGGAACGCATCGCCGCGCTGCTCGCGATTCGCGAGCTGCACC
>Ga0111539_10002852_pt1 | contig 22969 bp, 22 predicted proteins | sample RhiMethybrSRZTD1_FD_79667 | JGI IMG/M metagenome (GOLD analysis project Ga0111539, IMG submission 79667) | Populus rhizosphere microbial communities from Tennessee, USA - Rhizosphere MetaG P. TD hybrid SRZTD1 (version 2) (version 2) | ecosystem: Host-associated > Plants > Roots > Rhizosphere >...
CCGGATCCTCGATCGATTCTCTGTCGGAGGACGCACCGGTGACTTCTGCGCGGTGCAAGAGCCACGGGCTCTCAGCGGCGAAGCCGAACGGTGGACGGACGGACATAAAGATCAGCTCTGCAATTTACCGGCCGTTTCGACACACCTTGTTTACCGGCGTGTGACGACCAAAAAAGTCCGCCAGTCAGAGACATCGGGTAAGAATGACATAGCAACCGGCAGACTTCCGGGCTCCATGTCAGTTACCTCGAACTTCGTGGTGGCGGCGGCGGCGGCGGCGGCGGCGGCGTGGCGACCGTTCGCGGCACGGGCACCCACCCGCCGTTGACGCAGACACCACGGTGCGTGGTCATCGACGCGAACGGATCCGGGCCGACGCAGGTCGTTGGCCCCGCGGGTGCGGTCGGTGGCGCCGGCGCGGCCGGCGCTGAGCTCGGTGGCAACAGTCCAGGTGGCAGCCAGCCACCGTTCCAGCAGAGGCCTCCGCCCATCGACGCAAACGGGTTGGGTGTCGTGCACGTGCTCGGTCCGGCGGGCGCGGCCGGCGCGCTTGGCGTACTCGGCACATGCGATGCGCCCCCGCCCCCTGTGACGACCGACGGCGAAGTCACAGGAGTCGCCGAGACCGGCGGCGTCATTCCCGGCGGCAGCCAGCCCCCGTTGTAGCACGTCCCTCCACCCATGGCCGCGAACGGGTTCGGTGTCGTGCAGGTACTCGCAGGCACCTGCACCGGGACCGGCGGCGGCGCCGTCGGAATCGAGACCGGCATCGAACTGGGTTGCGTCGGCGGATTCGGCGTCGAGGTCGGTGGCGTCATGCCCGGCGGCCACCAGCCGCCGTTCCAGCACGTGCCCCCTCCCATGCTTGCGAAGGGATCCGGACCGGTGCAGCCCGTCGGCGGCGGCGGTGGTGGTGGTGGCGTGCTCGGCGGCGGCGGCGTCGGCGTCGATCCGCCCGACCCGGTCGCGAAGACGGCGTCCGGCGACACGCTGAGGATGCCGTTCCAGCTCACCGATCGCACGCGAAAGTGATACGTCGCGCTGGCCGAGAGACCGGTGATCGCCTGGACGTGGCTCGAGACGAGCGCGCTGTCGAGCGGCGTGCTGCTGCCATACGCCGTCGTCGGGCCGTACTCGACCTGTGTCGATGCGGTCTGGCTCGTGGTCCAGCTGATCGTCGCAGACGACGATGTGATGTTCGAGGCAGCGACGTTGCTGATGACCGATCCCGTGTTCGTGACGGTCACGGTCACGGTGTTCGTGCTCACCGGCCCGCCGCTGTCGCCGTGCCAGATCGCGGTGACGGTGTTCGATCCTTCAGGCGCAGTCGCCGTGTTCCATTGCGCCGAGCAAGAGCCCTGAGTGATCTCTGATCCGACGTTGACGCCGTTCACGCGGAACTGCAAACCCGCGACGCCAGGACCGTCCGCCATCGCCTGCAACAGCACGACGCCCGACACCGTGGCTCCGTTTGTTGGCAAAGTCAGCGTGACTCCGGGGAGCATGCTCGACGCGTACACCGTGGGAAGGAAGTGCATGCCGGTCAGGCCCGCGAGACTTCCAAGAATCAGCGCGCACATCTCTCGTCGGATCCGAGCCTTCCAGTTCATATCCACCCCAGCGGTTTGCGGCGCGCTCGTACTCCACCGAGCGAGACCCGCGAACGGCTGGTCGACAATGCAGGGCACGTGCCATGCACGATCCAAAACTCCGTTCCGGTAGGTAATCGTTTACTTCTCAGTCAGATACGAGGATTCGTCGCGTCACGCCGTCACGCGCACGATCACGAAATACTTACCGAATCGAACGTAAGAAGCGGGTTCTGGTGTCGGTACACCGGCACCGATCTGCCTGCGGTATGCTGACGCGTCATGACCCCAGTTCTCGATTACATCCACACGAATCGCGATCGTTACATCGACGAATTGAAGCAGTACCTTGCGATTCCATCCGTGAGCGCGCTGCCTCAGCACACGGCCGACGTCCGGCGATGCGCCGAGTGGACGGCCGACGAGATGCGACGCATTGGACTCGACAACGTCCGGCTCATCGAGACGCCCGGCAATCCCGTCGTCTACGGCGACTGGCTGCACGCGGCCGGCGCCCCGACGATCCTGTTCTACGGGCACTACGACGTGCAGCCGGTCGATCCGCTCGAGCTCTGGGAGTCGCCGCCGTTCGAGGCGACGGTGCGAGACGGCGAGATCTACGCGCGCGGCGCGGCCGACGACAAGGGCCAGGTGTTCATGCACCTCAAAGCGATCGAGGCGCACCTGAAAAAAGGCGGCGGGCTGCCGCTGAACATCAAGGTCATCGTCGAAGGGGAAGAAGAAGTCGGGTCGGTCAACCTCGACAATTTCATCCGTGCGAACAAGTCCACGCTCGCCTCGGACGTCGTCGTGATTTCCGATTCGGCGATGTTCGATCGCGGCGTCCCGTCGATCTGCTATTCGCTGCGCGGGCTGGCCTACTATCAGATCGACGTGCGCGGCTCGAAGTCCGATCTGCATTCAGGCGTGTTCGGCGGCGCGGTCGCCAATCCCGCGAACGTGCTGGCGTCCGTACTGGCGCAGATGAAAGATCGCGGCGGGCGCATCAAGATTCCCGGCTTCTACGACGACGTGCGGCCGCTGTCGGATGAAGAACGCGAAGCCTGGAAGGCGCTCCCGTTCAACGAGAAGAAGTACCGCAAGGATCTCGGCGCGCCGAAGCTGGCCGGCGAGAGCGGCTACAGCGTGCTCGAGCGGACCTGGGCGCGTCCCACGTTCGACGTGAACGGGCTCCTGTCCGGGTTCACCGGCCAGGGCGCGAAGACGGTGATTCCCGCACAAGCGATGGCCAAGATCAGCATGCGGCTCGTTCCCGATCAGGACCCCGACAAGATCGGGAAGCTCTTCGAAGACTTCGCGCAGAAGGTCGCGCCCAAAACGGTCGAGCTCAAGGTGACCCGCATGCACGGCGGCCGTCCCTGGATCACCGATTACCACAATCCGTACGTGCAGGCCGCCGCGCGTGCGATCGAACAGGGATTCGGACGCGCTCCCGTGTTCTGTCGCGAGGGCGGATCGATCCCGGTCGTCTCCACGTTTCAGGAAGAGCTGCACATCCCGGCCGTGCTCTTTGGCGTCGGACTGCCCGACGAGAATGCGCACGCGCCGAACGAGCGTTTGGATCTCGGAAACTTCCACAACGGGATCGTCTCGTCGGCGATTCTCTACGGCGAGATCGCCAAGGTGAGTACTCCGGTCTAGTGTCTCGGTGGGCCGTGCGGCCGTGCGGCCGTGCGGCTGTGCAGAAGTGTGAAGCGCCCGGAGCGTCCACTTGGTTGGAACCACGGCCTGGCGCGGACTTCCACGACGGGTTGAGGCGCCACCGTCTCAACGGCGGACGAGCTCGATCTCGAAGACCCTGGGCCAGAGCTTGCCGGTCACGAAGAGCCGCCGGCTCCCGGCGTCATAGGCGATGCCGTTCAGGACGGCGTCCGGATCGCCGCGGTCGGCCGGCGGCAGCAATCCTGCGAGATCGATCCAGCCCGTGACCCGTCCGGTCGCCGGAGCAATCCGCGCGATCCGATCAGTTTTCCAAACGTTCGCGAAGATCTCGTTCCCCACGACCTCGAGCTCGTTGAGGTCGTCGACCGGCCGGCCGCGATCCGTCACGGAGAACCGGCCGGTCTCCCGGAACGTCGTGGGCGCCAACCAGCGCAGCATCGGGCTGCCGTCGCTCATGACGAGCTGCTTGCCGTCGCTCGCGAGTCCCCAGCCCTCGCCGATGTACGTGAACGTGCCGCGACGGCCGAACGTCGCGAGATCGTAGCGGAACGCCACTTCGTTCTCCCACGTGAGCTGGATCAGCTCGCCGTTCCATTCGGCGAGGCCCTCGGCAAAGTACAAGGGATCGACGGCCGTCTGTTGGACGACCTCGCCCGTTTCGAGCCGGACTTTGCGCAGCGACGATCGTCCTCGCAGTCCGGTGCTCTCGTACAGGAAACCGTTCCGGTAAATCAATCCTTGCGTGAACGCGCGCGAGTCGTGCGGAAACGTGTTGACGATCCGGTAGCCGTAGCGCACGGCGTCCTGCGCGTCGGACGCGCGTTGTGCCGGCGTCGCGCCGATCGACGTGATCGCGAGCAGCGTCACCAGCGTCACCATCGCGCGTCTCATGTCAGGCCTCTGAATTCCAGCTTACGAATTCGACTCCTCGAACACAAAGTCGAAATCGTGGTCCCGAATCCGTTCGGGACCCGTCGAAGACGGCGCGATCGGGCGGAGCGCCAGCGGCCCGGTTTTCGGCCTGTTTTCGCGATCTTTCGCGGATTCTCTGGCACAGATAGTGCACAACGACGAATGATCTTTTATGTGGTCGAAGCTGAAGGCGCTTCGCACCGGCCTCGGCCGGGAGCAGACGATCCTCGCGTCGTTGGTCCTGGCCTACGTCGTCACGGGCAAGCTCGGCCTCGCATACTCGTTCGATCACCCGGCGGCGAGTCTGGTGTGGCCGCCGGCCGGTGTCGCCCTCGGCGCCTTTCTCGTACTCGGCTATCGCGTGTGGCCGGCGATTCTCCTCGCGGCCGTGCTTCTCTACGCCGCCGTGCTCGGTGCGGTTCCTGCCGTGTTGCTCATGGGCGCGAGCAACACCGCCGAAGGCATGCTGGCCGCGTATCTGATCAATCGCTACGCCGGCGGGCGCCACGCATTGCAGACGCCGCAGAACTGCGTCCGCTTCGCGGCGCTCACCGCGCTCGCGAGCTTCGCCGGCGGCGCGACCATCGGTACCGCGGCGCTCGCGCTGTTCGGTCACGCCGAGTGGAGCGAGTACGGCGTCATCTGGCTCAACTGGAGTGTCGGCGCCTTCGCCGGCAGCGTCATCGTCGGACCGATGGTGATGCTGTTCACGCAGGGTTCCAAGGGACGCTGGAAGCCGCGGCAGACCGCGGAAGCCGTCGCGGCGTTTCTGTCGATCGTGTTGATCGGCGTCGCCGTCTTCTTCGGATTTCCGGCCGAGCTGCGCGACTACCCGGTGGAGCTCACCTGTGTGCCGGCGTTGCTGTGGGCGGCGTTCCGTCTCGGCCGCCGGTCGGCGATCGTCGCGGCGACGCTGCTCACCAGTCTGGCGATTGCCGGCACGCTCGAAGGCTTCGGCCCGTTCATCCGCAACACGCCGAGCGGATCGCTCCTGATGACGCTCGGGTTCATGAGCCTCACGACCGTCATGACGCTCGCGATCGCGGCGCTTGCTGCGGAGTACGCCGTCGCCGAAGCCCAGCTGCGCGAGCTGGTCGTGACCGATCCACTCACCGGTCTGCCGAATTACCGCCGGCTCGTCGATGTCCTCGGGACCGAAATCGCGCGGTCGAACCGGAACGACCGGCCGTTCTCGGTCGTGTTCTTCGACATGGACGGCCTCAAGCGCATCAACGACGAATTGGGCCATCTCATCGGCAGCCGAGCGGTGTGCCGCTTCGCGGAAACCCTTCGTGCCGCGTGCCGTACGACGGATACTGCCGCCCGGTATGGCGGGGACGAGTTCGTCGCGGTGCTGCCCGATACCGACGACGAGGGGGCGCAACTCGTCATCCGGCGCGTGGCCGAGCGGCTCGCCGAGGACCACGACAAACCGGAGCTTTCGGTCAGCGCAGGGGTGGCGGTCTATCCCCGGGACGGCGGTACGCCGACAACACTATTGAGCGCAGCTGATAGAGCGCTTTATAGCGTGAAAGCCGAAAAGGCGAATGCGCGCCGCCGCGGGGTCGTACCAATCCGCGAGTGGAGCAGCGCAGGCTGATCCGGTCCTTGCTCGGACCGCGACCGGCAACCAGGCCTCCCCAGCCGACGAGCCACGAGCCAGTCACGCGTGGGTCCGTGTGTGCGTGCGTGGCATAACGACTGCTAGACGGTGACTGCAGCGTCGAATTTTTGACGCCCCGCCTGGCACAGGCTCAGGTTCTCAGGTTTTTGATGGTTGAACGACTCGACCGGCACCCGTTCCTTCTGGCCGCCGTATTCTCGGTGTACTTCGGCTTGGGGGTTCTCGGGCTGGGCATCGGTGGTGTCCAGCTCAGCGCGACCGCCGTGTGGCCGCCAAGCGGCTTTGCGCTCGCCGCGCTGCTGCTCTTCGGGCGCGGCTTGTGGCGCGCGGTGTTCGCCGGCGCCTTCTTCGTCTATTTTCTGACCGGCGGCGACCTGTTCAGCTCGCTCGCCCTCGCGGTCGGCAACACGCTCGAGGCCGTCGTCGGCTCGATGCTCGTCGAGCGGCTGGCCGGCGGGCGCGATGCGTTCCGGAGCGCGCGCACCGTGTTCCGCTTTGCCGTGGTGGCCCTCTTGAGCACGGGCATCACGGCGACGCTCGGCGCGCTCAGCGTCACGCTGGTGAATCGCGGGTTGGGCGACTTCGCGTTCACCTGGCTCACCTGGTGGCTCGGCAACCTGACCGGCACGCTCGTCATTGCGCCGCTCGTGCTGCTCTGGACGACGACGCCCTTCGAACGGCCGCGCTGGCGGGATTTGCCCGAGCTGGTCGAAGCGGTGATCCTGATGATCCTGCTGACCGGCGTCTGCCTCGTCGTGTTTGCCGGACAGTTCCCGTCGGACATCGACGACTATCCACTCGAGTTCCTGTGCGTGCCGTTCTTCCTGTGGGCCGCGTTTCGTTTCGGCCGGCGTGAGGTGGTGACCGCGCTCGCAGTCCTGTCGGGCATCGCGGTCTGGGGCACGGTTCGCGAAATCGGTCCGTTCGTGCGCGCCACGCAGCACGAGGGCCTCGTGCTCGTGCAGGCGTACATCTGCGTCATGTCGGTGATGTTCGTCGTCCTCGCCGCCGTCGTCGCCGAACACAAGCACGCCGAGAATCAGTTGCGCGAGCTCGCGATCACCGATCCGCTCACCGGCCTCGCCAACTACCGCCGGTTGATCGAAGTCCTGCGCGTCGAGATCACGCGGTCGCGCCGGACCGGCCGATCGTTTTCGGTGGTGTTCGTGGACATGGACGGGCTCAAGGGCATCAACGACCGCTACGGCCACCTGGTCGGCAGCCGCGCCCTCTGCCGCGTCGGCGACGCGCTCCGGCGAACCAGCCGCGCCCTGGATACTGCCGCGCGCTATGGCGGCGACGAGTTCGCGATCGTGTTGCCTGAAACCACCGAAGAGGGCGGCCAGGCGGTGTTGAGGCGCGTCTCCGATCGACTGGCGGCCGATCCTGACAAGCCGATCCTCTCGGTCAGCGGCGGCGTGGCGGTGTTCCCGCGCGACGGCGACTCGCCGACGATGTTGCTCCGCACGGCCGACCGCGCGCTGTACGCCGCGAAGGCCGCCAATGCCGCCCGGGCCGGCTTCGTGCAAACCCTCGACGAACGAAAGACCGGAACGTCCAGTTAGGCCCAGGGCCCAGCGCCAAAGGCCCAGGTAATCTCGCTGTCCAATGGCTGCGGTGTTTACCTGGGCCCGGGCCCATGGCCCTGGGCCTAGAATGGTCTCCATGCCGGATCCTCTCGTCGTTGGCAGGACCGCGGCCGGGGTGGAGCTCGTGATGCGCCCGGCCATGGCGAATCGTCACGGACTCGTGACCGGCGCGACCGGCACCGGCAAGACCGTGACGCTGCAATTACTCGCCGAACAATTCTCGCGCCTCGGTGTGCCGACGTTCATGGCCGACGTGAAGGGAGATCTGGCGGGGCTCGCCGCCGCCGGCGCCACGTCGCCGAAGCTCGCGGAACGGCTCAAACGCATCGGCGCGAGCGAGCCGGTGTTCGGCGCCGCCCCCGTCGTGTTCTGGGACGTGTTCGGCAAGGCGGGCCACCCGGTGCGGGCGACGGTGTCGGATATGGGCCCGCTGCTCCTCGGTCGGCTGCTGGGGTTGAACGAGACGCAGCGCGGCGTGCTGACGCTCGTCTTTAAGATCGCCGACGATGCCGGGCTGCTGCTTCTCGATCTGAAGGATCTGCGCGCGATGCTGCAGACGGTCGGCGAGCACGCCAGGGAATTCACGACGAAGTACGGAAATGTTTCAGTCGCCTCGGTCGGCGCGATCCAGCGCGGACTCCTCACGCTCGAGGAACAGGGCGCCGACAAGTTTTTCGGCGAGCCGATGCTCGACGTGGACGACTTGCTGCAGACGTCAAACGACGGGCGCGGCGTGGTCAACATCCTCGCGGCCGATCAGCTGATGTCCTCGCCGAAGCTGTATTCGACGTTCCTGCTCTGGCTGCTCTCGGAGCTGTTCGAGCGATTGGCGGAAGTGGGCGATCCCGACAAGCCGAAGATGGTGTTCTTTTTCGACGAGGCCCACCTGCTCTTCACGGACGCGCCTCCAGCGCTCGTCGAGAAGATCGAGCAGGTGGTGCGGCTCATCCGGTCGAAGGGCGTCGGCGTGTACTTCGTGACGCAGAATCCGCTCGACATCCCGGAGAGCGTGCTCGGCCAGCTGGGCAATCGCGTGCAGCACGCGCTGCGCGCGTTCACTCCGCGCGATCAGAAGGCGGTCCGCACCGCGGCGGAAACCCTCCGAAGCAATCCCGCGCTCGACGTGGAGAAAGTGATCACGGAGCTCGCCGTCGGCGAAGCGCTCGTCTCGATGCTCGACGACAAGGGCGCGCCCGGCGTGGTCGAGCGCGCGTGGATTGCGCCGCCAGGCTCACGGATCGGTCCGATCACGCCCGAGGAACGTCAGGCGATCATTGGCCGCTCAGTGATTCGCGGGCACTACGAGCAGATGGTCGATCGCGAATCGGCGTACGAGAAACTGCAGGCGCGCGCCGACGAGCGGCAGCCGTCGGCCGACGCGCCGGCCCCGCGGGCGCCGCGGACCGCACCCGTTCCCGCGCCGACCGGCACGACGACCACGCCGGGCGCCGGGTCGCTCTCCGACATTCTGTTCGGGTCCACCGGCCCGCGTGGCGGCCGGCGTGAAGGCATGCTCGAATCGGCGGCACGAAGCGCCGCCCGGTCGGTCGGGTCGGGCGTCGGCCGCGAAATCATGCGGGGCGTCCTTGGGTCGATTTTTGGGAGTAAACGCCGCTGAACCCCGGAACCGAACCCCGGAACCCCGGAACCCCGGAACCGGTGTCGAAGGCAGGAATAGGAGAACGCGATGATGACGAACCGAAGCCGGTTGTCGTTGGCGGGCCTCGTGGGGCTGTGTCTGATCGTGCCGGTGGCGGCGCGGGCGCAGGCGGCGCCGACGGAAGCGGCGCTGCTGGAACGGTTGGCGGCGCAGCCCGCTGAGATGGCGCCGTACCTGGAGCTCGCCAAGATCTATCTGGCCGCGCGGCGGTTCGACGACGCGGAACAGATGTTGACGCAGGCGCTGGCGCTTGTCCGCCAGGCGCGGACGACGCCAATCCCGGTGCCACAGGCGCCAGGCGTGTCGCGCGATCGAGCCGTTGCCCCGGCCGCGTCACCCGGCCAGCCGATCTCCGCACCGGTCCGCGTCGGCGGCGACGTCAAGGAACCGAAGAAGATCAGGGACGTGAGGCCGGTCTACCCCGAGATCGCGCAGGCGGCGCGCGTCCAGGGCATCGTGATTCTCGAGATCGTCATTGACCAGCGCGGAGACGTCCGCGACGCGCAGGTCCTGCGCTCGATCCCGCTGCTCGACCAGGCGGCGATCGAGGCCGTGCGCCAGTGGCAGTTCACGCCGACGTCGCTGAACAACGCGCCGGTCGAGGTGGTGATGACCGTCACTGTGAACTTCACGCTCAGCCACTGACGTGAGCGTCGCGCCGTATCTCGACGCCATCGACCTCGCGTACGACCGTCAGTCCTGGCACGGGACGAATCTTCGCGGCTCTCTACGGGGGGTCACGGCCGGGCAGGCCGCCTGGCGGCCGGCCCGCGGGCGACACAACATCTGGGAGCTCGCTGTCCACGCCGCGTACTGGAAGTACGCGGTGCTGCGGCGGCTCACTGGCGCGAAGCGCGGATCGTTCGCCCTCGAGGGATCGAACTGGTTCGCGCGCCCGGTCCAGCCGACTGATGCCGCCTGGAAAGCCGATCTTGCGCTGCTCGAACGCACGCACCGCGAGCTGCGTGCCGCCGTCGCGGCGCTTCCGGCCGCGCGGTTGCGCGCGCGCGTGCAGGGCAAACGCACGGCCGCCTGGCTCCTGGCCGGCATCGCCGCGCACGACCTCTACCACGCGGGACAGATTCAGCTCATTAAGAGACTCAGACAAGGACAGAGATAAGTTCCGGGGTTCCGAGGTTCCGGGGTTCCGAGGTTCGGTTCCGAGGTTCTTCGGTTGCGAATTGTCCCACTGCCGGCAGAAGCTCGGTGCCTGAGAACCTCGGAACCGAACCCCGGAACCTCGGAACCCCGGAACCCCGGAACCCGTTCCCGTCGTCCCCGTCGTATCCTGTCCGTGTGTCTGAGTCGCTTCCGAGCCTGGCGTCGGCGGCCGCGGAGTTGACGGCGATCGGCAGGCGCTTCTATTCGCGCGGCTGGGTGATGGGCACGAGCGGCAACTTCAGTGCCGTGGTGTCGCGGCAGCCGTTGCGGCTGGCCATTACCCCGAGCGCCGCGCACAAAGGGACGCTCGATCCCGCCGCGTTCCTCGAGATCGACGAGGCCGGCCGTGTCCTCGCCGGAGCGGGCGGCCAGCCCTCGGCGGAGACGCTTCTGCACCTCGAAATCGTGGCCGCGCGCGGGGCCGGGGCCGTCTTGCACACGCACTCCGTTTGGAGCACGATACTTTCAGACCTCCACGCGTCCGGCGGCACACTGGCGATCAGCGGCTACGAGATGCTGAAGGGCCTGAACGGCGTGCGGACGCACGAGCACCGCGAGCTGATTCCGATCGTCGAAAACGATCAGGACATGCGCGGGCTGGCCGGGGAGGTGCGGAAGGTGCTCGGCGCCCATCCGGACGCCCACGCCGTGCTGCTTCGGCGGCATGGCCTCTACACCTGGGGCCGGACGCTCGCCGAAGCCGAGCGGCACATCGAGATTCTGGAGTTTCTGTTCGAGACCGTTGGACGAAGCTCGGGGAGACAGTAATGGCGCAAATCAACATCCCGGAAGAGCACCGCTCGATCACGGATCACGACGAAGTGCGCGTCTTCCTCGCGGCGAATGGCATCGAGTACGAGCAGACCGAGCCGTCCACGCCCGTCCGCGCGGGCGCGCCGGCCGAGGAGTTGCTCGCCGCTTACCAACCCAAGATCGACGAGCTCAAGGCGCGTGGCGGCTACGTCACCGCCGACGTCATCGACGTGTTTCCGCACACGCCGAACCTCGACGCCATGCTCAACAAGTTCAACAGCGAGCACTGGCACGACGAGGACGAAGTGCGGTTCATCGTCGAGGGGCACGGCCTGTTTCACATTCACCCGGAGAGCGGACCGGTCTTCGCGATCGAAGTCGTCGCCGGCGACCTGATCCGGGTGCCGCGCGGCACGCACCATTGGTTCGATCTCTGCGTCGATCGCCGCATCCGCGCGATCCGGCTGTTTCAGGATCCCACCGGCTGGACGCCGCACTACACGAGCAGCGGCGTGGACAAGCGCTTCCAGCCGGTGTGCTTCGGACCCGCGTACTTCCCCGCCACCCGGCCCGCCGCCGGCGTGTGACGATCCGGCTCGCCGAGCGCGATCTCGGCGCGGTGCTCCTCGACATCGAAGGCACGACGACCCCCATCGCGTTCGTGCACGACGTGCTGTTTCCGTACGCACGCGCGCGTGCCGCGGCTTATCTCACGGCGCACCGCGGCACCCCGGACGACGAGGAGATTCGCCGCCGTCTCGCCGCCGAGCACGCGGAAGACGTGCGAAACGGGCAGCTGCCGCCTTCGCTTCGGACGGACGACGCGGCGCACGGTCTGGTGCCGTACATCGAGTGGCTGATGGATCGCGACCGGAAGTCCCCCGGACTCAAACTGCTCCAGGGCTTGATCTGGGAAGAGGGCTACCAGGCGGGTGAGCTTCGCGGCCAGGTGTATCCGGACGTCCCCGCCGCGATCCGGCGCTGGCGCGAACTGGGCCTGGACGTGGCCATCTACTCGTCGGGCAGCGTGCTCGCGCAGCGCCGGCTGTTCGAATCGACGCTCGCCGGCGACCTGACGCCGCTCTTCACCGCGTTCTTCGACACGGCGGTCGGCCCGAAGGTCGCGGCATCGAGCTACGCGCGGATCGCCGCCGCGCTCCGCCGATCGCCGGCCGGGATCGTGTTCGTCTCCGACATCACCCGGGAGCTCGCCGCCGCGCGCGAGGCCGGCCTGCAGGTGCTCCTCAGCCTGCGGCCCGGCAACGCGGCCCAGCCGGATGCCGACGCGTACGAGCAGGTCACGACGTTCGACCAAATCACCTGAGGGGGTACGTACCGCATAATGTCTGTCTCCGGAGCCCTTGATGAATCGAACTGGCGTGGCGGTGATCCTCGGGACGATGATCGCGAGCAGTGCCTTCGTGTCGGCGCAGGCGCCGCCGCCGAAGCCGGCGGGGGCGGGCGCGGCGCCGGAACGGTTTACCGTCCAGTCTGACGGTCACCCGATGGCGGTCTGGGCGCGGCGGCCGGCGCAGCCGAAAGGCGCGCTGCTGCTCGTCCACGGGCGCACCTGGAGCAGCCGGCCGGATTTCGATCTGCAGGTGCCGGGGCTGCAGCGATCGGTGATGATCTCGCTCGCCGCCCAGGGTTGGGCCGCGTACGCGGTCGACCTGCGCGGCTACGGCGAGACGCCGCGCGACGCGACCGGCTGGCTCACGCCGAAGCGCGGCGCCGCCGACATCGCGAACGTGCTCGCCTGGGTGGCCCAGCAGCATCCAACGCTGGCGCGCCCGGCGCTGATCGGCTGGTCTCGCGGCGCGGCCATGTCGGCGATCGCCGCGCAAACCGCGCCCAAGAGTCTTTCTGCGCTCGTGTTGTTCGGGTTCGCCTTCGATCCCGACCTGTCGTTCATCGACGTGACCGTGCCCGACAAGCCGCAGATGGAGAAGAACTCGCCTGAGGCCGCGGCGAGCGATTTCATCTCGGCGAACGTCACGCCGCCGGCCGTGATTCAGGCGTTCGTGCAGCAGGCGCTCAAAGCCGATCCGGTCCTCGCCGATCTCAAGAGCGACAGCGAGTTCAACATCTTCAAGCCCGCACGGATGGCCACGCCGACCCTCGTCCTCTTCGGCGACCGCGATCCGGGCGTCGTCCAGGAGGATGCCGCGAAGTTCTTCGCGCGCCTGGCCTCGCCCGACAAGCAGATGGTCGTGCTGCCGGGCGCCGATCACGCCGCACAGATCGAAGACACGCACGACGCGTGGATCGCGGCGATCGTCAGTTTTCTCAACCGCCCGGCCGTGAAGCGATAGGGCAGTCCAATGCGCATCAAAGTCACCGGCAGTGTGTGCGTGCTCGCGTTGATCCCCGTGCTGTTCGCGGCCTCATGCGGGGCCCGGCCTGACAGCCCGTCGCCTGAGATCCCGGGGACATTTTCGATCCTCGGATTCGATCCTGAGACCGGCGCGATTGGCGCGGCAGTGCAGTCGAGAGTCTTCTCGGTCGGCAACGGCGTGATCTGGGCGGAGCCCGGCATCGGCGCCGTCGCCACTCAGGCGATCGTGGACGTCGGCTACGGGCCGAAGGGCATCGAGCTGCTGCGCCAGGGCATGGCGCCGGCCGCCATCATCAAGAAAATCTGGGACGAAGATCCGGACCCGGGCTACGGCAAGCAGCGCTGGCAAAAGGCGGGGCGGCAGTTTGCCGTCATCAACGCCAAAGGCGAGGTCGCTGCTTACACCGGTCCCGAGGCGCCCGCCCAGTTCGGCGACGCACAAGGACAGTACTGCACCGCTCAGGGCAATACGCTCGGCAGCAAGGACGTGCCCGCCGCGATGGTCAAGGCCTTCGAGTCGTCGGAAAAAGACGCCAAGGGCGAGCGCACCCATCTCTCACTCCGGCTGCTTGCCGCGATCGAGGCCGGGCAGGCCGCCGGCGGCGACCGTCGCGGGCAGCAATCCGCCGCGATGCTCGTCGTCAAGAAAGACTGCGGCGTCTGGCTGCACAACGACGTCGAGCTCCGCCTCCAGGTGGACGACAACCCCGAGCCCATCAAGGAACTGCGACGGCTCGTAGAGTACTGGAACGCGAACCAGAAGCGGCGCGGCTGCTGAGCGTACAGGAAGCTTCACCGGACAAGGACTCAGCTTGGGGTGAAAGGCGCACGGACGGGCCGGGGCACGTTAGCCGGCCAGGTATAGGCGGGCTGAAGCCCGCCTCTCCTGGAGTCTCGGCCCCTTCAAAACGCTTTACGATCGGATGCGGCTGTTGACGCGGCAAGAAGTCTTTCCAAAAGAATCCCTTCATTTCTTCAACTCTTCATGGTGAAGCTTTAGCCATGACCGAATTCCCTCGCGTCCGCGCCCCTGAGCTCACCGGCATCCTCGACTGGTTCAATGTCCCGGCGCCGCTCAGCCTGAAGGCGCTCCGCGGCAAGGTGGTACTGCTCGATTTCTGGACCTACGGCTGCGTCAATTGCATGCACATCCTGCCGGACTTGAAGCGCCTCGAAGAGAAGTACGCCGACGAACTGGTCGTTATCGGCGTGCACTCGGCGAAGTTTGCGAACGAGCGGAAGGCGGACAACATCCGGCGGATCCTCGTCCGCTACGACATCACGCATCCGGTCGCCAACGACGCGAACTTCGCGGTGTGGAAGGCGTATGGGGCGCGTGCGTGGCCGACGCAGGTGTTGATCGATCCGGAAGGGTACGTTGTCGCCACCGCATCCGGTGAAGGCAAGGCTGAGGCGTTCGATCGCGCGATCGCGGCGGTCGTCCAGGTCTTCGACGAGCAGGGCAAGATCGATCGGACACCGATCCCGCTGGCGCTCGAAGGTCGCGGCGCGGCCGGCGTTCCCGCGGAGTCGCCGCTGGCTTTTCCTGGCAAGGTGCTCGCCGACGAGACGCGGCGCCGGCTCTTCATCGCCGATTCGAATCACCACCGCGTGCTGGTCGCGGACTTGGACGGCGTGATTCAGGACGTCGCCGGTGCCGGCCCGTTCGGCTGGGAGGACGGCGGCTTCGACGAGGCGCGGTTCTATCGTCCGCAGGGACTGGCCCTCGATCCGGGACGTCCCGGTCGCCTCTACGTCGCCGACACCGAGAATCACACGGTGCGTGCGTTGGATCTCGACACGCGGCGCGTCACGACCGTCGCTGGCACGGGACGCCAGGCGGCCTGGGGCGGCGCCGGCGGGGCGGCGCGCGAAACCGCGCTCAGTTCACCATGGGATCTGCTGGTCGTGGGCCGATTGCTCTTCGTCGCGATGGCCGGCACGCATCAGATCTGGATGGTCGATCTCGAGCGCGAGCTGGCCTTCCCGTACGCCGGATCCGGACGCGAAGCACGGGTGGACGGCGGCGTGGACGACGCGGCCTTCGCGCAGCCGTCCGGCCTGGCGGCGATCGGCTCGGCGCTCTTTGTCGCCGATGCGGAGTCGAACATCATCCGCGCGATTGCCTTGCCGCCGGAGAATCAGGTGCGCACGCTCGCCGGCGGGGACCTGTTCGAGTTCGGCGACCGCGACGGGCGCGGTGACACGGCACGGCTTCAGCATCCGCTCGGCGTGGCGGCCACGGGCGGCCTGCTGTTCGTCGCCGACACGTACAACCACAAGATCAAAACGCTCGACCCCGACAGCCGGCAGGTGCGGACATTTGCCGGAACCGGCGAAGAGGGACGCGCCGACGGCGCGGCCGCGGCAGCCACGTTCTACGAGCCGGGCGGGCTCTCTGCGACCGACGACGTGCTGTACGTTGCCGACACCAACAACCATGCCGTCCGGCGTATCGACCTCACCCGCCGGACCGTCACGACTCTGACCATTCGGCTGCGGCCGGCGTCGAAATAGGCGGCGCCCTTTTTTCTTTTGTGCGCGAAGATCAAGAATTGGGGCGGAGGCTTCGATGGTCCCTCGTCGTTCGGCGGGCGCGCTTGGCGCACTGGTCCTGGTCTGCCTGGTCAAGGTGCCGGAAGCATCGGCACAAACGTTGACGTTCGGCGTGAAGGCCGGCGTCACCAGTTCGACGCTCGAGATCGAGGCGACCGATCTGATCATCAGCCCGTCGAGTCGCATCGGCGCCGAGGCTGGCGTGTTCGTCGCGCGTAAGCTCTTCGGCTCGTTCGAGGGGCAGGTCGAGGGCCTCGCCAGCCAGAAGGGCACGATCATCAAGGACGATCCCCGATTCGCCGGCGACTTGAAGGTGCGGATCACCTACCTCGATGTGCCGGCGCTTCTCGGGTACCGGTTCGCGCTGTCGCAGAAAGCGGCGGTGCATGCCCTGGCGGGCGCGGTGTTTTCGCTTCGTCTCCACGACAAGCAGCTGGAGGGATCGGACGTGCTCGAAGAGGGCGTGAAACAGGCGTTCACGAGCGGCGACGTCGGTCTGTCGCTCGGCGGCGCCGTCACGTTCCGCCAGATGTCGGTGGACGTGCGCTACGTGTGGGGACTGTCGAACATCAACGACGACGTTGACCGCGACGAGCTGACCGCCCGCAACCGGACCTGGAGCGTGTCGGTAGGGTGGCGGTTGAAGTGAGTGTCCTTCTACTGCCCGCCCCGGCCTCCCGCGGGTAGCGGCGTGGCCGGCTTGCGCGGGAGTTTCTCGTCGCGGTTCGCCGCGAGAAACGCGAACGCGGCCGCGATCGTGGCGTTCCGCCGCATGTCCTCGGGCTGGAGCCGCTCGTAGCTGTCCATGTTCGTGTGGTGGGTCATCGTGTCGTACTCCACCTCGTCCTGGATGAACTGCCAGCCGGGCAAGCCGGCGCCGTCGAACGATCCGTGATCGGTCCCGCCGGTGTTGTTCACGTTCAGGTGCGACATGCCGACGTTCCGGAACGGTTCCATCCACGCGCGGAAGATCGGCCCGACCGCCTGGTTCTGCTGCAGGTAGACGCCGCGAATCGCGCCCGTCCCGTTGTCGATGTTGAAGTACGCGGAGAACTTCGCGTGATCGGGCGTCGTCGGCGCCGGAGCGCCGCCGCCGCGCCCACGCCCGCCGCCGAACTTCTGCTGCACGTACAAGCGCGATCCGATGAGCCCCTGTTCTTCGCCGGTCCAGAGTCCGATGCGGACCGTGCGGCGCAGCGGCACGCCGCTCTGCTTGAGGATGCGCATGGCTTCGAGCATCGCAGCCGAGCCGGCGGCGTTGTCGGTCGCCCCGGTGGACGCGTGCCACGAATCGAAGTGCGCACCGATCATCACGAGCTCGTCGGCCTTGTCCGTGCCGCGGATTTCGCCGACGACGTTGAACATGGGCGGATTGGAGAGGTACGTGTTCTTGATGTCCGCCTCGATCGTGACCGGAATCTTCAGCTCGAGCATCCGCGCAATCCGGTTGTACTGCTCGGCGGGGATCGAGATTTGCGCGAGCAGAGTGTTCGGATCGACCGAGCGGCTGCCGCCGCCAATCGTGTAGAGACCGTGACCTGTGTTGCCGGTGTTGAGAACGCCGAGCGCGCCTTGCGCTTTGAGGAACGCGTTGCGGTTGAAGCCGCCCCCGCCTTGCCCGCCACGTCCCGCGCCCGCACCGCCGCCGGCCGGCGCTGTCGCGCCGGCCGCGGGCGGGGTGCCTGCGCACGGGTTCGTGCCTGACGGCGCCGGTGCGGCGGCTGCGGCCGGCGTCGCGCCGCGTCCTGCCGCCGGGGCGCCGGCGGCTGCGCCGGGGGCCGCTGTGGGCTGTCCAGGCGCTGCTGCAGGCGCGCCTCCCGGCGCACCCTGACGGCCGCCGCCGCCGCGTCCGCCGGGAGGCGTCGAGCCGAGCTCGTTCGTCCGCCGCGGCGTCTCCATGTTGTCGAGTTCTTCTTTCGTGAAGCGCGTCGCCTGCGGCTGCCAGAACGCCTGGATCTCACGTGGCCCCGAAGAAATAATCCACTTACCTCTCAGCTGGCCGGCGCCGTACTTTTGCTGTAACTCGTCCTGCGCGGTCTCGGTCACGAGCATGACCTCGCCGCGCACGAGCCCGTTCGTTCCCGGCGACCACGCGCTTGGCGTCCCGGGAATCGAGAACGACTGCGGCGAGACGGCCTGGAGATAGAATTTGTCGTTCGTCCAGCCGCACGGGAAGCCATTGTTCTGCCCGCTCGGATCGGTCGGCCACGGCTCCAGCGACACGCTGGTCAGGCCCCACTCCTTCATCTTCGCGACCGACCACTCGCCGGCTTTCTGAATGTTCGGCGAGCCGGTGAGGCGCGGTCCGTACACGTCGGTCAGGTAGCTCGCGATCTCCATCACCTTCGAGTTCGTGGCCACGAGGCCCTGCGTCTTGATCTTGTTGATGCTGTCGTAGTCGATCGGTTCGTCCGAAGCGCGGATGGGCAGGCCGGCTACCGACACGGTCAGCAACGCGGCGAGTCCGAAACCGAGGACGTTATGACGAGTCATTCTTTTTCTCCTGCGTTGGGGCCCCACCCCCAACGCTCGATCCGGCTTTCCTCGCGCTACGCGCTCGGGCCGGGTGTCTTTCCTCTTGGCTTGCGGGGCCCCGCTCGCGCCCGCTGCGGGCGGCACTCTTCTTAGTGGCGTTGGGGTCCCACCCCCAACGCTCGATCCGGCTTCCTCGCGCTACGCGCTCGGGCCGGGTGTCTTTCGGACTCAACTGCGACAGTCAACGGCGAAGCACTATAGCGCAGTCAAATGGTAAGGTATCGCGGGTCCAAACTGAGGAGAGATCGCATGCAGAAGCTGGGAGTAGTCACCGGGTGTATCGTCGCGCTGGCCGCGGGCGCGGCCGCGAAACAGGGCGGAGGCGCGGCGGCGCAGCCGCCACAGCCGCCGGCGTCGATTCACGCCGAGGTGAACGGGTACTACACGCCGATTGCGACCAACATCGTCAGATCCGCCGCCATGGTGCCGCCGGAGATGTTCACGTGGCAGCCGACACCGGAAGTGCGATCGTTTGCGCGGCTCTTCGCGCACATCGCGGACGACAACAATGGCGCCTGTTCCGCGCTGGCCGGTGTGACCCCGGCGCCTGCGCGCCTCGACACCGGATCGGCCTGCGCCTGGGCGGCCGATAAGATGACCAAGGCCGACCTCGAGAAGGCGCTCGCCGACTCGGTGGCGCTGTGCCAGAAGGCGTTCGCCGCCGTCACGGCCGCCAACATGATGGAATCGGCCGGTGGCCGCGGCAATCGGACCAAGTTGGGCAACCTGATTTACAACACGAGCCATATCAACGAGCACTACGGCAACCTCGTCACGTACCTCCGCCTCAAGGGCATGGTGCCGCCCTCGAGCGCGCCACGCGGCGGCGGTCCAGCGGATTAAATGAAGAGAGCCTTCCTGGCGGGGCTCGCGATCTGGGTGTCCGCGTCGTGCGCGCGTGTCGAGCGCATGACGGGGGCGCCCGGCGCCGACATCGCGCTCCCGCGCGAATCGAGCATCGTCGACGCGCGCATCCCGCGCAATGCCACGATCGAGACCCTGTTTCGTCAATTCAATCTGCCGCCCGATCTGACGATCGCCGCCATCGACGCGGTGCGTACCGTGTTCAACCCGCGCGATCTGCAGGCCGGTCGCGCGTATCAGTTGACCCGCTCGCTCGACGGGCTCTTCCAGGAGTTCCGCTACGTCATCGACACCGATCGGCTGCTGCGCGTAGTCCGCGTCGCCGGCGTGCCCGGGGCGGCGCCCGCGTTCAACGCGGAGATCGTTCCCCTTCCCAAGGACATCGAAGTGACCGCGGTCTCCGCCGAGATCGGTCGCGAACACCCGTCGCTCGTCGGCGCCTTCGATGCGGCGGGCGAGGACATCCAGCTGGCCCTGCAGCTCGCGGAAATCTTCGGCGGCGAAGTGGACTTCAACTCGGATCTGCAGCCCGGCGATCGGCTCGCCGTGCTGTTCGAACGTCAGACACGCGACGGCGAGTTTCTCGCCTACGGCGAGATCAAGGCGGCGGTGCTCGAGAACGACGGCCGCAAGCTGACCGCGTTTCGCTATCCCGGCGGCGATGGCCAGCCGGCGTGGTTCGACGAGCAGGGCCGGTCGCTCAAACGCCAATTCCTGCAGTCGCCATTGCCGTTCGAGCCGCGCGTCACCTCCCGCTTCTCGTACCGCCGGCTGCACCCCGTTCACGGCACGACGCGCGCGCATCTCGGCGTGGACTACGGCGCGCCGGCCGGCACGCGCGTGCAGGCGGTCGCCAACGGCGTCGTCGAGGTCGCCGGCTGGTCCGGCGAGGCTGGACGGATGGTCCGGCTGCGTCACGCCGGCGGGTACCAGACCGCGTACCTGCACCTGTCCGCCCTCGCCCCGGGCATTCGTCCCGGGGCGCGCGTGAGCCAGGGCGATCTCATCGGCCGCGTCGGATCGACCGGCACGGCCACCGGTCCGCATCTCGACTACCGCATCATCAAGAACGGCAGCTACGTCAACCCGCTGAGCGAACTGAAGAAGATGCCCAAGGGCGTGTCGCTGGCGCCCGACGCGCTCGCCGTGTTCCAGGAGACGCGGACCGCGCTCGCCGCCGAGCTCGAGCGCCGGCTGGCGGCCACGCCAGCCCCGAAATCAGTCGCACCGGCAGCCGCCTCCGGCAAATAATCAAAGGTCGATGTCCGCGCTGTTCCCGTTCCGCGCGCTCCGGCCCGTACCGGAAGCTGCCGCTCGCGTCGCTTCGGTCCCCTACGACGTCGTCAGCACTGAAGAAGCCCGCGCGATTGCCGCTGGCAATCCGCTGAGCTTCCTCCACATCACGCGATCGGAGATCGATCTGCCCGCGGGAACCAACCCGTACGACGCCGCCGTGTACGAACAGGCCGTCCGGAACTTCGAAGCGCTGAAGCGCGACGCGCCCATGGTGATGGACGACGAGCCCGCGCTGTACTTCTATCGGTTGGCGATGGGCGCGCACGTGCAGACGGGACTGGCGGGCTGCTTCTCGCTCGACGAGTACGACCTGAATCTGATCAAGAAGCACGAGAAGACGCGGAAGGACAAGGAAGACGATCGGACGCGGCACATGGTCGATCTCCGCGCACAAACCGGCGTGGTTTTTCTGACGTATCACCGCGTCGCGACCGTGGATGAGATCGCCGAGCGGGCGCAAGAGACGCCGCCCTTGTACGATCTGACCGCGCCGGACGGCGTGCGCCACACGATCTGGCGCGTGACCGGTGCGCATCGCGACGCGCTCGTCGCCGCCGTTCGTGACGTGCCCGCGATGTACATCGCGGACGGCCACCATCGTGCGGCGAGCGCCGCCCGCGCGAGGACTGCGCTCGCAACCGGCGGGCACCGCACGGCGGACGCCGCCACGTTCATCGCCGTGGCGTTCCCCGACAATCAGGTGCGCATCCTGCCGTACAACCGCGTCGTTCGCGATCTTGCCGGCGAGACGGCCGACTCGCTCGTCGCCGCGATTCGCACGCGCGAAATCGTCGTTCGCGCCGGCACCGCCACGCCGGAGCGCCCCGGACGGGTCTCGATGTATCTCGCCGGCCATTGGCACACGATCGAGCTGCCGGCACCGCCCGCCGGGACGCCGCGCGCGGAGGCGCTCGACGTGGAGGTCCTGCAGCGGCAGGTGCTCGAGCCCGTGCTGAAGGTGGGGGACGTTCGCACCGACAAGCGGATCGATTTCGTGGGTGGCATTCGCGGCACCGCGGAACTGGAACGGCTCGTGAACACCGGCGAGGCCGCCGTCGCGTTCTCGATGTTTCCGGTCAGCCTGGGCGATCTGATGGCGATCGCCGACGCCGGTGGCATCATGCCGCCCAAGTCCACGTGGTTCGAGCCGAAGCTTCGCGATGGACTCCTGGTGCACCTGATATAGGTCCAGGGCCAAGGGCCCAAGGCCCAACGTAGTGAGAACTTACATGGGTTCCGGGCCTTGGGCCTGAACAGTTCTTATGATCGTTCTCATCGCCGACACCTTCGAACAGCGCGGGCTCCAGGGCTTGCAGGCGCTCGGCTGTGACGTACATTACGAGCCGGGCCTGGCCGATCAGGCGCTGGCCGAGGCGCTCCGGTCGACGGGCGCCTCGGTCCTGATCGTGCGCTCGACGAAGGTCACCGCGCCGATGCTGACTCCTGAGCTGAAGCTGATCGTGCGCGCCGGATCCGGCGTCAACACGATCGACGTGAAGGCGGCGACCAGTCACGGCGTGCTCGTCGCCAACTGTCCGGGCCGGAATGCGATCGCGGTCGCGGAGCTCGTGATGGGATGGCTGGTCGCGCTCGATCGCCGGATTCCCGACAACGTCGCGGATCTGCGCGCCGGCAAGTGGAACAAGAAGGTGTATTCGAAGGCGCGGGGCCTGTACGGCGCCACGCTCGGGCTGCTGGGCGCCGGCAGCATCGCGCGCGAGGTCATCGTTCGCGCGGCGGCCTTCGGCATGCCCGTCGTCTTGTGGAGCCGGCGATTCAACGGCCAGGATCGTCCGTTGGCCGTGCCCGAGGCCGCCGAGCTCGGGCTCGGGCAGGCTGCGCGGCAGACGACGATCGCGCTCGCGCCATCACCGGCGGAGGTCGCCGCGCGTGCCGATGCGCTCAGCATCCACCTCGCCCTGGCGCCCGAAACCCGCCAGCTCGTGAACGCGGCCGTGCTGGACCGTCTCCGGCCAGGCGCGTTCGTCATCAACACGGCCAGGGCCGAGATCGTGGACCACGAGGCCCTCCGCCACGCCGCGCGCGAGAAGCCGCTCCGCGTCGCCCTCGATGTCTTCGCCGCCGAGCCAGCCGCGTCCACCGGGGAGTTCACCGATCCGATCGTCCAGGAGCCGTCCGTGTACGGCACACATCACATCGGCGCGTCCACCGATCAGGCGCAGGACGCGATCGCGGCCGAGGCCGTCCGCATCGTCGGCGAGTACATGAAGAGCGGACGAGCGCCTAATTCTGTTAATAGTTAATGCGGCAATGAGGCAATGAGGCAATGGGGCAATGAGGCAATGGGGCAATACAAACACTTGTCTTGGGCGCTGGCCTCCCTCGGTGCTCTCGTGACAGGATCATCGGGACAAGCGATCGCATTGCCTCATTGCCCCATTGCCCCATTGC
>Ga0111539_10002853_pt1 | contig 22959 bp, 19 predicted proteins | sample RhiMethybrSRZTD1_FD_79667 | JGI IMG/M metagenome (GOLD analysis project Ga0111539, IMG submission 79667) | Populus rhizosphere microbial communities from Tennessee, USA - Rhizosphere MetaG P. TD hybrid SRZTD1 (version 2) (version 2) | ecosystem: Host-associated > Plants > Roots > Rhizosphere >...
CGTCCGGCGACGCCGACGTTCACGGGCGACACTGGGCTGTGGTTTGCGCCGACCGCTGAGGTGCTGCCGTCGAACAAGTTGTCGGTGAGCGGGTATCGGCGGGGGACGAACTACTTCCAGGGGCTGACCAACGTCGGCGACTTCGCCGGGACCTTCAGCGTCGGGATTAAGAACCGGGCTGAGGTGTTTGGCTCGTTCCTGTTCGATACGCGCATCGATCGCGAGCTCAAGCCGATCTTCGTCAACGATCCGGAATACGGGAGCTTCCTGGCGGCGTATCCGCGGGTGCGGCAGTCCTGGACGGGGAACAACGTCGGGGACTTCTACCTGGGCGCGAAAGTCAATCTCTGGTCGCAGTATCAGCAGCGGCCGGTGGCGTTGGCGGTGCGTGGGGCGTTGAAGCTGCCGACGGGCGATGACGAGGTGGGCGTCTCGACGGGCAAACTGGACGGCCAGGTCGATTTCGTGGTCAGCAAGTACAGCCGCGGGATCGAGGGGACGGGCTACTTCGGGATGGCGTTCCGGGGGAACCCCGACGGGTTCGACACGCCGTCCTCGGCCATTCGCTGGGGGACGGGCGTGGGCGTCCCGCTGTTGTTGGGCTTCCGCGGGACGGCGGAGATCAACGGCACGCTGGAAACGGGTGATGACGCGACGCTGGCCGGGGCGACGCTGCTCGGGCTGGACGGCGACCATCTGGACGGGAGCGTCGCGACGGGCCCGTCGAAGACCGTGAGCCTGCAGCGGGCCACGTTGGGCGTGACCTGGCACCATCGGAGCGGGTTCTTCATTGGCGCGGCGGGGAATCTGAATCTGCCGGCCAAGAGCAGCGACAACCTGGCGCTGGGGCGCCACGAGGCCTACGACCCGGATTCCTGGGACTTCGCGACGCTGCAGGTGCGGCTCGGGTATCACCCGGGCGTGCGGGTGTATGTGCCGCCGCCGCCGCCCCCGCCGCCGCCGCCCCCCCCACCGCCGCCGGCGGCGCCGCAGAACCGGCCGCCGACCGTGACGGCGCAGTGCGATCCGTGCACGGTGGCGCCGGGTGGGACGTCGACGGTGACGGCCGTCGGGGCCGACCCGGATGGCGATCCGCTGACCTATGCGTGGACCGCCCCGGCCGGGACGTTTACCAATGCGACGGCCCGGGTGACGCCGTGGACGGCGCCGCAGCAGGAAGGGCCGGTCGTGGCGACGGTCACGGTGAACGATGGCCGGGGCGGGACGGCGCGCGCGACGACGACCATTCAGGTGGTGCGGCCGCCGGCGCCGGTGGTGCGCAACTACACGTTTGACGACGTGTATTTCGACTTCGACCGCTACTCGCTGCGGCCGGAAGCGACGCGGATTCTGGACGAGGCGATCGCGGCGATGGGCCAGGACGCCACGCTGCGGGTGCAGATCGAAGGGCACACGTGCAACATCGGCACGGCCGAGTACAACCTGGCGCTGGGCGACCGGCGCGCCAACCAGGTGCGCGACTACTTCATCAGTCGCGGCGTAGCGGCGGCGCGGCTGACCACGGTCAGCTATGGGGAAGAACGACCCAAGCACGATAATTCACGCGAAGAAACGCGCCGGCTCAATCGCCGCGCGGCCCTCGTCGTGAATCTCCAGCGCTAGATTCAGGCGGCGTGGCCAGGTCCGGCAGGTCGGCGGGTAGGAATACCTGCCGACCCGCCCATCTGGCTGACCTGCCAAGCAGGCTGCCCTCCCGCTGGCACCCGTTGTGGTTCAATGGTTCCCGAATGCGGCGCTTCCTACCCATCGTCCTTTCCATCCTTTCTCTCTCTTGCGCCGCCTGTCGGGAAGAAGGCGACATCGTCGTCCACAAGCTTGAATTCAAAGGCGTGACCGCGATCGATCAGACGCGACTGCGGGAGGGCCTGGCCACACGGCAGAGCGCTAAACTTCCGTGGGGACGCAAACGCTTCTTCGATCGATCACGATTCGACCAAGATCTCCAGCGCATCAAAGCCTTCTATGAGGATCGCGGCTATCCCGACGCCACCGTGGCGTCTTTCGACGTGAAGCTGAACGACAAGAAAGACGAGGTCGATATTTCAGTGGTGATTTCGGAAGGCGCCCCCGTGACCGTCGTAGCGGTCGAATTCATCGGGTTTGACGCCATTCCGCCTGAACATCTCGACACGCTCCGGAACGAGATTCCACTCAAGGTCAACCGGCCGCGCGATCGACAGCTGGTGCTCACTTCCCGGGAACTCGCGCTCAGCGAACTACGCGATCATGGCTTTCCCTACGCGAAGGTGTCGTCTGCTGAACAGACCAACACGGATCCCAGATCGGTGACGATCGCGTTTACCGCCGAACCTGGCGTGCTGGCGCACTTTGGGGCGGTCCAGATCTTAGGCAACAAGACCGTTGGTGAAAATGTCATCAGGCGCGAGCTGGGCTACAGGGCTGGCGATTTGTACCGCCGCAGCGTCATCCAGAGCACTCAACGACGTCTGTACAGCATGGCGCTGTTTCAGTTTGTGAATATCGAGACGGTCAATCCAGACGAGCAGAGCGTGGAAGTTGTGACGAAGGTCACGGTTGTTGAGGGTAAGCATCAGCGCGTGAATCTCAGCGGCGGATACGGCTCCGAGGAAAAGGCTCGCGTTGACGCGTCGTACAATCATGTGAATTTTTTCGGTGCGGCGCGCACCGCCGGGATTCACGGCCGCTATTCTTCCCTCGATCGCGGACTCAGACTGGAGCTCAACCAGCCGTACTTCTTTCAACCCCGCCTGTCCCTGGGCGGGGAGGCGCAGCATTGGTACACGTTCACGCCCGCCTATCAGTCACTGGTCACCGGAGCGAGGATCGCCATTGTGCACCGCGACAGCGCGAAGATGTCGATGTCGCTGTCGATTGCGAGCGAGCACACCGTCAGCTCCATCTCCGACGAAGCGCTCGACGATCCGGAGCTGCGCGATGATCTCATCGCCATCGGCCTCGACCCAACCACAGGCAAGCAGGAAGGGACTCTCAGCCCGTTCGCCTACGACTTCGAACGAGTGACCGCCGACAACCTGCTCAGCCCGCGTAAGGGATACCACCTTGCGGTTCACATGGAGCTGGCGGGAGTCCTGCTCCCGGGCACCTTCAACTATTACGCCGCAGCGGTCGACGGGCGCCACTACCAACCGATTGGCGACGATGTCGTGGTCGCCACCCGGTTGCAGATGGGCAACATCGATGCGGCAGGCGCCAGCGAAACCAACGTGCCCTTTTCGAAGAAGTATTTTCTCGGCGGGGCGAATTCGCTTCGAGGGTGGGGGCGCTATGAAGTGAGTCCCCTCAGCACCTCGGGGCTGCCCCTCGGCGGCAACAGCGTGCTTGCGTTCAGCGCCGAGGCGCGCGCCAGACTCAAGGGCGGACTTGGCGGCGTGCTCTTTCTCGACGCCGGGAACGTATGGGCCGATTCCTTCGACTTTGCGCTGAACGACTTGCGATACGCGGTCGGCCTCGGAGCTCGCTACCAGACCCCTGTGGGTCCCATTCGGCTGGACGTGGGCTACCAGCTCAATCCAATTCCTGGTCTGATGGTGGACGGCGAGCCCCAAGCCCGTCGCATGCGGTTCCATTTCAGCATCGGCCAGGCATTTTAGAAGCAAGAGGTTGGAGATTAGAGGTTAGGGATTAGGAACAGCGAACAGCGAACAGGAACCGGGAACCGGGAACCGAGAACGGCGCTTATCTTTGAGGGCTGAGGGCTTAGCCGACCGACAATGATGCGACCTGGACCCTCGCGTCGTTGAAGCAGGCGCCACCCCCCAGGTCGGTCAGCGTGTCCGGGACAAGGGCGGTCCCCGTGACGCCATTGCGCATGCTGCGCCGCCACACGCCTTTGGGCAGGCTGATCGTTCCGGGTCGGACGATCGGCAGCACGCTCAACGTGCAGTGCATCTCGCTCAGATCATTGAACACTCGCACCAGGTCGTTGTCGGCCAACCCCCGCGCCCCCGCATCTTCCGGATGCATCGTCAGTTTGACGTCAGAACGCAGGAGTTCCCCAAGAGTCGAGCTGATCGTGCGTTCACTGGCCGGTGAAATCAGCGCCAAGGGGTAGCGATCCGTTCCGGGATCCGGCTGGTAGCGGTAGAGACCAAGAGGAGCGCTCTGCTCCAACGCTGCAGGGAACAGATCAATCTTCCGATCCTGTGTATTGGGGAACACGTCGACGAACTGAATGGGCGCAGGCCCGAAGCTCGGTTCGGCCCGGCGATTGTCGCGAATTGCGTCGCCCGCTCCGTTTGGCAGCTCATCGAGCACGCGGACCAGCAGATCGAGCTCACCGGACTGTTCGTCGGTCTCCAGGATGCCCAGCCGCGAGCAGAGTTCTCCGAAGACGTCGGCATTCGAGCGCGACTCACCCACGGCATCGATGACTGGAATCGCCAGGTCGAGGCTGATCGGTCCGTATGCCTTGGCAAAGTCGTAGCCTTCGAGAAACGTGGTTGCCGGTAGGATGACGTCCGCGTAGAGCGCGGTGTCGGTCATGACCTGCTCGAAGACGACGGTGAAGAGATCTTCTCGCTGCAGACCACGAAGGATACGGGTCTGATCGGGCACCGTTGCCGCGGGGTTGCAGTTGTAGACGAACAGCACGTCGACCGGCGGATCCGAGTACTCGGTGAGCGCCCTGCCCAGCTTGTTCATGTTCACCAGTCGTGTCGCGGGCTCCTCCGCCGCGATCCACGGCCGTTCGATGTTCCAGGAAGCGGAATTGCTCATCGAATATCCGCCGCCGCGGACCCCGAACTTGCCGCCGACCGCCGGAAGCGCGAGCACCGCCATTGCCGCGTTGCCGCCGTTTCGATTGCGCTCCAGACCCCAGCCGCAGCGGATCAGCGCAGGCGAACTCCTCGCGTACAGCTCCGCGGCGCCAGCGAGCAAAGCAGGGTCAAGACCCGCCAGCTCCGCCGCCGCGTCAATCGTCCACTCAAAGGCGCGTTCGCGAAGCGCATCGGCGCCGCGCGCATGCTCGCGGAGAAAGGCTTGATCGGCGTGGCCGTGTTCGAAGAGGTAGCGATGAATGGCCAGCGCGACGGCGACGTCAGTGCCAGGCTTCACGGCCAGATGAAGATCGGCCGATCGCGCCAGCGGTGTCGTTCGCGGATCGACGACGATCAATTTCGCCCCTCGCTTCTGCGCGTCGCGGACGTACGGAACGAGGTGAATCCCGGAGGCCGATGGGTTCACTCCCCAGAGGACGATGAGAGCCGCGTGGGGATAGTCCTGATAGGTCACCGACGGCATCTTGCCGTAGAGCGCCATGTTGGCGGTCCCGGTTGGTGCGGCGCAGACCGTGCGGGCCAGCCGGGATGTGCCGTAGCGACGCCACAGCTTCGCATCGAGGTTGTCCTGTGTCAGAAGCCCGTTCGATCCGCCGTAGGAATATGGAAGGATCGAGGCGCCGCCGTGTTCGCGTTTCGCCCGCTCCATCCGCTCAACGATCGTCTCGAGCGCCACGTCCCAGGTGACACGTTCGAAACGGCCTTCTCCCTTTGGGCCCTTGCGAACAGCCGGGTACAAGAGTCGATCCGGGCCATACACGCGATCGCCGAACGTCCGGACTTTCGCGCAGATGTAGCCATCGGTGACTGGATTTTTTCGGGATCCGTCCAGCTTGATCACTTTGCCGTGCTGGACAGTGACGGCGAGGCTACATGCATCGGGGCAGTCGAGCGGGCAGGCCGACGCCACGACCGATTCGGGGCCGCCCAGCGGAGCATTGCGCTCCCGCGAGCTTGCAGACGTTGGCATAGACGTACGATAACAGTGAGCAGGGCTGAGGACAAGAAGCTGAGCGTTCCACACATCGTCATCATCGGCGGCGGCTTCGGCGGCCTCGACGCGGCTCGAGCGCTGGCCGGTGCGCCGGTGCGCGTGACGATCCTCGATCGCCACAACTACCACCTGTTCCAACCGTTGCTTTATCAGGTCGCGACTGCGTCGCTGTCGCCAGGCGATATCGCGTCGCCCATCCGCTGGGTTCTCAGGCACCAATCGAATGTCACGGTGCTGCTTGCGGAGGTCCGTGCCATCGACTCGGTGTCAAACCGCGTGCTGCTCGATGGCGGCCACGGCCGGGCGGACATGGCGTACGACTATCTCATCGTGGCACCCGGGGCCACGCACGCGTATTTCGGCCACCCGGAGTGGGCGCCGCGCGCCCCTGGTCTGAAGACGCTGGACGATGCACTGGAAATCAGGCGGCAGCTGCTGCTGGCATTCGAAGCGGCGGAGCGCGAGCCGGATCCCGAGGCACAACGGCGGTTGCTCACCTTTGTCATCGTCGGTGGCGGACCAACCGGGGTGGAGCTGGCTGGCGCTCTTGCCGAGATCGCGCGCCAGTCGCTCAAGCAGGATTTTCGCGCGATTCGTCCGGAGTCTGCCCGGATCGTCCTGGTCGAGGGCGGGCCAAGGCTGCTCAATACCTTCCCCGAGACGCTCAGCTCGGCGGCGCACGCGTCGCTCACGCGAATTGGCGTCGAGGTCCGCACTTCGTCAATCGTTACCGGGGTGGATCCTGATGGTGTCAGGATTGGCGAGGAGCGAATCGCGGCGCAGACAGTGCTCTGGGCGGCAGGCGTGGCCGCGTCGCCGCTCGCGACGTCGCTCGGTGTCGATCTCGATCGAGCCGGCCGAGTAGCGGCGGAACCGACGCTGGCGGTCCCAGGGCATCCGAGGATCTTTGTCGCCGGCGACATCTGTGCCCTCAAGCAGAACGGCGTTTTGCTGCCGGGGGTGGCTCAGGTCGCGAAACAGGAAGGCGCGCATGCCGCTCGGAACGTGCTGCGAGCCATTGGCGGACGGCCGCTCGAGCCGTTCCGGTATCGGGACTACGGCAACATGGCCACGATCGGCCGTGGGTCGGCCGTGGCCGATATCGGCGGCGTGCGGGCTTCGGGATGGTTTGCTTGGCTCATCTGGCTATTCATCCATATTTTCTGGCTCATCGGATTTCGCAATCGCGTGTCCGTTCTCAGCGAATGGGCGTGGTCGTATATGACGTTGCAACGTCGCGTGCGGCTCATCACGGGCGAGAGGCTATGGCCAGGCACCAGAGATCCACAGTAGAGCGCACGGTCGCTGCTCGTCGCTTATAATGGCAGCGCCTCCAACGTTTATTCCCCGATGAGAGCCGTCGTCGTCGCGCTTTCCGATCTCGGACGCAGCGCTCGTATGCAGTACCACGCGCAGGCGTTGGCTGCCAATGGAGTGGATGTGGATCTGGTCGGCTACGAGGGGACTCCTCTCGCACATCGGATCACCGACGACCCCCGCATCACGGTTCACCGCCTCACGCCGTTCACTCGTCGATTCCGCCAGAGCTCGGCTGTCCAGTATGCGATGGTCGCCGTGGTGGAATCGCTGCGCATGAGTTTTCGGCTGTGGCGGGCGCTCCGGCAGATCGAAGGCGTTGATTTGGTGCTGGTTCAAAACCCGCCGGCATTTCCAACTCTGATGGTGACGGCATGGACGCTGCGCAGGCGCGGTGTGCGCTTCGTCATCGATTGGCACAACGTCGGCTACACGCTTCTGCAACGGCGGCTGGGCCGGTGGCATCCCGCGGTTCGCCTCGGCCGCTGGCGCGAGCGTCGCGACGCGCGGCGAGCCGACGCGCATTTGTGCGTCTCTCGCGGTCTGGCAGCCTTTCTGAAAAGCCGCTTTGGTGTGACGCAGGCGCGAGTGCTCTACGATCGTCCCGCGGCCGCGTTTGCGTCCATGGAGCGCGCGGAGCGCGAGCGGTTTCGACAGGGATTGTTCGGGCGTATGGGGCTCGTGGGCGGAGCCGCCGGCTTCATCATCTGTCCGTCAAGCTGGACGGAAGACGAGGATTTCGACGTCGTCATCGAGGCGGTCCTGAGGCTGGAGGATCGAGTTCGCGGATGGGAAGCTGCCGCGCCGAACCGGCGGTTCCCGTCCTTGATCATCCTGGTCACTGGGGATGGCGCGCGTCGGGCAGAATTTGAACGGCGCTTTGCCGGCTTGCCGGCGAGGCGCATCTTTCTGCGCACTCGGTGGCTCGAGCCTGAGGAGTATCCGCGAGTGGTCGGGAGCGCGGACGTGGGGTTGTGCCTGCATCGTTCCTCGTCAGGACTCGACATTCCCATCAAGATTGCCGATCTCTTTGGTGCGGGCGTGCCCGTCTGCGCCCTCGACTACGGCGCGAGTCTGGCGGAGCGCGTCAGGCACAGCGACAATGGTCTCCTGTTTTCCACGGCGCGGCAGCTCGCGGACGTGCTCTTTGATCTATTCGAGAGCTACCCCGCCGATCAGGATCTCCTCGAACGGCTGCGGACCGGTGCCCGGAAGTCCTCTCGTCCAACGTGGGAGGAAGGCTGGACGCGCGAAGCGCGCGACATCCTGCTCGGCGACGCCCAGGTCGCATCGCCGACTGCCCGACATTCAACCCGCGGCGTTACTTGATTCGACGTCCAGCCGCCAGTTCAACGCTCGTGCCTTCGCGGGCGACATACACCATCACTCTCGCTTCGGGATCGACCGGCCCGCTGACGAAGTCCAGTTCGTACTGCAGTCTGGTCCGACGTTGCTGAGCCGCGATCTCCTCGCCGAGCGCCTTCATTCTGACTGGCAGGGCGACGCTCGTGGCCAACGCGTCCAACTTCCCACCCGTGGTCGTGGTCACCACGTCACTGATGCTGAACGCCCTCGCGTTGGGATTGGGCGGGGTCGAGGTCAGGGTGATGGCGTGTGCGGTGGCGGCGGCGCCCTGAATTTCGCGCATGAAGGTTTCGATCTCGCTCGTCCGCGCTCCGCTGTTTTCCGGAGCATCGGTGGTGAGAATCACGAAAACCGGCCATCGATTCTCCGCGTTTCGCAGAAAGCGCGACCAGCTTTCGAGCAGGGCATCCACAAGCGTGATTCCGCCGCCATCGGCAAAGAGACCCTCCACGGTGCTCTTCAACTTCTTGCGATCCAGCGTTGGCGGAACCCGCACACGACCCTGACTCCCGATGCTCATGAGCAGGACTTCGTCCTCCGGCGGAATCGCGTCGAGAAAGGCGAGCAGGCCGTTGCGAATGTGATTCAGCGAGGCTTTAGCTTTGTCGCCGGTGTCGACGAGGAGGGCAATCCGCATCGGTTCGGTGGCCAGTGACGCGTGGACGACCTGGCCCGTCACGGCTCCCAGCGTGATCCGAAAGTCAGTCGCATTGAGATCGAGAACGGGTTGCCCGGCTCGGTCCGTGACCGTGGCGAACAGCTTGTGCGACCGACTCTGAGCGCCGAGTCCGACGACGACCAGCAGCGAAGCCGTGATGAGTGCGAAGGTTCGAAGGCTTTGCTTCATGTATCACCAGGCACAGTCAGGATGCAGGGTGGCCTTCCAGGGGATCGTCGAGCCGCCGAGCGACTGTTTCAAGGCCGCCATGGAAGTGTAGCGCGCCGGGCGCTGCCTGACGCACGGAATTGAGGGTCTGACTTTGAGAATCGCCTCGATGTGGGCGACACTCCAGCGTCGTGCGATGCTGCGCGAGGTCATTGGCATGCGCCTAGTGCCTCGCGGCCTCGCGGCGGGAGGATAAGTGGACCTGCGTCAGCTCGAGATTCTCCAGGCGATTGCCGAAACCGGTTCCTTCACCGCGTGCGGCCGGAAGCTGCGAGTGTCGCAGTCAGCCATCAGCCGGCAGGTCCTCATCCTCGAAGAGGAGCTCGGGGAGCCCTTGTTTCTACGCGTTGGACGCCAGGTGCGCATGACCCCCGCGGCCGAGAGTCTTGTCCAGCTCGGTCAGCGGGTCTTCCAGGATATCCGCGACACGGTTGGCTCGATGACTGACCGCTCGGGGTCACTTCGCGGAACGTTGCGCCTGGCGGGCGGGATGACTGTGTGCCTCTACATGTTCCCGCCGCTGCTGAAGCACCTCAAGAAGGTTCATCCTCAACTCGACGTCCGGCTCACAGTGGCGACGGCCCTACGGTCGGTCGACGAAATCCGTGCCGGCCGCGTGGACGCGGGACTCTTGACCCTTCCCGTCGAAGAGTCTGACCTGATCACCTTGCCGGTGCTCAGGGAAGAGTTGCTCCTGGTGACCATGCCGACGCACCCGCTCGCAAAACGGCGACGTATTCTGCCGGGCGACCTCGCCGGTCAGCCGTTCGTGCTCTTCGAAGCGGGGTCTGCGACGCGACGGGTCATCGACTCGTTTTTTGTGATGGAGAAGATCGAGCCGACGATTGTCATGGACACTGAGAACGTCGAGATCATCAAGGCCATGGTGAAGACCGGGCTGGGCATCGCCATCGTGCCATATCAGGCGATTGCACGCGAGGTCCGCGCCGGGCAGTTTTTCTGCGCCCGGATTGAGGGACACGAGCTGGTGCGGGAGACAGGCTGGGTCTACGCGCGAGCGAAACGGGTGCCGCGGATGATCACCGAGCTGCTAACCGCGTTCGATGAAATCAAGGGGCGGCTTCAGCTGACGCTGAGGAAGAAGGCGTAGGGAGCTGCAGGGTGAAGACGGTCCGTCCCGGCCTGCTCTCAACCGCAACGGCTCCGCCGTGCCGTTCGACGATCGCCTTGACGATCGACAGGCCGAGGCCGCTGCCGTCTGGCGACGCTGATCCGGGCGCGCGGCGCACGCTTCGTGACCCTTCGGCCTTGTAGAACCGATCGAACAGGTGCGGCAGGTGCTCGGGCGGGATGCCGCGGCCTTCGTCGCTCACCGTGATCGCGACGCCGTCGTCGCGGCGCGCCGCGTGGAGTTCGATGGCCGAGCCGGCCGGCGCGTAGCGGAGGGCGTTGGCAGCGAGATTCTGGAGCGCCTGTTCCAGGCGATCCCGATCGCCCGACAGTGTCTCCGCTCCGGGTCCAATCGACGTGATCATGCGAACGCCGGCGTCCTGGCAGGCCCGTTCGTGCCGGGCCACGACGCGGGCCAACAGCTGATCGACCGACACATCGTCGACCACGAGCGAACCGCCGCCTCCTTCAAGCCGCGCCAAGTCGAGCAGATCGCCGATGATGCGTTCGAGGCGCCCGGTCTCGTCGCTGATGATGCCGAGATACCGCCCCCGCGTTTCCTCGTCGAGATTAAATTCGGGCATCGTGAGCGTTTCGAGGTAACCCCGCATGGCGGTCACCGGCGTGGTGAGCTCATGGGACACGTCTGCGAGCAGCTGCCGGCGGACGCGGTCTGATGCGGCGAGCGCTTCAGCGCGCGCGCTCAGGTCGTCGGCCATCGCGTTGAACGCCGTGGCGACCGCCGCCACTTCATCGCCGCCGCGCGCCGGCGCACGCGCGGCGAGATCACCGGCGCCGAGGCGACGCGCGGCATCTTCCACCTGACGCAGCCGTCGGCGGGCCGGCCCGAAGATCACCACGGCGGCAAGGACGGCGCCCACCACGAGGACGCTCGTCGCGATCAAGGTGAGCGTCGGCGCGAAGCGGCGGAGGAGAAAACCGTATGGAGCGGTCGGCGAAACGACGACCACTCCCTCACGCTGGTCCTTGACGATGATCGATGTGGCAATCAGTCGTGGTGGACCGAACCCCGGATCGCCACGACCACGTCGTTCGAATCCGCGACCGCCGAACTCGGGGCCTCCGCGGCCGCCAAAGTCGGGGCCTCCGCGTCCGTCGCGGTCGGGGCCTCCGCGTCCGTCGCGATCTCGTCCCCCCGGGCCAGATCCGCCAGGTCCGCTTCCTGGTCCGCGAGAATCGGAGCGGTCAGAGTCCGGGCCGCGTCGCTCGAGCCGCGCCTGCGCCATCCGCATGAGCGCGTCCGACAGCACGCCCGCGTTGTCGACGACGCGGCCGTCGTTCATCAGGACGAGGAACGGCAGGGCGGTCCGTCCGAATTGGCTCCGTACGAACTGCACGACATCGAGCGCTGCATCATGATCCAGCGCCTCGGCGATGTCACCCGCAACCGTCTGCGCGAAGCGTTCCGGCCGCTGCGGGACGTTCGGTCCCGATACCGGCACGATCCAGACGAAGAGCATTGCCTGGACCACGAGCATTGCCGCCAGGCCCAGCACGAACCCGATTGCGATTCGCCAATAGAGGCTCTTGTACCAGCGGGAGGACATGGGAATTAGATCCTTAGCCTAACCCCCATCCCTACTCCCTAATCACGACCGTGCCGCTGTCACAGTCTTTTCACGTTGGGGGGCGTCATTCTTCGTCGTCTTCGTCTTCCTCGCCAAAGCCGGCAACGACGAAGCGGATGGGCGTGCCGGAACGGCCGACAGCGTCCACTGCCTGCCTCAGGGTCTCTCGGTAGTGGACTTCGAGGTGTCGCCGCACGGCTTCGCTCTGGATCCAGACGGTAATCTGGTCGCCCGAGTCACCCGCGTAGCTCGTCCCTTCGAACCACCGGCGGAAGTCCTCGGACTCCACAGTCGTCCGAAGCTCACTCAGGATCTGCTGCCAGACATTGAAGTCGGACATGGTAGTGGCGGCAGCTCGAAGTCCCTGTCAGTGAGCGCGAGCGTGGACCGAGGGCGCGGCTAGTCCTGATCCTGATCTGTGTCCGTGTCGGTGTCGGTGTCGGTGTCGGTGTCGGTGTCGGCGTCGGTGTCGATCGCGTCCGCCGGCTTGCTGGTGGCGAAATCGTCGATGTCGAGCGTGCCCTCGTCCGGCGAGTCGTCGTCCAGCGAGAGCGACCGGCCGGTGCGCTTCAGAGGAATCGGTCCCTTCGGCTTGTCTGTGTCTTTCTTTTTGCCCTTTGCGCTGCCCCCGCGCTGGGGCCGGGCGTCAGGGCCGAAGTTGCGGTTGCGTGGCGGAGCGGGCGCTGCCGGATCGAAGGGCCTCGGTGGACCGCCAAACGACGAGGGCGGGCGGGGACCGCCGAAACCGCCTGGACGGGGGCCTGAGAAGCCACCGGGACGCGGGGGACCACCCGGACCCCGATCTTCCCGCGCCCGTGCCTCGCTCACGGCAAGCGGGCGACCACTAAACATCTGCCCGTTGAACTTCTGGATCGCGGCTTCGGCGTGGGTTCGATCCATGAACTCCACGAACGCGAACCCGCGAGGCCGGCCAGTGTCCCGATCGACTGGCAGCACGACCTGAGAGGGCGGGGCGACCGTGCCAAAATAGGCGCGCAGCTCGGCCTCGGTCGTGGTGTACGAAAGATTGCCGACGAACAAACGGACAGCCAATCAACTCTCTCCTAGGTGCGCAGAGCTCGTGGGAAGATGGGGGAAGCTCGCGGGGAATCGCCGAAAAATTGGTAGGGCAGGCACACGCTGGCAGCCGAATCCAGTGGGGCAACCTTACCTGAAGTCGTCCATCCTGGCAAGCGGAGGCTATAGTAAGGGTTTGGCGTCCCATCCCCGCCGCCGGTCCGCGCAAGTCTGCGCGGCCATCCTTGCGCTCGCGATCCTGCGCACAACCGCCGCCTCGCCCGGCCTTGCGCTCATCAAGGTCGACCAGTTGAAGGAATGGCTGTCCTACATTGCCTCCGACCAGCTCGAGGGGCGGGGGAACTACAGCGCCGGTCTTGGCCTCGCCGCCGCGTACATCCAGGACCACCTCAGAGCCTGGAAGGTCACCCCTGCAGGCGATGACAGATCCTATCTGCAGACGGTCCGCGTGAGGAGCGTTGCCGCGGAGAGTCGCTCAACGGTCACGGTTCAGGTGGGCCGTGAGACGCGCACCTTCAGAGACGGTGAAGGCGTGACCTTCAGTCGAGAGGCTGGAGGCAAGCGACGATTCGTCACGGATCGCGTCGAGTTTGTGGGCTACGGACTCGACGCCGATCTCCGCGGGAAAGACGTCGGTGGGGCCGTCGTGATTTGGCTGGGCTCCAGCGGCCCTATGGGCTTTGACGCCCAGGGCCTGCACCGGGTGCTGACCGGTCGCAGCCGTCACGTCCTCGAGGACTTGCACGCGGCTGCGGCGATCGCACCCGATGAAGCTCCAGGCGCGGGCCGGACGGCAGCAGCTGGCGGGCCGACGCCCGACTTCGTCACGGCTGATCGACTCGATCGGCCGGTACCCCCGGCCTTGACAGTGGATGAGGCGTTCCTCGCGTTGCTGTTCCGCAACGCGCCCACCGGGTACGAGGAATTGCGTCGGCGGGCGCAGGCGCGTGAGCCGCTCCCCTCGTTTCGGCTTGACGACGTGAAAGTCACGTTCAACATCGATGTCGAGTACGAAGTCATCCGCACGCAGCTCACACACAACGTCGTAGGCGTCGTCGAAGGCGCCGATCCGGCGCTGAAGGACACGTACGTCGCGTTCGGCGCGCACTACGATCACTTGGGATATGCCGAAGGCGAAGCAGTGCAGAACGGCACCCGGCCAGGGCCGTTATATGGGCGTGTAACGGCGGGCGCCGACGACGATCGCATCTGGAATGGCGCCGACGACGACGGCTCCGGAACGGTCGCGCTGATGGCGCTGGCGCGGGCCTTTGCGGAAGGCCCGCGGCCGAAACGCTCACTCCTGTTCGTGTGGCATGCCGGGGAGGAACTCGGTACTTATGGCTCGCGCTATTTTGCGGACTATTCCACCGTTCCCGTCGATCGCATCGTTGCGCAATTGAACATCGATATGATCGGACGTAACCGCGACGACAAACCGGGCGAGGCGAACACGGTATATCTCGTCGGATCCGATCGCATCAGCAGTGAGCTGCACAGTATCAATCGCGCCGCGAACCTCGCCCTGGACCCTCCGATGACCCTTGATTACCAGATGAACAGTCCGTCGGATCCAGAGCAGATCTACTACCGCAGCGACCACTACAGTTATGCGGTGAAGGGAATCCCCGTCATCTTCTTCACCACCGGCCTGCATCCCGACTACCACACCAACACTGACGAGATATCGCGCATCCTGTTCGACAAGATGTTGCGCGTGACGCAGCTGGTGTACGAGACCGGCATCCGGCTGGCCGATCTCGATCACGTACCGGCCCGCGATAACAGGGGTCCGAGGGCCGTCAACTAGTGTCCCGTCCGCTGCTGATCATTTTCCTGACGATCTTCGTCAACCTCGTCGGCTTCGGCATCATCGTGCCGCTGCTGCCGTACTACGCGGAGACGTTCGGGGCGCCGCCCTTCGTGATTGGACTGCTCTTTGCGGTTTTCTCGTTATGTCAGCTGTTTGCGGCGCCCGTACTTGGTGATTGGTCAGACCGGTTTGGCCGCCGCCCGGTACTGATTTTCAGTCTGGCAGGCACCGTCGTGAGCTTCGTCATGCTCGCGCTCGCACACAGCATCACCATGCTCTTTCTCGCCCGAATCGTCGACGGACTGTCTGGAGGCAACATTTCGACCGCCCGCGCATACGTCGCCGACATCACCGAGCCGAAGGATCGCGCCAGGGCGTACGGGCTGATCGGAGCGGCGTTCGGGCTCGGCTTCATTGTCGGCCCGGCCCTGAGTGGCATCCTCGCGGCACGAGTGAGCTACACCGCACCGATTTGGGCGGCGGCGGGCATTACGGTCATCGCGATGCTGATGGCCTGGTTCTGGCTGCCCGAGACCGTGCACCGCGCGCAGGCCGGAACGGGTATGCCGTTTCGCAACCTGAGAGCGATGCTGCAGCGGCCCCGCCTGCGACGAATTCTGGTGATCGACTTCGTCTACTGGCTGTCGTTCGCGGTTTTTCAGACGACATTCGGGCTATTTGCCGCCAGGCGCTTCGGCTTCGATGTCGCCCAGACCGGCTATTTCTTCGCCGCGTTCGGCGTCCTTGGCGCGATCGTCCAGGGGGCATTCATCCGGCCCATCGTGCACCGGTTGGGCGACAAAGCCACGTTCGTCATGGGACTGGTATTCGGTGCCGTGGGTCTCGTCGCGGCGACGCAAACCCACTCCGTTCCCGTGTTCGCCCTGACGTTGGTGCCGCTGGCTCTCGGGATCGGGTTTGGCCACCCCACCATGTCAAGTCTGGTGAGCCGCGCCGCCCGCGGCGATGAGCAGGGCCGCGTGCAGGGCGCGGCCAGCGCGATCGAAAGCCTGGGACGGACCATCGGCCCGGTCTGGGGCAGCGCCTCTCTTCAGCGGTTCGGCGAGGGCATGCCCTATCTCACGGCCGCCGGGTTTCTCGTCGTGACGCTGCTGCTGACGGTGGGGTATCAGGAAGTCGACACAGTCAATGCGTCCTGACGATGCCGAGCAGGCTGCGCAGTCCGTTGAGGATCTGAATCATCTCCGCGAGGAGTGAGGCGTTGCCGCCATCGCGCGGGAAAACCTGGCCGACGGCGAGTTCGAGTCTTCCGACGAGTTCGTCGGCTTTCTGCTTTTCCTGATCGGTCACGTCCGCTCTCCTTTGGTCGCGTCACGCTCGCGCCGACGCCTTGCAGGTTTCTCGGCGGGCATCGAGGAAGATACACCATCGGCTGTTACAATGCCCCAACCCGATCCACGAGCATGCCGCGCCGAAAATCGTCGACCCGCAAGATTGGCCGCCCACCTGCTGGTGCGCGCGCCGGCGAAAAGGTCAAGGACTACCCGCAGCTGAGTGTCCGGTTGCCCGCCGACATCCGAGCGAAGCTGCAGGCGCTCAGCGTCATTACCGCCCTGCCCCAGTGGCGGCTGGTCATCGAGAGCATCGAATGTTATCTGCGCGATCTCCCCGCCGCGGAGAAGCTGAAGGTCGATGAAATGGTTGCGCAATCGAGCGGCCCCAGCGTCAGAAAGTCGCGCACGGCGCGTTCGTGATCAGGCCAGGGCTCCGGCGGGTTCCACGGCAGCAGCCATGGGCAGATAGATCAGAAAGGTTGCACCATGACCGGGCTCACTGACCACTGAAACGTAGCCGCCGCTCTGCTTCACGATGCCATACACGATCGACAGTCCGAGTCCGGTGCCCTTGCCCTGTTCCTTCGTGGTGAAAAACGGTTCGAACAATCGGGCGCGCGTCTTCTCGTCGATCCCGGTGCCCGTATCGCTGACGCTCAGCCGGGCGTAACGTCCCGCCCGGCCCTCGACCTGCGCGAGCGCGGTCGCGGTGTCGAGTTCGACCTCCTCGATCGCGACAATCAGCCGCCCGCCGTCGGGCATCGCATCCCGCGCGTTGATGACCAGGTTCAGCACCACCTGCTCGATCTGCGACAGATCGGCGATCACCATGATCGGCGTCGATCCGCGGACGAGATCGAAATCGATTTCCGGGCCGATGAGCCGGCGAAGCATGGTGTCCATGCCGGCGATCGCCTCGCCGAGGTCGAACAAACGGGGGATCGTCGCTTGCCGGCGGCTGAACGCGAGCAGCTGGCGGGGCAGCGCGGCGCCGCGTCTCACCGCCTCCTTGATCTCCGTCGCTTCGTCACGCGCGGGGTCATTGGGAGGCAGCTGCATCAGCATGAGGTCTGCCGACCCCATGATGCTCATGAGAATGTTGTTGAAGTCGTGGGCGACGCCGCTCGCCAGCCGTCCAATCGCTTCGAGCTTCTGCGACTGCCGTAGCTGTTCCTCGAGCAGTCGCCGTTCGGTGATGTCCCGAATGAACCCCGTCAGCGCCGCGCGACTGTCTCCGCTCACCCGCGTGACGGTGAGCTCCACGGGAAACTCGGTGCCGTCCGCGCGCATCGCCGTCATTTCCAGCTGACGGCCCGCCAGGGGTCCCTCGCCCGTGGTCATGTAGCGGCTGATGGCGGCAAGCTGCGCGCCGCGAATCATCGGCGGCAAGAGCAGCTCGACATTGCGTCCGAGCATGTGCATGCGTGTATGCGCAAACATCTTTTCCGCTGCCGGGTTGAACTCGCGGATATTCAGCTGCTGATCCATGGTGATGATCGCATCGTGGGCGGCTTCGAGAATCGCGCCCTGCCTGGCCTCGCTTTCCACGCCGGCCCGGTACACTTTGTACGCGAGGTAGAGCGGCGCCGATGCGAGCAGCAGCGTCGGCCAGTAGCCGGAGCTCTGCATCACTGCCAGCACGACGGCCGCGGCGCCCGCGCCCAGCAGGTAGTTCGGTACGCTCGAGACAAAGTCGTTCTTCCAGATGCGCCACGCGCTCTGCCCCGTCGTCAACCCAATCGCAATCGCAATCGGAATTGTGTTGGCGACGAAGTAGGTCAGGGCCGTGCCGGCAATCGGAATCCAGATCGTTCGCAGGTCGACTGTTGGTGTGCCGCCGAGGCGGAGAAATACCTGACCGGCAGCCTGCACGGTGATCACCAGGCACGCCATGTTGAAGAGGGTGCGGTGCAGCGGATTCCGAGCCTGAGAGTTGAGCGTGGACTGGCTCCAGCCGCTGATGGCACCAACCACCATCGTGGGGTGCGGGCCGTAGAGGATCAGCGCCGCGATATCGACGACGTAGGACACCGACATGTTCGAGCCGCTGGCGATCGGAAACTGAACCTTGAACGCTGACGTCAGCGAGGACAGCAGGATGAGCAGCAGCAACGGCAGCAGAATGGGGGGAAGCTCGCCGGCATGCACGATCACGAGGCTGAAGGTGATCGCGCCGAGCACGATCACGCCGGTGATGTAGGCACGTGCGCCGGGCGCAAGATCCCGAAGCAAAACGCTTCAAGTATAAGCGCAGGTGTTTGTAACCTACTGAAGCGACACGAGTTGACTGGCGATATCAATAAACGCCATCCAGAGTGGCTGTCCTATTAATAAAATCAATTACGACCTTGACAAAATTGATTCGAGCGGGCTAAAAACATCAGTGACCTCATGTTTCATGACTGGCAAGCGCTGACGCGGCTCACGGGTGGCGGCCCCGTCGAGGTGGAGCGGGTGCGATGTAGCGATACAGGCATTGCCATCGAGGGCCGTTTCGAGTTGCCGCCACTCGCGCGGCTGTCGGCCGAGGACCAGGCATTCGTCGCCGCGTTCGTGCGGTGCCACGGTTCGATCAAGCAGATGGAAAAGTATTTCGGGGTGAGCTATCCCACCATCAAGAACCGGCTCAACCGCATCGGCAACCAGCTGCCTTTCGTCGAAGTGGATCCTCCGCCGGTGAAGCAGAGCGACGTGCTCGGGCAGATCGAGCGGGGAGAGCTGACCGTGGCCGAGGCCGTCGAGCGCCTCAAGGAGAAATCATGAGTGACGACACACGGCGCGTGCTCGACCTCCTCGCGCAGGGGAAGATCACCGTCGCCGAAGCGGAACAACTGATTGCGGCCCTCGGCGCAACGCCGGGGCACTCCGCGACACCGGGCGAGCAGGAGCCCGATCCGGGCCGCTCCCGATACCTGCGGGTCGCCGTCCACAAGGCGGCCAGCGATCGGCGGCCTGAAAAGGACGTCAGCATTCGCGTCCCGCTGTCGCTCGTGAGAAGCGGCATGCGTCTCGGGGCCATGATTCCGGGTCCAGCGGGCGAGCGGCTCACGGAGCGGCTTCGCGAGAAGGGCATTGATATTGACCTGGCCCGGCTCGACCCGGCGCACCTGGAAACGATGCTCAAGAATCTTGGCGAGCTGACGATCGACGTGGATCAGGGCAAAGCCCAGGTCCGCATCACCTGCGAATGAGGGCCGGACGCGACACATGAAACTGACTAGAGCACTCGTCCTACTCGTCGTGGTGGGTGGCGGCGTCGGCGCGTACCTCTACTGGAATCGCGGGCCGGCTGCACTGGTCTTGACCGGCATCGTCTCGACCAACGACGTCATCGTCAGTCCGCAGATCGGCGGCAAGATCGAGAAGCTGCTTGTGGCCGAGGGCGACCAGGTGCATCGCGATCAGCTGCTGGCCGTGATTGCGCCCGCAGAGCTGCAGGCCGAGAGTTCGTACGCGACGCACAACGTCGAAGGCGTGGCTTCCCAGGTACGAGAGGCTGAAGCGGAGCTGCGGTATCAAGAGCGGCAGACGGTCGAACAGATTCGACAAGCCGAATCCAAGCTCGCGTCGACTGAGGCCCAGCAAGCGGCGACGGTCGCCGATCTCGAAAATGTCCGTTTGAACTACGAACGAACGCAAAGCCTGTCGCGAGGCGGGATCACATCGGCTCAGGAGCTGGACGTCGCGCGGACGGCCTATCAAGCTGCTCAAGCGCGCGCCGATGCCTTGAAAAAGCAGGTCGAGGCCGATCGCGCGGCGGTCTCTCTGGCTCGGGTGAATGCCGAACAGACCGTCGTCCGCCGCAATCAGGTCCAGGCAAACGAGCACCTCCAGGAGGCAGCGACAGCCCAGCGGACGAAAGCGGATGTCCGCCTGGCATATGCCGACATCAAAGCGCCGCTCGACGGGATTGTCGATGTACGCGCGGCGCGGTTGGGTGAAGTGGTCAATGCCGGTCAGCCGATTCTGACGCTCGTCGACCCCGACGACCTGTGGGTGCGGGTGGATGTCGAGGAGACCTACGTCGATCGGGTCCGGCTCGGCGATCATCTTCAGATCCGATGGCCGTCCGGGTCGGTCGCCGACGGTGTCGTGTCGTATCGAGCGGTCAACGCCTCGTACGCCACCCAACGCGACGTGAGCCGGACCAAGCGAGATATCAAGACCTTCGAGATTCGGCTCCGGTGCGACAACAAGGATCGAAAGATGGCGGTCGGGATGACCGCCTACGTCATGTTGCCGCTGAAATAGTTGCCCCTGAAGTAGGCCCGACCTTTAGGTCGGGCGCGTACCCGTGGAACCGAATGATCGCCATAGACGTCCGCAACATCGTCAAGCAGTTCGGTAAGTTCGTCGCGGTGAACGGGATCAGTTTTACCGTTGAGGCGGGCGAGATTTTCGGGCTGCTCGGGCCCAATGGCGCCGGCAAGTCCACGCTGATCCGGATGCTGACGACGCTGCTGCCGCCGACGTCTGGGACCGCGCTGGTCAACGGCTTCGACGTTCTGAAACAGTCGGACGATGTCCGCCGGGCGATCGGCGTCATTCCACAGGCCATGACGAGCGACCTCGAGCTGAGCGTCGAGGAAAACCTGGTGATCTACGCGAAGCTTTACAGCGTACCGCGGGAAAAACGCATCCGGCTGATGAAGGAGCTGTTGGCCGCCGTGGAGCTCACAGAGTGGAAGGACAAGCAGGTCAAGAACCTGTCGGGCGGGATGCGGCGCCGCGTGGAGATTGCGCGCGGGCTGATGCACGAACCGCGTATTTTCTTTCTCGACGAACCGACGACTGGCCTCGATCCGGTGTCGCGGGTGGCTGTCTGGGAGATGCTCAAGCGCATCAAAGCCCAGCGCGACCTCACCATCCTGATCACCACCCACTACATGGACGAAGCCGACAAGCTCTGCGATCGGATCGCGATCGTCGATCATGGTGAGCTCAAGGCGCTCGACTCGCCGCTGAAGCTCAAAGCCTCGATTCCCGGCAAGAATGTCCTCGAAGCCAGCTTTGGATCGCCGCCGGCTGACTGGGAGCGCACGCTGGTCGCGCTGCCGGGCGTCGAAGGCGTCACCGGCAAGGACAACGTCTACCGCATCAACTCGACCAACGGCCCGGCCACGACACTGGCCCTGATGGAGGCGGCGGAACGGGCGGGCGCACAGGTGCAGTCGCTAGGCGTCCAAAGCACATCCCTTGACGACGTGTTCGTGCACTACACGGGACGGGCCCTGCGCGATGCGCTCCAGGAGCCGTCGGCCCAGGACAGTCCATTCATGATCCGGCGGGGATAAATCCATGCAGCGCACCTGGGCCATCATCGAGCGTGAGTTGAGGCGGTTCCGCCGGAGCCCCATGCTCATTGTCATGTCGATGATTTTCCCGGTGGTCCAACTCGTTGTGCTGGGCTACGCCTTTGGCGGCAACGTCAAGCACCTCAAGCTGGGCGTCGTCAACCAGGACAGCGGTGTCCCGTCCGTGCGAGTGCGCGAGCTCGCCGGGGCCGTCACCGCCGGGGCTCGAACCTTCGACACCATCGAGTACGGCGACGAGGGAGTCGCCCTCCAGGATCTGCGCGACGGCCGGATCAATGGCGTCCTCACCATCCCGCCGGACTTCTCGCGGCGCGTGCTGGCGCACAACCAGCCGAAGATCGCGTTGATTGAAGACAATACTGATAGTTTCGTGTCGGCATCCCTCGCCGGGACGGTCGCCGGTCTCGTTGGCGCATTCAACATGCCCGATGCCACGACGGTTCGGGTGACGGGGGAGGCGAAGCTCGACGTCGTGGAGGTCTACCCGTACGTTCCGTACGTTCAGTATCTCCTGCCTGGATCGATCGTCATGTCGATCTTCATGATGGTCATGATCGGCGGCGGCATCATTTTCATCGACGATAAGGCGAGGGGACTGCACGAGGGCTATCTGGTCACGCCGATCAAGAAGTTCGAGCTGATCGCCGGGTTCAATATCTCGGGAACCATCAAGGCGGTGCTGTCCGGATCTGTGTTGATGATCATCGGTTCGCTCATCGCCGGCATCCCGGATCCCTTCTCCGCTCTTCGCTTGCTCCGACTATTCGTCGTCATCGTCATTACCGCCTTTGCCCTCATCAGCATGATGTTCCTCATCATGGTCCGGGTGACGGATCCGTTGCTGCCGCGCGCGATTTTCGGTGTCCTTAACACGCTGTTGTATTTTCCGAGCGGTGCTGTCTATCCGCAGCAGGGATTCCCACCCTGGATGCAGGCCATTGCCGTCGTCGATCCGTTCACCTATTCGGTTCACGCGTTCAAGTGTCTACTGCTCAAGAACACGGGCTTTGGCGCGATCTCGGGCGACCTCTTGTATCTGCTCGTGTTTTCCGCGGTCGCGATGTCGGCCGCCACGCTGCTGTTCAGAAGGACGCTATGATTTCTGCGAGCGTCGGAGCGTGGATCGTGGCCGGCGATGACGCGGGTCTTCGACTCGACAAGTTCCTCGCAAACCCCAATCGGCTTGGCTCGCGCGGCCGTGCCGTCACCGCGCTCGAGCGAGGGAAGGTATTCGTCAACGACACGGAGGTGAGCCTGGACGACGCCGGGCGTCGGCTCGTGGTAGCCGACGACGTGCGCGTCTGGATGGACCGTCCCGGCAGCGCGCGCGCTCGCAGGCGTCCGGGAGCCATCGGTGACCTCTGGATCGTTTACGAAGACGACGCACTGGTCGTCGTCAACAAGCCGGCGGGTC
>Ga0111539_10002855_pt1 | contig 22949 bp, 24 predicted proteins | sample RhiMethybrSRZTD1_FD_79667 | JGI IMG/M metagenome (GOLD analysis project Ga0111539, IMG submission 79667) | Populus rhizosphere microbial communities from Tennessee, USA - Rhizosphere MetaG P. TD hybrid SRZTD1 (version 2) (version 2) | ecosystem: Host-associated > Plants > Roots > Rhizosphere >...
CAGCCCGGCGCCGCGAGCGCGAGCGCCGGCGTTAGCGCCTTCCGCACGCTGATGAACGAGACGTCGCAGACCACGAGCTCCGGCCGGAACGGGAGCTGCGTGAGGTGCCGCGCATTCGTCCGCTCGAGCACGACCACGCGCTGGTCCTCGCGGATGCGCGGGTGAAGCTGGCCGTAGCCGACGTCGAGCGCGATCACGCGGGCGGCGCCGCGCTGCAGGAGGGCGTCCGTGAAGCCGCCGGTCGACGCGCCCACGTCGAGGCAGTCCCGACCGGCGGGATCGATGCCGAACGCGTCGAGCGCGTGAGCGAGCTTGACACCGCCCCGCGAGACATAGGGCTCGCCGCCGGTCACCTCGAGTTCCGCGGCCTCGTCCACCTGCTCGCCCGGCTTCTCGTGACCGGGCACCCGGCCCGCGAGCACCAGCGCCTGCGCCTGGGTGCGGCTCTCGGCGAGCCCGCGTTCCACGAGCAGCACGTCAATCCGTTTCTTCACATTCCTATGATCGCCGTCGTGACGTCGCTGCAAGGAGAGCTCGTTCGGCTGCGCCCGCTGCGGCGCGAGGACGCGCCACACCTCGCGGAGATCGGCTCGCACGCCGAGGTGGCGCGCTGGTGGCCCGACATCACGGTCGAAGAGCTCGTGGCGAAGGCGGAAGGGCGCGACGAGGTCGAGGCGTTCGCGATCGAGCACGACGGCGAGCTCGTCGGCTTAGGCCAGATCTACGAGCACTCGGATCCCGAGTACCGCCACGCCGGGATCGACCTCTTTCTCGATCCGCGTTTGCACGGCCGCGGCCTCGGCCGTGACGCGGTCCGAACGCTGGCGCGCCGGCTCGTCGATGAGCGCGGCCACCACCGGATCGTGATCGACCCCGCGGCGGCGAACGAGAAGGCGATCCGCTGCTACGAGGCGGTTGGCTTCAAGCGCGTCGGCGTGCTGCGCCGCTACTGGCGCGACCAGGACGGCGTCTGGCAGGACGGGCTGCTCCTCGACCTGCTCGCGGAGGAGCTGTAGACGCCGGCGGGATAGACGTAGGGACTGACCCCGCAGGGGTCCCGGTTGGGGGACAGTCCTTCCGGTCATTCACGCGGTTCGCGTCGCCAGGCCGGCCACTATTTCCTCGAGCACCGACGTGTCCGAGGGGATCGCAGTCAGACGCGCCTGCGCGCGTTCGGCGGCATCCTCCGCCAGGCGGCGCGCACCGTCCTCGCCCCGCGCGAGCACGTAGCCGTCGCCGTCGAGGATGTCGTCGACGACCTGAAAGAGCATCCCGAGCTCGTCCGCGAAGTCCCGCCACGCCTTCTGCTCGCGCTCAGGCAGCTCCGCCGCCCAGAGCGCGCAGGCGACCGACGCGTAGAAGAGGCGCCCGGTCTTCAGCCGGTGGATCTCCTCGAGCGGGTAGCCGAGCTCCTTCGTGTCCGCGTGTTGGCCGCCGATCATGCCGAGCGTTGCCTGGACGAGCTCCCGCGCGACGAAAGGTGTCGGGTACGAGAGCGCGAGGCGGATCGCCTCGGCGAGCAGGGCGTCGCCCGCCAGGATCGCCGTCGCCTCGTCGAACTGCGCCCACGTGCTCGGCCGCCCGCGGCGCACCTCGTCGTTGTCGAGCGCGGGCAGGTCGTCATGCACGAGCGAGAAGCTGTGGATGAGCTCGACCGCCGCGCCCGCCGGAAGCAACTCCTCGGGCTCGCGGCCGAGGGCTTCTCCGGTGGCGAGGGAAAGCACCGGCCTGATCCGCTTGCCCCCGCCGGCGAGCGCGTGGCGCATCGGCTCGGCGAGCTGGCCGAGCTCCGGCGTCAGTGCGAGCTCGTCGAGATAGGCCTCGACCAGCTCGACGAGCTCCGAAGGGCTCTTCAGCCTCCGGCCTCCTTCTTGGCGCGTGCCAGCTCGGCCTCGACCTCGCGCGCGATCTCGGCCAGCTCGGAGAGGATCTCGATTGCCCGGTCCGGATCCTGAGTCGACTCGAGCTCCTGCCGCGAGCGCTCAAGCCGCTCGAGCAGGCTCTCCGCGCGCTGCAGCGATTCCTCCGCGCCCGAGCTCACCTTATGACCTCAGCGAAGACAAGGCCGGGCGATGATTCCACACGCCGGGCTTAGCGGCCGCGCCGCGCATGTCGACGCGGCCTTTTACGCGGCATCGCAAGCGACGCGTCAGGCGGCCCGCTCCCGTGCGATCCGTCCGAGAATCCCGTTCACCAGCCGGCCTGCCTCCTCCGTCGCGTATCGCTTCGCGAGTGTGACAGCTTCGTCGATGACGACCTCGAGCGGGACGCTACCCTCGTCGAGCTCGTAGGTCGCGACGCGGAGGATGTTCCGCTCGACGGCGCCGAGCCGGTCGGCCGTCCACTCCTCCGAGGCCTCCGTGATCCGACGGTCGAGGTCGTCGACGCGCGCCGCCACCGCCTCGGCCGTCTCTCGCGCGAACTCATCGACCTCACCCTCGTACAGCGAAGCCAGGGGCTGTCCGGTCACGTCCCACTGGTAGAGCAAAAAGAACGCGGTGCGGCGCGAGGCGCGCCGGCTGAGGGTCACACCAGCTCCTCGATCGCCACGTCGACGGTCCGGACCTCGATCCCGCACATCTGGCCGAGCGCCTCCGCGACGTGCCTCTGGACCTCCTCGGCAACCTGCGGGAGCACGGCGCCGTAGCGCGCCGCCAGCCTCAGCGTGACTGCCGCGTGGCCGTCCGAGATCTCGACATCCACCCCGCGCCGCGGTCGCCGGACGCGCGCGCCGTCGGCGAGCTCCGCTGCCCGCACGACGATCCGAGCGAGGGTCGCAGCCGGCACGGTCACCTTGCCTTCCGGAGCGCTGATCTCGAGCTGATCGGTCATTCAGCCACGGTCACGAGGTGCCGGCCGGGCTCTTCCTCGAGAAACGAGGTCGAATAGCGGCCGCTCGCGAATTGCTCGCTGCGGAGGATCCGGATCGCGAGCTCCCGCGTCGTCGGGATCCCGGTGACGCGGAGCTCGCCGAGTGCCCGCAACGCCCGTGCGATCGCGGCCGGCCGCGTCTCGTCCCACACCACGAGCTTGCCGAGCAGCGAGTCGTAGAAGGGCGGAACGGCGCGGCCGGCCTCGATGAACGTGTCGAATCTGACCCCCGGTCCGAGCGGCGCACGGACGTCCTCGATCAGCCCGGGCGCCGGAGCGAAGTCGCGGGCCGGATCTTCGGCGTTGATCCGGATCTCGATCGCGTGGCCGCGGCGAGCGGCCCTGCCTGTCGCGGCGAGCGGCTCGCCCGCCGCAATTTTTAGTTGCTGGCGCACGAGATCGACGCCCGTGACGAGCTCGGACACCGGGTGCTCGACCTGCAGCCGCGCGTTCAGCTCGATGAAGAAGAAGCTCTGGTCCGGCCCGAGCAGGAACTCGAACGTCCCGGCGTTGCGATAGCCGATCGCCCTCGCGGCGCGGTCGGCCGCCGCCTCCATCGCCTCGCGCGTCTCGGGCGTCAGCGCGGGCGAGGGCGACTCCTCGATCAGCTTCTGATGGCGCCGCTGGATCGAGCACTCGCGCTCACCGAGCGTAAGGACATCGCCGCGCGAGTCGGCAAGCACCTGAATTTCCACGTGCCGGGCCGGCCGGACGACCTTCTCGACGTAGAGGGCGGAATCTCCGAACGCCGCGTCGGCCTCGGCGGCCGCGGTTCGGAAGGCGCCCTCGAGCTCCTCGTCCTCATCGACGATCCGCATCCCCTTGCCACCGCCGCCGGCCGCGGCCTTGAGCAGGATCGGGTAGCCGAGCTCCTCGGCAAGCGCATGCGCACCGTCGACCTCAACTGAGCCTGCGCTGCCGGGGACGACAGGCACATCGGCGCGCGTCATCTCCGCCTTCGCCTGAACCTTGTCGCCCATTCGCGCCATCACGTCGGCGCTTGGGCCGACGAAGACGAGCTCGTTGTCCTCGCACGCGGCGACGAAGGCGGGATTCTCGGAGAGGAACCCGTACCCGGGATGGACCGCGTCACACCCCGTGGTGGCCGCAGCGGCGATCACGGACGGGATGTTCAGGTAGCTCTGCGCGGCCGGCGGCGGCCCGACGGCCACGGCCCTGTCGGCCAGCCGGACGTGGAGCGCGTCACGGTCGGCGGTCGAGTAGATCGCAACCGCCTCGATCTCGAGCTCGTGCAGCGCCCGGATCACGCGCACCGCGATCTCGCCGCGGTTCGCTACCAGCACGCGCTGGAACATCTACAGCCCCAGCGGGCGGCCGTCTGAGGCGTCGCTTGCGATGCCGCTAAGAGGCTGTGCCGGCTTTGCCGGTGCAGCCGTCTCAACCCAGGTTGCAGTACCGCGACCGCTCATAACCCCACGGGCCTCCCATTGATCGGTTCCAATTCGAAAAGCAACTGGCCGTATTCGACGGGCTCGGCATTCCCGACATGGATGGCCCGGACGACGGCCTCCTGGTCTGCCTTGACCTCGTTCATGAGCTTCATCGCCTCGAGGATGCAGAGCGTCTGCCCCGCCGCGACCGGATCTCCCTCCTCCACGAACGGCGGAGCCCCAGGCTGCGGCGCGCGGTAGAAGGTGCCGACCATCGGCGACTCGATGCGGACGAGGCCGTCGCCGGCTTCGGGCTGCGGAGGCAGCTCGGGCTCTGTCTCGTCGGCCACAGCGCCCGCCGCAGCGAGCACCGGCTCGATCGGATCCGGGGTCCGCCGCACTGAGACGCGCATCCCGCCTTCGTCGATCGTGATCTCCCCGACGCCCGACTCCTGGACGATCCGCACGACCTCGCGGATCCGCTCGGCGCGAGCCTGGTCGACACCGCTCGCGGCGAGCGAGTCGTCGCCGGAGAAGCGCCCGCGGATCGCCTCGAGAAGGGGCCGCGCCTCCTCGCCGAACAGCGCGAGGAGCAGCAGCTCCTCGTCGCTCGCCGCCAGGCCCTCGGCCTCGGCGCTCACGTGCCGGAGGTCGATCGGCTCGGGCTCCGGGGCGCCGTCCGCTTGCAGCTCGGAGGCACGCCGCACGGCGGCGTCGATCGTTCCCGGCGGCGAGCCGTATCGCCCGGCGACGAGTCCACGGAGCTCGTCGATCATGGTCTGGTAGCGCGTCCCCGAAAGCACGTTCAGCAGCGCCTGCGAACCGAGGATCTGACCGATCGGTGCTGCGAGCGGGGGCCAGCCGACCTCCTCGCGCACGCGCAGAAGCTCCTCGAGCACCTCGTCGAGGCGGTCGCCGGCGCCGTGCGCCCGCAGGTGGACGTCGAGGGCGGCGACGAGGCCGGGCGGGATACGGTGCTCGGCGGCGCGCACGGCGATACGCGGCGCAACGGGAGTCACGGGCTCGTCGCCGAGATGCTCCTCGACGAGCTCCGAGGCCCGCCAGAGCGCATCCGTGTCGACCCCCGCGTCCTGACCCAGGCCGGCGAGCGACGTTGCGAGCACCTCCCCCGAAACTCGGTGGAGCGTCAGCGCGATCGGGTAGACCGCGCAGGAGACGAGGTCGGCACCGGCACGCACGGCCTCGAGGGCGGCCGCGAGCGCATTTCCCGCCGCGCCCTGGCAATAGAGGCCGACGGGTAGCCCGCTGGCCTCGCGCAGTGCACCGACGAGCTCGTGCGCACGGTAGGGCTCGAGCGAGCTGGACGGGTCGTGGAGGAGCACCCGTGCCGCGCCGAGATCCGGCAGCTTCTTCGCCTGCTCGACGAGCGCCTCGGTCTCGCCCGTGTACCCGGATCCGTAGACGAGGCCGACCTCGAACTCGCGCTCCGAGGCCGCGATCGCCTCGCCGGCCTCGCGCAGGTTCGAGACGTCGTTGAGAGGGTCGTGGAGCCGAAAGACGTCGATGCCGCTGTCGGCGGCGGAGGCCACGAAGCGCCGCGCGAACTCTGCGCCGACGGGGCTCGAGCCGACGAGGAAGCGGCCGCGCAGAGCCATGGCGAGCGGAGTCTTCGTTCTCGCCTTGAGTGCTCGGATCCGCTCCCAGGGGCTCTCGACTCCACGGCGGACGGCGCTGTCGAAGACACCGCCGCCGGAGACTTCGAGGTAGGCGAAGCCGGCGCCGTCGAGAGTCTCCGCCAGCCGCAACAGGTCGGCGGTCGGCATCCGCCCCGCGAGAGGCTCCTGCGAGAGGAGCCGGATCGTCGTGTCCACCAGGGCCGGCATTGCGGGGGACCTTAGCGAGTAGCTTGGTGAGAAATGATCCCCGCGCCGCTTCGTTACCGGGACTTTCGCAGCGTCTTCTTCGCCGGCCTCGTCTCGACGTTCGGCGACTTCTTCGTGCCGATCGCGATCTCGTTCGCGGTGCTCGACCTGACCGGTTCGGCCTCAGACCTCGGGCTCGTCCTCTTCGCGCGGATCCTCGGGCAAGTGCTCCTCTTCCTGGCGGGCGGCGTGTGGGCCGACCGGTTCCCCCGACAGCACGTCATGGTCGCCTCGAACGTCGTCCGGTTCTTCAGCCAGGGGCTGCTCGGGCTGCTGCTCGTGAGCGGCCATGCCGAGATCTGGCAGCTCGTGGCGCTGCAGTTCGTCCACGGGGCGGCGACGGGCGTCTTCCGCCCGGCCGCCTCAGGGCTGACCCCGCAGCTGGTGCCGCCGGAGCAGCTCCAGGCGGCGAACGGGCTCATGTACCTGACGCTCTCGATCGGCGGCATCACCGGGCCGGCGGTCGGCGGGATCCTCGTGGCGACGTCCGGTGCCGGCTGGGCAATCCTCGGCGATGCCGTCACCTTCGCCATCGCTGCGGTCCTGCTCGTGCGGATCCCGCCGCTCGGGTTCGTCGAGCGGCCTCGCGAGTCGTTCTGGCGCGAGCTCGGGACCGGCTGGAACGTCGTCCGCTCGCGGACCTGGCTCTGGGCGAGCATCCTCGACTTCGCGCTCTTCCAGATGATCTACCTGGCGTCGATCATGGTGCTCGGGCCGCTCGTCGCGAAGCAGTCGCTCGGCGGCGCGGGCGCCTGGGCGGCAATCCTGGTCGCGTTCAGCTTCGGAACGCTGCTCGGGAACATGTGGGCGATCCGAGTACGCCCACGGCGGCCTCTCGTCTTCGCCTGGTCCGTGATCCTTCTCTGCGGCCCGAGCCTCGCGCTGCTCGCGTTCCGTGCGCCGGCCTGGACGATCGCGCTGACGGAGATGGCCTCCGGGCTGGCGATCGGGGTCGCCGGCACCGTGTGGGAGACGACCCTCCAACGGAACGTGCCGCGGGAGGCGCTCTCGCGGGTCTCGGCCTACGACTGGATGGGCTCGACTGCGCTGCGGCCGCTCGGACTGGCGATCGTCGGCCCGATCGCGGCGGCGATCGGCGTGAAGGAGACGCTGCTTGCGGCCTTCGCGCTGACGATGGTCTCGAGCCTGACGCTTCTCGCCATTCCGGACATTTGGCGCGTCACTGCCGACGGGACCGCTGGTCAGGCCCGCGTCGTTCCCGACGAGACGACCGGCGCGGAGGTCGAACCCGTCTAGGCCCGCGAGATGTAGCGCCCTTCGCGCGGGTCGACCTTGATCCGGTCGCCCGTGTTCACGAAGAGCGGCACCTGCACAGTCGCACCGGTCTCGAGCTTCGCCGGCTTCGTGACGTTGGAGACCGTGTCGCCGCGGACGCCCGGCTCGGTCTCCGCGACGGTCAGCTCGACCGAGGCCGGCAGCTGGACGCCGGCCGGCTGCCCGTCGACCGTGAGCATCTGCACCGACGAAGAGGGCTCCATGAAAGAAATCGCGTCGGCGACCGACTGGCGTGGCAGCGCCGTCTGCTCGTAGGTCTCCTGGTCCATGAAGACGACCTCGTCGCCGGACTCGTAGAGGTACTGCATGTTCTTGACCTCGGTGTGAACACGCGGGAACTTCTCGCCGGCGCGAAAGGTGCGGTCGACGACGGCGCCCGTGTCGAGGTTCTTCACCTTCGTCCGCACGAACGCGCCGCCCTTGCCCGGCTTGACGTGCTGGAACTCGACGATCCGCCAGACTCCGCCGTCGAGCCCGATGTGCATCCCGTTGCGGAACTGGTTCGTGCCGACGACCTCTGCCATCAGCTCACGGTGACGAGCTCTTTCGGGAAGCTCGAGAGAATCTCGGGCGCGCCGTCCGTGATCACGACGAGGTCCTCGATCCTGATCCCGCCCAGCCCCTCGAGGTAGATCCCGGGCTCGATCGTGCAGACGTTGTTGGCGGCGAGCGTGTCCTCGGAGGTCGCCGCGACATGCGGCGCTTCGTGGACGTCGATCCCGACGCCGTGGCCGAGCCCGTGGCCGAACTTGTCGCCGAGGCCGGCGTCGGCGATGACCGACCGCGCGGCCGCGTCCGCCTGCTTGCCTCCCACCCCGGCCCGGGCCGCCTCGAGGCCCTTCAGCTGCGCCTCGAGGCAGATCTCGTAGGCGCGCGCGAGCTCGTCCGGAAGCTCACCGGTCGCGAACGTTCGCGTGCAGTCGGAGCAGTACCCGTCGAGCACGCCGCCCGCATCGACGACGACGGTGGTGTTCGGCTCGATCGGGCGGTCGGTCGGATCGGCGTGTGGCCTGGCGCCGTTCGCGCCACCGGCAACGATCGTCTCGAACGACACGTCCTCCGCGCCGAGCTCGTGGAGGAGCGAGGTCATTCGCCAGGCAAGCTCCTTCTCGCTGCGGCCGACGAAGCGCTCCTCGGCAAACTGCTCGTAGGCGCGGTTCGTGATCTCGGCGGCGCGGCGGATCTTCTCGATCTCCTCCTCGTCCTTGACCGCTCGCAGGCCCTCGACGAGGCCCTTGCGCGGCACGAGCTCGAGCCCGCCCTCGCCGAGCTCCTCATACGCCGCGTACGTCAGGTGCTCGCTCTCGAAGCCGAACGTCCCGGAGAGGAGCTCGGCCATGTGCGGGATCACCATCCGCCTCGTCTCGACGAACTCGACGTCGTCGACGGTCCGCGCCGCGGTCGCGTAGCGGAAGTCGGTGAACAGCCGCACCCGCTCCGGCTCGACCACAAGCGAGACGTTCGAGCTGACGAAGCCGGTCAGGTACCGGATGTTCGCCTCGCCGGTGACGATCAGCGGCTCCTCGATCTGCTCGACGAGTTTTTGGATGCGTGCGTTCACTTGTTCCTCGCAAGATATTCGAGCGCGTCGCGGTACCCCTCCGGTCCCTTGCCCATGATCCTCGTTGCGGCCAGGTCGGAGATCACCGATTTGCGGCGCCACTCCTCGCGCTCGTCGATGTTCGAGAGATGCACCTCGACGACCGGCGCCTCGAACAGCTCGACCGCGTCGCGCAGCGCGTAGCTGTAGTGCGTCCAGGCCCCCGGATTGAGGACGACACCGTCCGCCCAGTCGAGCGCCTCGTGACACCAGGTCACGTACTCCCCCTCGTGGTTCGTCTGCCGGCACATCGCGTTCACGTCGAGCCGCGCCGCCCATTCGAAGATCCTCGCCTCGAGCTCGCGGATGCCGAGGCCGCCGTAGAGCGCCGGATCGCGCCGGCCGATCACATCCAGGTTCACCCCGTTCAGGACGGCGACGCGCACGGGTGGACCCTACTCGGCGATGAGCTCGTCGAGGGCGCGGCGCGCGTCGGCTTCGGCGACTGGTGCGACGTAGCCACCGTGGTCGCCGAGCAGAACGAGATTGAGTTGATCGGCGGTGGCCTTCTTGTCTCGCCTGAGGGCCTCCCACGCGCGGCCACGGTCGGCAAGGACCGGCCTCGGAGAAAGAAGCTCGTCGACGACGTCCGTTGGCCGACCCGAGAGCCGAAGCGCAGCAAGCAGCCCGAGCGCGACCGCGTCGCCGTGGCGAACCGCGTAGTTCGACCCCGCCTCGATCGCATGCGCGAACGTGTGGCCGAGGTTCAAAACGGCTCGCCGGCCCTCGCGCTCGTATGGATCTGACAGCACGACCGCTGTCTTGAAGGCGGCGGAGGCACGGATCATCTCGTCCTCCGGCAGCGACCACAGCTCTCGTCCGGCCAGCAGCCCCGTCTTGACGACCTCGGCCATTCCGGCCCGGCGTTCTTCGTCGGGGAGGGTCCGCAGCAACTCGAGGTCGAGGAACACCTGCCAGGGGAAGTGGAACGCCCCGACGAGGTTCTTTCCCTGGTTGGTGTTGATCCCGGTCTTCCCGCCTATGGCAGCGTCGACCATGCCGACGAGCGTCGTCGGGACCGCGACCCAGCGAACACCGCGAAGATGCGTTGACGCCACGAAGCCGGCGACATCGGTCGTCGACCCACCGCCGAACGCAACGATCCAGCCGTCGCGCCTGATCGTGAGCTCATTCCACAGCCGCTCGGCGACCGCCGGCGTCTTGGCCTCCTCTCCGCCCGGCACGAGATGGGTGGAGACCGCTGGGCCAAGGAGCTCGATGTCGTGGAGAGCCGCGACGCGTTCGTCCGCGATGACCGCCCCGACGTACGGCACCTTCCTGGAGGAAAAAACAATCTGCAGCGCCGCGAGCAACAGGCTCTCGACGTCGCTACCCGACCCCTCGGCCAGCACGTCGTAGACGTCCAGCCGCTCGTCGTAGAGCCGTCGGAACGCCTCCGGATCTCGTGCCAGTGGGCGATCCGAGCTGCCCACGCGGTCCCAGGCCGTCTCGACATCCACCGGCACCCACGCAACGAACGCACGGCGCTGCAGACGTTCCTGTGTCGCCTCCGAGAGGACCGCGCCGCCGCCGAGCGCAATCACTGCGGTCGGCCCGGCAAGAGCTTCGGCGACGACTTGCTCCTCGATCCGGCGAAACTCCGCTTCCCCGCGGTCGAAAAGCTCCGGGATGGGCCCGAACCGCTTCTCGATTTCCGCGTCCGTGTCGACGAACGGCCGCTGCGTGAGGCCGGCGAGCTCGCGCCCCAGTTGCGTCTTCCCGGCGCCCATGAAGCCCATGAGCGCGAGGTGTTTGTCTACCGCGCCGACCAATCGATCCGCTCCAGGTATGCGCGGTGCGCGGCGACGAAGTCGCCGAGCGCGTCGCCGCCGAACTTCTCCCGCGCGGCGCGTGCGAGCTCGAACGCGACGGCCGCCTCGGCGACGACGGCGAGGGCCTCGACGGCCGAGACGTCGCTCCGCTCCACGAGCGCGTCGCCAGGCTCGCCCGTCTGCAGGTCGACCGACGCAAGCGGTCGCATCAGCGTCGGCAGCGGCTTCATCGCCGCCCGCACGACGAGCTCCTCGCCGTTCGAGACGCCCCCCTCGATGCCCCCGGCACGGTTCGTCGTCCGGTGCAGGCCCCTCTCGTCGCGGACGATCTCGTCGTGGGCCTCGGAGCCGCGCAGCTCGGCGAGAGCGAACCCTTCGCCGATCTCGACGCCCTTGACGGCCTGGATCCCCATCAAGGCCGTGGCCAGGCGGGCGTCGAGCCGTTCCTCCTTCGTCGCGTAGGAGCCAAGCCCAGGCGGAGCCCCCGTTACGCGTACCTCGACGATTCCGCCCAGCGTGTCGCGATCGCGGCGGGCTGCGTCGACCGCTTCCTTGTCCGCTCCGGCCACGTCCGGGGTCTGACCCCGGACATCTATCCCGATCTCGGCGAGCAGCGCCTTCGCCACGGCGCCCGCCGCGACGGACACCGCCGTCTGGCGCGCACTCGCGCGCTCGAGCGCGTCGCGCACGTCCTCGAGGCCGAACTTCTGCGCGCCGGCGAGATCCGCGTGGCCGGGCCGGGGGAGCGTCACCGGCTTGGTCCCTTTGCCCTCCGGCTCGCCTTCGGGCAGCCACGGGCTCATCCCCCAGGCCCAGTTCTTGTGGTCGCGGTTGCGGACGGCCAGCGCGAGCGGCGTCCCGAGCGTCCGGCCGTGACGGAGCCCGGCAAGCACCTCGACCTCGTCCTGCTCGAGCTGCTGCCGCGGGCTGCGCCCGTAGCCCTGCTGGCGCCGCGCAAGATCGGCGTTGATCGCGGCGCGGTCGAGGACGAGCCCAGCCGGCAGACCGCTCAGGATCGCGACCAGCGCCGGCCCATGCGACTCGCCCGCGGTCGTCAGGCTCAGCATCAGGCGGAGCGTACTGCCGCCCGCATCGCCTCCACCGGCGCGGGCACCCCCGTCCACAGCTCGAACGAGGCCGCGCCCTGGCGGACGAGAGCCTCAGGACCGTCGACGACCTCGGCCCCGGCGGCGCGCGCGGCTGCGACCAGGGCTGTCTCGCGACCGTCCGGGTAGTAGGCGAGATCCACGACGGTCTGGCCTCCCCGCGGCTCGACGAACAGCTCGTCGCGGACCGGCGTCGCGTTGACGATCAGCTCAGCGTCGCCCGCCTCCGGCGGCCAGTCGCCGCTTCGGGAGAAGATCGAAACCTGCCCCGACAGCGCTGCCCGAAGCGCCTCGGCGGCCCCGCCCGCCCCGATCAGGCAGATGCGCTCGGCCTCGATCCCGGCCACGATCTGCTTGTCGGTGTTGAAGCCGAGAACGCGGCCGTCGCGGAAGACAAGCGTGTTCACCGAGGATCCCTCCGCGTCGTCGCACAGCGCCGCGACGGCCTGCTTGTGCGGGATCGTCACGTTGGCGCCGGCGAAGCCGAGCGCCGCGAGGCCGCGCACGGCCTGCGCCAGCCCGGCCGGCGCGACCTCGCAGGCGACGTAGGCCCAGTCGAGGCCGGCCGCGACGAAGGCGGCGTTCTGCATTCGCGGCGACAGCGACTCGGCGACGGGCTGCCCGAGCAGCGCGACGAGCCGCGTCCGCCCGGAGATCACTTGAAGCCGTGCGCGGCCTTGTACGCGTTGAACGCTTCCAGGTTGTCCGTGAAGAAGTGATGCACCCGGTCCGGCTTGCGGACGAAGTAAAGCCAGTCCCCCGCGACCGGGTGCGCGGCGGCCTGGATCGACGCGAGGCCCGGGTTCGCGATCGGCGTCGGCGTGAGGCCGAGCCGTTTCCTCGTGTTGTACGGGTTGCTCGTGTCGTTCAGCTGGGACTCGAGCAGCGGCTCCGTCCCCGGCACGTTGAAGCCGTACCGGACGGTCGCGTCGATCCCGAGCGGCATCCGCGCATGGAGCCGGTTGTAGATGACGCGTGCGATCTTCGGCCGCTCGTCTGGCGCGACCGCTTCCTTCTCGACCATCGACGCGATCGTCAGGACGTCGTAGGGAGTCAGGTTCTTCGCGCGCGCGTAGCTGAGATTGATCGAGCGCCAGTTCCTCTGGAACGCCGCCAGCTGGGCGCGGACGAGCTGCGCCGCGGTCGTGCGCCCCGTGAACTGGTAGGTCGCCGGGAAGAGGAAGCCCTCGAGCGGGTGGCGGCCGAAGCCCCGGAGCAGGCGCTCGCCGGCCGTGGCCGCGAGGTAGGCGCGCTCGTCCAGCAGTGTCATCTTTCCGCGTTCCTTCTCCGCGATCTTCGCGACGGCGTTCACGCGCCCCGCCATATCGGCCCGCGTGAAGCCCTCGGGGAAGATGATCTTGAACGGCTTCGGCCCCGCCGCGACCGTCGGCGTCGGGCTCTTGTGGCCGCGGTCGCGGACGGAGGCGATCGCGAAGCCGAGGCCGATCAGCGCCGCCAGCAGGACACCGAGCGCCACGATCCGGCGCCGTATGACCACGGACTGCGGAGGCCGCGCCCGCTCGGGCGGGCGCGGCTGCGGCGCGATTACTCCGCGCCTCTGCTCGACCACGCGAGGTAGCTCGTCAAGAGATGGGCGGCGGCTCGGGCATCTCGCGGGAGGTTACGGCTTCCCGGATCCTGCTCGGCGAGGTCGGTCGTGAAGCGCTCGTCGAAGCCTTCCACCGGGATGTCGAGCGCGCCGCGCAGCGAATCGACGAACTCTTCGGTCTCGGCAGCCTGCTCGCCGTGTTCGCCCCGCAGGGTCAACGGCATGCCGACGATGACCCGTTCCGGCGCTTCGGCACGGATCAGCTCGACCAGCCGCTCCAGCCCGGCCTCGGTTCTCACGCGCTCGACCACACCCACCGGTCTAGCAAGCGTGCCGGTCGGGTCCGACGCCGCGACCCCGGTTCTCGCGGAGCCGTAGTCGAGCGCGACGACCTTCACCCGCGCGCGGCGGCGATCTCGCTCTTGCCCACCTCGAACGCTTCTGCAAGCCCGGCCGGATTCTTGCCGCCGGCCTCGGCGAGGTTCGGCCGGCCGCCGCCGCCGCCCTCGATTTTCTCCGCGGCGGCGCGGGCGATGGCGACCGCGTCCACGCCGGCCTCGACGAGCGACGGATCGACGTTGACGACGAGGTAGACGCGGCCGTCGTCAACCGAGCCCAGCAGCACCGCGCGGGCATTCTTCGCCTGGCGGATCTGGTCGGAGAGGTCGCGCAGCGCCGAGCCCTTGATCGCCTTGACTTCGGCGACGACGACGTCACCTGACTCGTCGCGATACACGACGTCGGCTGCCCGGCCGCCCTCGCGCTTCTTCGCCTGCCTCCGTGTCTCCGCGAGCTCCGCGCGCAGCTCCTCCGCCTCGCGGGACCGCTCGTGCAGGAGCGCAAACGCCTCGCCCGCGGTGACGGCCTCGATCCTGCGCGCACCGGAGCCGACCGATCCCTCCGACAGGATCACGAACGGGCCGATCTCGGCCGTCGATCGCACGTGCGTGCCGCCGCAGAGCTCGCGCGAGTAGCCCTCGATCTCGACGACGCGCACCTCCTCGCCGTACTTCTCGCCGAAGAGCATCATCGCGCCGAGATTGCGCGCCTCCTCGATCGGCGTGACGAACGCGCGCACCGGGTGGTTCTCGAAGACGATTCGGTTGACGCCGTGCTCGACCCGCTCGCGCTCCTCGGGCGACAGCGCCTGGGGGTGCGAGAAGTCGAAGCGCAGCTTGTCGGGCCGCACCGCAGAACCGGCCTGCTTGACGTGCTCGCCGAGCACGTCGCGGAGGGCCTTGTGCAGAACGTGGGTCGCGGTGTGGTTCGCCATCGTCGGAAAGCGAACGGACCACGGAACGACCGCGCGGACTCTCATCCCCTCGGCGAACCCTTCGCCCTGGAAGGTCAGCGCCTGGTCGTCCTCGAGCCGCGTCGCCTTGATCAGCTCCGCGCGCGCGCCGGTCTCCTCGTTCTCGATGTAGCCGGCGTCGGAGACCTGGCCGCCGCCCTCCGGGTAGAACGGCGACTGCTCGAGCTTGGCCTGGAACGTGCCGTCGCCGAGGTCGGCGTAGGCGAGGATCGCGGTCAGGACCTCGGTGCGCTCATAGCCGACGAACTCGCTGCGCGGGCCGCTCACGCGCACCTCGACCTCGAACGCCGCGCCCTGGCGCGACCGCTCGCGCTGATCCTCCATCAGGCGCGTGAACTCCTCCTCGTTGATCTCGAGCCCGCGCTCGACGGCCAACTCCTTGGTGAGCTCCCACGGGAACCCGTAGGTGTCGTGGAGTCTGAACGCGTCCTCGGGGGTGATCTCGCCCTTCGCAACCATCTCCTCGAAGAGCTTTTCGCCGCGTTCGAGCGTCTCCCGGAAGCGCTCCTCCTCGGCGCGGACCAGCTCCGAGATCTCGCCACGGCGCTCCTCGAGCTCCGGATAGGCGGATCCCATCTGCTCGCGGACGACGTCCCCGAGCTCATAGAGGAAAGGTGGCTCGAGGCCGAGCCGGCGCCCGAACTGCACCGCGCGTCGGATCACCCGGCGCAGCACGTAACCGCGGCCCTCGTTGGACGGCGCGATCCCCGCCGCGACGAGGAACGCCGCCGTGCGGGCATGCTCGACTATCACCCGGTAGGCCTTGGTCGCCTCGTCCGAGGAGCGGTACGCAACGTTGGCGCGCTCGCCAAGCCACTCGATCAGCGGCCGGAACGTGTCGATGTCGAAGACAGACTCGACGCCCTGGAGCAGCATCGCAGCACGCTCGAGCCCCATGCCGGTATCGATGTTCTGCCGCGGCAGCGGAGTGAGAGTCCCGTCCTCGGCGAGGTCGTATTCCATGAAGACGAGGTTCCAGACCTCGAGAAAGCGATCGCATTCGCAGCCGGGGCCGCAGGTCGGACGCCCGCAGCCGTGCTCCTCGCCGCGGTCATAGTGGATCTCCGAGCAGGGCCCGCATGGGCCGGTGTCGGCGGCCTGCCAGAAGTTCTCGCTGCGAGGCAGGCCGACGATCCGCTCGCGCGGGAGGTAGCGCTCCCAGCTCGCGATCGCGACCTCGTCCTCGCCAAGCCCGAGCTCGGGGTCCCCCGCAAAGACGCTCGCCGACAGAAGGTCCGGGTCGAACTTCAGGTGCTCGGTGACGAACTCCCAGGCGAAGTCGATAGCCCCGTCCTTGAAGTAGTCGCCGAAGGAGAAGTTGCCGAGCATCTCCATGAAGCAGAGGTGCCGGTTCGTGAGCCCCACATCGTCGAGATCGTTCTGCTTTCCCCCTGCACGAACGCCCTTTTGCACGGTCGTGACGCGCGGGGCAACCGGCTCCTCCGCCCCGAGGAACCAACGCTTCATCGGCTGCATGCCGGCGATGATGAAGAGCGTCGTCGGGTCGTCCGCCGGCGGGATGATCGACGCCGACGCCCGGCGCACGTGGCCCTTCTCCTCGAAGTAGGAGAGGAAGCCCTCGCGTAGCTCGGCGGTCGTGCGCATCGCCGATTGATTCTAGGCGGGCGTTACCCCGTAACCTGGCCCGCCTCCTCGTCCTCGGCGATCTCGTCGCGGATCTTCTCGAGTGAGCGGCGGATCAGCCGGGAGACGTGCATCTGCGAGATGCCGACCTGTTGTGCGATCTGGGACTGGGTGAGGCCTTTGAAGAAGCGCAGGTGGAGGATCGTGCGCTCGCGATCGTCGAGCACGCGGAACCCGGGCGCGAGGATCGCGCGGTCCTCGGAGACCTCGTACCCGTGCTCCTCAGTGCCGAGCGACTCGAGTGGATCGAGATCGCCCTCGTCGTCCTGGCCCGGGCCTGAGGACAGGGACAGCGAGCTGTAGGCACGGCCGCTCTCCAACGCCTCGAGAACCTCCTCGTCCGTGACCTCGGCGGCCTCGGCGAGCTCGGCGATCGTGGGTGAGCGGCCGAGCTCGACAGTCTTCTCCTCGAGTAGCCGCGACAACTGGATATTGAGCTCCTGGAGGCCGCGGGGCACGCGCACGGACCAGCCGCGGTCGCGGAAGTGACGCTTGATCTCGCCGATGATGTTCGGCGTCGCGTAGGTGGTCAGCTCGACTCCGCGGTCGAGGTCGAACCGGTCGATCGCCTTGATCAGCCCGATCGCGCCGATCTGGACGAGATCTTCGAATTGCTCGCCGCGGTACGAGTAGCGCCGGGCGAGGGAGCGGACAAGCGACATGTACTGCTCGATCAGCTCCTGACGAGCTGCGAGGTCGCCCTCCTCGTGGTACCGGCGGAGGAGAACCTTGTCGCTCTTCTCCGTCATTGCGCGGTCTCGACCCGCCGGACGCGTTTCTCCAGCTCGATCCATTCGCCGTCGTCTCGCTCGACCGCATCGAACCGATCGACCACGGTCGCGAGCACCCGGCGCAGGCCGACTCCCTCGTCCTCGCGGTCGAGCTCGGCGCGGATCGCGCCGGCGCGGAACGGTCCGAGCACGACCGCAACGGCCTCGTCGCCGACCTCCAGCTCGACGGTCAGCTCGCCGTCCGCGGCGCGGCGCTCGAGCAGTGTCGCGAACGCGGTACCGAGGTCGTCCATTACCTCGTACGTGAGATCGAGCCGGGCCGCGACCCCGGCGAGCACGAGCTGGGCGACGTCTTCGAAGCCGTCGTTACCGGGGATCGTCAGCACGATCCGGTCGGGCGTCACGACACCACCCCCGCTCCCACGACAGCGCCCTCCTCATAGAGCACCGCGGCCTGGCCGACGGCGACTCCGTAGGCAGGCTCGTCAAGCCTGAGCCGGAGCCCGTGCTCGGTCTCCTCCACACTTGCGGGGACCGCAGGCGAGCGGTACCGCCACTTGACCTCGGCGCGATTCACCCGGAGGTACAACCGTCCACGAGCCGAAATCGTTTCGATCGCAAGTGATTGGCGGGGGCCGACGACGACCCGGTTGGCGCCAGGATCGGTGCGCAGGACGTAGAGCGGCTGCGCGGCTGCGACACCGAGGCCGCGGCGCTGGCCCGCGGTAAACCTCCAGAAGCCGCCGTGGCTTCCGACGGCGCGGCCATCCTCGTCGACGATCTCGCCGGCCTCATCCTCGGCGCCGTGGCGCCGGAGGAACTCCCGGTAGTCGCCGCCGCCGAGGAAGCACGCCTCCTGGCTGTCTCCACGCCCTGCGACGGCGAGACCCGCCCGCGCCGCTTCGGCACGCGTCTCCTCCTTGGTCTGCTCGCCGAGCGGGAACCAGATGCGATCGAGGAGGCGGGGGTCGAGACGGCCGAGCATGTAGGACTGGTCCTTGTGCGGATCGGCGGCGCGAGCGAGAAGCTTGCGGCCGCGGTGCTCGACGATCCGCGCGTAGTGGCCCGTCGCGAGCCGCGACGCGCCCGCGCGCTCGGCGAAGGCGAGCAACTCGGCGAAGCGGAAGCTCCCGTTGCAGCGGATGCACGGGTTCGGGGTCTCTCCCCGCGCGTAGCCGCGCACGAACGGCGCGACGACGGCGCGCCGGAACTCCTCGCGGAGGTCGAGCGTGACGTGGGGTAGCCCGAGCGCATGGCACGTCTCTCGCGCGGCGATCACGGCCTCCGGCGAGCAGCAGGCGCGTTCCACATCGGGCGCGACGGGGTCGATCCAAAGGCGCAGCGTCACGCCGATCGCGCCCGGTCCCGCCCGCAGTAACGCGACGGCGCTGTCGACGCCGCCGCTCATCGCCACTCCCACCCGGTCTGGATCGGGCTCGGCCCGAAAGACCTGCCCGAGCGCATTCGCGAGCGCGTCCGCAGCCAGCGTCTCGCCCGGGACGGCAGCCGCCTCGAGCAGCGTCAGGCCGACAAGAGGGCGCTCGAGCCCTTCCGCATCCGCGTCGACGATACGGTGGCCGTCGACCGCCAGCCGAACGATGGCAACTTCGCCGTCCCGCGAAGAATCTCCAACGACCTCGATCACGATCCCAGGCTAGCGGGAGCGCTCTCGTGTTAGTTCGCCGGCGAAGGTGCGCAGCACTTTCGCCGGATTAAGTGCCCCACCCTGCCGTATTCCCCGCGCCCTTAGCGAACCTGGCACTGCCAGGTGGGTGCCGTGCCGGCCTCGGGCAACGCCCTCACCGAACCCAGGCTCCCTTTCACTTGGTGTTGGTTCTACTTTGAAGACGCGGGCTCGCACAGGGTCGAGCACGACGAAGGAGCTTAGCGGGCGTACACCCACCTGATGCGCTGGACTCCTTCGATCCCCAGCTGCTCGGCCAAGGCGGCGGTCACGTCGAAGCGCCGCCCGGGCACGACTGGTCGCCGCGCGATCACCTGGGTGAGGATCCGCGGGCTGTGCCCGTAGGAGACGAAGAGCCTGACGTTGCACGGCAGCACGGAGTCCGTGACGCCACGCGTGCTCGGCCTCAGCGTCACGCCGCAGTTCGTGCGCGTGCCGTAGCGGCCCGTCTGCGCCCCTGCGAGAGCCGTGTACCAGCCACCGCCAGGGACGAGAACCGGCTTCAGCTGCGCGCCGGCATTCGATTCTCGCGACGAGGTGACAGCCACCGCGATGACGGCCGCGAGCAGCGCCACGCCCGCCAGGGCGACTTCCCGTTGCGCCAGCGCCGGGTTCAAACCGCGGCGTAGAGGAGCTCGCCGAACGACTCGCGGATGACCGGATCGAAGCTCACCGGCAGCCGGCCGTGCGCGTCGGCGAACTGCCGTAGCTCGAGGAGCAGGAACGCGACTTCCTCGTCACGAGCCTCCCCGTAGCGTGCGAGCCGCTCGAGCTCCCATACGTTCCACTCGCGCGGCGCACCGTTGAGGGGCATCCGAGTAACGCCGGGTTCGGGTTCTATGCCGGCCGCGGGCTCGGGCTCCGAAGGCGGCACGGCGCGCAGCTCGGGTGCCGGCGGCGTCGGGTCGGGCGTCGGCGGTTGAGGCTCGGGAGCGGGCGGCGCGGGCTCGGGAGCGGGCGGTGGCACCGGCTCGGGGCCGGGTGCCGGCGGCTGTTCCCTGGATCGGCGGAACGGGATCGCGCCTGACAAGAGCTTCATGCGGACGTGTTCTCCTCGTCGAGCAGCCCCGCGATCTCGTCCGTATCGCCTTCGCGGCGCTCGGTCGGGGACAACAGCCGTACGTGTTTCGGCATCGGAATCTCCGTCGTCTCGTCGGGAACCTCTTCGTGCTCGCGGCGAAACCACCTGCGCTTCGGCTTGGCGTCGAGCGGCTCCAGAGTCGGCCGGGACGTCGGGATTGGGGCGGGCTCGGCCTCGGGTTCGGGCTCCGGGACAGCCCCCTCTGAGGGCGGCTCGATCACCGTCGCCGCCTCCGGCTCAGGCTCGTCCTCCGCGGCCGCGACGGGCTCGGGCTCCGGCACGGCGCGCGGCGCGGGCTCCGGAAGGGGCTGCGGCGCGGGCTCCGGAAGGGCCTGCGGCTCGGGCTTCGGCTTCGCCGCGACCGGCGCGGGCGTCGCCGCGACGGGTTCTCGCCGTGGTGCGGGCGCCGCATAGTAGTCGGGCCGCCGCCAGGGCGGCGCCGTCGCCCAGATCCGCTCGGCCGTCAGCTCGATAAGGGCCACGATCAACCAGCCGCCCGCCATCACGATGGCGATCCACTTGCGCGAGAGATCCGCGTAGGCCACACCGACCGCAAGCGCGATCAGGAAGAGCGCTTCGATCGCAAATCGCGGCCCCAACCGTCCCGGCATGACGCGAAGAGCGTAGCGGCCTGCGAGCCGGTCCTACGCCGACGAGCTCGGCTCGGGCGAATCGCCGTCCTCGGCGGCCGGCGGCGGCTCGACGGGAGTCGGAACCGAGAGCGGCGGCGCGGCGGGCTTCTCGGGTTCGCCCGGAGAAGCGGCAGGCCCGCGGCTGGCTTCGGTAGCGGCCTCCGCGGCAGCGACGATCTTCTCGACGACCCCGCCGATCGCCTCGTCCCCGAGCCCGGCCGCGGCGAGAAGCTGCTCGGCGCCTTCCTGCGCGCGTGCCATCACGGCAGACGCCTGCGCCCGCGCCCACTCGAGCGTCTGCTCGACCTCGGCTCGGGCGGCGTTCGTCAGTTCGGTCGCCTGGTGGCGGGCCTGCTCGAGCAGCCGGTCCGAGCGCGCTTCCGCCTCGCGGATCTCGGCGGTCGAATGGCGTTGCGCCTCGGCTTTTACTTCCCGGACCTCGTTGCGCGCCGCGCTCAGCATCTCGGCGCGCTGGCGCTCGCTCTCCTGCCGGTAGCGCTCGATCTCGCTCTCCCGCTCCTGCAACTCGCGCTGCCGGCGGCTGACCTCTTCCTCCGTGCGCCGGACCTGGGCCGCCGATGCGGTCTGGGCATCGCGCTCGATCGTGTCGGCCATCTCCGCGGCGGCGCGGATCATGTGCAGCGCGTCCATGCGCACGGCGTGCCCGCTCGGCTCGACCTGGCCGCTGCGCGCCGCCGCCTGGAGGACGCGGAGCTGCACCTGGAGCTGCGTCGTGTGCCGCCGGAACGCCTCGAACGCCTCCGTGACGCGTTCCGGGTCGTAGCCGCCGTCAGGCAGCGTCGGCAGATCGTCGACGCTCGGGAGCGGCGTGAGCGAACCTTGCTGCGCTCGTTCGGTCGCCATCAGGTCAGGAGTATTGCGAGTGGATCGGTCGGAGTCGCATCGCGGATTAGTCGTTCTCGATCGTGACCGCGATTCCTAGTTCGGCGAGCTGCTCCGGCGCGACCTCGGTAGGCGCGCCGCTCATCGGATCGACGCCGGCCTGGTTCTTCGGGAACGCAATCGTGTCTCGGATGAACGGCTCGTCGAGCAGCGCCATCGAGAGGCGGTCGATGCCCGCCGCGATGCCCCCGTGCGGCGGGGCGCCCATTGCGAGCGCGTCGAGCAGGAACCCGAACTTCGCGCGCTGTTCTTCCGGCGTGATGCCGAGCAGGCCGAAGATCCGTGCTTGCAGGTCGGGCTCGTGGATCCGGAACGAGCCTCCGGCGATCTCGATCCCGTTGACGACGAGGTCGTAGGCGACCGCGCGCGCCGCGCCGGGGTCGGAGTCGAGCAGCGCGACGCCCTCGTCGTTCGGCCGCGTGAACGGATGATGCACGGCCTTCCACCGATCCTCCTCGTCGTCCCACTCGAGCAGCGGGAAGTCGGTCACCCAGAGGAACCTCCAGGCGCTGCGGTCGATGAGCCCGAGCTCGCGGCCGAGGTGGAGCCGCAGCGCGCCGAGGACCCGAGCGACCAGCTCCGGCGTGTCCGCACCGAAGAGGACGGTCGTCGCGGGCTCCGAGCTGAAGTGGTCGAGCTCCTCTTGCGACAGAAATTTCGCGATAGGCGAGCGCACCTCGCCCTGCTCGTCGTAGACGAGGTACGCGAGCCCCTTGGCCCCCCACTCCCTGGCGAACGCCTCCAGCCGCTCGAGGTCGGCACGCGAGAACTCCTGCGGCACCCGCAGGAAGCGAACGGCCGGCGCGTTCGCGAAGACGCCGAACTCCGAGCTGCGCGTCACGTCCGTCGCGTCCTCGATCTCGAGGCCGAACCGCAGGTCAGGCTTGTCGGAGCCGTAGCGGGCCTGGGCTTCGTCCCAGGTCATCCGCTGGAAGCCGGTCTCGACCTCGACGCCGATTGCGTCGCGCCAGACGCTCTGCATCGTCCGCTCGCTCAGGTCGAAGATGAACTCCCCGTCGGGGAACGCCATCTCGAGGTCCAGCTGGGTCAGCTCCTGCAGCCGGTCGGCGCGGAGATCTTCGTCCCGGAAGCAACGGGCGATCTGGTAGTAGCGCTCGAACCCGGAGATGACGAGCAGCTGCTTGTAGATCTGCGGCGACTGCGGAAGCGCGAAGAAGCGGCCGGGTTGCAGGCGAGTCGGCACCAGGAAGTCGCGCGCGCCTTCCGGCGTCGGCTTGCCCATGATCGGCGTCTCGATGTCGACGAAGCCGGCCGTTTCCATTTCCCTGCGGATCGCGGCGACCGCCCGCGCGCGCGTGCGGATGTTCCGCTGCATCTGCTCGCGCCTCAGGTCGAGCCAGCGGTAGCGGATCCTGAGCGTCTCGTCGACGCCCTCCTCGTCCAGCTGGAACGGCAGCGGTGGGCTGGTCGAGATCACTCGCAGCGTGTCGACCTGCAGCTCGACTTCCCCGGTCGGCAGGTTCGGGTTGACCG
>Ga0111539_10002857_pt1 | contig 22942 bp, 26 predicted proteins | sample RhiMethybrSRZTD1_FD_79667 | JGI IMG/M metagenome (GOLD analysis project Ga0111539, IMG submission 79667) | Populus rhizosphere microbial communities from Tennessee, USA - Rhizosphere MetaG P. TD hybrid SRZTD1 (version 2) (version 2) | ecosystem: Host-associated > Plants > Roots > Rhizosphere >...
CCGCCGTGAAGGGCGAGGCGCCGCCGGAGCGCGTCTTCGAGCGCGTCAACGGGCCCGACCGGGCTCGCTGAGCGTCAGATTTCGACCCGATAGTTCGTCTTCGAATCAGTAGGTTACGGAGTATTTCTCAGCGATAGCCTCAAGGCTTGGCCGGCGGCGTTTTATCGTCGTACTCGCACAGATCGACGATGAGGCAGCGCGGGCATTCGGGCTTGCGCGCTTTGCAGACGTAGCGGCCGTGCAGGATCAGCCAGTGATGCGCGTGCCGCTTGAACTCGTCCGGTGTCACGCGCACGAGCTCGTCTTCGACGACGCGCACGTTCGCGCCCCGCGCGAGGCCGGTTCGATTCGCGACGCGGAAGATATGCGTGTCGACGGCGATCGTCGACTCGCCGAAGGCCGTGTTCAGGATGACGTTCGCCGTCTTGCGGCCGACGCCGGGCAACGACTCGAGCGTGTCGCGGTCGCGCGGCACGGCGCCGCCGTGCTCTGCGACGAGCGCCGCGCAAGTCTTCATGATGTTCTTTGCCTTGCTGTTGAATAGCCCGATCGTCTTGATGTAGCTCTTGAGCCCTTCCTCGCCGAGCTCGAGGATCGCGGCGGGCGTGTTCGCGACGGGGAACAGCTTCGCGGTGGCTTTGTTGACGCTGACGTCGGTCGCCTGCGCGGACAGCACGACCGCGACGAGGAGCTCGAACGGCGTGCCGTACGTAAGCTCGGTCTTGGGTTCCGGGTCGGCCCGCGCGAAACGTTCGTAGATCTTGCGCCGCTTGGCCGCGTTCACCGCGGCGTTCCGGAAGAGCTTCGGTCTTGCGGCTTCGTCGCGGTAAGGCGATTGCGCAGCGCGAGCAGCAGGCCCAAGCCGAAGAACGCGCCCGGCGGCAAGATCGCGACGAGTACTCCGCCTACGCCCAAGTCGAGCCTCATGCCGCGGTAGCTCTCGCCCGCGAGCAGCTCGATGTCCGACAAGAGTGTGCCGTGGCCCACGATCTCGCGGAACGCGCCAAGAGCGACGAACGCGAGCAAGAAGCCGAACCCCGTGGCGAGCGCCGACAACAACGTGAATCCCACGCTTCGCCGGCTCGCGACGTTCTCGGCGTGAGCAAGCAGGCCCGAGTTCACGACGATCAGTGGAATGAAGATGCCGAGCTTGCCGTGCAAGTCGTAGAACAGCGCTTCCGAGAACAGGTCGACGACGGTGACGAGGGTGGCGAGGATCAGCAGCGCGACCGGCAGCCGCGCGGCGGGTTTGAGCGCGCGCTTCAGCGCCGACATTGCGGTGCTCGCGATGACGACGACCGCAGCGCTCGCGAGTCCTAGGGCGACGCCATTGACGACAGTCGTCGTGACCGCGAGCAACGGGCAAAGCCCGAGGAGCTGGGCGAGCGCCAGGTTGTCGCGCCACAGCGGTGCGATCGCTTCACGAAAGCTGCTGGTGGTCGGTGTCATGGCGGACTGGCTCGGCCGGCGTTCGCGGCTTCGGCGGCGCGCGCGTACAACTCATCGCGGTGTTGCTCGAAGTATAGCAACGTGTTTTTCACCGCCGCGACGACGGCGCGCGAGGTGACTGTCGCGCCCGAGATCGCGTCGAACTCGCCTTCGTCCTGCTCGATCGCCCAGAGCTCCGGCGGCGGCGACGTCAATGCCTTGCCGTCGAACTGCAGCATCCAATCGCTCCTCGCGATGTCGATGGCGTCGCCCAATCCCTGGGTCTCACGGTGACGGACCACGCGAACGCCGGTGACCGTGCCGATCGGCGCCACGCCGATTAGTAGGTCGATCGCCGCGTTGTAGCCGTGCGGGGCGACGGTGGCGAATACCGTGGCCATCGGAGCGCCGCGGTCGGTCAGCACGAAAACGTCGACGGGCCCATCGCTGCCGAGGTGCTCCGCGTCCGTGATTCCGAGCAGCGTCGTCGTGAGGTCGCGGCCGCGCAGTGCGGGCTCGAGGACGCTGTTCAAGCGAGCGACGACGCGCGCGCGCTCGTTGGCCGCGATGCGCTCGTCGCTCCAGTCGTACGCCGCGCGCGCGGCATAGAGCGCTGCGGCTGCGAGCGCCGCCGCCGCGACCGCGGTCAGCGCCCAATTGCCGTTAGCGCTGGCCATAGATTCGCGGCCTCGTGTAACGGTTGATCAGCGGCACCGTGCCGTTCATCAGGAGCACCGAGAATGCGACGCCGTCGGGATAGGCACCCCACGTGCGTAGCGCGTAGACGAGCAGCCCGATGCCGGCCCCGTAAATCAGCCGTCCGCGATCGGTGCCGGCGGCCGACACGGGCTCGGTCGCGATGAAGAATGCCCCGAGCATCGTCGCGCCGCTGAAGAGATGAAACCCCGGATCCGGATATGCGCTCGGATCGATGAGGTAGAGCACCGTCGCGGGCACGAGCAGCCCGCTCAAGAACGTCGTCGGAATGTGCCAGCGAATCGTGCCGGTATAGAGCAGATAGAGGCCGCCGAGCGCGATGAAGTTGGCGACCCATTCCCAGCCGCGACCGCCGAAGTCGCCGAACAGCGAGCCGCCCCGAATTTCGGCGAACGGCCGGCCGGCCCGCAGCCCCTCCTTCACGATGTCGAGGGGCGTCGCACGCGTGACCGCGTCGATGTCGAGATCGTCGGGCAATTGGCCGGTGAAGACGTAGGCCACGTGCTCGCCGACCGACAGCGGGCGGTAGTCGAGGTCGCCCATGCGCGGCGGCAACCACTGCGTCATCTGCACCGGGAACGACAGGATCAGGAATACGTAGCCGACCATCGCCGGGTTGAACAGGTTCTTGCCGAGCCCGCCATAGAGCTGCTTCGCGAGCGTGATCGCGATCGCGCCGCCGATCAGCGGAATCCAGAACGGCACGAACGGCGGCAGCGCGAACGAGAGGAGGGCGGCCGTCACGAGCGCGCTGCAGTCGCGCACGGCGTAACGCGTTGGGCGGCCGCGCAGACGCAGCACACTCGCCTCCGTGAGCAGAGCCGCGGCAGCCGTGAGCGCGAAGTTCAGCAGCAACCCGGGGCCGAAGTACCACGTATGGCAAAGCATCGCGGGCACGAGCGCGAAGAGCACTCGGCGCATGACGACGGGAACGCTGACGAGCGGGCGCGCGTGCGGAGCGGTGGGCTGGTCGAAGCGCATCTAGTCCTGCCCCGGCGACGTGACGGGGATCGGTTGCCGCACGGCGACCGAACGCTTCGCGATGCGGAAGCGCTCGGTCAACATGATCTGCGACGGGCAGATCACGTCGCAGCAGCCGCATTCGATGCAGTCCTGCAAGCCGAGCGTGTGCAGCGCTGCGAAATCGCTCGCCACCGCCGCCACGAGTAGATCTTGCGGCAAGAGCCGCGACGGGCAAACCATCGCGCAGTCGCCGCAGCGAATGCACGGCCACTCATGCATTTCCGTCCTGACTTCCTCGGCGAGCGCGGCGATGATGCAGTTCGTCGCCTTTGTGATCGGCGTATCGTCGTCGGGCAGCGAATAGCCCATCATGCTGCCGCCCGCGATGAGCCGCGCGACGCCTTCGTTGTAACCGCCGCAATACGCGATGAGCTCGGCGATCGGCGTGCCGATCGGTACCTCGACGTTCTGCGGCTTTTTCACGCCGCCGCCGGTCACGGTCACGACGCGCGCGATGAGCGGCTCGCGCTCCGCGCGCAAGCGCTGCACAGCGTAGGCCGTTCCTACGTTCTGGCACACGTAACCGAACTCGCCTGGATAGCGGCCGCTCGGCACTTCCTCTCCCGTAAGGAGCTCGACGAGCTGCTTCTCGCCGCCCGCGGGGTAGATCGTCGGCACCTCGGCGAGCTTGAGCCGCTGGTCGTTGGCCGCGTGCGCCGCGATCTCGATGGCCTCCATGGCTTGGGGCTTGTCGCGCTCGATCGCGATGATGGCGCGGGGCGCCCCGAGCACTTCGGTCAGGAGCAGCGTGCCGCTGACGACGTCGGCGGCGTTCTCGCGCATCAACATGTCGTCGCAGCTGATGTAAGGCTCGCACTCGGCGCCGTTGACGATCAGCGTCTCGACGGGCACCGGGGTCGTGAGCTTGTCGGCCGTCGGATAGACGGCGCCGCCCAAGCCAACGATGCCGCCCGCGCGGATTGCGGCGCGCTGCGCGACGTGGTCGGTTGGCCAGGAGGGCGCTGCGGCGGCAGGCACGCGCTCGTCGCGGCCGTCGGTTTCGATGACGACGCAGAGCGACGGCTGCACGCCGTGGCCCCCGAGCACGGGCCGCTCTTCGATGGAGCGTACCCATCCGGAGCTGCCCGCATGCACGGCCGCGGAAGGCGCCGCGCCGGCGGTCGCAACCGTCTGACCCTTCAACACGCGCTCGCCGACCGCGACCACCGGCTCCGCGGCGTTGCCGCGGTGCTGACGCAGCGCGAGCACGAGCTTGGTCGGCACGAAGCCGCGCTGAATCGGCCCGGCGGTCGACGCGGTTTTGTTGGCGGGCAGCAGAATCCCGCCGCTTAGGTGCCGCTCGAATACGTAGTCGACCATGACGGATTAGAGCCTGGCGAAGCCCGCAAAGGCCATGAACGCGAGCGACAGGATGCCGGCGGTAATGAATGTGATCGGCGCGCCGCGGAATGCCACCGGCACGTCGGCCAGCGCGACGCGCTCGCGCATCGCCGCGAACAGCGTGAGCGCCAGCCCGAAGCCGATTGCCGCTCCTGTGCCGTAGAACAACGCCGCGACGAAGCTGCGGCTGGCCGCCGTGTTGATCAGCGCGACGCCGAGCACGGCGCAATTCGTCGCAACGAGCGGAACGTAGAGGCCGAGCACGCGCTGCAGCACCGGCGAGAAGCGCCGGATCGCGAGCTCAACGACGCCGACGGCCGCGCCGATGACGAGCAGCAACGCGAACAGGCGCAGATACTCGAGCTCGTAGGGCCGCAGCACATAGCGGTCGACGAGCTGCGTGGCTCCGGCTGCAATGGTCAGCACGAGACCCATTGCGAGGCTCAAGCCAATCGCGCTTTCGACGCGCTGCGAGCCGCCGATGAACGGGCAAACTCCGAGCATCTGAACGAGGACGAAGTTGTTGACGAGCGCGGCGCCGAGCGCGATCAGCAGCAGCTCGCCCATCTCTAACTGACCTTCATGCCGGGCTTGGCGCCCGAATCCGGCGCCAGCAGGAAGATGCCGGGCTCCTCGCCGCTCGCCGCGAGGACCATGCCCTCGGAGACGCCGAAGCGCATCTTGCGCGGCGCCAGGTTGGCGACGAGGATCACGAGCCGGTTCGTCAGGGCCGCCGGCTCGTACGAGCTGCGGATGCCGGAGAACACGGTGCGCTGCTCGGCGCCAACGTCGAGCGTGAGCTTCAGCAGCTTGTCGGCGCCTTCGACGAACGAGGCTTCGATGACGCGTGCCACGCGCAGCTCGGTCTTCTGGAACTCGGCGAGATCGATCTGGCCGTTGCCGCTCGGTGTCGTGGTCACTTTTGCGCTTTCCTCGGTCGGTGCGGGTTTCATCAACGATTCGACGGTCGCGGTTTCGACGCGCGTCAGGAGCGGCTCGAACTTCGCTATCGTGCTGCCGAGCAGTGGCGCGGCGGCGCTATCCCAAGTGAGCTCGCCGCCCGCGAGCAGCGCTTCGGCGCGCGCGGCGAGCGCCGGGACGACGGGCTTCAGATAGACGATCAGCGCGCGGAACAGGTTCAGCCCCATCGTGCACACGGCAACGACCTCGGCCGCGGCGCTCGGATCCTTCGCCATGATCCAAGGCTTCTTCTCGTCGATGTACTGATTCGCGCGGTCCGCGAGCGCCATGATCTTGCGGACCGCGCGCGAGTACTCGCGCTGCTCGAAGTCGTTGGCCAGGTCGTCGGCGGCGGCCGCGAACTCGGCGTAGAGCGCAGGATTAGGCAGCGCAGCGGCCAAGCGACCGCCGCCCTGCTTGTGGATGAAGCCCGCGCAGCGGCTCGCGATGTTTACGAGCTTGCCGACGAGATCCGCGTTGACCTTGGCGACGAAGTCGGCGAGGTTCAGATCGAAGTCGTCGATCGTCGGCCCGAGCTTCGACGTGTAGTAGTAGCGCAGATAGTCCGGATCGATCCTCTTCGCGAAGTCCCCGGCCGTGATGGAGTTGCCGCGGCGCTTCGAGATCTTTTGCCCGTCGATGGTCACGTGCCCATGCACGAACAGGCCGCTCGGCTTGCGGTAACCCGCGCCCGAGAGCATCGCGGGCCAGAACAGCGCGTGGAAATACGGGATGTCCTTGCCGATGAAGTGATAGAGCTCGTGCTTGCTGTCCGCGCCCCAGAACTCGTCGAAGTCGATGTTCTCGCGGCGGCAGAGGTTCAAGAAGCTCGCCATGTAGCCGATCGGCGCGTCGAACCAGACGTAGAAATACTTGTTTTGCTCGCCGGGAATGCGGAAGCCGAAATACGGCGCGTCGCGCGAGATGTCCCAGTCCTTGAGCCCGGCCTTGAACCATTCGTCGAGCTTGCGCACGAGCGTTTCGGGAACGTGCTCGGGCACCCAGCGTTGGAGCTCATCCGTGAATTCGCTGAGCTTCAAGAACAGATGCTCCGACTCGCGTACAGAGGGCTTCGTGCCCGACACCGTCGAGACGGCGTCCTTCAGCTCGAGCGGCGAGTACGTCGCGCCGCAGTTTTCGCACGAGTCGCCGTACTGGTCCGGCGCGCCGCAATTGGGGCAGGTACCTTTGACGTAGCGATCGGGCAGGAACATCTGCCGCTGCTCGTCGTACGCCTGCTTGATCGTCTTGCGATTGATGAAGCCGCGCGCCGCGAGCCGCCGATAGATCTCGGTCGTGAGCTCTTCGTTCTCGGGCGAATGCGTCGTCAGGTAGTTGTCGACGCTGATGCGGTAAGTCGCGAAGTCACGTTTGTGCTCGGCCGTGACGCGCTCGACGAGCACGTCGGGCGTCGTGCCTTCCTGCTCGGCGCGCAGCATCGTCGGCGTGCCGTGCGCGTCGCTCGCGGAAACGTACAGACAGCGGTGTCCGCGCAGACGCTGAAAGCGCACCCAGACGTCCGTCTGCACGTATTCGACGACGTGGCCTAGGTGCAGCGAGCTGTTCGCGTACGGCAGGGCGTTCGTGACGAGGATGGTGCGCTTGGCGGTCAAGAGTGGAGGGCTCCGCAACGTGGGGCGGCAGCGTCCGTTGCTGCCGCGCCGACATTATGCCGCGGGCGGGGATGCCTGCGGTAGAGCAACGCAGGGAGCAGTTGCCGAGCGCAGTGTCGAGAAGCAGTTGCCTAGAGCGGTTGACTACGCGGGCGCGAAGACGAGCTCACTCGTCTTTGATCGACTCGAACTTCGACTTGTCGGTGCAGTTCAAATACGCCTCTTGCCCGCTGATCATGCCGTCGTCGAAGAGCCTTCTCAGCGAGCTGTCCATCGTGCACATGCCTTCGCGGCCGCTCGATTGAATGACGTTCTCGAGTTGCTCGAGCTTGCCTTGGCGAATCAGGTTGGCGGCGGCCGGTGTGTTGATGAGGATCTCGAGCGCGACGCAGCGGCCCGTGCCGTCTTTCTTCTTGATGAGCTGTTGCGACACGATGCCTCTAAGCGACGTCGACAACATGTTGCGGACATGGTCCTGCTTGTCGGACGGAAAAATATTCACCGCCCGGTCGACCGTCGCGGCCGCACCGTTCGTGTGCAGCGTACCCATGACGAGCACGCCCATCTCGGCAGCGGTCATCGCGATGCTCATCGTCTCCAGGTCGCGAAGCTCGCCGACGAGGATCGCGTCGGGATCTTCGCGCAACGCAGAGTGGAGGGCCGCTGCGAAGCTTTGGCTGTGCACGCCGACCTCACGTTGGCTGATCAGGCAGAGCTTGCGCTGATGCACGAACTCGATCGGGTCCTCGATCGTCAGGATATGGCCCTTTTCGCGGGCGTTGATCGCGTCGATCACGGCGGCCAAGGTCGTCGACTTGCCGGAGCCCGTCTTGCCCGTCACGAGAATCATGCCGCGCGTGGCCGTCGAGAGCTCTTGGATCGCCTTCGGCATCTTCAGCTCTTCGAGCGTCAGCGCTCTCGAGGGAATGCCTCGAAATACCGCGCCGATGCCTTTCAGGTGCCGGAACACGTTGACGCGGAAGCGCGCGACGTCGGGGATCGCGTGCGCGAAGTCGGCCGAGTCATGCTTGCTGAATTGCTCGATCGATTGCTCGGTCATGATCCCGAATAGCTCGGTTTTGAGCTCCTCGGGGTCGAGGTGTTGGTTGTCGAGCGTGATCAGGTCGCCGTGCACGCGCATGCGCGGCGGGTCGCCGGCGACCACGTGCAAGTCGGAGCCCTTGCTCATGTACATGCTTTTCAGGAAGTCGTTGATCAGCGAGTCTTGCGTCGGCATCGGCGTCTTCCCTCTTAGTCCGAGTCCGTGCCGGTGCCTGCCTTCGGCGGCGGAGCAAGGCCCGCTGGCAACGCGGCCCGCAAGCCGGTTGTGCCGGTGGCGCTCGGCCCATGCGTCACGGCCGGGCTCGGCAGCATCGTCGTGTCGGTCACGAAGCGCTCGAATTTCTTGCGATCCGTCGCAAAGCGATAGGCATCATCGGGGTCGACGAGCTTCTGGGTGATGGCGGTCAAGAGCGCCTGATCCATCATCTGCATGCCCTGCTCTCTGCCGGTCTGCAACTGCGCAGGAATCTGGTGCGTCTGCTCTGTCTGAATCAGCTTGGCGATGGCGCGATTCATGACCATGATCTCGACGACGGCCCGTCGGTTGCGGCCGTCCGGCGTCTTGACGAGGTTCTGCGTCACGACGGCGTGCAAGCTGTTCGCGAGGAAGCTCTTCGTCTGCTCGCGCTGTTCGCCTGGTAGTGCGTCGATGATGCGGTCGATCGATTTTACTGCGCTCGTCGTATGCAGGGTGCCGAGCACGAGGTGCCCCGTTTCCGCTGCTGTCATCGCCATGCTGATCGTCTCGCCGTCGCGGAGCTCGCCGACGAGGATGACGTCGGGGTCCTCGCGTAAGCTCGCGCGCACTCCTTCCGCGAAGCTCGGGATGTGGGTGCCGAGCTCGCGCTGAATGATCTGGCTGCGCTTGCTGCTGTGGACGAACTCGATCGGGTCCTCGAGGCTGATGATGTTACAGGTGCTGGTCGTGTTGATGTAATCGATCATCGCCGCGAGCGTCGTCGATTTGCCCGTACCCGTCGAGCCCGTCACGAGCACCAGTCCCTGATTCAAGTCGCAAAACTTGTGAAGGATCGGCGGCAGGTTGAGGCTCTCGAGGCTCGGCACGACGCTCGGGATGTTCCGGAAGGTAGCGCCGACGCCTGTGACCTTGTGAAACACGTTGACGCGGAAGCGCCCGCCGTCGCTGCTCACGTACGAGAAGTCGACGTCCTGTTTTTGGCGAAACCGTTGGCGCTGCGCGTCGCTCAAGATCTCGTTGACGTAGCCTTCGAGCTCCGTGTCGCCCAAGTCACGGAACTTGATCGGCATGAGGTCGCCGTGCATGCGCAGCATCGGCGGCACCCCAACCGCGAGGTGGATGTCGGAGCAGCCCTGCGCGAGTCCCAGCTTTAGGAACGCGTCTATACGTGCCATTCGTTTACCTGACTGCCACTGCGGCCATCTCGAGCGCCACGCGCAACTCTTCCATCGACACGTAGCGTTTCAGCTTGTCGACCTGCATCGTCTTCGTCACGACGTCGGCGACCGCGCGCGGCACCTTCGGATTGGCCTCGTGGAGCGGCTGCGCTTTGCCTTGAACGTGCTGATACATGACCGACATGTGATCGCCACGGCTGTACGGCGGGTTGCCGGCCAGCATCTCGTACATGATCACGCCGAGGCTGTAGATGTCGGCGCGCTCGTCGACCTTCTTGCCGAGGATCTGCTCGGGCGCCATGTACTTCGGCGAGCCGATCACGTAGCCGGTCTTCGTGAGCTGGGTGTCGCCGCTCTTCGCGGCGGCGGCGACGCCGAAGTCCACGATCTTCAGCAGGCCGGTGTCATTGATCAGGATATTCGCCGGCTTCAAGTCGCGGTGAATGATGCCCTGTTGGTGCGCGACGCTCATGCCGACGCAAATGTCGGTGCCGAAGGCGAGCGCCTTCTTCGGCGGCATCGGCTTCTCGTTCGCGATCTCGGCGCCGAGCGTGTGCGAGGGGAAGTACTCCATCGAGATCGCATAGCTGCCGCCGACGTACAAAAAGTCGTAGATGCGGATGACGTTCTTGTGCGTGATACGCCGCGAATAACGCAGCTCGTGAACGAACCGCTTCAGCATCTCCTCGTCGGACGAGACGTTGGCGTTCAGGAACTTCAGGATCAACCGCTCTTCGACCACGGTGTCCTCGACGAGGACGACGGTGCCGAAGGCGCCTTTCCCGATCTTCTGGATGAACTTGTATCGGCCCTCGATCATGTCGCCGTTTTGCAGCGCGTTCAGGTCGAACGAGGGTGCTTCGGGCGGAGGCGGCTCGGCAACGGCGTCGTCGGGTCCATCGATGAGCAGCGTGCGCGCCGTCCCCGTCGTGGCCGGCGAGGGCGCCGGCGGCGCCGGCGCGATGCGAGTCTGCGACGTTCGCGTCTGCTGCGTCGGCACGGTAGGCGGTGCGGCCGTCAAGGTTGGGCTTGGCGCGACGGTGTTGACTGTCGCCGTGCCGATGAAGCGGCCGCTCGGGCTCAGCTTGCCATCGAGCTTCTGCAGCGCCTTCGTGACCGCGCGCTGGACGGTCTCGTCAGCGCCTTGCGCGCTCAACTGCAGCGGAGCGCGAACGGCCTCGGCCTGCTGCTCGCCTGCGAGCTGGGCGACAGCGCCGATCGCAGCGACGCGGATTTCTTTCTCGGGCCGCTGTAGATAGGGCAGGATCTTGTCGAGCATCTTGAAGTTGCCGAGCTTGCCGACGGCCGCGATCGCGACCGGCAGCGAGCGATTGTTCCTCGCCATCATGTCGAGCAACGCCGGCAGCGCCTTTGCGTCGCCAATCTCGGCAAGTGCATCGGCCGCGCGCTCGCTGACCCACCAGTCCTTGTCGCGCGTGGCCTCAATGAGTCGATCGACGGCGCGCTTGTCGCGGCAAGTGTTCAGAATCTCGATGGCCGCGCGGCGGATGTTCTCGTCTTGGTCCTTGATGAGCTCGAGCACGGCATCGACGACGCGCGGGCCGCCGATGCGCGCCAATGCGTCGGAGGCGCGCGACCGCACCCACCAGTCCTCATCGGACACGGCTTCGAGCAGGTACTTCACGCTATGCGTCGTGCCGATCGCGTTCAAAATTTCGACGGCGGCCCGGCGGCTGAACTCGTTCTCGGCCTTCAACGCGTCGATGAGGTATTTCGCCGTCTCCGGATGGTTGAGCTGGATGATGACGTCGACGGCTTTGTTCATGACGTCGAGATCGGGATCGAGCAGCAAGCCGCAAATCAACCCGACATCGACCGTCGTCTTCGAGCGAGCGATACCCTGCAGCGCGGCGGCGCGAACGAGCTTGCTGCCGTCGCGCAGCGCCTCCTGGAGCGCCTTGTTCACATCCGGCCGGTCGAATCGCGCGAGCACGTTGATCAGGTGCGTCTTGACGAGCGGATCCTTGCCGTCCATGCGCGTCAGCAAGTCGGGGATCATCTCCTCCGTCGTCACATCGTCGATGAGCTTGAAGACTGCCGCCTTCTCGCTCGGTTGCAGGTGGTAGATCTGCCCCATCAGCTGCCGGACATTCAGGCGATCCTTGTGCGCCTGGAGTACCTCGACGAGCCCGGCCTTCGAGTACTCGTCCTCGCCGAGCAGGTCGACGAGCCGATTGACGTTGAAGCGTTTACTGTTCGACAACGCCCAAGCCGTTCCCGAGGCCGTCCGCGGGTCGCCGTCAGCGAGGCCGCGCGTGACCAGCGCCAGAGTCTTGTCGTTGACGAGGCCGCTCAGGATACCGACGTACTCGGCCGTTTGGCGCTTGTCGGCCGAGGCGAGCGCTTCGATGATCTTCGGAATCGCGGCTGTTCCGAGCTTGCCGAGCTTGGCGAATAGCTGCTTGCCGGCGGCCGAGGAAGGGTCCGCCACCTCACTAATCTGCGCGATGAGCCGATCGGCCTGTAGGGCGGTTAAGAAGTTCATCGCTCGCGGACTAGGGGCGCCTTAAAATTGAACGAAAATGCTCCGACAAATCCATTGGCCGGCCCTAACGCGCTGACCGGCTATGAACATAATGGTGTTCCCAGCGCCGGCAATTATGCCACACGGTTTTCGCCAAAATGTAACGCGCATCACAGGTTTGCGGTGCTCGTTACAGTCGTTTCTCGTCGACGGTCCGCCCGCGCCATTAGGTTACAATCGCGGCCTTTCTTGAGTCGCCCAGCCAATGTCGGATTCCGCCCCCTCGAGTCTCAAAGAAGTCCTCGGCAGCTTCGTCGTACCCCATACCGGCCGGCCCCTCGGCGGGCCGGGTGCGGCCTTCGATCTCGAGCGCCGCGGTGAGGGTTGGCACGTGACGATCCGGGTCGGCTTCCCGCTGGCCGCCAGCGGCGACGTGCTGATCGAGGCCCTGCGCGTACACTGCGCTTCGGCGCTCGAAGGGGCGCCGATCGAGTTCTCGATCGTCAGCGCGGTCGTCGCCCACGCCGTCCAGCACGGCCTGAAGCCGTTGCCCGGAGCCCACAACTTGATCGCGGTCGCGTCCGGCAAGGGCGGCGTCGGCAAGTCCACCGTCGCCGTGAATTTCGCGCTTGCGCTCAAAGCCGAAGGGGCGAAGGTCGGGCTGCTCGACGCCGACATCTACGGCCCGAGCCAACCGCGCATGCTGGGCCTCGTCGGCCGACGACCCGAGACCCGCGACGGCAAGCTGCTCGAGCCGCTCGTCGCGCATGGGCTAGAGGCGATGTCGATCGGTTTCCTCGTCGGCGAGGAGCAGCCGATGGCGTGGCGCGGGCCGATGGTGACGTCGGCGCTGAATCAGCTGCTGACGCAAACCCGGTGGGGCGATCTCGACTATCTCATCATCGACATGCCGCCCGGGACCGGCGACATCCAGTTGACGCTCGCGCAGCGCGTGCCGGTCAGCGGAGCCGTCATCGTCACGACGCCGCAAGACATCGCGCTCGCGGACGCACGCAAAGGGCTCGAGATGTTCCAGAAAGTGCACGTGCCCGTGCTCGGCGTCGTCGAGAACATGAGCTTGCATATCTGCAGCCGCTGCGGCCACGAGGAGCGAATCTTCGGCGAGCACGGTGGGCGGAGCTTGAGCGAGCAATACGGGGTGCCGCTGCTTGGCACGCTGCCGCTCGACCGCCGCATCCGCGAGGAAACCGATCAAGGTACGCCCACCGTCGCCGCGGATCCCAAGAGCCCGATCGCTCGAGCTTTTACGGAAGCGGCCCTGCGCGCCGCCGGTGAGCTCGCGGCACGCGCCAAGGATTACAGCCGCCTCTTTCCGAATATCACCGTCGAGGACAATTGATGAGCGTGAAGGCCGACCGTTGGATTCGCCGCATGGCGGCCGAGCGCAAGATGATCGAGCCGTTCGAGGCAGGCCAGGTGCGGCAAGTCGAGGGCAATCGCGTCATCTCGTTCGGCACGTCGAGCTACGGCTACGACGTGCGTTGCGCGCCTGAGTTCAAGGTCTTCACGAACATCAACTCGGCCGTCGTGGACCCGAAGAAGTTCGTCGAGTCGAGCTTCGTCGACATGGCGGGCGACGTTTGCATCATCCCGCCGAACTCGTTCGCGCTGGCGCGAACCGTCGAGTATTTTCGGATCCCACGCAATGTCCTGACGATCTGCCTCGGCAAGTCGACGTATGCGCGCTGCGGCATCATCGTCAATGTCACGCCGCTCGAGCCCGAGTGGGAAGGCCACGTCACGCTCGAGTTCTCGAACACGACGACGTTGCCCGCGAAGATCTACGCGAACGAAGGCGTCGCGCAGATGATCTTCTTCGAGTCCGACGAAGTCTGTGAGACGAGCTACGCCGATCGCGGCGGCAAGTACCAGGGTCAACGCGGCGTCACGTTGCCGCGGACCTGAGCTGCTCGCGAGTCACTGGCTCGCTGCGAGCCCTTTGACGCTCTGGAGCAGGAACGAGGTCTGGACCTCGTCGTTGCGACGCTGCTCGACGCGCACCGGTAAGAACCCCAGGGTCGGCGCGGCCCATAACCACGTCGAGCGGGACGAGCCCTCGCGGTGCTGAACGAAGAGCTGCGTCTCCAGCGAACCGACGCCCGTGGCGAGCGTCGCGGGACCGCTCGCGGTGTACTCGTACCTGCCGACGGAGTCTTTGTCCGCGATTTCGTAGGGGCCCGGCGCCCCTGTTGTGGCGAGGTCGCGCATGACGGCGGCCTTCAGGGTGCCGATATCGAGCGCGACGTCCGGCACCGCGATCTCGCGCCGGGCTTCGGTCGTGGTGACGGTCGCGACTTTGCGCTGCCAGTCGAATACGAGGTGCCAGTTGTCCTCGCCCGAGCGGCTGCCGTCCTCGAACCAATATTCCAGCGGCCGATAAGCCGCGCCTTCGACGCGGAACTGGCTGCGTTCGATCGTGGGCTTCGGCCGGATGAGTTTCAGCATCCCCTTCGGGGTGATCCGCGCCTGGAATTCGTAGCGGCCGTCGCCAAGGTCGCGCACGCTCCACTCGGATACGCCGGCTTCCTTGCCCTTGTACTCGACGAGGTACGTGGCTGTGTACGTCGCGACAGCGGCGTCGGCGCGCGCTGCCTGGTCGGCCGCCACGGCTAAGGCGGCGGTCATGAGCCACCAGCGTGTCATTCGAGCGCACCTCCCTCGTCGACGGAGACCGGCGCATCGAGCGCCCGCCCGTCCAGCATGACCGAGCCGCCTCGGAGCCTCAAGCGACCGGCCGCGAACCAAGTCACGGCGCGGGGCAGGATGATGTGCTCGCCCTTATGTACGCGCTGCGCGAGCGATTCGGCGGTGTCGCCGGAGCCAACCGGCAGGCGATATTGGATGATCGGCGGGCCTCCATCGAGCTCGTCGGTGACGAAGTGGACCGTGGCGCCGTGCCACGAGTCGCCGGCCTCGAGCACGCGTCGGTGCGTGTCGAGACCCGGATACTTCGGCAGCAGCGACGGGTGCAGGTTCAGCATGCGGCCTTCGTAGCGCTCGACGAACTGCGACCCCAAGATCCTCATGAAGCCCGCGAGCACGACGAGGTCCGGCTCGCGCGGGGCGAGCAGCGCCGCCAAGTCGGCGTCGTAGTCGACGCGCTCTTGGCCGCGCTTAAGCGCGAGGTGCAGCGCTTCGATGCCGGCATCGCGGGCGCGGTCGAGGCCGCGCGCGGCGCCGCGGTTGCTGACCACGGTCACAAGGTCGGCGCCGAGCTGACCGGCCTGCGCGGCGTCGATCAACGCTTGTAGATTGCTTCCTTCGCCGGAGATCAGCACGGCGACGCGCGTGGCGGGGCGTGTCATCGATCTAGCTCACGGCGGGCAAGAGTGGGTGGGCGGCTATAATAAGGGACGTCTGTCGACATGGGCACACACCGTATGGGAAGTTCATCGTTGCTGCGCCGCTCTCTCGCCGCGGCGTTGGCCGCCGTCGCCGCCTGGGCAGCGCCGATCGGCGCCGCGAACCTCACGAATCTCTACTCGGTGACGGTCACGCCGGATCCCGCCGCAGCCGATCAACGCGAAGCGGCGCTCAAAACGGCGATGGGTGTCCTGCTGACCCGCGTCACCGGTAGCCGCAACGCGCCGCTCGAGCCGGCCTTGCGGCCGCTGCTGAACGAGCCCGACAAATACTTGAGCTCGTACGGCGACGACCGCCAAGGCCGAGCGCTCGTTGGGTTCAGCCGCGGGCAAGTCGAGCGCGTGCTGACGGAGCTCGGCCAGCCGGTGTGGGGACCGGAGCGGCCGCTGACGCTGCTTTGGGTCGCCATCGACGACGGTGTCGGCGGCCGGGCATTGCTCGGTGCCGGCGAGCCAGCGGACTGCGGTACGCCGCCGACGCCTGCCATGAAGGAACAGATCAAAGCCGTACGCGAAGAGATCGTTGCGGCGGCCGACGAGCGCGGCTTGCCGATTGCGTGGCCATTGCTCGACCTGCAGGACTTGGGCGCGGTCACGTGCACCGACGTCTGGGGCGGATTCGAGGACGGGATCGTTGCGGCATCGGCGCGCTATCGCGCCGACGCCGTATTGATCGGCAAAGTGCGGCCCGGAACGTTCGGCAACGAGGTCGAGTGGCTATTCGTGCAGGGCGGGGCGCGTCAGAACCTGCCCGTCGCCGGCGTGCGTGATGCGATCGATGCCGCCGCCGATCGGTATGCCGCGGATCTCGCCACGGTCGGTGGCGCGAGTCTCACGTTGCTGACCGTCAACAACGTGCTGACGCCTTCCGACTACGGTCGCGTCGTCAGCTACTTGGAGCGGCAGAGCGTGCTCCAAAGCGTGGACGTCGAATCGCTCGACAACGGCATGCTGCGCCTACGCGTCGCCGCCCGCGGCGATGCGCGCGTGCTCGAGCGCGTGCTCGCGCTGGGCGGCGTGCTGCGGCCGGCCGCTGCCACGGGTTCGCTCGGCTCGCTGGCTTTCGAGGTAATTCCGGACGGCAGCTCGCCATGAGCCTGCGGTTCATCCCGAACGCCATTTGCGTTGCGCGGATGCTGCTCGTCGCACCGTTCGTGCTGTGGATCGTCGACGGCCGCTACGCCGCGGCGTTGATCGTGCTCGTCGTTGCCGGGTTGTCCGACGGGCTCGACGGCTTTCTCGCCAAGCGTTTCGACTGGCGCACCCGCATTGGCGGCATGCTCGATCCGGCAGCCGACAAGCTGTTGCTCGTCGCGGCGTTCGCCTCGTTGACCTACGTCGGCCTCATCCCGCTCGAGCTGACGCTCGTCGTGGTCGCGCGCGACGTCGTGATCGTGCTCGGCGCGATCTGCTATCAGTGGTTCATCGCGCCGGTCGAGGCTGAACCGGCCGCGATCAGCAAGTTGAACACGGCATGTCAGCTAGCGATGTTGTTCTTCACGTTGACGGCGGCCGCTTATGCCTGGCCGCCGCCGGTGTCGTTGATGGTGCTCGGCGCGACCGTCGTGTTCACGAGCATCGTCAGCGGGCTCAACTATGTGCTGCGCTGGGGCTCGCGTGCCTGGCGCGTGGCGCACGGCGTCGGTTAGCGGGAGAAGCGGTTGGCTCAGCTGCCGCTCGCATTGGCGCTCGCGGATCACGCGAGCTTCGCGACGTTCGTCGGCGGTAGCAACGCGGCGGCGGTCGAGCACCTCGCGAGCCTCGCGCGTGGTGGCGCCGATAGCCTTTGGCTCTGGGGCGCTGACGGAGCGGGCAAGACGCATCTGCTGCAGGCCACGTGCCGCGAGGCGACTGCCGCGGGCCGCCGAGCGATGTACGTCGCGTTGCCCGCGGATTCGCCGGAGATCCTGAGCGACTTGGAGCACGTCGACGTGCTCGCCGTGGACGACGTTCACACGGTGGCGGGCGATCTCGCGTGGGAGCGCGCGCTGTTCGTGATCCTGAATGCGTTCTTGAGCCGTAGCGGGGCGCTGCTCCTTGCCGCCACGGCGCCCGCATCGCAATGCGGATTTCGTCTCGCGGATCTCGCGTCGCGCGGCGCGGGTGCCGTGACTTACCGACTCGCGCCGCTCGACGACGCCGAGCGCGCCGCGGCGCTGCGCATCCACGCCGCCGCGCGCGGGCTCACGCTCGACGCCGCGGCGGCGGATTTTCTGCTCGCCCGGGTCGCGCGCGACATGGCGGCGCTGACGGGCTGGCTCGCGCGGCTCGATCGCGCGTCGCTGTCGGCACAACGCAAGCTGACGATACCGTTCATCCGCGAGCTGATGGCTCGCCCGGAGCCCGGCGAATGAGCGCGAGCGTGAGGCCGAGCTCGAGCGCCGCGACGAGCAGCGCGACGCTCTGAGCCGGCGCATCGCCGGAGCGCGCAACGACCTCGACGCTGAAGCCGCCGACATAAGCCACGAGCAGGACGGCGAGCCACCGCAGCGACGCACGCCGGCCTTGCAGGAGTCCTGGCAACGTCAGCAGCAAGGGCAGTGCCAGTAGAACGGCGGCTGCGAGCCGCAGCGCCGACAGAGGCGGCACGAGGCTTGCGACGAGCGCTGCGATCAGCAGCAAATGACAGACGATGGTCGCGCCCCTAAGTCGCATGACGGATCGGGACGCCGGTCAGCGCAATTGCACGAGTGCTTGCGCAATGCGCGCGACGCGCGCCCCGAGCACGCGCGCGACGGTGGACTCTTCCGCCGACAACGACGTGTTCCACGGCGCCGCGAGGTGCGTCGCGCCGTATGGCGAGCCGCCGGTGCGCGTCTCGAAGAGCGCCGGCTCGGTGTACGGCACGCCGACGATCAGCATGCCGTGATGCAGCAGCGGCAGCTGCATGCTGAGCAGCGTGCTTTCCTGTCCGCCATGCGCCGACGAGCTCGACGTGAACACGCCGGCCGGCTTGTCTTTGAGTTGCCCGGATAGCCACAGCTCGCTCGTCGAGTCCAGAAAGTGCTTGAGCGGCGCGGCCATGTTGCCGAAGCGCGTGGGGCTGCCGAGCAACAGGCCGTCGGTGTCGGCGAGATCGGCGAGCTCGACGTAGGGCGGACCGTCGGCGGGCACGGGCGGCAAGTCGCCGGTCGTGGCCGCGACGACGGGCGGGACGGTGCGCAAGCGCGCGACGGCGCCCGCGCTTTCGACGCCGCGCGCGGCCTGGCGTGCGAGCGCGGCCGTGCGGCCACCGCGCGAGTAGTACAGAACGAGCACCGTCGCTTGCTTCACTCGATGAGCTCGAGCACGCGCTCGGGTGGGCGGCCGATGCGCACCGATCCGCCGATCTCGACGATCGGCCGCTGAAGCAAGCGCGGCTCAGCGGCGAGCAGGTCGACGACTTCCTCGTCAGTCAGCGCTCGCTGCGCGTGCGGCCGAAACTCTTGCTCCTCGGTTCGAACCATCGCCAAAGCCGGTCCGCCCAGCTTGCGCATGAGCTCGCGCAGGGTGGCCTTCGACGGCGGCGTGGCGATGTAGTCGATGATCTCGAGCTCGAGACCGCGCGCGCGCAGGAGGGCGAGCGTAGCCCGCGACTTGCTGCAGCGCGGGTTGTGGTAGATTTTGGCCTTCACACGCCAAGTGTAAGGTTTGGGCGTTACGACTAGAACCGTGGCGGCGTCTTCACGTTGCCCAGGGGCCGCGCGTACCGTGCGTGGCCGATTCATTGGCAGTGCAAAAACCACAAGATGATCCGCGTCCTAGCCACCATAGGCCTCCTCCTGCTCACGGGCTGCGTGACCGCGCCGCCCGTTCAAGAGATGAGCGACGCGCGCCAGGCGATTGCGGCCGCCGAGCTGGCCGACAGCGACCGCAAAGAGGTCGACACGCTTGACGACGCGCGTCGGTTCCTCGCCGACGCCGAGCGACAGATACAGGAGCAGAGCTACGGCCCGGCCCGGCTGAACGCCGTCCGCGCCAAGAACCGGGCGGCACTCGCCTTGCGCTCGATCAAAGAGCGCAGCGCGGCCGACGATTGAGCGCGAGCACGCGCCAGGCGCTGCGCTGCGTCGTCGCCGGGCGCGTGCAAGGGGTTTACTACCGCGCCGCGACGGCGGACGAAGCCGCGCGCCTCGAGGTCGACGGCTGGGTCAAGAACCTCGCCGACGGCCGCGTCGAGGTCGTCGTAGCAGGTGAGCCCGCGGCGATCGCCGCGCTCGTGCAATGGCTCTGGAAAGGGCCGCCGGCGGCCCGGGTCGATGCCGTTCACATCGAGGAGTGGACGAGCAAAGTGCCGCACGGCTTTGCCGTGGCGAGGTAGGCGTCCTACCTCAGTGCCGAAACCACTTCGTTCGCAGGCGTTCGATCACGCGATCGGAGTACACGCGCCTGCCGACGCTGCCGTTGTAGCGCGCCAGGCCTTTCACGAGATCGCCGCGCTCCATGTCGAGGTAGTACCTCAGGATGCGGCAACCGAGTAGCACGTTGATCTCGATGTCGAACAGCTGGTTCTTGTCCTTGTAGCCGAGCTCCGGCACCCAGAACGGCATCACTTGCATGAGCCCGAGCGCCGTCGCGGTCGAAATCGCGAAGCGATCGAAGTCGCTCTCGACGTCGATGACGGCGAGCACGAGCTCGGGCGGGACGCCTGCGAGCGTGGCTTGGCGGTGCACGGCCTTCAGGATGTGCAGCCGCTCCTCGGCGTCGGGTACCTGACGCGAGAGGCGGCGCGACATGTCGGTGAGCCAGACTTCGGCGTCGAACCGGTCGCCAAAGCTGTCGGCGTCGGCGATCGCCGCGACGAGAATCTTGCGCAGCTCGGGGTCGGGTCCCGAGCGTCCGTCGCTCAGTTGCTGCGCCGCATCGGCTTTCGCGATCAGCAGCAGGCAGGCCAGCCAGCACGCGAACGAGCGCGGCAATGGCCTCAGCAGTAGCAACGCGATACCCATCGTCGAATCATGCGCGCCGCCGATTGTGCTTGCCCGCGACGCCGATCACAACGGCAGGCGCCGTGTTCAGCGGCCCGGGAGTCGGGTACATTGGCCCGCAACATCGAACTCAAGACTCGAACCGCAGTGGATGGCCGGTACGTCAATACGCGTCGCAAGGGGATCTATCTGCTCCCCAATCTGCTCACGACGGGCGGGCTGTTCGCGGGCTTCTATTCCATCGTCGCGTCGATCGACGGCAATTTCAGCGCCGCGGCCTGGGCGATTTTCGCGGCGATGCTGCTCGACGGCCTCGATGGTCGCGTCGCTCGCCTGACGAGCACGGCTAGCGAGTTCGGCAAGGAGTTCGACAGCCTCGCCGACATGGTGTCGTTCGGTTTGGCCCCGGCCATCGTCGTCTATCAGTGGTCGGTCGAGCTGCTCGAGCAACGGGTCGTCGATGGCCTCGCGCAGAGCTTCGGGATGTGGGGCCGGGCCGTCTGGCTCGCGACATTCCTGTACGTTGCCGCCGCCGCGTTCCGCCTTGCGCGCTTCAACAGCAACGTGGCGCAGGATCGACGCTTCTTCCAGGGGCTCGCGAGCCCGGCGGCAGCGGCCGGGATCGCCTCGATGATCTGGATCGCGACCTCGTACGACGTGTTCGCCGGCCTCGTAGCGCTCGCTGCCGTCGTCACGATCACGGCCGCCACAGGTCTGCTCATGATGTCGCGGTTCGCGTACGTGAGCTTCAAAGACGTGAATCCGGGCCGCCGAGTGCGCTTCGCGCAGCGCCTCTTCATCCTGCTCGTGCTGATCGTGGTCGCGTTCCAACCGGCGGAGACGATCTTCGCGTTGTTCTTCTTCTACGCCGCATCGGGACCCGCGGCCTGGTCGTGGCATCGCCGCCGCGCCAAGCGCCATGAAACGGTGACGCAGCAGTGACGGCGCTGCGCGACCGGTATCTGAAGGAGATTGGCATTCCCGTGTGGCGCATTCGCGGCGCCAGTGCCGTCACCGCGCCCGCGTCGCCGGAGCCCGCGCTCGCAATCGCGGAGCCGGCGGCAGTTGTGGGCGGCGCGCCGGACACCGACGTCTGGTCGGCGCTGCAGGCGAAGGTCCGCGCGTGCACGTTGTGCGGGTTGCACCGCGGCCGCACGCAGACCGTGTTCGGCGTCGGCAAGCGCGACGCGCGATTGTTCGTCATCGGCGAGGCGCCGGGCGCCGACGAGGATCGACAGGGCGAGCCGTTCGTCGGCCGCGCAGGGCAGCTCTTGAACGCGATGCTGCGTTCGATCGGCTTGCCGCGCGCCGAGGTTTACATAGCGAACATCCTGAAGTGCCGGCCGCCGAACAACCGCGATCCCGACCCGAACGAGTCGGCCTCGTGCACGCCCTATCTGTCGCAGCAGATCGAGCTCGTGCAACCGCGCGTGTTGCTCGCCGTCGGCCGCATCGCGGCGCAATGGTTGCTTCAAACTGATGCGCCGATCGGCCGAATCCGCGGCCGCGTCGTGAGTTATGGGCCGCGCAATACCCCGCTGGTAGTCACGTATCACCCGGCGTATCTTCTTCGGAGCCCGCTCGAAAAAGCGAAGGCGTGGGCTGATCTCTGCATGGTCAAAGAGTTGTTGAGCCGATCCTCATGAGCGCCGCCGTCCGTCCGCGCACGGAGATTCGTTTGATGCAGCCCGCCGACTTGAAGTCGGTGGCGGCGGTCGAGCGCGCGGCTTATCAGTATCCGTGGAGCCTCGGCATCTTCCGCGACTGCCTGCTGGCCGGCTATTACTGCCTGGTGCTCGACGTCGGCGGCAGCGTGACGGCCTACGGCATCATGTCCGTGGCCGCGGGCGAGGCGCACCTCTTGAATCTGTGTGTGCACCCGAACGCCCAGCGCCTCGGATACGGCCGGCGTCTCTTGGGCGCGCTAATGCTGCGCGCGGCCGACGCGGGTGCGGACAAGATCTTCCTCGAGGTGCGGCCGTCGAACCAAGTCGCACTGCGCCTCTATGCGTCCGTCGGTTTCGAGCAAGTCGGTATCCGGCCGGCTTACTATCAAGCCGAGAACGGACGCGAAGATGCCGTGATCCTCTCCGCGACGCTGCAACCTTCTCGCTGACCCCCAAACGGTTTCTCGATGCACGAGCACCTGAAAAGGCGAACGTTCGCGATCATTTCGCATCCCGATGCGGGCAAGACCACGCTGACGGAAAAGCTGTTGCTCTTCGGCGGCGCGATTCAGATGGCCGGCGCCGTCAAAGGCCGCAAAGCGAGCCGACACGCGACTTCGGACTGGATGCGCCTCGAGCAAGAGCGCGGCATCTCGATCACGTCGTCGGTTATGCAGTTTCCTTATGGCGACGCGATCGTGAATCTGCTCGACACGCCAGGCCACGAGGACTTCTCGGAGGACACGTATCGCACGCTGACGGCCGTCGACAGCGCGCTGATGGTGATCGACGCGGCGAAGGGCGTGGAGGCGCGAACGATCAAGCTCATGGAAGTCTGTCGGTTGCGCACGACGCCGATCATCAGCTTCATCAACAAGCTCGATCGCGACGGACGTCCGCCGATCGAGCTGCTCGACGACATCGAGACCGTGCTCGACATCGCGTGCGCGCCGCTGACGTGGCCCATCGGAATGGGGCG